>Ga0116230_10004578_pt1 | contig 13557 bp, 20 predicted proteins | sample S1TSphfallax_3_FD_88678 | JGI IMG/M metagenome (GOLD analysis project Ga0116230, IMG submission 88678) | Host-associated microbial communities from peat moss isolated from Minnesota, USA - S1T2_Fd - Sphagnum fallax MG | ecosystem: Host-associated > Plants > Peat moss > Unclassified | place...
AAAATAATAAAAAAAAAAATAAAAAAAAACAAAAAAAAAAGATAAAAAAAAATAAAAAAAAAAAAAAAAAAAAAAAAAACTCCTCATACAACAATAATTAATAATTAATAATTATTCTATGTAAGAAAATTAAGGGGAGGGGGAGGGGTGTCATGAATTTAATTCACCAACTGATATATGTAAGTTTGTTAATGATGTTTCACATGGTCTTTAATAATTTGCATGATTTTGGGGTCCTAGCTTTCATAACTCTCTGCAAAGCTCCAGGTTCATCAACAACGCCCCTTTAATAGCTCTCCTCCTACCATAGTAATTTTCATATTAGTTTAATTTGTGGGTGTATATAAATGATTAAATAATTAAATATTAAATAAATAAATGAAATTTGTTTTTGGCCTCATAACAGGATTTTTAAAATAATTTTTTTAGGATTATTAAAAATATAAAACATGTTGAAGTAGTTTTTTTTTTTTTTGTTTCCCTCAATTTTGTGAATTGGTGATGATCAACAAGAAGATTTAGCCAAATTTGGCTATAGGCCAGATATGAAAGTAAAATTTAAAATAAGTCATTTTTATATTGGGAACATATTGGGAACAGATTGGGTGGGGTAGGGGGGGGGGAAACACATGGGGAACATAATTTGGAACATCATGGACAACATATGAGAAACATAATGGGAAGTACACATGAGGAACATCATCATCATCCGGGAACACATGTTTGGAACACCAATGGGAATATGATGATGGGAAAAACCATAGGGAGAACCATTGGGAACAATACCATGGAGAAAAACATGGGGAACAAAGTTGGCAAATAGGACCATGAAGAAACAACATAAGGAACAACATTGGGAACAACATTGGGACGGATATCTACCATGGAATACAACACAGGGAACAACATCGGGACAAATACCTACCATGGAGAACAACATATGGAACAACATTGAGACGAATACGTACGATGGAGGACAACATGGGGAACAACATTGGGATGAATACCTACCATGGAGAACAACATTGGGACAAAGAAATACCAAGGAGAACAACATTGGGGAAAATGAGTACCAAGGAGAACAACATAGGGAACTTTATTGGGGGGAACAATACCAAGGAGAACAACATAGGGAACTTTATGCGGGGGGGTGTGGACAATACCAAGGAGAACAACATAGGGAACTTCATGGGGTAGAACAATACCAAGGAGAACAACATAGGGAACTTGATTGGGAACATTTATTGGGGAGGGGTGAGCCTGGTGTTGTTGGCAGGTCCATCATAAATAATAAATTGCCTCAAGTAGGTAGGTAGGTGGGTGGGTAGGTAGGTAGGTAGGAAGGTGGGTAGTAACTAAATTTTGTGTAAGTGTAGTTAATGCTGTGGTTGTTAATAGTGGTAGGTAGGTCAACACTATATTGGGCTGCCCGGAAGAAAAAAAACCACGAACACCTGGAAAGTCCGCCCGACGTCCGCGCGTCGCCGTCTGGCGTCGTCTGTCTGTCGTCGTCTGGCGTAGTCTGGCGTCGTCTGGCGTCGTCTCTTCTCTCCTTCTCGAGCACAACTGCGTCTGTTGCTGACGGACAAATCTCCGCAACAGCAGCTGCAATTGCTGTTGTTGCTCGGTAGCTACGATCAACTGGTGATTTCTTCAGCTGCTGTAGCTGTGAAGAAGCTTTGTGTTGTGTTGTGTTGTGTTGTGGTGCGACTGCTTTGATAATTACACTGACGATGAAGATGAAGCTCATGATCATGACGGGGATCATGATCAGGATCATAGTGGTGACGATCATGATTGCTGCTGCCAGTGGCGAGGAGCGATGGTGGTAACGTTTTCCTTGTTGGAGTGTCGCTGGTTGGTTGGTCACTCGGTCGCAGCTGTTGTCGTCTGTGAAAGTGTGTTTGTACCCGACGAGTTCTGTTTGCCACGACTAGCTAGTTCTTGAGGCGCGCATTTCCTCCACTAAGACAAGGTGGTGGAGCACATAGGCGGCGGTGGCCAGTGCACAAACTGTTAGCTCCAAGAGAAGGAGCAGGAGGAGAACTCTCGAGGAGGAAGAAGAACAAAACAAAGGACGGAAGGAAGCAAGCAAGGAAAGAATGCTGTGAATGAAGCAGAGCACTAGTAAGCAGCATGTGGGTGTGCAAGGAATGGGATCCAAAGGTAATCATGGGTTTGCTCTTTTCTTTTGCTATTTTTGTTGTTGTTGTTGTTGTTGCTTTTGTTTTTGGCTTGCATCTGGTTGTGAGGTATATTGTTATTGGGGTGAAGAACTTGGTAGTGGATTGGGAAATGCAAGCTCGGTGAGGGAAGAGTTCGGAGAAGCCACAGGATGTGTGGATGGATGTGGGTATGTGTCTGTGTGTATGGGAGAAATGCAATGCTGGTTAGTAGTTGCATTGTAAGATGTGAGAACAGATTGCAATCAAGAAAGAGGAAGAAATGGAATTTAGGTTTTGAAGGTATCGCATGTGTTTCCATCATCATCATCATCATCACCACCATTGTCATCTTACCAAGAAGAAGAAGCAGAAAAAAAAACCTGATGGGTGGTTTGAAGCTTTGGGGGTACCACATTTTGTGTTTTGTTTTTCAATGGAGAACATCTGTTGGGTGTGCAACCAAGCTTGCTTTTCTGCTTTGAAATCTCTTCTTCCTTTTGCATCCCAGGTGCCATGGGGAAGTGCTTGCTGCTCATCTGACTCATGTGGGTTCTGGTGCTGTTGTCGTCATTGTTGCTGTTCAGATTTTCTGCAGCACATGAGAACAAGAGGATCACGTGGTCAAATGCCAACTTCTGCTGCTGCTGCAACTGATGATCAATATGAACAACAGAGCACAGATGGATCAAGCAGCACCAGCAGCACCACCCTAAGTATGGACGGATTGGCATCAGAGCAAATGCTGGGAGATACAGGGGATGATGTAAGCTGCTTCGGGCACACGAATGGAGCTGAGGATGTGACCAGTAGTAGTTCAGATAGATCATTATTGCCTTTGGGATGGCCTGTTGTGAGACCAGATCAGCCAAGTGGAAAGCCTTCACCATCATCATTGTCTGAACTCAACAGGCATCCATTCATGTGGGAGGAGAAGAGAGAGAAACGGCAAACAGTTCTTTCAGGTACATAAACTGAAATCACAAGTTCATCAAGATCTCAGGCTGCAAAACCCCAGAACCCTAATGCACCACACCCTCCTTGCCATTGTGCTGTCTGTTGATGGCTGGCTGCTGTGGATGAAAAACCCTTGATGGAAGAAGCTTTAAAGAACCTCGATTTAAGCTTCCAAAAACCTTGTCTAGCCATTGCTTCCAGAAATGCAACAGAAACTCAAAATGGATACCACATTGCACAGGGAGAACATGGGTTGCTAAATTCTTTGGCATATTTTTGACATATTACTGAATTCTTTGTTATTTCCTCCCCCCCACCCTATTGTCTGTTTATTGTTGCAGAAGTTGAGTTGATGAAGGAAAGATTTGCAAAGCTGCTGCTTGGAGATGACATGTCTGGTGGCGCTAAAGGAGTTTGTACGGCATTAGCCATCTCCAATGCTATTACAAACCTCTCAGGTATAAGTTCTCTCAATGGGATTACGGCTATCCAGATTTAGCACAACTTTTTTTCCTTCACTCACACTCATCAGACTGTGCTGATCACTTACATGATCACTTAGAAATGCTTAGATGTGCAAACTACAAGAGGATGACACCTGGACCTCTCTTTGACAAATGGAGTGCAGCACTTGCACTTTTGAGTTGGCATGCCTCTCCATAACATAGCAGTATAGAATGAAATTTGACGCACACCATTTGCAGCACATGGCATGCATTAACACATCTGTCTATATATATGTATACAATTTGCTGTTTGAGAAAGACTTTTTTCTTTCTTTGGTTGTGGTGCCAGCTTCGCTTTTTGGTGAGCTCCAAAGGTTAGAGCCACTTGCCGAGAGTCGGCGAACAAGATGGAGGAGGGAAATGGAGTGGCTTCTATCAGTCAGTGACCACATTGTGGAGTTGGTCCCTTCATGGCAAACGGTTCCAGACGGTAGACGCTTGGAGGTAAAAGGGTCTACAAAAAAACACCATCTTGTTACCAATCTTTTGTGCATGTGGAGGATTGCACCTGCTTGAACACCCCCCATTTGTGTTATCAGGGTAGTTTTTGGGTTTCATTCTTTTTTCTACATTATGCAGAGTGTTTTTGAGAGCTCAAAACCCTTGAGACAACTATGCACTAGGGATTAGTTACCTTGAGCATGGCTACATGCTTCCATCTGCCTAGTTAAGGCTAGGCACATGCCTCAACAACTATGTAGATGGCCTGCTACAGCCGATAGTCAGGTGAAAGGTGGTGGGTACAGAGTCCTGCACCAGGTTGATGGTCTGGAGCAAGCACCTCCACTGGGTAGATGTTGAGATGGATGAGCTGCTACACCTTGTGCTCGTCTCCCAAGTATGCATTCTGAAGGATTATGAGCAATTCATCCAATGAATATTTGATGCAGGTGATGGTGAGTCGGCCGCGCTCAGATCTTCACATAAATCTTCCAGCTTTACGCAAGTTGGATACCATGCTACTGGTATGTTGCTATCACTCAATGCTATGGTTGTAAGCTTGGATCTGCAACATAACAATAATCCTTGTTGGCATGAGAATACAGATTTGGCACCCCTTTGTGAAATTTCCTTGGTTTTTGTGTTATTTTTCTTGTTGCAGGACTCACTTGATGGCTACAAGGAAACAGAGTTCTGGTATGTGGATCGGGGTATTGTTCTGGCGGAGAGAGATAGCCGGCGGGGGGGCAGTCCAAAGCTCTACCTTCAACGACAGGAAGAGAAATGGTGGCTGCCAACTCCTAAAGTACCAGTCAATGGGTTGTCTGAGGAGGCGAGAAGAAAATTGCAACATCAACGGGAGAGCATGAACCAAATACTTAAGGCAGCCATGGCCATCAATGGCCAGGTTTTGTCTGAGATGGAAGTCCCCCAAGTCTACTTGGACTCTCTCCCTAAGGTTAGTTGGCTTGCAAGTATTTCCACTCCTGTTCGAGCTCACCCCTCTCCTGGAATTCAACTTTGGGATTTTTTCAGCTGCATGTGTGTTGTCTCTATGTGTTGCCAGAGTGAACCAACAGCCACCAGTGCATCATGACGGATGGATGGTGGGTGGCCAGGAAACAATTTTCCATTGGGTCCTGGTTCCCTTCCTACCACAGTGTCACCATAGTTCAGTTTCTGTTCTTGATACCTACCTACTAACAACCCACCAGCCCTTACCTATGTAGCAACCATCTACATACATCTACTGATGTAGTAGCCACCTATTATTGTACCTACCTACCTACCTACCTCAGTTTATTACCATGGTGAAATCGGATGTGGTTAACATCCTCAACTGATTCATAATAGGCTTTGTATGGATGGTGTGCTGGTGGGCATTGATGTTCTCTAGCCTCAATGCCATTCTCTGAAACAATGTTATGAATGAATCAGTTGATTTCTTGCTTTGTCTGCTTATTTTTGTAAAGCAGAGTGGGAAGGCGAGCCTTGGGGATGCTTTATACAAAGGACTTTCATCAGAGAATTTTTCAGCTGCACAGCTCCTGTCTACATTAGACCTCTTAAGTGAGCACAGTAGATTGGAAATAGCAGATCGGTTGGAGACAGCACTCCTCATTTGGCGCCGGAAGAGTCATACAAAGCACTCAACTCCAGCCTCGAAATCATCTTGGGATATGATGAAAGACTTTGTTGCCGATGAGAGCAAGCGTGAGCAAATTGCCGATCGAGCAGAGAGTTTGCTCCTTTGCTTGAAACAGCAGTTTCCAGGCTTGACACAGACTGCTTTGGATACGAACAAGATACAACACAACAGGGTAAGTGCTGAAACAGGTGGTGAAAGGAATTACACCTCATGCACATCTCTTTCTGAGCGCTCTTGCCTCCTTACATGGAGAGCAAAGAAGTAGACGTGTCGATATCTTTATATGCATAAAAGGAAGGTTTAGGGTTTAGGGTATGAGTTGGGCAGCAGGAAGGAGGTTCTTGTCATTGCATGAGAGAACTAAAGGTAGTGCAATCATTTCTCAAGGTGTCATGTTGCAGGATGTAGGGCAATCAATATTGGAGAGCTACTCACGTGTGCTGGAAAGCGTGGCCTCAACTATCATTGCCCGCATCGACGATGTTCTATACACTGACGGCCTTGTCAGGATGTCAGCTCTTCCTGCATTTGCACCATTGCCAAAACCTGGAACCTGCCAACCAATGAGGACAACTGGATCTTACATGGTGCAATTACGAGCACATGGTACTCCTCATACCACGACCCCTTTTGTGTCTCCAAGTGCTTCACCCACTCAGGACTTGGACTCAGCACTGGATTCACTACACATGATGGAAGGGACGGTACTCAAACAAGGACCACAACTAACAGAAGAATTGGTGGTTGAGTTTCTGCCTACCGAGAAGCAGTTAGAGGAGGCTGAGGTGAAGCAGCTACTAGAGACTGAAGGTTTGGTGAAGATCCCTCTGGATGGAATGACACCCAACACATGGAGTTATGCAGACCAACTTGAAAACAGTAATGCTTTGCACAGCCCACCCAGTCGAGACTAGAAAATTCTTCTTATTGAAAGTTTTGTTTTTGGTGGTGTAAATCTGAAAAATATCAAGCCAAAACAGCCACATGCTTGGTCACCTTACTACCACTGCAGTTGACCAGTTTGCACACATTTTGCCAACTTATTGTTTCTGCATTATCTGTGCCACTCAAAGCAGGTACTTGTTTGTTAAATGGGCAAAAATATTAGGTGATAGTTTTCTCTTTTGATGTCGCTCCTTATTTTCCTGTTTTCAGTGAACCAGATGCTTACCAAACTCTGACACTGTAGCATTATTCCATTCTTTTAATCTGTGCAATTATGTAATTTTCATGAGGCGGCTGCAATGGATAAGCATTTTTCATTTTTAGTTTGCTTTGCATACAATCTTCATAAGCTTTGGAACATGCAACTGCTTTTGTTCGCTGTACCCAGTTCTTTAGGTTTTTCCCATGCAAAGAGAGGACTATTTTCTTTGATGGTAGAAGTTGGCGAATTTTACCTGCCCTACATGGTTCTGGAAAGTAATCTATCCAATTGCCGCATCTGAAGCAGGGTGGGAGGTCAGTTGAGTCCTTGGTCCTCAACCAACGATGCCACTGCCTCAACCTTTCTGCTGGTGGAGAGCATGTCAAGGATCTGGGAGTTCTCCGCCTCATTGTCATCTGCAAGATATGCAGGAAAATGTGGCACCCACAGAATGGAAAGTCATGGTTTGTCTCATTATGGTGCCATGATGAGCTGTGCATCAGTGCGTCATACGACTCCTTCAATCTTTTGTTAACCATGAACAAAGCCAAAGCTTGGATTCTCTGGCATTAAAAATGCTAAGAATCTCTGCCCTCAACCAGGTGTCTAAGACCATCAGAGACTATCTTACATCTACCAACAATTCAAAGTACTGAAGAATCAAATTGACAGAAACTGTTAAATGTTACAGGCGTTGTTTTAAGTGAGGCCTATAAAAGATACAGGTTACTTATAATTCCCTTAAGAAATTCAGTCAGCTGAGCCAACCTCATGAGCTGCCATCTGCATGAGAAACACCAATTTGACGACTTGAAAAGCCAAGCCGAGATTAGTAGAGAGTGCAGGTTGTACATGGCGTAATAACTTAGCATTCTGTATACCAAGTATAAACATGTCATTGTTCAATTTTGGACAAAACCATGGCATGGTATTGTTTCAAAAGTATGAGAGAAATGTTACATGAGACATTGGCAACTGTTGCACATTTCTCAAGAACTGCCTCAAACTGCTTTCCATAAGGGAATTGCAGATGAAATGTATTAATGCTATAATTGCCCTTTTATCCACTTCGAGCAGAGCAGCTTCAGGAGCCTTTTCCTCAGAGTTTGTATGTATACATTGACAGCAAGAACCTCAACTCAAAACCTCCAGGAAAAATACCAGGAAGACAGAATCAGAAGTTTTGTTCCTAATTGTGACAAGTTGATTTTAAAAATCAATTTTCATTATCCTCATTGACACTCCTTCATGGTGCTTGTGTATCCTGCACATCATGCAAAAAACAGAACAGGATCAGAGCAGGACCTTGAGAGATGAAATCAATGTGAAAGTTCCTGTCAACATTCTACCCCTCAATTTGTCTTCTATGTTCTAGACCTGAGCTTTCCTGCTACGAACAGACAGCCAAAAGCAAACAAGAAAAAAGAGGAACTCTTAGTTTGCCAACTAAGAATGACTGACTGACTCTTCACCCTATTAAACCTTAAACCCATGAAAGCCAGTGTCTTGGTTTTGATGATCAGAAACTACAAGAGGTGTGAGAGGAAATCAGATGCTGGGTACATTGTGATCAATACCGTTTCTTGAAGATTGTAACCCACTAAGCTATTCAATGGAATTCCAGTCACCAAATCAGATGTGCAACTAGAGCTCTGTGACTTCTGGGGCAGTTTTCCATAGCTCTCAGGAGGCTCTAGGAGCACAGGTGCCAAATCAGGATGTGCCAGTGCAGCATCAAACGAAGCAGTGTTGTTGAGCAAAGCTGCTTGGAGAAAAGCAGCAAGAATACCACCTGTACAACACATTGCCAGAGACTTCTGATCAATATAGCACATTGAGAACATTAATATGCAGCATACACAATCCATCTGAAGCCTGACCAGGTGCCCCACAAAGATGCCATATTGGGTGATGCAGGTTTCTCAGAACAAATAAATAGGGAGGAAGAAACTGATCAGAAACTGATCATCTGACAAAAGAAATACAACAAGAATTTCACCTGCAAATCGTCGCATTGGTGACCTTGATGGACCGTTTTTGCATACACAGTAGGAAAGTTTCCCTTGTGCGCCTTTGCAATCATCATCCAGAAAGTCCATGTGGCCATACTCTTTGGCCACAAAGTGGAATGCGGGAGCTGAGCTATCAAAGAAGAATGCTTGATGGCTGACACCTTCTGGTGCACATGGAGGGAACAAGTAATTCCTCTTCAAGGATCCCAATCCTGACCCAACAATAAGAGTAGGAACTCCCAGATTCAAAGAGTGTTGTGAGAATCGGAGTATGGGTGGCTGTGTTTGTATCCCCTTTGCATTCCCGTCAACAGGATCCAATCCCACAACTGCTGAGTACTGCAAAATGCTGTTGCGGAGTCCCAGAGCCAACCCAAACACTACCTTACCTCCTCGACTATGTCCTACCAGTGCCACTTTTGAGAAATCTGGTTTTGCATTCAAGAAGCTCGAGGGCAATGCCATTTCCAGACCACTTGGCATCCAGTTAAGTATGGCAACTGCATCCTCAATTTCTGTTGTTGCATCAGAGCCCGAGATGGTGTACATCTGTTATTTTACATATATAGCCAGCCAAAACACACACCTCATCTCAGAAAACACCTGCAAAAGACCTAACAGTTTCCATCACTTCCAACTCCTCGTCTTCGACTCCTTATGCAATTGCACAGACTCAAAACAAGCAAATGATCATTCCTCAAAGAAGGAAGGAAGCAAGGAAGGAAGACCAGCAACAGGTTTTTGGGAGGAGATCAAACTGTGGTCTCTTTCTTCATGCATGTGTTCTCTTAACAGCAATCCACAGAAGAGAATCATCACTTCACACTTGCATGTGGTGTGCTGTTCAGTCTGCTTGCTTGCTTGTGAATATACTCTTTCTGATCCATGTTGCAAATGGGTGTGTGTTTCTTCTTTCTTCCCATTCTCTACTACTACTACTACTACCTCTTGGGGGTCTTTCTCCTCCTTTTTTCTTCACTACCCACTCTTCCTCACACCTCCAAAACCCTGAAAGAGAAGGCCAGAGAGAGGCAAAGACAGAGAGTTTCTCACCTGGGGAGCAACGACTATGAAACCATGGGAAGCGAGATGCAGAAGCAGCTGGCTGTAGAAATGGTTCTGCAGAGTGAAACCATGCTGAAACTGCACCACTGGGTACTTTCCTTTCGCCTTGGGCACCGCGATGAGCAACGGCTTCGGAGGCAAATCGGTCTCGTTCGTTGCTGCTGCTGCTCCCCCTCCCACTCGGTGATTGTGCTTCGAGCCGCAGCTTGACCGCTGTTGCTCTAAGCTCACTGTGTGCGCCTTGTAAGGCCCATCTTCGTACACTCCTCCATGGGCGTAGGAGGAATCATCCCTCGAGCTCCTCATCATCATCTTCCTTGCCCTGCTGCTGCTATCTTTGCTGCTGTCTTCAGCGGCCATCTCCGTTCCACCCCCTCTATCTCTTCTACCCACAGCGAAAACGCGAGCATATCGAAAGATAACAAACGCTCTTTCCACAAGAGACTGCCGCGTGAAGAGGAGCTGAAGCGGATCGCGGGAGTGGCGGGGGATAAGGTGGCAGAAGATCGGCGACGCAGCGAGGCAGGCAGACGGGCGGGGAGGATGAAAGAAAGAACAAAGAACAAGAGGATTTTGGGCTTCGGGGGTTTGCCCGGGCCTGCCTGTTCGGGCAGAGAAAGACAATGGTAGCGAAGAAGTCCAGCAGCGCAGCTTTCTCCACACCAGTCTGAACTAGAAGCGACAAAGAGAGGAACTGCGGAAGAAGAAGAGGAGGAGGAGGAGGAGGAATGGACACAAGAGGAGGGGGAGATGTGACATTAGAGCTTCTGATGTCTGTCTTCAGTCGTCGCATTGTGGATCTCCAGAAGCTCATTCTCATCCGCGGTGGTATGCATGCTTGCTTGCTTTCTTGCTTTATGTTTTTTCCTTAGTCTTCTACTCTCTTGTTCGTGACATTGTGGTTATGTCCTCAGGAATGTGACAAGTGAGTCGGGAACTGGGTTGTTGTTTTTTTTGTCACCACAGTTCCATCAGCAACGCAAGGAACAGAATTGGGAGAGGTGGATAGAGCTTTGCGCACATTGGATCACTACTTGAGCAACATCAAAGCTTACCTCCAGCGTGAGGCAGAAGCCCTTCCCAAAGCTAAGGTACCTACAACAGTCTCCTCGGTCCATTCTTTCTCCTCCTTCACTGATGTTCATCTTCTTCTTTTTGCTCCTTCGGGTTCTTGAGCTTTCCACCAAGTAAGTTCTTTGAAAACATGTTCATCGTCTTCTTGTTGCTTCTTTGGGTTCTTGGGCTTTTCACCAAGTAAGCTCCTTTGACAAGATGTTCATCTTCTTCTTCTTGCTGCTCCTTTGAGTTCTTGAGCTTTCCACCAAGTAAGTTCCTTTGACAAGATCATCTTCTTCTTGCTCCTTTGGGTTCTTGAGCCTTCCACCAAGTAAGTTCCTTTGACAAGACGTTCTATCTTCTTGTTCTTGCTCCTTTAGATTCTTGAGCTTTTCACCAAGTTCTTTGAAAACATGTTCATCTTCTTCTTCTCACTCCTTTGGGTTCTTGAGCTTTTCACCAAGTATGTACTTTGAAAACATGTTCATTGTCTTAGTCTTCTTGCTCCTTTGGGTTCTTGAGCTTTTCACCGAGCATTCTTGTGAAACCCTAAACCCTAAATGCACCACTACTGTCTCAAAGTGAGTCTAGCTGTTTTGTTGTCTTCAAGACCAAAGAATTCCTGTTTGCTGAATACAGTGTGCCCAGTGTATTCTTTGTGATGAGCATATTGTGTTGATATGTGGAGATTTTCTCTGCAATCTCATATATATCTTTGTGATTAGCATTCCACAGATGATGCTTAGGTTTTCATGCTCATAGAAATGGTTCTGTGTTTTCTGGTGGATTTTTGCAATGGGCAGGCTTTGATAGAGTTGTCAATACAACAGCAGCAAACTCTGCAACAGATTTCCACCAACTTACCTGCTCGGTTGCCAGGAAATGATTGCCATGTGGATCTCAGTGGCCCGAGGTTTTGTGCACTTTCTTCCCCCAATAAAGTAGTAGTTTTTATGGTCCTCATCACTTTGTAATCTTCCTCCTTGTGAGCTGCACTTTTGAGTTTGCCACTCTTTGCACCTTAACAAATCTGAACTCTCAAGATGTGAAGAACCTCTAATCCCATCATTCTTCATGAAGAATCTGTAATCTATCTCATCATTCTTAATGAAGAATCTCTAATCCCATCTCATCATTCTTGATGAAGAATCTCTTATCCCATCTCATCATCCTTGATGAAGAATCTTTAATCCCATAATCCTTAATGAAGAATCTCTAATCCTATCCCATCATTCTTGATGAAGTATCTCTAATCCTATCATTCTTAATGAAGAATTTCTAATCCTGTCAGTCCTAAAACTGTTTTCTTTGTTTCCTCTTCATGTTGATAAAGATAGGTGTTTCTGCATTCTGCACCTCCATGAGCATCATGGAGTTTCTTCCTCCAGTTCTGTTTACGGCTTTTGGTTTCCTCTCATAATCACTTGGAAGTATGTTAAAACTTCAGGTCAACAAGCTTGGAAGGGCTGTTAAAGCTTCAGTTCCAAGCTTTGGCCCCCTTATCCATAGTAGTGCTTCCTCTTCAGGTCCCCTTCTGTCTTGTTGATTTAAGCATGCTGAAGAAAGATTCAAGCACTCTTTTTTTTGAGGATACCCATATGGCAGAATGTAGTAATGACTTTTGTGTTCATTTGATAGAAGCATTCTGTTGCTCCATAGATTTAATCCTCTTGAAGAAGGTGCCCTCCATGTCTGTTGGAAATATGCAGTTCCAAACCCTTGCAGCTCCCAAGGATTCATTGTAGCCCAAATGGCAGACTTAATTAGTCTGTGGAAGAATGAAGGGTAGCAATTCCAAGTTTCTTTTGAATTGATCCAGAGAGTTGCTTACCAAAGAAAGGTTTTTGTCTGGAGTTCCTGCCGTTGGAATCTTCAAAAGGATTGTTTCTTAGGTTACTCATTCTAAGTAGGGAGTTTTTCCTAAGTCCACTTTCTCCTCTAAAGTTCGTCTCAATGTCCTCCTCATCTTCTCTTCTCTCTGTTTTTCTTTCATTTTTCAATTTTGTTTTTGTTGGGGCTTTTTCTTTTCTTGCCCTTCCCCCTTTCTCTGTTAACACTTTTTTCTTGAGGTCTTTTGTTATTCTTTTTCTTGAGCACTTCTTTGGGTTTTTCCTCCTGAGAAATCTTCCAACTTGTGAATGAGGCATTGCATGTCCTATCAGTACAAGAGTGTTATACATAAACTGATAACCAGATGTGGCTTGGAGAGCTTCAATGATCCTATTTTATTGTCCCATTTTCTTTCACAGTTCACTCAGAAAGACTAGGCATTGGTTTCTTGCTTATCAAGAGTCAAGATGCTGTTATTTGAGATTTTTGTGTTTACAGCCACTGGAATTTGCTTTTGCTGAACTTATGAGTGTGGCTGATTTGCAGTTCGACTATAGTGACAAATAGTAGTCCTGTTTCAAAACCTGCTGAAGCTTCGGTTCCAAAAGTAAGTCTCTTCTGGCCACAGTGTAGAATGTCTACTTGCCTCATATGGTTCCTTTAGCAATAGGTTAATGGTCACAGTTTCTTCATTCAGTAACAGCCCTAAATGCCACTACTCTAAACCCTACAC
>Ga0116230_10004580_pt1 | contig 13554 bp, 7 predicted proteins | sample S1TSphfallax_3_FD_88678 | JGI IMG/M metagenome (GOLD analysis project Ga0116230, IMG submission 88678) | Host-associated microbial communities from peat moss isolated from Minnesota, USA - S1T2_Fd - Sphagnum fallax MG | ecosystem: Host-associated > Plants > Peat moss > Unclassified | place: USA...
CGTGTTGCGCTCGCCGTAATGCTGCATCAGCACGGCTTCCACTTCGTTGCCATCGTGCAGGCGAAACAATCCCTTGATGGTCTGGCCGTCGTTCGAATGCTGCACGACGACCGGCGTCACGGCGTCGAGCGTAAAGCCTTCGGCGTCGAGCGCCGTGCGAACGTTATGAACGAGTTCGGGGATCACGCCGGTGGGCTTGAACGTTCCCATCTGCGGCACGATCGAGGCGTCGACCAAGGTTCCCGACGTATCGAGTCGCACGCCCCATAAGCGCTTGCTCAGCGCACGAGCGACGCGGAGCGCCGTCCCGACGCAGTCGTTCTCGAAATCGACGAGCGAGATCACGTTGACGCTCGGGTCGATGAACTCGGCGAATTTTTGCGTTGCAAGCACGGTATCGCCGCCGTACGCCGCGATGAGCGAATGCGGCACGGTGCCCATTCCGCGCGAACCCCACCATTCCGCATTCGCGTCGGTCGATACACCGAGCGCGCCGGAAATGTACGCCGCGTAGCCGTCGCCGGTTTGCACGAGATGATGATCGAAGCGCGCGGGAAAGAAGAGCACTTCCTTGCCGCCGGCCGCATCGACGATCCGGCGCGCATTGGTCGCGATGCGCGTGCGGCGTGAGAGGACGCCGAGATACGCCGTCTCCAGATGCGCGAAGGTGGCGTAATCGCCTTCGATCGTAAGCACCGTTTCGTACGGGCCGATGCGATCGCCGTCGTAGAGCGCGCGGACGGTCAGATTGGGCCAGCCGTCGATCCAGCCGCCCTCCGCGGCGTGGCCCGCGCACAGTTTGAGGATCGCGATCGCTTCGTCGATGCCGCAGAGCACGGCGTCTTCGGCGCGCTGGAACACCTGCATCCGCACGCGCGGGTGGTGACCGTCGGCTTGCAAGATGTCGCGCGCGCGGTTGAAGTAGGTGTCGGCGTAGTACCCTTCCCGCATCTTCTCGACCGGGAGGTTCAAGATCGCGGGATCGAGGCGACGCCGCTCGCTCGGCTGCATAGGTGCCGGGTGTTCGGCCTTGCGGCGCCTAATCTTCCGCCTATGGCCGATCCGTCGAATGCCGCCGTCGCAGCGGCGCTGCGCGAGATTCGCACGCTGATGGAGTTCGCCGGCGAACCGTTCTTCAAGTTCATGGCGTACGAGCGCGCCGCGGAGACGATCGATAACGCGCCGCCGGTCGCGACGCTCGTCGCGGAAGACCGTTTGCGCGAATTGCCCGGCATCGGCAAATCGATCGCCGCGCGGGTCGCGGAGATCGTGCGCACGGGCACCGATCCGTACCTCGAAGAGTTGCGCACCACGTATCCCTCGACGCTCTTGGAACTGCTCGGCGTGCAAGGCGTCGGCATGAAGACGGCGCAGACGCTCTTCACGCAGCTCGGCATCGCGTCGCTCGCGCAGCTGGAAGAGGCGCTTGCGAACGGCGCGCTCAGCGGTATGCCGCGTCTGGGTCCCAAGTCGCTCGAGAACATGAAGCGCGGCGTGCTCGCGTACAAAGGCCGTCAGAAGCGAACGCCGATCGGTCGGGCGCTACCGATCGCGCTCGAACTCATCGCCTATCTCGGCGAAGGAACGATGGCGGAAGATCTCACCTACGCCGGTAGTTTGCGGCGTCAGGAGCCGACCGTCGGCGACATCGATCTGCTCTGTACCGCGGATGAGGCGGCACCCATCATCGAGCGGTTCGTTGCCTATCCGGGCGCGGAAGCCGTGCTTGCGGAGGGCGCGACGAAGGCGAGCATTTGGCTTGCGGGCGGCTTGCAAGTCGATCTGCGCGTGCTCGCCGCGCCGGTCTTCGGCAACCTCTTACAACACTTCACGGGCAGCCGCGAACACAACATCCAGCTGCGCGAACTCGCCGTGCGTAAGGGCTTACGCGTCAGCGAAAACGGGATCGTCGATTTGAAGACCGGCGACACGATCCGCTGCCGCACCGAGGAGGACGTGTACGCGGCGCTCGGACTTGCGTATATTCCGCCCGAAATGCGCCTGGGCATCGGCGAGATCGAGGCCGCGCGTGACGGCACGTTGCCGGCACTGGTCGAGCTCGCCGATTTGCGCGGCGATTTTCACATGCATTGCACCTGGAGCGACGGACGCAACGCGCTCGAGGCGATGGTCGCCGAAGCCGCGGCGCGCGGCTATGCGTACCATTCGATCAGCGATCATTCGTGGGGTCGCGGCAGTTGGGGACTCGGGCCCGACGATCTGCGCGCGCAGCGCGAGCGCGTGCGCGAGCTCGGGGAGCGCTATGGGATCCGCACGCTCTGTTCATCCGAAGTCGACATCCTCGCGGACGGGTCGCTGGACTTCCCCGATGAGGTCCTCGCGCAGCTCGATATCGTCGTAGCGAGCGTTCACTCCGCGATGAACTTGAGCCGGGATGAGATGACCGCGCGGCTCGTTCGTGCCTGCGAAAACCCCTACGTGACGATCATCGGCCACCCCACGGGCCGCCAAGTCGAGGGATTCCCGGGGTATGATTTCGATCACGATGCGGTCTTCGCGGCAGCGGCGCGCACCGGCACCGCGCTCGAGATCGACGGCCAGCCGAACCGGCTCGACCTGCCCGCAAACCTTGCGCGGCGGGCGCGAGAGTTCGGCGTGACGTTCACGTGCGACTCCGATGCCCATGCCCGCGAGCACCTCGCAAACGTGGCCTATGCGGTCGGTCAGGCCCGCCGGGCCTGGCTGCGGGCCGAGGACATCCTCAACACGCGGGATCTCGCCGGGGTGTTGTCGTTCGTCGAAGCGAAACGAACGAATTCCCATGCTCGCCGTCCCGCCGGTCCCTGATAACGAGGAAGCGCGTCTCGCGGCACTCGAGGATTATCAACTCCTCGACACCGCTCCGGAAGACGTTTTCAATGCGTTTGCGCGCGCGGCTGCTCAAGTTTGCGGCGTCCCGGTCGGGTTGATTTCGCTGGTCGACCGCGACCGGCAATTCTTCAAGGCTAACGTTGGCCTGGGCGAGATCGTGGAGACGTCGCGTGACGTCTCGTTCTGTGCCTACGCGATCTTACAGGACGGCATCATGGAGGTGCCGGACGCGAGCGAGGACGAGCGCTTCCGCGCCAATCCCATGGTCACCGGCGATCCGCGCATCCGGTTCTACGCGGGCGTGCCGCTCGTCGCCGCGGGCGGTGTAGCGCTGGGGACGCTCTGCGTGCTCGATCGCACGCCGCGCGAGCTCTCGCTCGAACAGCGTACCGCGCTGCGCGCGATCGCCGACGCCGTGCTCGAAGCGGTCGAAGCACGGCGTGCGATGCTGCGTCTCTTCGATAGTTCGCAAACAGAGATCTATCATCTGGACGTCGCCGAGCGCCGGCTGATCTTCGCAAGCCAAGCCGCGCGCACGAATCTCGGCTATTCGCTGCGCGAGTTGCGCGCGGTCGCGATCGCGGATCTGCTGCCGGAGATGGCGATCGTCGATCGCTACGATGCCTTCGTCGAACGCATGAACCGCGGGCTCAATCGCGGCGTGACGTTCATCTCGCAGGCGCGGCGCAAGAACGGGTCGACGTATCCGGTCGAAGTGCGCGCGGAGTTGATGCAGACGCGCGAGCGTACCCTCGCACTGCTGTTCTTCACCGATCTCACCGAGCGCATCGAGGCGAATCGGCGGATCGATCTGCTCTCCGCGGCGGTCGAAGCGGCGCAAGACGCCATCTTGATCACGACACCGCCGCCGGATGCGCATACGCCCTCCACGATCGTGTACGCGAACGAAGCGTATCTGCGCCAAAAACAGGTCGAGCTCGAAGACGTCATCGGCAAGCCGTCCGACACCTTCTACGGCCCGAAGACCGATCGCGCGGCGCTCGCGGCGTTTCGCGCAGAGTTACTCGCCGGCAACAACGGCAACGTCCAGTACGTCACCTATCGCAAGGATGGCTCCGAATATTATACCGACGTCTCGGCGCGACCGATGCTCGACGTCGATGGAACCGTTTCGCACTTCGTGATCGTCGTCCGCGACGTGACGGACGCGGTGATGCGCGGGATGACGCTCGAGCTGCAGAACGAGCGGCTGACGTCGCTGACCTCGATCGCGCGCGATCTCTTCAGTGCGCTCGACCCGCGCGTGCTCGCGCAGTCGCTGCTCGTCGGCGTGCGCGAGCTGACCGGTGGCGAAGGGACGCTCTTGGCGCTGCGCTCCGACGGTGCATTGGTCGATACCGACGATCTGAGCGCTCCGACCACGGCGCCCGACGTGAGCGACACGTTCTTGCGCACGGCGCTGACCGCGCCGATCAGCGTGCTCGACGACGACAACCGGCGGCTCGCGATCGGCATCCTCGGCGCGGGCCGGCGCACGGCGTTCATGCTCGACGTGCGCGCCGGCGAAGCCGCGTTCGTCGCGGCCGACGTGTTCGCGTTCGGCTTGCTGGCGCAATACTTCGCCGTTGCCGCACGCAACGTCGAGCTCTACCGCGAGCTGGCGGCGCGCCGCTCGTCGGTCGTCGAACTCAATCAGGTCAAGAACGACTTGATCGCGATGCTCGCGCACGACTTCAAAGGTCCGCTCACGACGATCGTCGGCTTCGCCGACGTGCTCGCCGAAGACGAGCGCTTCGACGATGAATCGCGTCAGTTCTTGGCGATGATCTCCTCGAGCGCGCTGCGCCTCGCGAGCTTGGCGACGGATACGCTCGCGCTCTCGCGGCTCGAGCAGAACGATTTCACCCTGCACGTCGAGCCCGTCGATCTGAACGAACTCGTGCGCGACGTCGCGCGCATCTTCAGCGTGACGCGGACGATCGACATTCGGGCCGGCGACGGCCCGCACTCCGTCACGGGCGATCGTGGCCGGTTGCGGCAAGTCTTCGAAAACATCATCGGTAACGCGATCAAGTATTCACCGGGCGGCGAAACCGTCGAGGTCCGCGTGCGCGACGTGGGCGACGGCGTCGAGGTCTCGGTGCGCGATCGCGGCATCGGCATCCCCGATGCCGATCGTCCCAAGCTTTTCGGCCGCTTCGCGCGCGCATCGAACGCGCGCGAACTGGGCATCGGCGGAACCGGCTTCGGTCTCTACCTCGCCAAACGCATCGTCGAGATGCACGGCGGCACGATCGGCGTCTCGACCCGGGTCGGTGCCGGTTCGACGTTCAAGATCACGTTGCCGACCTCACCCAAACCGCAACGCGTCGCGAATCGCCGCGTGCTGCTGCTCGATGCCGAAGGCGATGCCCGCTCCTACATCGCGCACACGCTGCGCGAGGACGGGATGGCGATCGCGGTCGTCGGTGCGGAGAACGACGTGATCGCCACGCTCGACGGTGAGACGTTCGATGCCGCCGTCATCGACGTCGACCTGATCGGCCCGGACGAAGCCGCGTTCATCGCGCGCGTCGCACGCCGTACGGCGCTCGTCCGGCTCGGCACCGCGGGCATCCCGGCCGAGAGCGGCTGGGATGCCGCGCTCGGCAAACCGTTCCTGATCAAGGATTTGCGTGAGGCCGTCGATCGCGCGATCGGCCGTCACGCAGCGTCGCTACGCTAGGGTCTACGCGCCCGCCGTCGCCTCGGCACCGGCCGGGGCCGTCTTGGGTTTGCGCGTGATGAACGGCAGAATTGCGGCCACGAGGAGCATGATCGCCATCGGCATCAGCGCGCCCGAGTACGATCCGGTCCGGTCTTTGACGTACCCGGCGATCGTCGGCCCGACGAGCCCCGCGACGCCCCACGCCGTGATGATCATCCCGTAGTTCGTGCTCAGATACTTCGTTCCGAAGAAGTCGGCATTGAACGAGGGCATCACGCCGAATCCGCCGCCGTAACAGAGCAAGATGATCGCGAACGCGACGAGCACCGCCGGGATCGAGTGCAGCCCGGCGAGGACGAAGAAGACGACCACCTGGACGAGATAGATCAAGGCGTAGGTGACGTTACGTCCGATGCGATCGGAGATCGCGCCCCAGAACAGCCGGCCCAGGCCGTTGAAGATCGCGACGATCGCGTACGTGCCGACCGCGGCGCCGGCGAGCGTCTTCACCTGATCGGGATCGGTGACGCCGAACGTGACGAGTTCGCGGATGATCGGAACGTCGTTGGAAACGACGAGAATGCCGGCCACGACGTTGAGGAAGAGCATCAGCCAGAGCAGATAGAACTGCGGCGTCGCGAGCACTTGGCGCGGCGTGTAGCTGCCTTCGTGCGAGACCTTCGCGGCCGTCGCCCCGCCGACCGCGTAGCCGGGCGGCGGATTGGTGACGAGCAGCGCGCACAAGCCGCCGATGATCGCGTAGGCGATGCCGGAATACAAGAAGATTGCGAGCAGCGTCGAGACGTCGTCGGGCGTGAGCGCGACCGTGGTGGGATCGAAGGTCGTATGCGCTTTGATCGCCGCCGCACGCGCGTCCGAGTACGCCCCCGCGTGATGCGAGAGCGTGACGTACGCGGGAATCGCCTTGAGGATGAAGCCGTAGAAGAACGCTCCCAGACCGAAACCCATCACGACGATACCGCTGCCCAGACCACGCTTATCCGGGAACCACTTGGTGACCGTGGCGATCGGGATGATGTAGGCCATCCCGTTTCCGAATCCGCCGATCAGGCCGTAGGTGAGGTACCACCACCACGCTTCGTGCGGGCCGACCGCGGCGAGGATGTTGCCGACGCCCCACAGGATCGCCCCGACGACGGTCACGTTGCGGGGACCGTATTTCTGCGAGAGCAGGCCGCCGGCGACCGCGCCGATGCCGATGAAGAAGATGGCCAGACCGAACGTCAGCGTCGTTTCGCTGGCGGACCATCCGAAGCTCGCGACGAGCGGCTGGGTGAAGTTGCTCCACGCGTACGCGGTGCCGAGTGCGATCATGACGATCGTCCCCGCCGCCGCGACGAGCCACCGGTTCGGACCGGATGCGGTTGCTGCCATGCGGATCTCCTAGAGAAAGCGGAAATGCGGTTCCGTGCGGCTTGGTGCCGTTTGAAACCGCATTTCCTTGGACTGCGCCCGTCCCCTCGTCGGCGCCCGACCCGCAATCGGTTCGCTTAGAGGCCGACCGTCTTTCCGGTGAATCCGGCCGCGTCGAAATAGCGCGTCCGGCCGACGGATTGGTACTTCATGATCGTCACGTGTCCGGCGGCGTCGGGTTGCGAGCGCATCACGCTGCGCGTATGCACCGGGAGGCTGCCGCCCGGCATGGCCTCGGTCATGACGCGGCCCACGAGCGTGCCCTTCGCCGGGATCGAGAGATGAAGGATCGCGGCGAGGGTCATCCCGACATCGGCGTTCGAAACCGGCGCCGGATCGCTGAAGCCGTGCTTGAAATCCGGGCCGATCGCGGCCATGAAGTTGGCCGTGTCGGCGCGGCTGAAACTGCCGTGCATCCCTTGACCCTGCTGGAGGACGGTATCGGCGATCTCGGCCGTGCAGCGCAGCGCGACCGCGCAGCCGGTCGAGAACGAGCGGAAGTTGATCACGATCGCCGGGACCGGCGTGACGGCGGCACCGATGAAGTTGATCGCCGAGAGCGGTAGCGTTCCGGGATACGAGCCGAGCCGGTCGTCGACGAAGAGTCCGCTGACGTAATCTTGTGCGAGCAGCGCGGCGATGACTTTGGGCGCGAGCTCCTTCGCGTTACCTTGCGGGAGATACACGAGATCCGACCCGCCGTTGGCGGCGACGACGACATCGGGCTTCGTGCTATCGAAACCGAGGAGCCCGTCGCCCGCGACGGGATGCTTGCCCTCGAGATCGGGATGCACGACCGCGTCGGCATTGTCGGGATCCGACACCGGCATCGCGAGCGCTTTGCCGAGATCGAGTGCCACGAAACCCGGCGCGAGCCAGCCGGACGGCACATCGGCAAACGTGTAGCTCAGCGAGGACGACGTTTTCGATTCTTTCGCAATCGTCGAGAACCCGTGGTCGGCCGCGATGATGATGTCGGTCGTCTTGTCGAGTCCGAGCGCGACGAGCGCCTCGCGCAGCGCGCGCAGATCGTTGTCGGCGTTCTTGATCGCGGAGAACGACGTCGGCCCGTTGATCCCCGGCGTCAACGATCCGAGGCTATCGCCTTGGTTGTGCTGCGATCCGTCGGGATCGCGCGACCAGAAGACCATCGCGAACGGCTTGCCCTTCGCTTTGAGCGCGGGCAGCACGACCTTCGTCGCGACCGCGGCGAAGTAGTCTTGCTGCACCGTGTTCGGAACGAGCGTGCCCGGATGCGTTGCGTCGCCGCGCGGGCCGTTGTCGCCGCGCGATGGCGCCGCCGCATCGTTCGTGATTGCTTTGATCTGCGCGAGGATCGCCGGATCGACGGGTAGTCCGCCAGGATTGCCCGTCTGATCGTCGACGATGATCGTGCCCGTGCCGTCACGCGAGGTAACGTCTTGAATCGCGACCGGGCCCACCTTGCCGATCGAAGCGGTGCCGTAGCCCGCCGCGCGCGCGGCGGCGAGCACGCTTTCCTCATCGAGATAGTTGCCGCTCGTGCCTTCGGCAGCATCCATCTCGCCGAGCACGGGATCCGCTTCGAGGAACGGCGTGAACGAGAGCTTGGCCGCCGGGACTTTGAAGCCGGCGTAGATCGTGTTCGAGAAGTCGCCCGTATCGCCGAGATAATGGCCGGTCGCAAACGCCGAGGCGTTCGCCGTCGTGAAGGTCGGGAAGATCGAATGCGGGTTCGCGAAATCGACGCCGCTACGGCGGATCTGCGCCATCGTCGGCGCGAGCGTTTCATCGACGATCGCGGCGCGTAGCCCGTCGGGCACGAAGAGGATGACGTTGTGCGGAACGGTCGACTGGGCGCGGACCGTTTGCGGCGCGATGCACGGCGAAACGGCGACGAGAGCAAGCGCGCCGGCGACCGCCGTGTGAAGAAAGCGGTTCAACATATCCGCGAACGTAACAAGCGAAGGTTAAGGTGAGGCTAAGCGGCGGATCCGCGCCGCAAGACGGCGACCGCGGCGAACGAGCCCAGCGCGTAGAGCGCCGCGAGCACGACCGCAAAGGCGTCGTCGAAGGGCCACGCGATGCCGGCGCCTTCGCCGATCCAGAGCGTGCCGAACGCGAGCAGCACGATCGCGACGATCCACTTCATGAGGTTCTCGGGCACGCGCGCGAGCGGTGCGCGGACGGCGAAACCCGCGAGCGTCACGAGCACGATCGCCGTCAGCGCACCCGCGCCTGCGGCGCGCAGCGCATCCACGCGCCCCGCGCCGAACGAGAGCACGATCACGACGACTTCCGTTCCCTCGGCGAAAACGCCGTTGAACGCCGTTGCAAATGCACTCGCATCGGCGCCGCCGAGCCGTTCGCGTTCGCGTACGAATGCCGCCGTTTCATCGCGCTGCGCCTTGCGCCCGGCGGCACGCAAGATCGCTTTGCGCAGCCACGTCGCGCCGAGGAAGAACACGACGGCGCCGGCCGCGAGGTGAACCCAGCCGAGCGGAAGCCGCGCGAGCAGCGGTCCGAAGAAGACGATCGCGATCGCGAGGACGCCGACGGCGGCGATCGCCCCGGCGAGCGCCGGCGGCCAGCGGCGTGCGATCCCCGCCGCGAGCACGATCGTGAGCGCTTCGACCGCCTCGACGCCGGCGGCGACAAACGCCGCGAGCGCGGTGAGCCAGAGCGTCGTCAGCGGTCGTCGTCCGTTGCACCCGTGGCCGCGCGCGCGAAGTCGCCGACCGGCGGTTCAGGCGTGTCGCCACGTACGGCGTGCCAGAGAATGTCGTTGAACACGCCGTCGGGGACGCGATCCTCGTGCGTGAAATCGAGCTGCGCGCTCTCGCGCGCCGCGTACGCGGTCTTGGCGTTCTTGGTGTTCACGTCATAGGCTTCCATGACCGCGTTATAGGGATCGCGATTCGGCGTCGCGGTGAACGCATCGTAGAGCGGCAGCGCGCCCGCGTCATAGGTGGAGAGCGGCGGCAGACCGAGGACGATTTCGATCGTCCGCAACACGCTCACGGTCGTGTAGTGGACATGGTGCACGCCGGGACGTGCGTATGGCGAGGCGACATAGAGGGTCGAGCGCTGTTCGTCGACGTGGTCGGCACCGTTCTGCGCGTCGTCTTCGAGCACGAAGATGGCGGTCGAATCCCAGTCGTGGCTGTGCGAGACGGCGTCGACCAGCAGGCCGACCGCGCGATCGTTGTCCGCGACCATCCCTTGCGGCGTGATTTGCCCGGGCCGCGTTCCGGATGTGTGGTCGCGGGGGAAGCGCACGATCTCGAGTGACGGCAACGTGTTCGTCGCTTCGTAGCGATCGAATTCACGCTTCCACTCGGTGAAGCGATCGACGTCGGGGATGTCGAGGTCGAAGGTCGGGAACTGCCGGTCCGTGATGCTCTGGAGACTGCGGTGCGTCGTCGAAACGGGGAGCCCGTTCGCCGGCCCCGCGGTGACGAACTCACCGTAGTTGCGAATCGACACGTGTGCGCGGACCGCATCGTCGAAAAGATAGCCGGCATGTGCGGTGGAGGCCTCGGCGCCGTCCTCGAAGTCGTAGTACGGCCGCCGGTTCGCGTAGTTCGCCGGCCACATCTTCTCGAGATAATCGTTGGCGAACGCGCCCAGCGACCAGTTGTGGCCGTCGGCGCTGACGTGTGCGTTGTCGAAGAAGCGATCGAAGACGCCGAACTGCGCGACGATCGCGTGCTCGTTCGGCGTGATGTTGGCACCGAACATCACGAGCGTCGGATCACCGTCGGCACCGGCGACGTCACCGAGGATCTGATCGTACGTGCGATTTTCTTTGATCACGTAGATGATGTGCTTGAGCGGACCGTTCGGCCGGATGACCGGGTCGTCGCGCAGCGCGACGTGCTGCATCAACTCGCGCACCGTGATCGCGCCGTCGTGCAGTGCGGCGTCCGTCGGAACGTCGACGCGGCGGATCGATCCGACGAGGTTGTCGGCGATATAGCCCTTCGCGCCGGGCACGTTCGGCTTGTACTCCGGATTCGCGTGACCGCTCTCGCCCTTGCCGTCGGCGATGTAGATTGCATGCGCGGCCGGGTCGACGACAACGGCGGTCGGGTACCAGCCGGTCGGCATCGCGCCGATCGGAACCAGTCCACCGCGGACGATCCCGTAGACCGCGACGGCGTTCGCCGCGCCGCACGAAACGTAGAGCCGGTCGCCGGCGATCGTGAGTGCGTTCGGTGATTCGCCGTAGGCGCTCGCACGAATCGGCAGTGGAAAGCGCCGGACGGTGTTGTCGGCGAGCGTGATCGAGGCGACGTCGTCGTCGTCGCTATCGGCGACGAAGAGTTTGTCGCCGGACATCGCGAGCGCGTCCGGGTGACGGCCGACGTGGATCGTCGCACGAATCGTTCCGTGCGCGACGTCGACGGCTTGTACGATCGATTGCGCGCGCAGCGCGACGTAGAGCGTGCGGCCATCGGGTGCGTAGGCGAGCGCCGCCGGACGGCGGCCCACCAGCACCCGAGCGCGGATCGCGCCGGTCGCCGCGTCGATGAGCGCGACGTCGCTCGAGAGATCGCCGGCGACCGCGATCGTGCGGCGATCCGGCGAGCGCGTCACCGCCGAGGGAAAGAACGGGATCGGTAAACTGATCGTCCGGTCGACGTCGCCCGCATACGTGACGTGCGTGATCTGCTCGCCGAAGGTTTGCGTATCGGGGATCCACACGCCGCTCTCATCGGGGAAGAGATTCCCGTACGCGTCGGTGAGTTTCACCGTCTTTTGCGTAACGAGCGTTTGCGCATCGAGGATGCGCAGTGCGGGCGGTTGATGTCCCGTCTCGAGCACGAGCAGATGCGCACGATCCGGCGCGAGCGCGAGGCCGGTCGGAAGCGTTCCGACGGTGCCGGCGACGCCTTGCGGCGGGATGATCCGCCACCCGTTCGGCAATTCGACCGTCGCAAGTTGCGCGGCGCCGACGGCGCCCAAGCACACGGCAGCAAGCGCACTTGCAGCAAGAATCCGTTTCATCGTGCTCCTCGAAAAATTCGTGTGCTCGGGCGGGACGCGCGTCGTCGTTCGCGCCGCTACACCGGCGCTCCCGCGAACCCCGAGAGTGCGCCGACCGCGGCGGCGCTCACGACCACCGCCCACGGCGGAAACTTCCACACCACGATCAAGGCGAACGCGCCGAGCGCGATCGCGACGCGGGTGAGATCGCCCGCGAGCGTGACGATGAGCGGCGAGTAGAGCACTGCCCCGAGTAAGCCGACCACCGCCGCGCCCGCACCGCGTAACGCGCCGACGGCGAGCCGATCGGTGCGCAACCGGTTCCAGACCGGTGCGAGCGCGAACACGAGCAAGAACGACGGCGCGAAGATCAGTACGGTGGCGACGAGTCCGCCCGCGAACCCGTGCAACGGTGAGAGGTTCGCGACGCCGAGAAACGTTGCGAACGTGTTGAGCGGACCCGGCAACGCTTGCGCGGCACCGTACCCGGCATAGAAGTCATGGGCCGAGAGCAAACCGTCGCCAACGAGCGATTGCAAGAGCGGCAAGATGATGTGGCCGCCGCCGAACACCAGCGTTCCGGCACGCACGATCGTCGCGCAGAAGACGCCGGTATCACCACGTCCGGCGAACGTCGCGGCTACCGCGACGATCGCGACGAAACCGAGCGCGCATCCGAGCGCGACGCGAACCGGTACCGCGAGCGGGAGCGTGCTCGTTGCGACCTGCGAGGAGCGCCGTAAGAAGAGCGCGCCGACGATCGCGCCGATGACGATCGGAATCCATTGCAGCCCCGGCACCGCTTGCAAGACGAGCGCGAGGATCATCGCACCGAACGCGACCGTTTGTGTCTCGCGGTCGGGACACTGCGTGCGTGCCATCAGCAGCACCGCCTGCGCGACGACCGCGGTCGCCGCAGCGGTGAGACCGGCCAAGAGTCCCGTGAACCACGCCGCTTCGCTGCCGGTCGATTCGATCGCACGCACGGCAAAACCGAACGCACCCATCGCGATGGCGGACGGTAACGTGAACCCGAGCCACGCGACGAGCGTTCCGCGCCATCCGCCGCGCACGGTTCCGACGATCATGCCGACCTGGCTCGATGTCGGACCGGGCAAGATCGAACAGAACGCGACGATCTGCGCGAACGCGTCGTCGTCGATCCAGCCGCGCCGTTCGACGAACTCGCGCCGGAAATACCCGATGTGCGCGAGCGGACCGCCGAACGAGGTCGATCCCAAACGAAAGAACGTCAGGAATAAATCGCGCATCGTCCGCTCCCTTCGCCGGACGGCGAGCGAACGCTCTAGTTCGGGAGGGCCGGCGGAAGGTGCGGTTGCGGCTGCGCGTCCGGCGGTGCGGCGCTGGCGTCGGCGCCACCGCTATCCCACATCTGCACGTCCGGCGCGACGGCCGGCGCCGCTTCGGCGGCGGGGACGATCGGTTCGGTCGCCGCGCGCCACGCCGAGAAACGCGTGAGCGCATCATACGCGAGCCGGGAAACGCCGCGGATGAAGCGACGGCCGGCATCGAGCGACGGCAGATGCGTCGTCATCACCGAGATGATGTACGGCGCGTTGCCGAGATAAACGATGCCGACATCGTTGAGCGTATCGTGCAGCGTGCCGGTCTTGTGCGCGATCGTCATCCCC
>Ga0116230_10004581_pt1 | contig 13554 bp, 14 predicted proteins | sample S1TSphfallax_3_FD_88678 | JGI IMG/M metagenome (GOLD analysis project Ga0116230, IMG submission 88678) | Host-associated microbial communities from peat moss isolated from Minnesota, USA - S1T2_Fd - Sphagnum fallax MG | ecosystem: Host-associated > Plants > Peat moss > Unclassified | place...
ACCGTCCTGGAGGATTTCCAAGACGCCGTCGCCGTAAATATCCTCGCCCTTGCGCGCATGCGCCTTCAAGACGCCGAAAATGATGTCCTGCTTGCGCGATCGCCCCATGTTCTCGAGACCCATGGTCTCGGCCAGTTTGACGAGATCGCTGATCGGCCGCTTCTTGAGCTCCGTCAGGTTCATCGAACTGCGGCTGCGCGCGAGGTCGGTCGGCGCAATGATTTCTAAATCGTCGCCGCCCTCCGGCAGATCGCCATAATCTTCCTGGGGCGGGCGGCCGCCGTTGGTGTTCCCATTGCGATTGTCGTTGCGAGGGCCCCGGTTCGAGCGATTGGATCGCCCACCCTGATTACCGCCCTGGCCGCCCTGCTGCCCGCCTTGGCCCCCGCCCTGGCCGCGAGACTGATTGCCGAGATACCCTCTCACAGGTTGCTGTCCAAAAATGCGGCGAGCTGGGACTTCGTGACCGCTCCGACCTTCTGGGCCTCGACGGTGCCGTTCTTGAACAAAATCAGCGTCGGGATGCCCCGAATGTTGAATTTGGGGGGAGTAGCCGGATTCTCGTCGATGTTCAGTTTGGCGATTCGGATCTTGTCTTTGTATTGATCGGCGATCTCATCGAGGATGGGGGCGATCATCTTGCACGGGCCGCACCATTCGGCCCAAAAATCGAGCAACACGGGTTTGTCTGATTTGATGACGTCCTTGTCGAACGTGGCGTCGCTGGTATGGACGATGCTTGGATTACTCACTGCGGGTATACCTCCTTTTGGAGATGCGTTTGAAGTTTTTAGCGGGGTGATTTAGGTGAAACCGGACGCCAGACGGTGCGCTTGAGATGACGATGCGCGGCCGATCGGGCACAATGCGAAGCTATAGCAGTTTTGATTACCTTAAAAAGGGTACCGATGATACGGTTGATGGGAGCGGATAAACCGGCTCCGGAATGTCTCTATTGTTAACCGGTCCCCTACCATTTTGCAAGTTTCCGCATTCCAAAAAGTGAAAATGTCAGACGCCCATCTCAGTCAGCTCACGTTCGAATCCCTAAATATTCCCGAATCGTTGCAGCGGGGTATCGCCGAACTCGGCTACACGCGTTGCACACCGATTCAGGCACAAACACTGCCGGTGGCGCTGGCCGGCCGCGACGTGGCGGGTCAGGCGCAGACGGGCACCGGCAAGACGGCGGCCTTCTTGATCGCCCTGCTCAACCGGCTGTTGACCTCCCCGGCCGCCGCGACCAAGCCCTTGAACGCGCCCCGCGCCATCGTCATCGCACCGACGCGCGAACTGGCGGTGCAGATCCACTCCGACGCGGAAGGCATCGCCAAATATGCGAACTTGAAGCTCGCCATCGTGTTTGGCGGCGTCGATTACGAAAAGCAGCGCCGCATCCTCGAAGAAGGCGTGGACGTGCTGATCGGCACGCCGGGCCGCATCATCGATTACTTCAAGCAGCAGGTTTTCGATCTGCGGCACATCGAAGTGGCGGTCATGGACGAAGCGGACCGCATGTTCGACCTGGGTTTCATCAAGGATATTCGCTTTTTGCTGCGGCGTTTGCCGCACCCGTCATTGCGCCTCACCATGATGTTCTCGGCCACGCTGTCGCATCGCGTGATGGAACTCGCCTACGAGCACATGAACAATCCCGAGCTGATCCGGATCGAGCCCGACAAGATGACGGTCGATCGCGTCAAGCAGGTGCTGTACTTTCCGGCCACCGAAGAGAAGATTCCGCTGCTGATGGGACTACTGCGGCGCATCGATGCGCGCCGCACCATGGTATTCGTCAACACGAAGCGCATCGCCGAAGTGCTCGAGCGCACGCTCACGGCGAACGGCTTCGTGGCACAGGCCCTATCCGGCGATGTGCCGCAGAACAAGCGATTGAAAATGATGACCGACTTTCACAACGGCGAGATTGCCGTGTTGATCGCCACCGACGTAGCCTCCCGCGGTTTGCACATTCCCGACGTGAGCCATGTGTTCAATTTCGATCTGCCCAACGATGCCGAGGATTACGTGCACCGCATCGGCCGCACCGCCCGGGCCGGCGCCGAGGGCGATGCAATCAGCTTCGGCTGTGAGGAATATGCGATCTCGCTGCCCGACATCGAGCGCTACATCGGCCACCAGATTCCACGCGCCGCCATCGATACCGTCGACCTCGCGGCCGTGACGGCACCGCCGCCCGCCGAATGGCGCGAACGGGCACCGCGGCCTGGGCAATCGCGTGGCGGACGGCCCGGTGGACGCCCGGGCGGCCCCGGCCGTTCCGGCGGGTATGGCGGTGGAGGGGGCCCCGCACGCGCCGGCGGCTCGGGAGGCCAATCACGCTCCGGCGGCCAAGCCAACCCCCGCCCCGGCAACGGCGGCGGGCCGGCGGCGGCGACGGCGCCTGCCGGCACCCAGGATACGCCGGCAGGGGCGGCCCCACCGCGGCGCCGACGTCGACGCAATCGCGGCGGCGGCGGTGGGCCGGCGGGCGGCACACCGAATCCCGGAGCCGCCGGTCCCGCCGGCTGACCGCGGCGCGCGACACGCGCGCCTACAAGAGGTCGGCGATCCGGTCGACACCCGCATGGTCACCCGTGCCCTGCGGCGGCCGGCCCGAGTCTGGGCAGCGGATCGCGCGGATCCAGCCGATTCCGAACTCCCGCGCCGCATCGAGCACCGGTAGGCTATCGTCGACGAATAACGTCCGCGCGGCGTCGAACGGCTCCTTCGCCATCAGCCGTGGCCAGAAGTCGGCGTCCTCCTTCGGGATCTCGAAAGAATGCGTGGAATGCCATGCATCGAAATGCGGCGTGAGGCCCACCTGTCGGTTCTTGATCGCCAGGGTTTCGGGGTGGGCATTGGTGACCAACACCCGGCGCTTGCCGCTGCCCTTGAGCCTAACGAGGAAATCTTCGGCCCCCGGCAGATACCTGACCTCGGCCTGAGTCGACCGTTTGATGCCGGCAATGTCGAGTCCGAGTTCCCGGGACCAATGCTCGATGCAGTACCACTGAATCGTGCCGCGCGCCGCGGCGAAGCGCCGCTCGATGAGCTGCGCAGCATCGAGCGCGTCCATGTCGTGTGCCGCACCATAGTGACGCGGAATCAACTCCTGCCAGAACCAGTTGTCGAAGCGCAGATCGAGCAGGGTGCCATCCATGTCGAGCAGCACGGTATCGATGCGGGACCAGTCGATGGGGGCGGCGGCTTCCATGGCGCTATCATAGCAATCGATGCGCGAACTACCGATGCGAAACCTGTCCGAGTTGGTCGATGCGCTCATGCCCACGGTGGCCCAGGCGAGCGCCGCCATCATGCGAGTCTACGATTCCGCTTTCGCCGTCGAGAAGAAGGACGATGCCTCACCGCTGACCCTGGCCGACCTGGAATCCCAACGGATCATCGTCGACGCCCTGCGGCAACTCACGCCCGAGGTGCCTATTCTGGCCGAGGAATCTGCCAATGCGCCGTGGCACGAGCGGCAGCGCTGGCGCCAGGTCTGGGTGGTCGATCCGCTCGACGGCACCCGTGAGTTCGTCAAGCGCAACGGCGAATTCACGATCAACATCGCGCTCGTGGTCGACCACGAACCGCGGCTCGGCATCATCGCCGCGCCCGCCCAAAAACTGGTTTTTTGGGGTGCCCCCGGCATCGGCGCGTTCACTCGCCACCCCGGCGAGCCGCAACGCGCAATCCGCGTCTGCGCGCCACGAGATCCTATTCGCGTCGTTGGCAGCCGCTCGCACTCAAGCCCTGCCACGGCGAGCTACCTCGCGACGCTCAAACCCCATGTGCTCTTGGGCGTCGGCAGCGCGCTCAAGTTTTGTTTGTTGGCGCAGGGCAACGCCGAACTTTACGCGCGCTTCGGCCCCACCTCGGAATGGGATACGGCCGCGGGACAAGCGCTACTGGAAGCGGCCGGCGGCCGGGTCACTCGCCTCGACGGCCACCGCCTGCGTTACAACTGTCGCGAAACCCTCATCAACGGCGATTTTCTGGCGTACAGCGACCCGAGCGTTCTGCCGGCACCGCCCGGTTCCGGCTAACCCAAAGCCTCAAGCATGGCCGACGGGCTCGCAGAGCTCCAAGGTGGCATCGAGCAGCGTCGGTATGTCGAACACCACTTCGTCTTCGGCCACCTGCAGACGGGCGACGCCGGCCGCGGCGATCAGCGCGGCGGGCACGTGCAACTGATCCCGACGCCGCGGCGAAGTCCAGGTGCTGACCCGCGAGTCGCCAAACGCCCGATTGAGCGCCGTCCAGCGAATCATCGCCGCGCGCGCCAGGGTGGTATCGGCACCCCACTGCGCATGGGCCGCCCGCAAGGCGGCATCGGTAGCAGTTTTCTGGCGCGGGGCCGTCATCAAGTCATGAACGTACTGCACCATGTCGTTGGGGTCCACGCGTACTGTTAAATAAGGCTGGAGCTCATTTGTTTTCATGCTGCTTAGTGTGGGGCCCGTCCAGCGGAATTCCAGTGCGGTAAGATTTGCACCATGAATGACGACATGTTCCTCTTGGTGCTGGCTGCCGGCGCTCTGGCAGTGCTCTACCGAGTGTGGCACGTGTCGCTCGATGCCCGCGAAGCCGCCAACCGCATCGCCCGCGACACCTGCTCCCAAGCCGTGGTGCAGTTCCTGGATGACACCGTGTCGTTCGCCGGGTTCCGGTTCGCTCATGGAGCGCGGGGCCGGCGCCGACTGCTGCGTACTTATACGTTCGACTACACGACCGACGGTTTCCAGCGGGCACAAGGCTTCATCGTCCTATCCGGGATACGACTCGAAGCCGTGGGTCTCGCGGGCAACCCGTCGTGACGGCGGAACGCGTTTTCGATCTGCATACCCACTCGAATTGTTCCGACGGTGCCTTGAGCCCCACCGCCCTGGTCGCGCGCGCCGCCGCCGCCGGTGTAAGCGTGTTGGCACTGACGGATCACGATACCCTGGCGGGACTGCCCGAAGCACACGCTGCCGCCGGCAGCGCCGCGATCAGCCTCGTGCCCGGAGTGGAGCTATCGGCTTCCTGGCGCGCGCAGAGCATCCACGTCTTGGGATTGTGGATCGATCCCGCGTGCCGCGAGCTGCAGGATCGAGTCTCGTCCCAGGCCCAACGCCGGAGCGACCGCATGCGCGCCATTTGCACCCGCTTGGGCAAACTCGGCCTGCCGGGCGATGAACTGCTCGCGGCCGTGCAGGCCCAACCCGGCGTACCCACACGCGCCCATCTCGCCGCGGCGTTGGTGGCCGGCGGTCATGTCGAGCGCACCGATGATGCATTCCGCAAGTATCTGGGCAAAGGCCGGCCGGCGCAGGTGCCGACAGACTGGCCGCCGTTGGCGGCAATCGTGGCGTGGATTCGCGACTCAGGGGGAGTGCCTTGTCTGGCGCATCCGGTTCGCTATGCCCTCTCCTCCGGCGCCCGTCGTGGCCTGCTGAGCGATTTCGCTGCGGCCGGCGGCACTGCATTGGAGGTCGTCAGCGGCGCCAATGGCGCGCATCATGTCGAGGCCGCCGCGATGATGGCCGTCAAGTTCGGGTTCACGGGTTCGATTGGATCCGACTTTCATGACCCGGCGCACACTTGGAATCCATTGGGCCGGTCCCTTAAGCTACCGGATTGCGTCGTGCCCGTATGGCGTGCGTACGGCTTGTAAATTCAAACGTTCGATAATCACAAAAAGCAGCAATACGTGAGCGACGAAGAAGGCAACGTTAACCGGGATTTGTTCAAGAACCTCGAGCGCCTGCGTCAGCTGCGCATCGAGCATCGCGACTTGGACGACGTGATTTCACGGCTCAGCATGGACTTCAAGGTCGACGAGTTGCAGATGAAACGGTTGAAGAAGCGCAAGCTCATGCTCAAGGACCAGATCGCGAGACTCGAAAGCCAGCTGATCCCGGATTTGAACGCATGATTAGACGCGCATGATGGAGTTTTGGCGGCGTATCGAAGCTTTCTTCGATATTTTGTTGACGCGCAACGTGATGACCGAGATCGCCTCGGTGACGCTGTGTCTCTACGTCGGCTGGCTGGTCGGCGCCGCGCTGCGAATGCGCTACCAACGCCGCGGCATCACGACCCCTACGGCCCTGACGTCGACATACCTGGCCTCGCAGGGCATCGTCGTCGTGGCCCCGGTGGCCGTGGCGCTGGTGCTCGTGGTGCTCGCGCATGCGGTGCTGTCAGCCGCTCATTTCGATCTGACCATCATCGACGCCGCGATACGTCTGACCGGCGCCTACGTGGTCGTGCGCGTCGGCGTGTTCCTGTTCACTGCGAGCCTCGGCAACAAATCCTGGATGCAGCACTGGGAGAACCGGGCGTCGCTGCTGATCTGGCTGGTCATCGCGGCCGAGTTCTTGGGCTGGCTCGACCCCATCATCTTGGCTTTGGACAGCGTCGGCATCGCGGCGGGAAAGAGCCGGATCACGGTGTGGTCGATCATGAAGCTGCTGTTCACGCTGACGCTGTTCGTGCTCGTGGCAGCATGGATCAGCCGCTGGGTGGAGCGCCGCCTGAAGCGGCTCACGACGCTCGCGCCCTCGACCCGCATCGGCATCGCGAAATTCGTCAATGCGTTTCTGATCGGCCTCAGCATACTCATGGGGTTGAACGCCGCCGGCGTCGACCTCACGGCCCTGACCGTCCTGACCGGCGCGGTGGGCTTAGGGTTAGGCTTCGGTCTGCAGTCCATCGCCGCCAACTTCGTCAGCGGCTTCGTGTTGCTGATGGACCGCTCCATCAAACCGGGCGACGTGATCAGCCTGTCGGGACAAGCCGGCACGAGCACCGACAATTTCGGCTGGGTGCAGGAGTTGCGCGGCCGTTACGTGGTGGTGCGCGATCGCGATGGAGTGGAAATGCTCGTGCCGAATCAACAGCTGATTTCCAACGCCGTCATCAACTGGAGCTACACCGATCCGCGCATACGACTGAAATTGCCCGTGCGCGTCAGTTACCGCGATGACCCGGAACTCGCGCTGCAGCTTTTGCTGACCGCGTGCGAAGGCCAGCACCGCGTGCTCAAGGACCCCAAGCCCGTGACGCGCCTGATGCATTTCAGCGATAGCGGTATCGAACTGGAACTGCGCTTCTGGATCTCGGATCCCCAGGACGGCGTCAACAACGTGCGTTCCGACGTGAACCGGGCCATCTGGCGGCTCTTCAAGGAACACCACATCACCATTCCGGTCGCCCAGCACGAGGTCCTGTTGCGCAACGCGCTGCCGGACATCGACTGAACCCGGGCGCGCAATGCCCCTGCGCGCACCACGACGATCTACGTCACATACAACCACAACTCGCGCAAACCCATGCCGCTCGTCATCAACCCACATCTCGCCATACCCGACGAGGACTTCGAATGGAAGTTCATGCGCTCATCGGGCCCGGGCGGCCAAAACGTCAACAAGGTTTCGAGCGCCGTGCAGTTGCGGTTCTTGTTGCCGCAGAACACGACGCTGCCCGTGGCCGCCCGGAACCGGCTGCGACGCATCGCGGGAGGCAAGATCAACGACGACGGTACCATCCTCATCAGTGCGCGCAGCGAGCGCAGTCAGGACCAGAACAAACGCGATGCCCTGGAACGGCTGGCCGCACTCATCCGCGACGCCCTGATCGAGCCCAAGGTTCGCAAGAAGACGCGGCCGACCAAGGCCTCGAAGGAACGGCGCATCGACTTGAAGAAACGTCGCGGCGACACCAAGCAGGGCCGCGGCAGCCGCGGCTGGGAGTGATCCCCGGCAAGCTTGCGGCGACCGGGATTGACGCGCGGTCTTGGCCTATGACGCGCGGACTCATAGGACCGCGGCTCCCGCCGTCACTGCCCGAGCGTCACCTGCAGGATGCTGGTGCGGATCTGTTCCGACAGCGCCACTTGCGCATCGGCGGCCACGCCCAACAGCGATTCGCCGAATTGAAGCTTGCCGTCGGCCGCCGCGTGCACGACCTGGCGGCGGCGCAACAGCTCGATGAAGTTGCGGAACAGGCTCTTGTCGAAGAATTCCGGCGAGTCGAGGCCGTACAGCACGGTCATGCGCTGCGCCATCAACTGGCAGCGCCTCTCGAGTGCCTCCTGTCCGATCGCATTCGAACCCGCCTGCAGCAACAGGGCGATCACGAGATAATAGCGCTCGATGGTCTGCAGCGTGGCTTCGGCCAAAAGCGACAAGCGTATGGCCTCGAGCGAGGTCGGTGCGGGGCGTCGCCATTCGCTTCGGTCGGCGTTGGTCTCGAGCAGTTTCAACGTGACGAAGGCGTCGAGTAACGCGTCGACGACCGGGTCAATCTGCGTTTCCTCCCACTTGAGGAACAACTCCGCCGCGATGTACGGATAGACGCGCCATACCAAGCGCTTGAGATCGACACCGCGCACGTGCGCGTTGCTGATGAAGCAGCAGGCGATCAGGGACGGCATGGCGAACAGATGCAGGATGTTGTTCCGGTAATACGTCGCGAGCACCGCGCTCGCGGCGCTCATGCGCATGATGTCGCCGAGTTCGTGGTGCTGCCTTTCGAGCATGCCCATGCTCTGCGCATAACGCACCATGTCGGCGCCGGAATCCGCGGTCACGGTGACCAGCGGTCCATAAGGCACCGCCTGCAACAGGCTCTTGTACAGCTCCAACTGGTTGACCAGCGCGGCTTCGGGCAAAGACTGCCGAGGTGCGGCGAGCATGGCCATCGCGACCAGATTGACGGGAGTGACCGCCGCCGCCGAGTTGATCCCCGTGACGATCGACACGGCAAGATCGCCGATCGCATCGCGCAGCCAGCCGCCCGCAGCCTCACCCTCGAAAGGAACGCTGCGCCAGTCCGGCTGGTGACGCTGCAAGACCGTCTCCAGCGCGATCGGTTCGCCAAGATTGACGTGCACCTTGCCGAACTGGCTGCGCAACACGAGGATGGATGCCTTGACCAGCCCGAGGACGCTTTCCTTCTCCTTCGGCCGGCCCGATAGCTCGCCGATATAGGTTCTACCCTCGACGATGCGTTCGTAGCCGAAATACACCGGCATGAAAATCACCGGCCGTTTGGGATCCCGCAGGAAGCTGCGCACGGTCATCGACAACATCCCGGTACGCGGTGTCTGCAGGCGGCCGGTACGACTGCGGCCCCCTTCGATGAAGTATTCGAGCGGGTGGCCGCGCGCCATCATGACGCCGAGATACTTCGCGAACACCACGGCGTAGAGTGCGTCCCCCTTGAAGCTGCGCCGCAGGAAGAACGCGCCGCCCTTGCGCAGCAAGCGGCCGATGCCGGGAAGGTTCAAATTGACACCGGCGGCGACGTGTGGAATCGCGAACCCCTTGCGATAGATCACGTACGACAAGAGAAGATAATCCATGTGGCTGCGATGGCAGGGCACGTAGATGATCTCCGCGCCGTCCCCGATATCGCTCAGCTTCTCGACGTGCTCGAAATCGACGCCGTCGTAGAGCCAATTCCACAGACGGCCGAGAATGATGTCCATGAAGCCGATGAAGGACTGCGAGTAATTCGCGGCGATCTCGACGGCGTGCTTGCGCGCCACGAGCAGCGCCTGGCGCCGCCCGATGGGACGCCCGGCCGCGGATCGGGATCGCATCTCCGCGCGCACCGCTTGCCGGACCGCCTGGGTCTTCAAGATCTGCGCAACCAGCGTCCGGCGGTGCGACAAATCCGGGCCGATGGTCGAGGCACGCTGTGCGCGCAATCCGGCGCGCAACGTGCGCAAGGTCCGGCGCACCACGCGCGGCGCACTCAAGCCCTCCTCCATCACGTCGCGCAGCCTTAAGGGCGCTCCAAAATACAGCAGCGTATTGCGGCCGTTGACCAGCACGTTGAGGAGCTTGCGGAAGCGGCCCACCAACGCCCAATCTTCGGCGAACAACAGCCGCCACAAACTCACGTCCTTGTGCGGCGCACGGCCCCAGAAAATGGCCACGGGCACCAGATCGACGTCGAAATCGACGTCCTTGGCCGCCGCCCGAACGAGCTGCTCCAACGGGCGCGGCGCGCGGCGTACGGCACGCCGCCGCCACAGGCTGCCGCGCTCGCCGAGTGCCATGTAGGCCTTTCCCGCACGGCGCTGTCCCACGATGAGGCGCCGCTCCGGACTCGGCAAATGCAATGCGATGCACGCGTTGTTGAGCACTGCGAGGTCGGTCTGACTGTCGTGCTCGAGCACGTAGCACACGGGACGCGGCAGCGCCGCGATCTCGGCGGCCGCATCGTCCGGCTTGAGGGTAACCCGTACCCACAGCCCGATGATCTTGCGGACGCTCCAGTGCCAGGCGGATCCTAAACTAGGGAGGATCGTCACCGTGCTCTTGGCTCTCGACGGCTTTGCGCGTCGCGTCCGTGTTCTGATCGACGGTCTTTTGCACGTCGCGCGCGCGATCGAGTTGCTGGGTCAACGGATCGAACACCGTCTTTTGCGGGGGGTCCGCACTTTTCCCGGGAGCGGCGTTCTTCTCAGGATCGGTGCCCTTCCCCGCGGAACACCCCATGATGCAACCAACCGCCAGCCAGACGGTGAATCTCCTCGACATGCCCTCGCCTCCGGACAAACGGCCCCCGCAGGCCGTGAGTGTACAATCGTTGGCGCAATAGTCATCCGGAGTTCATGCATGATTCGATTCCTGTTGTTGATGTGCTTGGCGGCCACTGTGCACGCAGCGGAATCGACGGTCGACATCGACACGGCGGCGAATGTGTACCAGGCTGCCGCCATCCGCGAGCAGGTGCGCGCTTCCCTGGGCGCCATGCCCGAACACATCCGGCAATTGTTCGCCGCCGACAGCGCGGCGAAGCTGTCGGATGCCCAGCTGGCCGCCGTCACGGCGGCCGCCCAGCGCGGCTTCCGGATCGACGTGTTCGAGGCGCCGGCGCTGCAGGCTTTCGCGGATCATCTCGATTCAGCCACGGTGGCACGGACCGAGGCATTCCTCGCCAGTGACGTGGGCAGGCGCATGGTCGCCGCGGACGTCGCGCTCGCGACGCTGGGGGAAGCCAAGATCGACAAGGTGATGAACGGCGAGATCACGGCACCCTCGACCCCCAAGCGCGACGTCATCGTCGACAAGCTGGAGCGTGCCACCCACTCTACTGAATCCACGGTCGATATTTTCTTGAGCATGGGTCAGGCCGTCGCGATCGGTACCGCCGTGGGATCCGGCATGGACCCCGCCGCCGTGGCCGAGCGCGCCCATCGGTCCGGGGAGTCGAGTCGCGCGGAAATGGAGGAGAACATGCGTCTGCCGATGCGACGCTTCATGGCGTATGGGTATCGCGACCTGAGCGACTCGGATCTGAAGCACGTGCTGGCGTTCATGGAATCCGCGCCCGGCAAGCGCTATGTCATCGCCTACAACGCGTCGATGGAGGCGGGATTCGACGCCATGGGCCGGCGTACGGGAGAACAACTCGGCGAGAGTCTGCGCGAACTCGCGCAGGTGCAGCGGCAACCCGCGCCCGAGACGCTGCCGCCGGCCGGCATCGCCGCACCGCCGGTGCTGCCGCACTGAATACTCGGACGGGCTGCTAGCCTAAATCGGTCAGAAAAGCGCGCAGCAGCCGGCAGATGACCGCGATTTGATCCTCGAGCCGATGACCCGAGTCGAGCACGTGCAATGCCGCGCGGTGCTCGCGCGCCCACCGTAGGCTGTTGTCGACCGGGACGATATCGTCGCGCCAGCCGTGCACGATGGCCGTCGAGCAGCTCACGTCGCGCGGCGTGTAAGCCTCGAACCCCGGCATGTAGAACGCAGGTGCCAGCAGAAATAGTCCGCACGCGCCGACCCGGGTCGCCGCGGCTGCGGCCACATGCCCACCCAGGCTCGATCCCACGAGCACCGGTGCGTCCAACGGCGCCGCAATTTCAACGAGCTTGTCGACGCGGGCGGCGGGATCGTCCATGCCCCGGTAGTCGACGGACAGGATCGTTGCGCCGAGCTCGCTCACCACGGCCGCCATGGCCGTGATCTTGGAGCCCCAGGGGCCGCTCTCCTTGCCATGGGAAAAGACGACGGTATCCGCTCGCATCGGGCTGCCTCCTACCGCAGCGCGGGGTAAAGAAACACAGTGTACCGGCCGTTACACCTGCATGGCACTGGACGAAGAACTCTCGAGCGTTTTGCAATCGATTCGGCCGGTCAGCGATTGCCTCGAGGACTGCGCCGACTTGGCCGGAATCGATGCACGCACGGTCGAGACCCTTGCAGCCGCTGCCGTGCAATTCTCGCTGCCCGCCGGCAACATCCTATTCGAGTCTGGGTCCGCCTGCGAAGGCGTTTATCTTCTCGTCAGCGGACGCTTGGGCGTGAAGCTCACCGGTGCTACACGCTGGGTGGCGGAAATCGAGCGCGGCGAGCTGGTCGGCGAATCGGGCTGGCTACTCCGGGAGCCGCGCAATGCGTCGGTGGTGGCGCTACGCGACAGCGAGATCATTCTCATTCCGAATGCCGGCATGGACCAGGCCACACGCGAGTCGACCACGCTGTCCCTGGCACTGGCGCGTCTGGCCGCGCGTCGTCTCGGCCGCAGCAACCGCCAGGATCGCTCCTTGAAGCGCGCTCGTGTGTTCGTCGTCGTTCCCAACAATGAGGAAATCGACGTGGCCGAGCTCGCAAACCGCTTGATCGTCGAATTCGGCCGCAGCGGTTCCGCGGAACTCGTCTGGGACGCAAGGGCCAGCCTGCAAACCCTGTCCTGGTTCAACCGCATCGAGGAAATGAACGACTACGTCGTCTACGTCGCCGACTCGATCGAGTCCGCGTGGACGGAGCAATGCTGCCGCCAGGCCGACGTCATCCTGCTTGCCGCGCGTTCCCAAGCCGCCGCGCGCCCGTGGCCGCGCGGCGTGGCGTCGGCGGTCGGGCGCGGCGCGCGCATCGAGCTCGCGCTCTTACACGAGGCCGCCTTCGTGGTCGGCGCGGCCGCTCGTTGGATCGCGGCGTCGCCGACGACCTCCCATCATCATCTCATCGATCTCGCCGACGTCGCGCGGCTCGCCCGTTTGCTCACGCGTCGCGGCGTCGGGCTCGTGCTGTCGGGAGGAGGCGCACGTGGATTCGCTCACCTAGGGGTCATCAAGGCGCTGCGTGAGGCGCACGTACCCATCGATTTCGTCGGTGGCGCGAGCATCGGCGCCATCATCGCCGCGGGCGTCGCCATGGGTTGGAGCGACGATGAAATGCGGTTCATCTACCGTCGCGGCTTCGTCGATTCCAATCCCGTCAACGACTATACGTTTCCGATCGTCGCGCTCACGCGGGGCCGAAAGGTGTCGCGGCTCCTCAAGCGTGAGTATGGCGAGGTCCTAATCGAGGATTTACGCCTGCCGTTCTTTTGCATCAGTTCGAACCTCACGAATGGCCGCGCCTTCGAGCATCGCGACGGATCGCTCGCGCTCGCCCTGCGGGCGTCCGTCGCCATTCCGGGCGTCATGCCGCCGGTGGCGTGGGACAACAATGTGCTGGTGGACGGCGCGGCCATCAACAATTTGCCCGTCGACGTCATGCAGCGCCATGCGCCCGGACTCGTGATCGGCAGCGACGTCGGCGCCGA
>Ga0116230_10004583_pt1 | contig 13552 bp, 6 predicted proteins | sample S1TSphfallax_3_FD_88678 | JGI IMG/M metagenome (GOLD analysis project Ga0116230, IMG submission 88678) | Host-associated microbial communities from peat moss isolated from Minnesota, USA - S1T2_Fd - Sphagnum fallax MG | ecosystem: Host-associated > Plants > Peat moss > Unclassified | place: USA...
AAATACAGCCCTTTTGCAATTTAGGCAAAACAACATTTGTACTTTATGCTATGGAAGGCTTGCTTCTATGGGCCTTACCCCATACTAACTAAAAGGGACCTTTGCCCCCAAAATGGCATTCCATTTAACAGGGAGATCCACATGGGCCTCCACAAACAAACTTACAGAAATCCAATTTCTAGACCGATCTAGATATGATCACACAGCCTGCTTGTAGTCTGCATGATAGCTATTCAACTCATTCAACAAATCTCTAAAAACACTTGGTCATGTGATGCTGTCGTGAGTGAGTCGTGATACCAACTTGCAGCATTGTCTTGCAAGTGGACTGACGAAATAATAAATGAGTTCCATTTTGGTGACTACTATCTAGAGACCCGACTGCAAAAGAATGAATGGAATTCCCCAATTTTCTCCACTTGCAAAGTAATTGTGGTCTAATTGCTATATCCACGACTTGAAATTAAAGCTCCTGATACGACACCACACAAAATTTTGCTTCCACCACCACATACAGGGATCTGCGTCCAATTTTCATTGTGTTCACAACTTTTAGATCCCCATACAATGAACAAAATTTTGCACCCTTGTAGACGATGAATCTATGTTGGATTGAACTCTAATTTTTCATTGAGATCCCTGAATCTGTCCTGTGTGGACTATGCATTCATTTCTCTCAGATTCAGCCGCTGGTGAATCCCAGAAAAATCAGAAACAATACAGGTAAACTATTTATGGATAAGAGTCATCATAGTTCCTTGGATCGAATTCTGATGAACCCATTCTCTATTGTTCGTATTAGTAAAGTCATTAACACTTCAATAATAGACCCAGCAGCCAAGCAACAGCCCAGATTCCTTTGGATTTAGGGGAACCACAAAAATCCAATAAAAGATCAATGGCCAGAACCATTGTAGGGGAGACGAAAAGGGAAGGCCAAAGAAAGGCCAAAAGACCCCAGGAACCAAAAAAAGAAGGGAGAGAGCTAGTCCTTCTTTTGGTAGGAAGCTATTTCACCCACAGCCCTTCTAATGTCGCTTGCACGCAAATCGTGAGATCTACTAGTAATGGGAGGTCTAGAACAAGCATCACCTGCCAACACAATCTTCCTCTCTAGAGCCATACTAACACATTGCTTGAAAAATTGAATGAAAGAAAAAAAGGATAAATGACCTCTTGGTCGTCTATCGTGGAAAAGATGGGCACATTCCCTAATGAAACAATCCATATCACGCCTAGGTGCGCTATGCACTTCCATGGCCATCAAAATAAAGTGGTGCCACTCATGAAGCCCTTTATATTTGCAAATCTTAGTAATGGCGCTAAGTTTTGTAGTTGCACTTGTTGGTCGACTAATGACACTTGAAGGCACCTTCTCTTGCATTGGGTCAGTAACCACCACATTGGCAACAAAGACATGGTCCTCTTGGGTCATGTAGAGATCGCTTTGTAATGAAACTCATGGTGTAAAGGTGTACCACCGTTCTTTCCATATAGTGTGCCCACTTTTTCGAGCGAAGGTATACATGACATCTTGAATGACATCATGTGTTGTTATATGTTGACCTCCAAATGGGCAATGAGCTAATTGTGTGCCAAATGTTTCCAACCCATGTCCACATTCACACATGAGAAGATTAAATGTCAAAGGCTAAATTAAATTGAAACAAAAATGCAACGTTGAGGTGAAAGTAGAGTGTGTGATGTGAAATGGAAGGATGGATGACTTAGAAACCAACCATAGCCCTACCCACTTGCCCAAACAAGAATGATTACGAACTCTAGATGTGAAGAAAATGGAGTCACCCTCGAAGATAGACCTAAGGGTTGTGTTGTGGTGGATGTCTATCAAAGATGCATGTAGACTTGGGGTGCCAGTAACTGATAGACTTTTTAAAAAAAGGTGCATATCCCTAACTATAAGAAGAGAGCCATTTCACATTGCACATAAGCATGACTGAAGGAGGTGTGAGCCCCCTTCAACCTAAAAAACATATTCCTCCAAAACGGATCTATAAAAAATAAAAAATTTAGAACACAAATATAGACCCACTAGAGCCCAACTCCTTAGAAAAATAGATGGAACACAATTTTCCATAAATATAACGCCTATACCACCAAAGGATATCAATAGTTGAGCTTGATGCCTTGTTAAGGGGCCTTGAAAAGACTCCCATGATCTTGGACCTGTAATGTCCCCACATATTTGCATAACTCTCTTATTGAAACCCGCTAAAAGAAACAAGAAGGAAGCATAAGGAAGTATTGTCTGTGTGAAATAATAAAGTTGACAAGTTACACATGAAGATAAAATTTCCAAAACGACCTAGGCATTTCCCAATAAAGGAAGATCATTGATATGCGCCATGTCTTAAGATAAAACGTCATCCAAAAAATAGGTGGCAAAGTCTTGAAAACCCATTGGCACACACAAAATGCATAAACCATCTATGACCAAAGTGCAACCTTGAGGAATCTCTATGCTTAGAGAAATCCATGATGGACTCCAAAGCTTACATTTTGACATTTTGACCTTAAGCCCAACTAGGGCTAATTGGGTTGAAAGGTGGTCAAAAGTGCAAGTCATCTCACTCATAGGCCCCACAATGTGGGTTACACTCATTAGGGATGGAAAAACGTAGCTTGGGGCCCGTGTGATGTTTTTTAGGAAAGTTTGATAATGGGCCAAAGTAAACAAAAAGACCTTTTAACGGGTCACTTTGCCTTGTGCCTAAGGATGATTCAGTAATGATGAACCCCTTCCACATGCTACCCATGCTAATAATAAAGAGAAGAATGAACACCATAATACAATTTGGTAAAGGGGATAATGTTCATCAAAGGCCTCTAAGCATCACCTAACTCTTTAGAATAATAACTTAAACAACATTATTAAAAATGTTTTCAATGTCGATTTGCATCATGGTGTAATCAGGGTGTAGGTCAAAGAGGGTTCAAATGCCAAAAGGGATGGCTTCACAACCTCCAAGGGTCAATACTCCAAATTGATGGGTGGATAGGTGCTCTTAAAATGACCCTTGAAGTTGTAGGACAATGAAATAACTAATAGGTCAAAAAAACATTTCACTTATGATAATAAGACGAAGACCACTAATGTTTTTTCCCAACTAATAATTTACTAGCCCTAGCACTAAGGCCATTGACCTAGGGATATCCCCATGAGCAACAACAACAATAGCCTAAAATAATTCAAAAAACCTTGAGGCTGGGTCCTTTGGTATGAAACATTTCAAAAGATGTTCATATACCATCCCAAAAAACCCATTCAAAGACAAATGGGAGCAATGGTTAAGACTTGGGCAAACAAAGTCCTATCCGAGACAAAAGTGTGTTCAAGTTTATAGTTAAAAATAGGTCGAAGGACAAGGCTTGAAGGAAGGGGTATAGTTAGCGCGAGGCAACAATGGTGTCCATTAAAAAAATAGTTGGCATCATGGGCTAGAGAGTTCTAGCAACACAATTATATTCATTAGTTCTCCCTAAAATTTAGACATCAACAAAAATGAGTGGTTGAAAAATCTTCCCATGAGTGGTGAGAATGGGGTGCACATGAAGCATGTGAATACTCCTTTTGAAGAGAAAACTAGTTGCCCGCCATAAACCTTCTAATTCGAGCAGAAACCTCTCATTGATTTGAATGACCTCCTCAAGTATAGCACAAACATCAATGTGGTAATAGGTGGAAAAGGAACCATGTTAACTCATTTATCAGGTTTCAAGCATTCAATCAAAGGGTAAGTGAAAAGACTACTTGACCTCATCTTGGATAGCTCAAGGGACCTTATGAAATATGATAAGGCATGTGAAAAGATACTTAAACAACCCCAAAGTTGGAGCTCAAAACCAACCCCAAGAAGCAAGAAGAATAAAACCAAGGAAAAGCACAAGGAAGGGAGAACACTTGCAAAGATAAAACGACTTGGGTAGTTTAAAAAATGAAACTAGCAAGAAGGTGAGCACCTTTGACATGCCTCGAGAAGCCACCTAAAGTGTAAAGGCTAGAATAATGAAGACAAGGGGTATTTTGAACCAATTAGGGGTGCAAAGAGGGAACCACCCCAAATAAAATAAAAATAAAAGGTTACATCCAAAACCCCTAGGAAGCAAAAGCCCAAGCAGCCCCCTTCGCCCCCCCCAACGAAAGAAGAAAACAAAATCAAACCCAAAAAAAACGAAAATTTTCTTGGAAAAATTGACATTCCTACCATTGCAGGAGCTTGCGATTGATGGTAGGCTCAGTCATTGCAAGAACCCAATAGCAATTGTTGCCTTTAAAAAAGGTGGAAATGAATTGGAAGCAAGGTTATGGTGTTGCCCAATTCTTCTTCTTACTCAAGTGCACTATACTACACTCCCAAGTTTCTTCTTCCGCTCATGGCTTTCATTTGTTCCTTTTTCCTTTTGTCTATTACTCCAATTACGTTTCCAAAATGCCATCTTTGCACCACCAACTTTCATCCCATCACTTGTAGCTCCTTGTTACCTACTAGAGGAGCAACAACAACAATACTAGTGGATGATGCATGTCGACAAGTTCACTTTTTGAAGCTCCTGCCCAAACTTCATTTTAGGTACTTCATTTTCCTAGTTTATGATTGGCGTGCTTCCTTTTTCATTTGATAATGTACAGTTATAATATCACAAAGAACAAGCAATTCTTTCCCCTTTTATTTGGAGGTCCTTTGTTGGGCCTATATTGTTTTCAAGTATGTTAGGGAGTGGGAGGAAGGAACCCAATAATCATGTAAAGTGTTAATTTTTTTATAAAAAATGACTCAAAAAAGTTGTAGCTAAACTTTAAGCTAAATGTTTTGAAAGTTAAAAAAATCGAAATGTGGTTGAAAAATGAGAAATCTTTACCATTGAAAATGCAAATTCTATTAGTTACGAGCAAGTTTTAAACCTTCAAACTTTTGAAGAATTTGATTTAGCTACCATGTTTCATTGATGAGAAAAATTCTAAGGTAGATAGAAGGTATGCATATGAATTTTGTGAAAAACAAATCATGTCATTTGAACTTGGGATGAGGGAAAAATGAATGATCAATTATGGGCAATAAAGTTGAGTTGTTTCACTATTTGAGTTCTAAAGGTTGATATCTTTTGCATCTAAACTTTGATATAAAAAACTTCACCTAAATTGGGTTATTTCCAACTTTTGGGTGAAAAACAAATTTTCTTAATTTCCTATTTGCTAAACAAGGTGGCAAATCTTCAAAAGTAATATTTTGGTGGTGATGTTAGATGCAAGTTGGTTCATGAGGTTAGTTTAGAGGTCCCCACAACTTTAAGATGCATGAATCTATTGAATATTCACTTTTTTATATCTAAACCAAATGTTTCAAAAATAACTTCCATGGGGTCGTCCAATTGCCTACCAATATCTTTCAAATTCACAAGCAATACACAATTATTCTCTAATCAATAGTATCGAAATTCTTATTATTGTCAGAATTTTAATATGACAAAAAACATTCCATGAACCAAATTCATGATTTATCATTTTAGAATAGTGGTTAACTTTCACACAAAACTAAGTGGCAAGGGAAGGGCATGGCAGGGTCACATAAATGTATAACATGAGTAGTGGATTAAAATTTAGTAAACATATGAGTAGTTGCGTACATTGCGTTTAGAATTTAAGAACCCATGTCCAATTCAATGGAATTTTGGAAGAAATTTGAAACCCAAATGTACCAATTAATTTGTTTAGTGGACGACTAGCTAAATTTCATTTGGTTCATAAATAGATGATTGAAACTAACATCACATGGCATCTTGGTCACATAAGACAAAATCCTAAAAGGCTTGTTGTGATATGCCAATGCCCATTGACTAGTATGGACTATGTATTCACGAATTTCTAAAGTACACATGTTGTTAAAGATTTGCTAGATGATAGTTGAAGGTAATAGTCATTTTTTTGTTGGCTATATATAAACAAAAAGCTATATTAAAAACTACAAGTGCTAAAATCATGTTGTTTTTGAAATTTTCAATAGTTGAACTTTGACTTTAAACTAAGAAAATGTTTTAGATTTCTATACATGTTTCAAAAAGGTAATCAACAACATACTACCCTACTTTCCAAGAAGCAGGATTTGGATGAAAAAAAACATTAACTGTCATATGATGACACAACAAATTTTTAGACTTAATGGATATTTAAGCTCCCATGGATGGGAGGGTTTAGTGTAAAAAGGTAGGGCTATCTATAGCCTAGTAGACCAAAAATAGTTCAAAAACATTTTGTTCAATAACTATTTGGCCTAGTGGCCCAAATGCCCTCTAATTTTGCAATCTTCCAATCTATATGCAATCATCTCCTTGTGACAACTTGCATCTACATAAGACTTCCATAGTTAGATCAAAATTATTTTGTGCATCATGGGCAAATTGGTTTGCAAATCAACATCTTGTCAAGACTTATTTGTTTCTCAATGTTCATTAATTATTTCTATTGACCATTTTTTTAAGTGGTTAGTAGAAACACATTTTAAAAGTTGTTACAAAACAACATCACAAGGTTGTTATTTGAAAATACAACTTGCAAGCACATATAAGAAACATTTGTTGGGATGTTCCTTCTTCATATGCTTGTGAAAATTCACCAATTGATGAACACCTTAACAATCAATCAGCTATACCATCTATTGATCATCTAGTACTCACGTTTGAACTCAAAACAAAGCATCAAAATGAGTGCAATAAAATTCTTACAAGTTTATAAGTTTGATGTTTAACCTCCACTCCAATCTAGGTGCCATTTTTCTTGCCATGCTTTCCCCAAGTATGTCCATTAGCCATTGGGACAAGGTGAATACATGTTTAATGGTTCAAGTGACATTGTTTGATTAAAAATAAGCACATCACAATATTATGCCATTGGTATTACAAGCATGGTTTTGCACAAACCTAAGGTTTAATGGCATTTATGTTTATCAATGCAAGTCATGGTGATGGCAAATACCTATTTGGTCCAAATTAACCACAAATGATAGTGGAATGCTATATAACAATACTAGACATGCAATTTTCTATGAAATACATGTGCCTTGTGATTGTTAATCATTTGGGATCTTGCCATGCATAATATTTGGATGTCAAAAATTCCAATTGAAGTGTTGTTGCACAAACCTCTGACTAAACCTCAATGTGACTTTCATCTTGTCAAGAATGTGAAGGCCTTTTGCCTTGAAGTAAGCAAGTATAATAGGTTCATAAATTCCAACATGCAAAATTTACTAGATTTACTCTCATTGGATGAATAGTAACTCAAATAAGCCATTAACAATATCATTTTTTAAACAAAGGGTTTCAATTTTGTGGCTTCAAACCAAAGTTCCAAAAGTTTGATTATATTACCATGTCCACCACATGAGGCTTGAACTTTCCATTTATTGTAAACCAGTTGTCCAATGTATTTGAACTTAATATGTCATAGGGTTTGTGTGAGTCTTTGAATCATGCAAGCCTTTTAAGAATAATGAACATCATATTTTTTTCATCATAACAACAATGGGTGGCCATTTCTCATTAAAGAATCAATTATAATATTTATCTCTCTTTCATTAATTCAAGCATCTTGAATTATTGTGCCTCTATTGCAATAACTCATTATCAAATCTGTTTTTTTGTGTCTAATAATAATTATGGAGATGCTAAAGATAATAAAGGTGTAAGGAATTTTTCAATGTTCCATGGACATTTTAACCTACTAGAACATTTTGACTTCAAACCTTCCCATCAAATGGAAACCAAATGCTTGTTTTATCCATTTATTGAAATAGATATGATACAAGCAAGGGCTTCATTGTATATTTGATTTTATAAATTTCAAATAAAACAACTTCAAACATTGACAACTATAAATACACCTAACTATTAACTTTATAATTTGTGTGAACTTAAACACCTCAAGCTTACAATTAAAAATAAATAAATTTGAACAATAAAACATTTTATGTAAGTGAAATTAAAACCCAAACAAATGGAAGAAGGGTGTAAGAGGTTTACCTAACAAGGGGTGGTGCTTTAAAACCTTGCCACAACAATGATGAAAAAGGAAATAAAGTCTTCAAGTTTCACTTTTGTTTTAAACTCAAGTCCCACTCAAGGCCCAAGTGTTAAAACCTCCATTTATTTGGCCTAATTTTACAAAAATGAAAATCTCATTGGCCCAATTGTGAAAATTTCCAATATTTAATAATTGTTAAGTTACAAAATGATTAAAAATGTAAACATTGACAAGATTTTTGAATATATGTGGGATATTTTAACAATATATCACTATGAGAAAAAGGGTTGTTTTACAACTTGCCTTGTAATTCAATTTTTGAGTTGCATCAAACATTTTAACTCATTGTATTTATACATTGTGAGTGTTGATAGACAAATTGCATAACTTGTAAAGTTGTGACTCATTGTATATATAATGCAATTCGTTGCAATTTTGTCAAAACAACTCATTTTCAACTACTATGCAACTCCATTATAACTACATTCATGATATCATTCTAATGTTATTAATTGTCATCCATCCATTACAATTTGACACATGGCACTAATTTTCTTTTTGAAACATTGGTTTCCATTGTCCATTATGATTGTTTATGATGGTCTAAGATTATAACACGTGGCACAATAAAAAATTACCACATGACATATTAATTGTATTTTAGAAAATAAGAATTAAAAAACTTATTTTAATAGTTAGGTAGGATGTACATAACTAGAGGTAGGTTGGTAGGTAAGTCTTAAAACCTACATACCTACGTACTTACCAAGGACCTAATTACCCACTTACTTATCCAGGTAGGTAGGAAAATAAGACATACATACTTAGGTAAGTAAGTACATGGGAAGACATAAGATCAAGTGAATTAAAAACTAGCCATGAATTGTTTTTTTAAATTTATGTTTTGTGCTTAAAATTAAGAGTTTTGGAATTCATCCCAAAATGGCACAAGTATTTTAATGTGAGAACATAAAAAAACACACCTTTTATATATAGTTTGTAAGATGGGACTCAAAACAAAGCATATGTATTAAATCTATTAATTGTTCCTTAGTTGCAAATTGGATTACAATTATATAAAGATTTTCCCACATGTTCTATGCTTGGTTTTCATATGTAAGTTATACAATGAACTTAGTGGTTATACGATAATTAAATATTAAATATTTACCTATTTGAAATAGTGATTTGAATTAATTATTTTTTCAGATAATTAATTATCAAAATAATGTATCTGATTTCATGAATTTATTTTTGAAACAATTTTTTTTGAATTAAATATATGATAATTAATTAATTATATTGATTATTTTAATTAATTAAACAATGAGCCAGTTATTTAAATTGATTCATCTAATTCAAATAATTAGTTAGTTCATGAATTAGGATAATTAATATAAGATAATTGAATATTTTAAATAAATAAATAAATAATATTTGAATTAATCAATTTAATCATTTTTTAGTTATTTAAAATAATTGATTATGAGTTTAATTAATTATTTCATAATAATTAAGTAAATTACATAATAATTAATAATTAATATGTAATAAATTATTGAAAAAAAATTCATTACTAAATATTAAATAGTAAATATGAATTTAGGTTGAAAACATTAAGGTATATATAGGCATATCCATATGTACATTGAATTGAATTTTTAATATAATATACACATTGATTTTAGTTTACATCCAAGTTATATAAAACTAATGATTTGGTAATTATTGATGAATTATTAATTATCTTAAATAATTGATCTTATTCATTATGAAGTATCCCCAACTTGGATAAACACTTATTTTATTATTATTTAGTAAGTAATTAGTTTGCTAGATAATGTAAAATTAATTAATATATGAATTAGACTTATTTATTATTCATATGAATAGTCAATTATTTAGTATAATCAATAAGTTCATAATAAGTAAGTGTATTAAACATAATTAACATTTAATAATCAAATTACTGAAATAATAATTCTTTATAAAACATTACATATGAAAATGTATGCTTATTTAGTTATAAGCATGCACTATAATTATAACATAATTGAAGACTAATACTTTAATAGTGGTGCATTAATGGTTGTACTAATTGTCTTAATGGGAATCATAATTGAAAATTAATTGCAAATGTATTTTATAACAAGTGGTGGAAATGTGGACATGCATGTGACATGATTGCGTGTATGTTTATTTAACATTAGTTACAACATAATTGTTGCTTTAGTGGCACATTTTCAACAATTATAAAGTAGTTGCCACAAGCAGTTGCCATACAATTTCTAAAAAAGTCAAACATGGTTAATTACATATGTATGACCATGTGTATAAATTATTGTATAAAAAGTCCATTTTCAATTCACTTGTAACTATAATACAATTAATTAATTGTTTGACATTGTAATTTTTAAATTAATATTTCATATTTCAAAGGGGATAGTTGCAGAATGGTTGTAATATCCAAGGAATAGTTGCACAATAGTTGTATATGAATTGTTTTTTGAGCTTTAGTTGTAAGATAATGTGGTTTTGACAAATGCGATTTTTTGTAATGCATCATGATTGTAAGATTGAAATGTGTACCTTGTTTAAGCTTGGAGTGAAAAAACATGATGAATACATTGCAAAAGATTATTCACATTTGAAAAACATGAAGTTGTATGGTCTAAAAGATCCTAGTTCAATTTAAATTGATCAAAATAAATACAGATGTAAGTGACAAGAACCAAAAATATGTTTTAATCAAAAGTTTGTTTCATGTTTTTGCATGTGATCACCCCATGTTGTCCAATGAGTCTTTTTGTGAACTAATTGCTAATCGAAAAGACCCCAAGAATTTAAAAATACATTGGTTTAATATGATGGATTCTTGATAAATTTACGTAAGTTTGAAAATGCAATGTGATTATGGATGTCATATAGTTCGTTTAGTTCATTGCTTGCATTTTTGTTGGCTTGTGTTGAAAAGGTGGTGGGTATATTAGGCATTAGTATTATCTCATTGAAATTGCTATAGATACAAAATTTAAAAAGTTAATGCATTTTGGTATGTGGAGTGAATGTATCCAAAGGGAAGGAAAAATCAAAAATAAAATTAAAGATTCATGATTGTTGTCTTTTCTCCAAATGTTTTTTTATGTTGCTCATTAATTAACCTAACTATTCATTCTATGTCAAATTTAGCTTTTAATTCTAGGATTAACTCATTCATTATGAACCTAAATATGGTTAGGTCAACAACTTGTTTAAAAGACATTTTGAAATTAAAAAAAAGTCTTGTTCAAATCATGAAAATCAAGGGCATTAATTTAAAAAATATATTAAAACCAAATGAATGTCCATGTTGAAGCCTTTAAAAAATGATCATGGCAAAGTGTAGGCCTTGTTGAATTGATGGAATTCAATCTCATTTCCCAAGTGGCCAATGGTAGGTTTGGCAATTGTCATACACTTAAACTTATTTATATATGAAATAAATATCTTCAGCCATATTTTTAGATGCCTTGTTTATTTTATGAGGACTTTTCAGATTATTTTGATAACCTAATTCACTTTTTAAATGTTCATAAAATTTAGCTCTAAAATAATAAACAAATATCTTATTTTGAACCAACATCATTTTTGTAAAAATGTAATTGAATCCCTTGTAATTGATATAGGCAAATCAAAAATGACATTTCCTCACCAATTGAAATTCATGAAAGGGTTCTATTAGAACCTACACGTGAAAAATCTAAAAAGGAAAAGCATGCTCTTATGATTTTTTCTCATTGTTTTTGGATGCATCTTTTAACATGGTCTTTTTAAGGTGGGAATGATCTTGAACTTTGCTCAAGCCATGGAAGTAGTGCCCTTGTGCTTGACAAGGCCAACCCCCATGATTGTTAATCCTCTCATCCATCTCTAGTAATCATCTATGCATCACAACTTTTGGCTTATTCTTTTTTGGAGGATTTAAAGTTGGTAGAAATTATTATGATTCATGTTTTTATTATGTTGAAGATGAACATTGTGTCAATTCAATTTTCTTTGGGAGAACAAAGTCTGAAATCACTTGAACTTTCATATGCAAGTAGTTATTATGCATGCTCAAAACTTTCAATACCGAGTTCCATATGACATGTGGTCAAATGTTCAATCCCACAAATGGCTGAGCTGTTATGTTTGAACTATGAAGAAGTTTTTATACCCTTTGTTTCCATGGTATGAATAAGTTTTGGAGGTGGCCAAGTTTTGGAAGAAACCCATGTTACCAGAAAGCATTTTATCAAAGCAGGCCTATCCTCAAAGTCTTATGAGATAACTAAGTGCATTAATGTGCAGAAAGCAATAGAATAGGAGCTTTAGTAGCCAGCTCATATAGATTGAGAATAACACATTATTGCTAGTAGGAACTATGTGCTTTTTAACAGATTGGCCCAAGGGTACTTTAAATATAACTTTTAAGTGTTCAATTATTTTGCCATCTGAACAAGCCTTTTTGAAATTTAGTTTCGTGATTAGCACTAAGTGACAATCATCCCAAAAAGGATTTAGCATTGATTGTCACAAGGTTTTGGAAAACTGTCAAATCTGCCAGAAAAAACTTGCCTTAAATACTATAAATTTGTCTAAATCTGGCGAACTTTGTTTTGGGGTGTGATCAAATCAAATTTTTGCAAGATTTGCAATGATCTGCATCAAAATATATACTCTATATTTTTTTGAGGTCAGCAATTTGCACCAGTTCACCATGAAATAGAAGTCTGATCTGAAGATTCATTCAGAATTTTTAAAAAGGGCTTGTTCTCATCTTTTTCCTCACAACTATTCAAAGACTTCATGCATAGGAGTGACCCATAAGAGTGCCAATTTGTACAAACCCAAAAAAGAGCTTCAGGTTTCTAAATAGAATCAACATGAAATGCTTTCTTTTCTCAAACTCCAATGGTTTCACAACTTTTGATAATTTGAAGTTGACCCTCCTGCTACAGCTTCCACTCCAACACTTTGCCCTTTTCTCAAAAGGTGTTTATTATATATAGACAGTAAGGAAGGTGTTGATGTTTGCGCTGGTGCAGAAATTCAGGCTGTCCCTGCCCACATTTTCCTTGTTTTATGGCATTTCCTCTCAATGTACTGTACTTATTTTAAATTCTGGTATCAGTTATTTTCATTCTTTGGGTTGCTCTCTCCTTCAAACTATGTACCAAAATTGCTCACAATTCTTGATGCATATCAACCATCTTTTGACCCATCTCTCCCACAACAGGAAGCCCATTCCAAACACAAATGTTGACTCAAAATGGAACTTTTGGTAAAATCAAATGGGAATTGTAGGAATAACATGAATAACAGTTTTCAAGCAGGTAGAAGCTGTATATTATTGAATTCCATATAATACTAGGCTTTTGAAGGTTTAGGTAGTTCCACTAGGAGTTCCAGTAGCATGGGTTAAGATTCTTAGCACATAGTTTCAAATCATACTCAGATCCTTTGATATTTTGGCTATCTGGTGGAACCTGTTGT
>Ga0116230_10004584_pt1 | contig 13552 bp, 14 predicted proteins | sample S1TSphfallax_3_FD_88678 | JGI IMG/M metagenome (GOLD analysis project Ga0116230, IMG submission 88678) | Host-associated microbial communities from peat moss isolated from Minnesota, USA - S1T2_Fd - Sphagnum fallax MG | ecosystem: Host-associated > Plants > Peat moss > Unclassified | place...
GGGTAGGCATTTGAAAACTAAATTAGGTTAAAAACCAAAAAAATTTATTGGTAAGGAATTTAAAGGGGGGTTTTGGGGGGGGGGGGGACTCGCACTTGGCTTTTGCCTTGAGTGGGGCCATGATTCCCCAAAAAACCTTGTTCTTATATTTATTAACCTACATTTTTTTTACTATTTGACATTTAAGAAATTAGGAAATACCACCTTAACGTTATAGCAATCATTAATTGTCTAACATTATTTGAATAGAGTAATGAGTATTGCCATGGCAAGCAAGGCATTATCTCACATAATAACCAAAGCCCCACACACAATGGGCACTTTCATTGGTAAGACAAGATCTTACATTTTGTAAACTTTTGCCATATGCAAAGGCATTGCACTAAAGGAAACAATTGCCAACAATGTTATCATGGTTCTTTAAATGGCTTATGGCAAAGATACTCAAGTTGTTTGTATGTTTTGATGTGTGTCTAGTGTAAAACACACTTGAAATTTTTTTATAATGTATTTGAAGGCACCTTATATCCATAAAAACACATCCTAGAAAAGAGAAATCTCATACTTATAATTTCACCTACTTATATGTGTAGGATCCATCATAGTTTTAAGGAGTAAGTGTTAAAACTTTCTCCCTCGTATGTCTTATGATCTACATATGTTAAAGTTGATAACCTTCATCTCATGTTTTGCAATGGGTAAAGCCCATGGATAGGGGGACATTCCCAAAATATGGGGTTGAGCATGAATATTGGAACATTTTTTTTTGTACTATGACTTTTTGCCAAAAGGTTTAAGGAAATTAAGGCTTGTAAAAGGGATAAAAGGAAAAAAATTTAGAAAAAATGATGGAATCACCAAAAACAATAATCATTCTTCCATCATTAGCCACCAAGGAGCTAGCTCCATCATAAATGTGTGAGGATGGTTCTAAGAGCTAAACCCCTCATTTCATCTTTTATAATTGCCTTTCATCTTACACTTTCTAAACCCTCTTTATGGCTTGCTCTTACAATTAAAAAACCTTTTTTGCCATTTTTCCTTAATGGTTCATCATAAAATTTGCCACAAAAGGATCCTCTACTCGATTTAAGATTAGTAAGGAGGATTTTCATGGGCTTTAAAAGTTGAAGTTGTAGGGTTTTACATATATTTTTGTTGGCGATTTATGAATGTGATTTTTCTTACAATATTTGCAACTAGCTATTGGCACTCTAAAGTATTTTCGTGCTTCATCTCCACCAATTAGATTCCAAGCCTCCATGGATTTGCAAGAGGATTGAAAAGTTAATTGTCCAAACTTGTGAATTGGAAGTTGCACAATTCCTTGTGATTGGTTTTTGTTCATCATTAAGGTGTGATTAAAGACCTTAAAACTTAAACCCTAAATTACAACCTATTAAGAAACAAGGTAAACCTTCTTCATTTGCCATGGGTTCTTCTTTTTGTATTCTTTTGAATCTTTGAGATCATTGTTGAAGCTTTAAAAATTATTGGGACTTGACATCTACTGGTTTTTGTTTTCTTGGCATTGAAATGTGTTTTTGTTCCTTGTTTGGTCTTAGTGCATTTTCATGTGTTTCTGTTTTTTGTTTGGCTTCATTGCATTATTGTGTGTTTATGTTCCTTGTTTGGCCTTCAACCTTCGTGTCTAAGTTGCCATGGGAGTTATAGCCCGCTAAAAATTTCATGTATAAACATTTGTTTGGTGACAAAATCCCAAAAAGGGATGGTGCTTTTGGTAGCCATTATGCAAATCATGATAATGTTTTTTTTTATGTTCTTTTTGTTGTGGAATCTATTATGGAACGTCATTGTGAGCATGTGGACCTAGTTTTGGCACAAGAAAATATTATATCAACCAATAAATGAAAAAAAACCTATGGATTGAACATGCATTTATGATACTTGGGGCAATCAAGCTTCCTTGGGCATAATTTGTTCTAAGTTCCAATGGCAAAATTGCTCAAGTCCAATGCAAGGTATGTAACCTAATTGAAGGCATAGACAAATTTTTGGTTCACAAGCTTAATTCATTTTGGAAACATGCAAGTCAATCATCATAAAGCTTTGGTAGTCATGTTGGGGGTAAAGGCAAGGCAACATTATTTATTGACATCCAATGCCCATGTTGCTAATTAGAAGTTTTATGTTGCAAAGGGTCTATAAACAATGTTGTAGCAAATCATTCAAGGTGTAGCTCAATTCCATGACAAGAAGAAGATTGTGCAATTTGCCTTAATATTTCACTTACTTAATCATGGTTACCCCATGATATAATACATAACAATGTAAAATTTATTTGTGCAGTTGAATGTTCATGTCAATCCCATGAAACATTTGTCTAACGGGATTGGGTGGGAGATGGCAGATTGCATGTGTGAACATGTTTTGAAAAAAAATCAAACTATTATTGTTGGGGCAAGTTTTTCTTTCTTTGAATGCAGATGAAGTTACTATTGTTAATAATCAATCTTGGCTTTTAGTGCATGTGTATGTGATGCATGCATGGAAAGTAATGTTGTTGAAGGTGGAAATGCAAATAATATTATTACTATGATTGTTCAATCCCTCATGTAGTAAGGGGGTTGATTCAAGAAGAGATAGCCAAAAGGCTAATTTGTTTTGGTGTTTATGGGGCCTCCCTTTTCCAAGGCCATCACATTGGAGTGACATTTTAATTAAAGGAGAAATATGTTCCTTACATGATTGGACAACATTGCATGGCCAATATGACAAATTATATTGTTCAAGCTTTGTCAAATCTACCCATGATGGCCAAGTTGGAAGATTTGCATAGTCATTATATTTTTATTTTTCCAACTCTGTTTTTAGATGTGGTGGAAATAATTTTGCCACAATCACCTAAGATTGGGTTATTAACTTCAACAATGGTATGGACACTCTTGTTTTTTGTATGACTAATCACAATTACTCAACTCACATTTTCAATCCATTGGTTGGGGTTAACCAACATGTTTGCAAGATTGTTTTTGAAACATCCATCATGCAAGTGAAAGTTTAGTGTTCTATTGCAATTGACATGTTCATCAATAAGTTGGATCAACACATTCTTTGATTCTAAGTTGATGAATGCCCTTGGCATTATGTATCCACAATTCTAGATGTAGCCTACTATTGATTTTTCTTTCTTTTTACATCTAGCTATCATAAAAAAACATTATTTTGAAGCAAAGAGGGTGAAACCTTCATTGTTGTATGTTGTAGAACCTTTGAACATTAACCTCTTGGATTTGCAAATGTGCATGTTTAAGCTCACCAATGCCTTACTCACTTAGCGATTGAGTGAATATTTGAAGTTGGTTGATATTACATTGGTGTTAGTGTTTGGATATGTAGAAGATGAAAGGACTTTTTTCATGTTTGCATTCATGAAGGATAAATTGCACAATAGGTTGAGTTTGCATTTGGACACAACTATTTGCATGTTTGCAAAAAAGTTTTATACTCAAAATAATTTCCTTTATCACAAGGGCATTACAACTTGGAAGGATTAGAAAGTTTGGATTCATGCTACCACTTAGCAAATTTTGTTATTTTGACAACACATGATTCAAATGATCTTGTTTCCACAATTTGGAAAAGTTTAATGATTGTACTTAGTTTCTTTAAAGTTACGAGGTTTATCAACATTTGGGTGTGGTGGGTGGGACTTTGAGTTACATTGGGCAAAGTTTGATATCAAATTGGGGTTCAACACCCCTTCAAAGTGTGTTTGTATTTAGTTTTTAGGTTTGAAGTTTTACAACAATGTAACATTATTTTATTTTATTTTTTAAAACAAGGAGCAATATTTTGCACTAGTATTTTTGGTGGGAGCTAATTAGATTTACTTTAAAAAAAAAATTGGTTGCCTTTCTATTGGGATGTAGCCAAGTGAGGAATTTCTTGATTTGCAAATTTAATCAAACATGTAAAGGTAAATGAATTAGCTTAGTAATTAGGTGCATAAATTTTGTGTAGGGTAAGGATTGAGCATGAAGTTGTTCTAAGAATGAAGGCCCGACATGGGGTGGAGTTGAGCACAAGACCCAAATTCCTAGAATGGCCCAATTCAAGGTCCTTCCATGAAGATTTAATAGAATTTTAAACGGTCATGATTCATTTGAGAACAAGAGGAAGCACATTACACATAAAGTTTCCCATTGTTCCAAGAATGTTTCAATAATTAATTTATCCTATTTGTATTGAAATGTATTTTGACGCACCCCCAAGCTCCTTGATTGATTCAATGGCAAGTCTGAAGGTGATTACAACGAAAGGAAAAGGAGATGGGGTGCGTTCCCTAGCTCATAGCACTTCGGGGGTAGAAGGGTGTGCTGGAGCTCTGGGATGGGACTAGGAAGATTGGCAAGCAATTCAATTACTCACACATTTGCACAAACCAAATAACAAGTTGCTTAATGTGTAGTTGGAACATTTTGGTGCACGGACGAGCCACGAGCAAACACGGAGTCACAAGACTCACCATGGCCCAAACTTGGGGGAAGCCACCACCTTCACCCTTATAATATACTTTGTGCCTGGCCACGGGACTAGCACCCAACTGACATTTTGTCCTGTGACTCTCAAGTGGAAGTCCCAAAATTCCCAAAGTTGGGATTTCTACAACTTTGGGGGCCCATAACTTTGTGTGTAAACCTTCCAATTGAAATGAGGTCTAAAGCAAAGTTGTAGCACTTGGTGAGAACTTTCCATGGTATGTGGCACGCCACCTGGACACAATGAAATTGGGGCGATTCCTGATTTTTAATGGTCGAAAGTCAAATTGACAATTTGACTATCGACCCTTCTTTTGGTTATAAAATTGTGTTTTAAATGTCAAATGGGTCATGTGAACCCATTTTAAACATCTAAGTTTCAAGAGCTTTTTAATGATATAAGAAACTTTTCAATTCAATAGGTTTTGACCCCCTAAAATCACTTTTTGGAAATTTGGAAGTCCATTGGGATTCCAATTCCACAAAGCGATAATTCACTTGGGAGTGTGGGGGTTCATTCTTTCACACTCTCTCACAATCCTAAAAGCATGAAATGTGACTCTCGGCTTTCACACTTGGCCCGCACCTTTGCAAGCCCTTGCCTTGGTCATGAACCCAAGGTTAAGGTTACAACATATTTGGAGCTTCAAAATGGTGTAACAAAATGATAAATGTAGGTTTTTTTTTTTTTAGTTTTGTGATATAGGTGGGTTGGTGATCCTTCATGAAAAGTTTGAACCAAATTTGGTTACATGTTAAAGACAACATTAGAAAAAAATGAATTTTTATAACTACTTGGTAGCATCAAGAACTTATTATCTAAATATGGCCATGTGATTTTTTTTCCTCAAAATATGGTGAATTTGTTGGATTGGCACTACCATTTTTCTTTTCATCAAGTGCTGACATTTCATTCAAAACAAAATTGTTGGGGAAAAACCTTAAATTTTAATCAATTGAAATAAATGAATAAATCTTATATGTGTTTCTTAAGAAAAATTAGTGTTTTGCAAGTAATTTTAAAAAATGCAGTGTCAAATCATGAGTTCCTCTACTTATCATTACACTTTTTTACTTTTACATCAAAGAACCATTCTCAACAAAACATACTCTAATAAATATCAAAAATGAACCAAGAACGAAGAGAAATGTGACTGCTTGAATTATTCATATTTATTATTTTAGTACATAATGTTTTGAGTTCAAAACAAATCTTAATTTATAATGAAATTACTGTAATTTTATTTTGGAGGAACTTTCTGCCTGAGGTACATCCTCTGTCCAAGTATAAAATTTATTTCTAGTAAAACACCCTCCAAATACACTAGAAAAATTCTACCATTTCTTTACATTTCTTTACTTCACCCACTCAGCACTACCAAAGATTTCTTAGTGGATTTGGAAGAACCCATCCCCAAGGTTTCCACAGTAGAAGGGTACATATCTTATGTTTTTTAGGAAGAAACATTTTGTTTTGAAATGTTCATCCATCCATGCCCTTTGCCCCTTGTACCTTACCTTCCACTGAGGTTGCCGCTCTGTTCTAAGCCTAGACTGAACTTCAACAGCACCTGCCTCTTCTAATGCATAAATGCTTATGCACCAATGTTGGTGAGTTCTCAAAGATATATAACAGCAGTTCTCAAAGCATCAAATAACTTGTCCTGATATAAGACCTTGAATCTCAAGGAGAGTATCTGGGAATCAGTTTAGATATATATAAACACAATTCTCCAAATAACTAAGAACCGGTTTAAATAACCTTCTACAAAACTAAAACCAGAATCAGAGGTCCAGTGATGCTGGAAAGTTTCAAAAAACCAGAACCAGAGGTTCAGCTTCTTTGATGCTGAAAATTTAGGGTCCTGTTGGCTATTGTGCCTAACAATGGCTCTTCAAATAAGAAAGAATGTTTCATGCAGGTCTTCACAATTCTGAGAGAAACTAATTATCTTCTGAAGATCAAATACAAGGATACCTTCAACAGCCAATAGTCTGTCTACAACACCAGGTTAGAAAGTAGAATTCTAGTAACAGGCTCCTGCAAAAATGGTTTGATAAATGAGTATCACATGTAACGAGTGCAACATATAGGTTATGGTACACAAAAAATTGGTTACTGTATCAAGAATGGTTCCTCACATGTGAATGGGCAAGGGAGTTGGTGATAAGTATACAAGGGTGTTGATCCTTGGGACCTGAGCAAACACATTAAATGGTTATGCAAAGTTTGCCAAGCCCTGGTATTCACCTCAACACCAAGTGTAATCTACTCTACACACCAGGAAAGAATCTTCACGCTGCAGGTTCATCGAATTCAGTGTTGTCTCTCAGAAATTCCCAAGGTCCCGCAGCAGTGCCAACCCTACATATTTTGCATAGTGCACATCAGTGAGCATTAAGAAGGTTGCTGTTCCTAAAAGCAATTTCTACTCAACAAGATCTGAAGGGCATAGCAATCAGTCCTTCTACTTCAAAGTAACATCCAAAGAGATCCAGACAGCAAGCCTAGAATCTTGCAGAAAGATTAGCAAATACCTCCAAATCCCGACTGTTAGGCGAAGGCTCATAAAGAGTGTTAGACCCACCCATACTGCCATGAGGCCCCATATGTGTGGAAATATCAGCAAAAATGCAGCTGATGGTACAGAGAGGAGCATCTTCACAACAACCAACAAAATATACTGTCAGAATATATTTCTCAACTGCTCATCATCCTTCAGCACTCTCCTTTTTCCATAAACTCACTTACAGGGTACAAGATCTTTCTACTGTTAGTGCTTCATAGTTCTACTTCCCCTCTATGTGATGTCAAGTCCCTTGATCCTCTCCACCAAGGACTTGACATCACAGGAGGTCACAGAACTCCAATTTAAATAAGTCAGGATTTCAGGATCCTGAGAATTTTGGCCACTGTATTCAGGTTTTGTTTCTGTGGGCTACATAGACAGCCTTTTCTTGCATCTTTCACCTTTTCTGTAGTGACCTTCCATTGGGTTTTGACACTGAATTCCAGATACAAATAAACTCTCCTGGTTTGTTTGGCCTCTGAGATACTAGATTCAACCCAAATCAAATTCACGAAAAAATCTCACATGTCTGTAGACATTCTTTCACTCTCATATACTGGGTCAGGAGGAAATGACAAGGTTACAGAAAAGTTCATGCTTACACACCATAGAATAAGCTGCATATGCAAAGTCTGAAGCTCCATAGTGAAGACCATCGAAAACAAAGGCCAAAGAATTGATTGGTTGTGTAGCAGCCACAAACTGCAAGAAAGAATAAAAGTTAAAATGATTTTCAACCTTCAATGCAGCTGCAAAATAATATACATAAAGCACCTTGGCCAAAAAGTGAGCACAATACAACCTTAGTGAAAGACAAGTCAAACTCATGGACAATATAAAGGAGAACAGGGATGCGAGAGTACAGGGAGAAGAAAAGACCAACAAGAACCCTCATCTGAATCAACAGGTTGCAAGAGTCTTGCAAGCAGCTTAGATGCCTAGCAAAACATATATCCATTTCAACTTCCAAGCTAGTCTATCATTAGCCAAATGCTAGGACTCCCACTGACTTTGTCAAGCGCTGATGAGTAGAGTGCACTGCAAATCATATCTATAGGATTGCAGAGAAAACTTCAGAACAACACTTTTGAAGGTACAATGACAAAAAGTGCAGTCATAACCTTATGAGAGTTGCTCAAAAAGTGTCAGACCTTAACATTCATCACAAGTAGCATTGATGAGCTGCCATGACTACCCACTAACTTCATCAGCTCTGGACAGTGGGTGTAAATAAACACATCATAAATCTGCCAAATTTTTTGGGTACACCATTATACAAAATCTGGGTCTTGAATGTCTATTGCATTTCCAGAAGCAACAGGGAGACTCAGTCATGATGTTGGGTAGCACTAAAGAGCGATAGTTAATAAAAAAAGACAATAGCGACAATCAAAATGCTTGTGTAGGGGACATCATTGGAACTCTGAATTGACATCTGAATATCCAGCACCACACTGCCCATTTGAATGCTGAAAACATTGCATAATGACATCAGAATATCAGGACAAAACTCAATCTTGAGAATGGATAGAACAGGAGCAACAACATACTGGAATGAGGTTTGACATGACAACCAAAACGCCAGCGTCTGCGCTAAACAATCTGGAGACAGCAGGCATCCCCAGCCCCAAGAGTAGAGCCATGAATATCCCAAATAAGAGTCCAATCTGCACAACAAGATCCCAGGGTCTTTCAAAACAAGTTTGCATGATCTCATCCCACCCTAGTAACAAGAACTCTGATATGTAAATCAAGTGGGGTCCCTTCAAGTAACATCCAGAAAAGATGATGACCCACTGTATCAATGACACACATTGGAGAAGCACTGCATTACTTACAAGCAAAGAACGAGTAGAATGGATATGAATAAACTATAGCTGACTAGAATATGCATCAATGCAATTGCAGGGACAACTACATAAAAGTACTTTGATTGTAACTGTTGGGCCAGTTCTGACCAAATCAAAACGAATACAATGACTAGCTGCCTGTACTCCTGCCTGACTTCATCACCCCCTAACAGTGGGGTGTAGGTAAGTACATAGTAATCTGCTCAGAGCTAAGGACAAAAAATAAAATAAAAATCTGTGTCCTGAGTTTCTACTACATTCCAGATGTTATAAGAAGACTCAGATATGATGTCAGCTAGCACTGTTGATTACCAGAAGTACACATATGCAAGCAAGTACTGAAGACATCACCTGTAGGACCCGAAAAGATGCCTCCTTAACACGCTTGTATTGCTGTTTGGCAAAGGCACTAGCAATAATTGCCTGATTTTTTTGTCATAAGCAAAGGAATTAGAAAATGAATACTCTATGCCCCAAGTGATGCTCCATCAGCATCAGTATCTGAGCATGCTTGTCTCTATTGATAAAAGACTCAATGCCATAGTAAAGACAAGTGAGGTGAGAAAATCATCATTTACGATTCTGTCAAATACCCAGTTGAGACATGGAAGGCACATGAATCGGAAGTACCATTGAAGCATAAGTGTTAAGTGCTCTGTTGCTATGCTGCCTGTGTCTGCTTATTAATCACAGCTAGTATGAAGGTAAATCTAATCCACAAAACAAATTGCAGGACATAAAGTTGTGCCAAACACACCTGCTCAGCAAGAGCCAGTGAATCTGAGAGTAGAGATGCTGCCAACCAAATTTGCATGCAAATCTGATGACCAGCCATGGAAATAGGCCCTTGTCTTGCTGCCATGGATGTTGCAAGTGTCATGACAAAGAGTACTGCAATTGTTCTCCCCAGCAGGTACCCACCTTGACAATCAACCCAAGAATTGAAAATGAATCAGACTTTTCAAAACTACTGACCTGAGAACAGACATGCTCACAAATCTTGCCAGGGAAATTGTACTAAGACTCAGTGGATGATCTGGAGGTGTAGTCCATCCATAATCAAACACAAAAAACCCAGAAGCATATAATGAACTCCAGTAGTTTGCCTGCAACCCTACTTACTCCTTAGTGTTCCCCATGGTTAGTTCAACTTTCCAAGACAAATTCACTTGCATTCTAAGACATACACAAAATTAAAGGTAGCATGTACTTACCAGATTTCAGAAAATGGTTAAACCGTAGATCACTGAAATGAGAAGGCAAAAGGGTGACCTTTTGACTTAATTTCCAAAGAAGCAAGCCCAGGATAATGTACCTGCCACTCCCCAAAAAAATCTGCATTAATGAACTGATTGACTCAATTACTGGAATCAACAGAGGGAATATGACAACCATTGAACAAACAAAGGTCCATCACTTACTGTGCTAGAACAGTTGCAACTGCTGCCCCACTTACTCCAAACCTCAATGCAAACATGAGGATGGGGTCCAAAACAACGTTGACTAAATTTCCCCACACTGCAAGTAAAACAAAGAACAACAGTAAAGGTCAGTAAAGGTGCCAGAAAACAAGTACGCAAGAACTGCCCAAGGCCACATCCCTCAAACTTTGGTCCCCTCACTTTGTTGTGGCAAAACTACCATACTTACAATTGGCATATAGTGGTGTTTTGGTGTCTTTGAACCCCCGAAACACACCCTGTATAGTGAGGGCGACCACCACAGCTGGAGCACCAATGGCACGCCATGCCAAATATTGAACAGCTGGCAAGCGCATTGGTGATTTCTGCATTTCCAACATAACTTCCACTTGGTCAACACAACCTCTTCACCTGTGGTCTTCTCATTGACGTATATCTCTTCTACACAAGGTTTGCAAACCTTTAAAATGCTTCCAAGAAGGCAAATCCTTATGTTGACATGATAACATCAGCACATTGTGTTTGTCTGATTCCAGATGGATATCAGACCAGACTATTGCAAATGATCAGTGTAGTCTACAAAGAAGCAAAAATCTAGTTACAATCTTCTTGTCTTTAGGGACTTACTGATCCTACACCCATGACGCTCAGAATAGGTCCTGCCAAAAATCCCAGGGCAAGTGCTTCCACCAACCCAAGTACAGATCCAAGGACCAATGCCGATGACACTGATGGGAGGAAAGGTTTCTCTGGACTTTTGCTTTGTAAGTTCAAGACTTCCTGTTCACCATTCCCTGAGAAATCCAGAAGACTGCAGCATTAGACTGGGAAATGCCCATGCACAATCTCTCAGATCTCACTAAGAACCCAGAAGACAAAGCATCAACATAAACATGCCCTTCAACAGCAAGGGGGCCCCAAGAGGAAATCTATTTGCACAAGAGTGCAGCAGGTAATAGCTGGAGAACCTTCCAACCTCAAGGTAGTTTACCTTCCATGAAAAGCAAAGTGGCAGAAGTTGGTGAGGTGGGCTCCAAAGGTACCTCAGTAACATCACTAAGTATTTCTTTATCAGAGGCGTCTTCTGCCACAAATGATGTTGTGACATTCAGGAGGGGCAGATTGAACATCTTGGAGACAAGGTTGAAAATAGAGATGGAGACACCCACTGCACCTTGTTCCACTGGACCTGGAGGAGCAAAACACTTAAAAAGATTGAGTGCCTTTTTGTAGACACAGAAAATAGAGCAGCACTTCACTCTCATCTCAATAGAAGAAAGATTCAATACAACTCAATGATTGCACACCCTTGTAGGGGAGAGACAGAAAATGCAATGAGATATTTGACTCCTCATGTGGCAGTGGGCATACTCTGCATGGCGCAAGTGCCTTATGCAACTTAAAACAGTGACCACTGGCACCCATAAACTGTTCAAATCTTCTCACTGGAATCGTTAGATTAGACCATATGCATGACTCCCTGACTCTTGCCCTACATTACAACTCTAACATAAACCGGACGCATTCTTCTTGCCTTCAGCAAACTTTGTGAGAGCATACCTATCTGCCCAATGAATGCAGTGTCCACCAATGAGGCAAGAGGATCAGCTGCTAATGCAACTATTGCTGGCAAGGCAATAACTGCAATCTCGCGACCAAGTTCATCTCCCATCAATGCAGAGCTGAGAAAGACATCAGAAAATGTTAAAAGAGGATGTAAACAAGAAAGCCTAAAATTCTCCTTTGACAAATACCATACAGAATGAAAAACAAAATTCAATCATGAAAGAGCTATCACAGCCATACACACATACAGATTGCAAACAAATGAAGTCATATAGAATAAGAGCAGTCTCTCGGCAGTCTCCAAGAAGCCAAAGCACAAAGTTGAAAGAAATTGATCAAAGGTGAGAGTAAGCAAGACTCAATTCCCTCATCAATGCATGAGAAAACCTCCTTAGCCCAGGGAATTTAAAGAGTGATGTACCTGAAATCCTCAAAGAAACCTCGTAGTGGATGTCCTTTCTTGGCGACAAGATATCTCTCATTTTCCCTTGCAGATCTCAAGCTTAATCCCATGACTGTGGCAATCTTTGGATCCATCAAGTCTTCGGTCGCGGCTCCGCCTCCGCCTCCGATAGTATTGTGAACGAATCTCTTACACCGCTAGCGAGAGTTTTCTGGATCGGATGACGTGATCTCTCTTCACAAAACTTCCAACGAACGCTGTCTATCAAATTTTCCCCGTTCCTAGTAAGAACAGGAACAAGATATCTAAATCATGCGCCCAGCAACAACGCCTCTGAAATGCTTCAAGTCAATCTCTATGTACACGAGAGCATAATTTGCCACAATTAATCTCTCCAGTCACCGATGTTCCCCCCAAGAAATCTACTATAATAGCCTGCAAATTGGACCAAATCGAGCTAGTATGAAATACTAACAGATGGAATGAAAGCTACTGGGCTTGGAAAAGCCAACAAGGCACTCGAAAACTGTTCCGAGCAAAAGAGGAAAGCTTAATGAAACCCTTACGTAATCCACAAGACACAAAAGGGAGCAAAGAAACACACACAAACAAAAGAACTCACCTCCTGAGAGAGCGATGATGACTAGTAGAGACACTCCACGAAGGCGAAGAAGAGAAGCAGCAGGAGTGGTCGGCGACGAGGAGCAGGAGCAAGAAGAAGAGTAGACGCTTATGAAGAAGACGTCCATTGTGGTAGCGCGCGAGGAGAAACAAAACAAAGCCAAGGCACAACGCGCACAGGCGGCAACAACGAACAACAACGACAACAACCAACGCAGGCAACAACGAGACACAGACGGGCAGGCAGGTGGCAACCGAGGAAGGCAGGAAAGAAGAGAAGGAAGTAGAGAAGAACCCGCCAGCCTCTTGTTTTCTTTCTTTCTTTCCCCTGGATGTTCAATTTTTGGACGCGACTCTTGTATTTCTTTCCCTTTAATGTTCAATCTTTGGAAGCGCCTCTTGTATTTCTTTCCCCTTCACCATCTTTGGTTGGCAGCCAGTTCCATCTTTCTTAAAAAGCTTCAGTTGCCAAAACCCAACCCCCCCCCCCCCCCCCCCCCCCCCTACCTCACACCTTCTTTTTTTCCTATCACGGAAACGCGAAAGATAAAAAGGAAAAAAGAAATCAATCTCTACCCCTATATGTAAGGCAATGGGGGAGTTTTTTTTTTTTTTTACC
>Ga0116230_10004585_pt1 | contig 13550 bp, 13 predicted proteins | sample S1TSphfallax_3_FD_88678 | JGI IMG/M metagenome (GOLD analysis project Ga0116230, IMG submission 88678) | Host-associated microbial communities from peat moss isolated from Minnesota, USA - S1T2_Fd - Sphagnum fallax MG | ecosystem: Host-associated > Plants > Peat moss > Unclassified | place...
CGTTCAAAATCAGTAGGCTAATTTTTGTTTCATAGGAGACAACAAGCCGGTTCGACAAATCGCCGCAGGCGATTTGATCGCCCGTAGGGCGACCCCGAAGGGGTGAGGCGCGCAGCGGTGATCCCGGGCACCGCCCCATTCCCCGCCGACAATTGCCGCGCTATGACTTGCCGACTTCGGATCTCATTACCGCCAGTTCCTCGCGAGTGATTTCGCCTCGGGCATACCTGGAATTCAGGATCTCAAGCGCATCCCCTGACGGCAGCTGACCATATCTTCGGTGCGCGCTGTAGGTATAACGCCAATTGCCGATGCTGGAGAAGAGTAGAAAAATGATGCCGAACCAAAGAAACCATCCCCAGCCAAAGTACCAATCGTTCCAATACGGGTGAGACATGTAATACTCCTCGTTAACGGGTCAAAGCGAATCTGTGCAAGCCACGGGCGGATTCATCTGCGAGCGGTGCGGTCGTCAGGCGGCGGCTGCCGGACGGGGTAAGTCTGCCAGCTTGAGCTCACCATTGGGCTTGAGCCCTTCCTCGCCCGCGATCGCGAGAGCCAACGTATTCCCATAGGGATTCATGCTGTCAACCATCGCACTCGGCATCAAGATCGTTGCTCCTCGCTCCTTGGTGGTCTCATAGATGATGTTCATTGCTCGAAGCTGAAGTGCCTCGGGGTGTCCGGCATAAATATTGGCTGCCTCGACAAACTTGCCGGCTATTGCTGCCTCGGCGGATCCAAGGATCACACGCGCCTGCTTCTCGCGCTCAGCCTGTGCTTGACGCGACATTGCATCTTGCAGGGCTACCGGGATTGCGACATCGCGGATCTCCACCGAACTCACTGAAATGCCCCAAGGCGCAGTTTTGAGACCAATTTCAATCTTTAGTTGCTCATCCGCATCTTTTCGGTCCGACAAGAGCGATGCCAGCATCGAGGAGCCAATCATCTCGCGCAGTGACGTCTGCGCCACCCGATCAATCGCTTCACGGTAGTTGGTGATCGCCAATGCCGCCTTTTCCGCGTCATTCACATGCCAAAAGATGATGGCATCAACGTTCACGGGGACCGTATCCCTGGTGAGCGCCTGCTCGGCATTGAAAGCCGTCGTTTGGATGCGCTGATCTATGACCGCAACGACTGCGTCGATCAGTGGAATGATGACAAAGAGGCCGGCGCCCTTGACGCTTTGCAGCTTTCCCATCCGCAAGATCACGAACTTCTGCCACATATTGGCCATCCGGAGCGACATTCCGATCAACAGCGCGACCAAGAATAGTGCGGCCCCGAGATACAAATTTAAAAAGTAGCCGAAGCCTGCGGCGGCGACCAGGAAGGCAAATACCAAGAAGGCAGTAATCGGGTTCATCGTGGGCACCTTGAATGGGAGCGTGATCGCGCTGGGGGGTCCCGCGGCATTGAGCGCGGACCTGCGGGAAGCGACCATGGCGTCGATCATGGTCACCGTGCCGGGGGTTTCGTGGGCGTAAGCCGCGCGTCCGCTCTAGCGGATCGTCTCTGTATCTGCCATGCAGGTATTGTCGTCATGCGCCAAGGCTGGGCGCATTCTCGTCAACCGTCGGTGCGCTGGGGCGCTTACGCGACGCACCGCGCCTCGGGTGACGTCAATCGGCCTTCGTGCGGCAAATGGCGGATGCCGCGTTGGCGAACGCAGCATAAGCCCGCAGCGCTCCTGCAACCAGTGCGTGTGGGTCAGCGCCGAGTCGCGGGTCGGCCCCAAGCTGTTTGAGAAAGGCCGGCCAGGTGAGACTCATCGTGTAATCCAGATAGGCGCTGGCATAGCCATCCGCGACCCGTCGGCGCAAGACCGCTCCTCCTAGACGCGATCCGCGAATTACGTAGGACACTCCCCACTGGCTTGGTGTGGGAGCGCCGGCCGGGTCCGGCGACGGCTCGCAGTGTGCTGATTGACAGCCGAGCGCCCGCAGATCCCGATCCAGGCTCTGCCGCAGACCGGAAAAATCGGCGTCATCTTCGGCGCGCCATTGTGTGCGGAGGCACTGGAGCGCGTCCCGATGAATGCTGAGAAAACGGCCATAGTCCGCGCTGTCAGCCAGATCGAGGGTTGACATCGTCTGATCCAGGAGTAGGTGCTGCCCCTGAGTTGCGTCGCGAAGGGTCTGCCACAACAGGTCCTCGGCGCGACGTTCCGGCGGCTGCCTTGCCGGCTCAGGGGCATCGTCGTCCAGCGAAACGAGTCGACTCGCCATTGCCTTCACCTCAAACCTATGGAAGTACCTAGTAGTCTACGGGAATCTACGTATGGGATCGGTGCGGTAGCCGTGAGAGTTTTTCACTGGTTTACGCACCCTGGTAAGAATTGCCTTTGCTCGAGAATTTGCAAGTTGATCGCCGAAAATGAAAGGGGGCGTCGCCGCAAGCCTTTCGCGGGCTCACCTGGAGCGGCGCTGTGACGAACTCGAGCGGCGGGTCGCTGAGCAGGCACGAACCCTTGCACAGGCGAGCGAGGCCTTAACGGCGGAACTGGCGAGCCACGAGGAAACACGCGCCGCGCTGCTCAACGCGCAAAAGCTCGACGCCATGCGGCACCTGACCGCGAACTTTCTGCATGAGTCGAAGAATGCGCTGCAAGCGGTCGGCGCGTGCTTCCAACTCGTGTCCGCCGCTCCCTTGAACGCCGAGCACCGTGAGACCCTCCTTGTCGGCAAGAGCGCCGTGGATCTGGTCGTCAAGCTGACTCGCCGTTTCATGTCGCAAATTGGCCTCCGTGCACCGCGGATTGAACACATCGATCCGCGGGAGTGGCTGCCGCAGTTTGCCGAGCTGGCCCGACTGTCGCTCGGCAGTGGGACAGCACTCGACATCCGCGTGGAAGATGATCTCCCCCACATCACCCTCGATCCGACGGAACTGCAGTCCGCACTGCTCAACCTGGTCTTGAATGCCCGCGATGCGGTGACGGATGGGGGAATCGTGACCATTAGCGCGCGCCGCGGTGCTGCAGAGCGGGATGCGAATGATCGGTTGCTCCCGGTACTGGTGTTCGCGGTGGAGGACACCGGCTGTGGGATGCCGCAGGATGTGCTCGAGCGCGCGGGTGAACCGTTCTTCACCACGAAGGCGGCGCAGAACGGCACGGGACTCGGGTTGGCGGCCGTGAACGCCTTCGTTGCCCGCGCCGGCGGGTGGATGGACATCGACTCGACCCTGACCGTCGGCACCTCGATCAAACTGCATTTGCCCGCGAGTACAGGCCCATCGCCGAAACCGCAATCGGCTTCCAGGAGCGGCTCGTCGAAGTGTCAAATCCTGCTGATCGCCCCGTTGGGGGCGGTGCGGACCTCGACCGCCCTTGCCCTGCGCAGCCTCAACTACTGCGTCATCGAGGCAGCCTGCGTGAATACGGCGGTGGCGCTGTCGTACCAAATCCCGGCGTTGCATCTCGGTATCGTCTCCTCTGCGGTGGGCGATGTTCGCGGCGTGATCGATCGCCTGCGATCTGAACGTCCGTCGTTGCCCTTCTTGGTGCTGGCGTATCACGGCGACACGGAATCGGCCGCGGACTTTCCGACCCTCATTCATCCGTTTGATCATTCACAACTGGCCGCCGCGGTAGCGTCGACGGGCTGCCCGGCATGATTCACGCTGAGTGGTTGATTTTGGCCGCCGCGTCCGGCGGGTTCTGGATGTTCAGGCAGAGGTCTTGATGGTCATGACGAATATTCTGTTGGTGGACGATCATCCGCTGGTGCGTAATCTGACCTTGAAACTCGTGCGCTTCGCCGGCTATCGCGCTGATGCGGTGGCCACCGGCGCCGAGGCGCTGGCGGCGCTGGATGGCGGGCGCTTCGATATCTTGTTGACCGATTTTCGTCTCGCCGGCGCACTGAACGGGGTGGAGCTTGCCGCTAACGCCGAATCGAAACAACCCGGAATCGGTGTCATCGTCATGACCGCGTATACCCGGGCGGAACTCGGGTCTTTACCCGCGCGGTATCGCTTGCTGGAGAAGCCGTTCTCCGTCGAAGAATTGGCGGTGGCGACTGCGGCGTTGCAGCGATGACTGCGGTGCGCTCAGGTTAAGGGAAGCCGGGTCGAGGTTGCAGGGGATCCCCTCTCACTGCGCCGAGCATTTGTCCCCTATACTGAAGTTTGGGCAAATGTTGTCGTTCACTCAACCGACGCTCACTTGAAACACACGTAAATGGCACACGCTGACCAGCCAGCCGTGCGCATGACACACGCAGGCTCTGTACCAGCCGATCTGTCCCTCTGTGCACAGGAACCCATTCATATTCCGGCGGCGATTCAGCCGCATGGTGCCGTCCTCATCGCCTTGGCCGATGCCTCGCGGATCACGCATGCCAGTGCGAATCTGTACGAATTCTTGTCGCTGCACGCCGCCGATGTTCTCGGTAAGCCATTGGTCTTCGTGCTCGGTGAAAGCGCCGGCCGCGACCTCAAGTCACGTGCACCATCCCTCGATGCGGTGGCCCAGCACTGCTTCTTGCTGGGCGGCCGAGAGGGCATACGGCTGCAGCTGCGGGCGTTTCGTAGTGGCCTCAGTCTCGTGATCGATATCGAACGGATGAGTGTTGATACCGATCGAAATCTCGAGTTGACGAGTGCTCATGGGCTCTTGAATTCATTCCATCAGGCACGCTCGGTCGTCGAATTGTGTAATTTGGCGGTGGCGGGCCTTCGCTCCATCACGGGCTACGACCGGGTCATGGCGTATCGCTTCGGCCCGGACGGTCATGGTGAGGTGATTGCCGAAGCGCGTGCGGATGGGATGGATGCCTACCTGGGTCAGTGGTATCCGGCGTCGGATATTCCCGAGCAAGCGCGGCGCCTGTACCTGCGGCAGCGCGTTGGCGTCATCGTCGATGCCGGCTACGAGCCGGTCGCTTTGCTCGTGGAATCCGCCGCCCATGAACACGGCCCGGTCGACTTGACGCGCAGTGCGCTGCGCAGCGTCTCGCCCATCCATCGCGAATTCATGCGCAACATGAACACCGCAGCGAGCATGACGATAGGCCTCGAGCGCAACGACGACCCGCTGAAACCCGAACTTTGGGGAATGATCGTCTGTCATCACCGCACCTCGCGGTTGGCCGGGATCGAAACTCGCTCCCTGGCCAACCTGGTCGGACAGATGCTCGCTCTGTTGATCGCCAGCCAGATGAACCAAGAGCGATACGCCCGGCAAATCAGCCGGCAGACGACGCTCGCCAGGATCCTCGCGCGCCTCGATAGTCCTGAGTCGATCCTGGCATCCCTGACGGCCGAGGAGTCGGCATTCCTTCACCTGGTCGACGCCACGGGGGTGGTGATCCGTCTGCAAGGCGAACGGATTTCTCTGGGAGCGACCCCCGAAGGGCATGTGCTCGATGCGCTGTTTGCCATCATGCGACGCGAAGCGAATGGACAGGCACTGGCCGTTGACCAGCTGAGTGCGCGCGATCCGCTCTTCGCCGCCTCGGCCACTGCTTGCAGCGGGGCCTTGATGCTGCCCTTGTCGGACGATCCAGACAACGCGATCATCTGGATTCGTGCCGAGCAGGCGCAGACATTGACGTGGGGCGGCAATCCCACCAAGCCTGCGACGGCGGACGCGGTCACGGGGCGCATATCGCCGCGTGCTTCATTCGAGGCTTGGAAAGAGGTGGTTTTCGGTCGTTCGCTGCCCTGGTCGTCGGCCGATGTGGCGCTCGCGAAGGAGCTCAAGAGCGGCATCGAATCGCAGCTCGCGCGGCGCACTCAGCTGGTCCTCGATCTGCTCGGGCGGATTTTTGGCTCCTCACCGGTTGCGCTGCTGCTCATCGATCGGCCGGGCAGGATCAAGATGGTGAATGGCGAGGCGGAGAGGATTTTCGGCTACGAGCGCGATGAGTTGGTCGGCTGCCCGTGGGAGCAACTCGTACCCGCTCGTCTGCGCCCTCAGCATGCGCGCCAGCGTGACGAGTATCTCGTCAAACCGTCGCTGCGAAAGCTGGGGGAATCGGCGGAACTCTTTGGTTTGCGCAAGGATGGCAGTGAATTTCCGATCGAAGTCATCTTGAATGTGGTGCCGTCGGAGGATGCGTTGGGTGAACCGCTGATCCAGGCCTGCCTCACCGATCTGACGGCGCGGCGCGCCGGCGAGCAGGCGACGCGCGCCGCGCAGGACCGGCTGCACTCGATCGCCACTCACGTGCCGGCCTTGATAAGCTATTGGAGCCGGGACTTGCGCTGTGAGTTTGCCAATGAGGCCTATCGCGAATGGTTTGGCGTTCCGCCCGAACGTATCGTCGGCATGTCGATGCGCGAGCTTCTCGGTGAGGACCAGTTCCTGGCGACCGAAGTCAGCGTGCGAAGCGTGCTCGCCGGTGAGGCGCAGCACTTCGAGACCGTGCTGCGCAGGCCCGACGGGAGTGTCGGGTACACGGACGCACGATACATTCCGGACACCGACGATAAGGGCGCCGTCCACGGTTTCTACGTGCTCGTCACCGATGTCTCATCGTTGCAGGAGGCGCGCGTCGCGCTCGAGCAGAGCAATGCGCAGCTGACCCACACGAATCTCGAACTCGATCAATTCGTCTACACCGCCTCGCATGACCTGCGCTCGCCGCTGCGCGCAATCGGCTCGCTGGCGCAATTCGTGCTCGAGGACGATGCCACGCTTCGGACCGAGACCAAGGACAGGCTCAATCTCATCATCAGCCGCAGCCGGCGCATGCAGAAAATGCTCGATCAGATTCTCGAGTACGCGCGTGCCGGCAAGGATGGCGGCGAGGGTGCCCCGGTGGAAGTGAATGACCTGATCGACGAGATCGTGGCGACCTTGGGTGTGCCGCCGCAGTTCCGCATCGTCAAAGATGCCAGCCTCGATTCCATCATGGTGCACCCCATGCCCATGTCGCAGGTGCTGCAGAATCTCATCGGGAATTCAATCAAACATCACGATGCGGATCGTGGCACCGTGACGATTTCTGCGCAGAGAACCGGTTTGGGCTGGCAATTTTCGGTCATCGACGACGGCCCTGGCGTTCCTCTGCAGTATCGCGAGAGTGTCTTCGACATGTTCACGACGCTCAAACGTCGGGATGAAGTCGAAGCGAGCGGCATGGGCCTCGCGCTGGTGCAAAAGCTCGTGAAAATCCAGGGAGGCCGGTGCGGGATTGAACCGGCGTCGGGACGGGGGATGCGCTTCTGGTTCGATTGGCCGCTATGTCTTTGAAAGGAGTCTTGCATGTCCGGACCGGGTGAATTGACCATCGTGCTGGTCGAAGACGACGACGTCGAGGCACAGACCATCCTTCGCAGCTTGAACAAGGCGAAGATTCTCAACAAAGTGGTGCGCGCCACCGACGGTGTCGAGGCACTCGAACTGCTGCGCGGCGGGGGCAAGGCGCGTGTGAACCCTCCCTATCTCTTGTTGGTGGACATCCATATGCCACGTCTCGACGGCATCGCGTTGATCCGCGAGATCCGTGACGATCCGGCCCTGACCCGAACCGTCGTTTTCGTGCTCACTACGTCCAAGGATGATCGCGACAAGGTTGCCGCCTATGATCTTCATGTCGCCGGTTACATCGTCAAGTCGAACACCCACGAGGAGTTGCTGCCGATGACCGCCATGCTCGACTATTATCTCTTGATCGTCGAATCGCCGCCCGTCGTCAAGGCGGGCTGAAGGTCAGCCCGCGGGGGCGACCTCTTCGGGGTGCCAGTTTTGGCTGGGGCTGAGGGCGCTCTCGATGGCGTCCGCGAGAGTCGTGGCTTCGAACGGCTTCTCCAAGAATGCGGCGGCACCCATCTTCATCGCGCGTTCCCGCAGATCCGGGCGCTTGCTCGCCGTGATGAAGATGATCGGCGTGGCGGCGGAACCTACGAGCTTCGACAGCCGGTCGGCGACCAGAAAGCCGTCCCCGCCGGGTAGGGAAATGTCGAGCAAGACGACGTCCGGCGAGGTCTTGCGCACCTCGGCGACGGCACTGATCGCGTCGCGCGCGATGTGCACCGTATAACCCATGGATTTCAGGCGAACGCCAAACGCCAGCGCAAGCTTCGCATCGTCCTCGACCAGCAAAACGGATTTCATGATTTCCCTCTCTCAACAGCCACGTCAACTCATCCTTGAAATCGGCCGGTATGCGCCTGATCCCAAGCTGAGTCGGCAAGAGTGCGCAGGAACTTTAAGGCTTGTTTGCCGACTTGCCGCACACTTCTTGATTCGGACGGCCTCAAGGCCTGCCGCGTTCCCCAAGTTGAGAAGCCGGTACTTCAAGACTGTCGACCCCATGCCGATAGGTCGATCAACTATGGAAGGTGGCAAGATCTCGTTATGTTCGACTCAGTGTTTCGACCCAATGACACGGTAAGCCTTCGCGGCGACATCCACCTCCTCGTGATCGATGACGATGACGTCGATCGTGAACGGTACCTGCGCTATCTGCGCAGTGACGAGAGAAACAATTATCTGGTCACGGAAGCCACCACCGCCGCGGCGGGGGCGGAACTGCTGTCGAACGGCGCCTACGATTGCGTCCTCCTCGATTACCGGTTGCCGGATGCCGACGGCATGGCCTTGTACCAGACCTTCGTGAGTGCCGAGGGTGGGGAGCGGGTCGCTCCGGTCATCATGATGACCGGGCATGGCAATGAGTCGGTTGCCGTCGAAGCGATGAAGTGCGGCATCGCCGACTATCTGACCAAAGACGGTCTGACCGCGAAGTCCCTGCATCGTGCCATCAACAATGCGGTTGATCGCTGGCGGCTGCGCAAGAGCCTGCGGGAAAAGAACCGTCACCTCGCGCAGGCGAATGCCGAATTGAAGCGTCATGCGTTTGAACTGCAGCGCGTCTATCACTCGGTTTCCCATGAATTGAAGACGCCGCTGACCGCCGTCCGTGAATTCGTTGCCTTGGTGCTCGAGGGGGTCGTGGGTCCCGCGCCGTCCGCGCAGCAGAAGGAGTTTCTCGAACACGCGCTTGACGGCTGCGATCAGATGACATTGCATTTGAATGACTTGATCGATTCGGCGCGTCTCGACACGGACAAGCTCAAGCTCAGATTTGAGCCCGTGAGCGTGCCGTGGATCGTCGATTTCGCCATGGCGTCGGTGCGCTTGATGGCAAAGGCGAAGAATCTTCGCCTCGATCTGGAGTTGGCACCGGATCTGCCGCCGGTCAAAGCCGATCCCGTCCGCCTGACGCAGGTGATCGGCAATCTGCTCGGCAATGCGGCCAAGTTCACCGAACCCGGCGGCCTCATCACGCTGACGGCGCGCCTCGCCCCAGACGCGCCGGGGTGGGTGGAGTTCCGGGTGAGCGATACCGGCTGCGGCATCGCTCCGGAGCATATCTCGCAAATTTTCGACCGTTTGTTCCAAGTGTCCACGTCCGGCGACGATCTCATGGGTGCCGGGCTCGGTTTGGGTCTGTCCATCTCCAAGCAACTGGTCAACCTGCATGGCGGGGCGCTGCATGTCGAGAGTGAACTCGGCAAGGGCAGCACATTCGCGTTCCTGCTTCCGGTGGCCGTGCCCACGACCGCAGGCAGTGCCGTGGAAATGGCGTCTTGAACGTAGTGCTGAGCCTCAGACCGTCCCCGGGCCGGAATCAACCTCCGCAAACCGCGCGAAAATGCTCGAGACGGCAACGGGCGGTGTGATCCGAAAGCTCTGCTCGAGGACCCGCTCAAGGTCTTCGGCGCTGGCGAGCGTACGATCTTCGATCATTTCACCCCTGCCATTCTCGATCGTGAAACGCCGATCGACCAGCTTCATGCGTTGCTCGCCCGCGATCCTTTCCATGATGAGCGTGCGCAGGAACGGCGCGGCCGGCGACGTCGAGGTATACCAATTGGCGACCTCATAATCGGCGGGGATTTGTGGGCTGAGGTCGAACAGGAAAGCGCTTCGCCAGCCGGCGGATTGCTTCGATTGCAGCAAGTACCCGCCGTCGGACTCGGTCAGAAGAAATGTCCCCATGGGCGACGGGTGCTCGACGCCGATGACCAGCGGCAACGGCTGATCGAGCAGACAGGAGCCGAAGCCCACGTCGGCCAGGTAGGCTCGGTCGGCCAGATCGACTTTGAGGAGCATGTGCGATCGCGGTCCCAGCGGGCTCTCGGGCGACGACCGCCAGCGCACACGCGCGGCGAGTCCGGTGACCTTGAAGCCGAGCACGTCGAGGGCAGCTTTGAACAGGGCGTTTTGTTCGAAGCAGTAACCGCCCCGTCGCCGGCGGACGAGTTTCTCCTGCAACGCGGCCAGCTCGAGGCTGACCGGTCGCCCCAGAAAGGGGTCCAAATTCTCGAACGGTATCGCATCCACGTGCGCGGCATGAAGCGCCGTGAGCGTGCGCAGGTCGGGATTCACGGGGCCGCGAATGTCGAGGCGTTCGAGATACTCTGCCAGGCGGAAGGAGTCAGCCATGGGTGTTCCGCGCGCCTATTTGACCCGTTGTTTCTCGAGCTTCCGCGCGAGCGTGCGGCGGTGCATCCCGAGGCGCCGGGCGGCCTCTGAGATGTTGAATTCGGATTCCGCCAAGGTCTGATGAATCTTCTCCCATTCCAGCGTCTTGATCGACGTAGCGCGTTCGGTCAGCGCCACGTCCACGACGCCTTCCTCGCGGGAAAAGGCGGCTTCGATGTCGTCCGTGTTGGAGGGCTTCGCCAAATAATGGCAGGCGCCCAGTTTGATCGCCTCGACCGCCGTTGCAATGCTCGCGTAACCGGTCAGGACGACGATCAACATACCTTCATCGTGCTGCGCCAACAGCTGTACGCAGGCAAGCCCGGAACTGCCGCCGGCCAATTTCAAATCCACGACGGCATAGCCGGGCGTCTCGGTCTCGAGAAGCGCGGCCACCTCCTCGAGGCTGGTCGCGCAGCGCACCACATAGCCGCGCCGCTCGAACGAACGGACCAGTGTCCGGGCGAAGGCGCTGTCGTCCTCGACGATCAACAGCAGCCGCTCATCGTCCACGGTCGTCCTCGGGCAGCGTGAGCGCCTCTAACGGCAGCGTGACGGTTACCTTCGCACCCCCCTCGGGAAGATTGCGCGCGGTGACGCCGCCTTGCAGTGTTCGCGCCACATTGGTGACCAGGAACAGCCCCAAGCCGGCGCCGGCCTTCGGCTTGGTGGACCGGTACGGTTTTCCCAATTCGGTCAATATCGCCGGCGCAAAACCCGCACCGGAGTCCGTCACCTCGAGTTCGAGCGATTCGCGATGGCGGCGGACGACGAGCCTCACCCAGCCGGGCGATGCCTCCAGTGCATTGTCGAGCACATTGTGGATCATTTGCTTGATGACCGAGTCCGAGACGATGTGCATATCATCGCCGAATTGATAGTCGTAGGTCAGCTGCGCTACCGGCCTCGAGACACGCCACTCGTCGACGACTTGGTCGAAGAAGGTGCGAATGGTCGTCGCCGTCGCCGACTCACCCCGTGCATCCCCCGCGGAGAGGAGGACGCCACTGACGATTTGCTTGCAACGCTTGATCTGCGCGTCGATTTCATCGAGTTCCTCGAGAATTTCGGCGTTGCCGGTGAACATCGGCATGCGCCGCCAATCGCCCAGGATCACCGACACGGTCGACAGGGGAGTGCCCAGTTCGTGCGCCGCCCCCGAAGCGAGCAGCCCCATGCGGATGATGTTCTCCTCCTCGACCGCCCGTTCACGCAGATCCGAGAGACGCGCATCACGGGCGCGCAGATTGCGATTGATCCGCGTGATGAATACCACCAGCAGCGCGGCGTTGAGTCCGAAGCAAATGAGCAGGCCACCGCGGTAGGGGAGCAAGAAATTATGATCATAGGGAGGGGGCATGTTCAACGGTTCGGAGAACACGCTCAAACCCACGAAACAGGAGCCGGTGATGAGCACCATGGCCCAGACGGACCAGGTCTCGAGCAGCACGGCACCGAGAATCACCTGCAGCAGATAGAGAAAGGTGAAGGGATTGCTCGCCCCGCCGGTGAAATACAACTGCGCGGTCAAGGTGGCGACGTCCACCAACAGGGCGACGAACAGCTCGGTATTCGAGACGTCCGCGGTGAGGTGTCGGCGCAGTCTGCCGATGAGATTGAAGCCGATCAAAAAGATCAACACCAGAGCCAGATCGTTCAACGGAAGGGGGATGTTCAACCCGTAACGCGCGACGAGAATCGTGACGATCTGGCCGACCACCGCGATCCAGCGCAGCTGGACGAGCTGTTCCATGTTCTTGAGGCCCGTCGAGTGATTGAGGGTCGCAGCCGAACCCTCGATGAGCGTCAGGCTCTCTTCACCGCTCGGCACGACGCGCCAACCCAATGGACACGGGAATCATGAGCGCGAGCGTATACCAAGTGATCGCGTACAGCAGATGGTTGTTGGCAAAGACCAGCACCGTCATGCCGCCCCGCGGCGAATCGATCCCGTTGCCGGGGCTGGACGAGCGGTCCGCGTCGATGAAGTAGGGCGCGACGGCGTGCAGTCCGCGGGCACTCGCCATGGCGGCGACGTCGCGGGAGTACCAACGATTGGCGGCGGGATCATTGTGCCGCAGGAAGCCGCCGCCCGGCTCGGATAGTCGCAGCAGCCCGGTGATCCGTACCGGCTGAGTAGCGTTGCCCTGGGCTGCCGTGGCGATGCCCTGGACCGCGGTGCCCTGGGCTGCCGTGGCGATGCCCTCGGCCGCCGTAGCGGTGCCCTGGCCCGCCGTGGCGGTGCCGTGGCCGTCTCGGGTGGGTCCACTCCCGTCCGCGGCGGCAACGAAGCCTCGATTGATGTAGACGATGCTGCCATCTGCCGTGCGCAGCGGGGTCATGAGCCAATAGCCGGAGCCTAAGTCCGTGAGCGCCTGAACCGCCGTCGACGCCCCATCGAGGAGAGTGCCGGTGGCCTCGACCCGGCGGTATTCGTCGGTCTTGGCCGTCACCGCCGGCCATTCCGGCGGAGCCGGTGCGGCGACCGCCGGGGCATGCACACGGGCCTCAACGCGGGCGATCAGGTCGAGTTTCCAGGCGCGCCGGTGGACCTGCCAGGTGCCGAGAGCGAGGAAGCCGCAGAAAAAAATCAGCGCCACCGCCGCGGCGGCGGCCCGTTTGGCCAACATCACGGCATGTTGGGCATGTTTTGCATGGGCTGCATGTCGTGCTGGCCATGCGCGTCGGGGGCGACGCGCGGGTCGGAGGTGATGTGCGGGTCGGAGGTGATGTGCCGGTCGGGCATGTCGCCCATGCCGGCGGGCATCATGTTCGCGTTCAAGTGGTACATCACCCACAACGAGCCGGAGAGCGCGATGATCACCAACATGACGGTGAACAGCAGGGCCAGCAATGTCCAGCCACCCTCGGATCGGGTGTTCATGTGCAGGAAATAAACCATGTGGATGACCATTTGCACCGCCGCAAAGATGAGAATCACCGCGGCCGTCGCCGCCGGCCGGCTGAAGGTGTGATTCATGACCAGCCAGAACGGGATGGCGGTGAACACCACGGCCAGCACGAAGCCGGTCACGTAGTCGCGGAGGCTTCCTACATGCGCGTGCGGGCCGTCATGACCGTGAGGATCGTGAGCGTCGTGAGC
>Ga0116230_10004586_pt1 | contig 13548 bp, 13 predicted proteins | sample S1TSphfallax_3_FD_88678 | JGI IMG/M metagenome (GOLD analysis project Ga0116230, IMG submission 88678) | Host-associated microbial communities from peat moss isolated from Minnesota, USA - S1T2_Fd - Sphagnum fallax MG | ecosystem: Host-associated > Plants > Peat moss > Unclassified | place...
ATCCACCGTTGCCGGGGTAATCCCGAACCGCGCCGCGTTGGTACGGTCGATATCGATATAAAGCGACAAACCATCATTTTCGAGGTCGCTCGCCACGTCCGCCAGCTGCGGCAGCGCCTTCAGCGTCTTCATCAACTCCGGAACGTATAAGGAAAAATCGGCCTGGTTCGGGTCTTCGAGCGTGAACTGGTACTGCGTGGGGGACACGGTGGTGTTCAGCGTCAGGCTCTGCACCGGCTGCATGTACAGCGTGATGCCCGGCACCCCGGCCACCTCGCTCTGCAGCCGGCGGATGATGGCGCTCGCGGACATGCCGCGCTGATCCTTAGGTTTCAAGTTGATCAGGAACCGGCCGGCGTTGAGGGTCGTGTTGGTTCCGTCAATCCCGATATAGGAGGTCAGGCTCACCACGTCGGGATCTTTCAGAATTGCATCCGCGAGCGCCAGCTGGTGCGCCGCCATCGCGTCATACGAGGTGCTTTGCGAGCCTTGCGAAATCCCCTCGATCACGCCGGTATCCTGCACCGGAAAAAACCCTTTCGGGATGAAAACATACAGCAGCACGGTCAGGATCAGCGTGATCACCGCGACCAGCAGCGTGGCCCGCGCATGGCCCAGCACGAAGTTCAAGCCCCGCCCATAACCGGCGATCAGCTGATCGAATTTCCGCTCCGTCCAGCGCTCGAACCGGTTCGGCCGCTGGTCCTGCTTCGCGCGCAGCAACTTTGAACAAAGCATCGGCGTCAATGTCAGCGACACCACGGCCGAAATGATGATCGTCACCGCCAGCGTGATGGCGAATTCGGAAAACAGCCTGCCCACCACGTCGCCCATGAACAGCAGCGGGATCAGCACCGCGATCAGCGAGACCGTTAACGAAATGATCGTGAAGCCGATCTGCCCGGCGCCGGTCAGCGCCGCCTGCAACGGCGGCTCGCCCATTTCGAGATAGCGCGAAATATTCTCGATCATCACGATGGAGTCATCGACCACGAAGCCGGTCGCGATCACCAGCGCCATCAGCGACAGATTGTCGATGGAAAATCCGAACAGATACATCGCCGCCAGCGTCCCGATCAGTGATACGGGCACCGAAATGCTGGGAATGATGGTCGCGCGGACATTGCGCAGGAACAGAAAGATCACCAGCACCACCAAAGCAATGCTCAAGGACAATTCGAATTCGGCGTCGCTCACAGAGGCGCGGATCGACGTGGTGCCGTCACTCACCACCGTCACCTTCATCGCCGCCGGCAGCCCGCTCAACAATTGCGGCAGGCTCTTGCGGATCAGCGCGACGGTTGCAATGACATTGGCGTTCGGCTGGCGCTCCACGTCCAGGATGATCGCCGGCGTCTTGTCCACCGTCGCGCCCAGCTCAGCATTCTCCGGCGCCTGCACGATCTTCGCGACATCGCCCAGCCGCACCGGATTGCCGTTCTTATAGGCCACCACCAGCGATGCATATTCGGACGCGTCGGTTACCTGGTCATTGGCGTTGATGGTATAGGATTCCGCCGGACCGTCGAAACTGCCCTTCGGCGTATCGACGTTCAGGTTGCCGATATCGGTGCGGATATTGTCGATCGACAGGCCGTAAGAGGCCAGCGCCATCGGGTTCACTTCCACCCGCACCGCCTGTTGGTTGCCGCCGGAGATGTTGACCAGACCGACGCCCGGCAATTCCGAGATTTTGGTCGCCAGCCGCTCGTTCGCGAGGCTTTCCAGGTCCGTCAGCGCCAGTGTATCGGAGGTGATCGCCAGCGTCATGATCGGCGCGTCCGCCGGGTTGATTTTCGCGTAGATCGGCGGCGCCGGCAGGTCGCTCGGCAGCAGGTTGCCGGCCGCGTTGATCGCCGCCTGCACTTCCTGCTCGGCAATATCCAGGCTCAGCGACAGACCGAATTGCAGATTGATCACCGAGGCTCCGGCGGAGCTCGACGAGGTCATCTGGTTCAACCCTTCCATCTCGCCGAGCTGGCGTTCCAGCGGCGCGGTGACGGTATTCGTCATCACTTCCGGCGAGGCGCCGGGATAAAATGTCTGAACCTGGATGGTCGGGTAATCCACATCCGGCAGCGCCGAGACGGGGATGAACTTGTACGCCACCAGCCCGACCAGGACGAAGGCGATCATCAGCAGCGACGTCGCGACCGGCCGCAGGATGAACAGTCTGGAGGGATTCATCGCGAGCTTACGGTGGCGGCCCGCCACCGGGTGGCGCGCCGCCCGGTGGTCCATACGCGCCGGACCATTGGCCATGCTTGTGCCTGTGGTGCCTGCCTTTCCCCCCCGCCGGCACCGTCACCGGCGCCTGCCCCGGCGTCTGCGCGATGACAATCGGCGCCCCATCGGTAAGCCGGTCCACGCCGTCGGTCACCACCACATCCCCCGGCTTCAGCCCTTGGGTGATGACCGTATTGGTCCCGTCGGTCACGCTTGTCGTCACAGCCTGCACGCTCACCGTATCGTCGGCATTCACCACGTAAACATAAGACCCCGGCTGGCCGGTCTGCACCGCCGCACTCGGCACCAGCGTGGCGTTGGTCAGCGTGTTGACCAATAGATGGATGTTCACGAACTCGTTCGGAAACAGCGCGCCATCCGTGTTCGCGAAGGTCGCGCGCAATTTCACCATGCCGGTGGACGTATCCACCTGGTTGTCGACCGCGGTCAGCGTGCCGTCTTCGAGCTTGGCGCTGTCATCCTGGGAATAGGCCGCCGCGGGCAGCACCGCGCCCTGCCCCAGCCGCACCAGCACCGGCGCCAGATCAGTCTGCGCCACCGAGAAAATCACCGTCGTCGGCGAAATCGTCGTAATCACCGCGATCCCGGTCGAACTGCCCGAGGTCACGTAATTCCCCGGGTCGACCAGCCGCAAACCGACTCGGCCGGCGACTGGCGAGGTGATGTGGCAATATACCAGGTCCAGTTTAGCGGTATCGATGTTGGCCTGGTCCACCTGCGCCGCCGCCGCGTCTTGGGCGACCAGAAATTTCTGGTCGGTCACTTGCTGCGCGGAAATCGAATCCTGCCGCCCGAGTTGTTCATAGCGTGCCAGGTCGGATTGCGCCTGCGCCAAGGTGGCCGCATCCTTCGCGTAGGTCGCTTCATATTGTTCAAGCTGGATCTGATAGGGCCGGGGGTCGATCTGCGCCAGAAATTGCCCGGCGGTGACATTTTCACCCTCGGTGAATGGCACCGCGGTCAAATAGCCGCTGATCTGCGGCAGCACGGTCACGGTCGCGACCGGCGTGACGGTGCCAAGTTCGGTCAGCGTTACCGGCATCGAGCCGGACACCGCTTTTGCAACGCCCACGCTTTGCGGCGCCATGCCGGTATGTGCCGGGCCACCGCCGGAATGCCGGATGTAGATGAACACCGCCAGCAGAACCACGAGCAGAAGCAATATCCAGGGCCAACGCCGCCGCTTAGCCCTCACCGTCGCTTCCACCACGCGCACAACTCTCCGTCCGATTTGCCGGCTGTATAGAGCCGGAAGCAACGCTTGTCCCCGCCCAGCGTGTACGCGGCGTTACAATTGCAACACGAAATGTAACTGGCTAAGCCGCGATGATCTCCATGCCACCCATATATGGGCGCAGGATGGCCGGCACGTTAACTGACCCGTCCTCATTCTGATAGGTTTCCAGCACCGCAATCAGCGCTCGCCCGACGGCGACGCCGGAGCCATTCAGCGTGTGAACGAAGTTGATTGTCTTGCCGTCCGCATCGCGAAACCGCGCGTTCATCCGCCGCGCCTGGAACGCCCGCGTGTTGGAGCAGGAGGAGATTTCCCGGTACTGCGCCTGGCCCGGCAGCCAAACTTCAAGATCATAGGTTTTCGCCGCGGAAAAGCCCGTATCGCCCGCGCAGAGCAGCATCCGGCGATAGGGCAGCTCCAGCTGCTCCAGAATCGTCTCGGCGCAGCGCGTCATCCGCTCATGTTCCTCGGCGCTGGCATCAGGATGGGTGATGCTGACCATCTCCACTTTCTGGAACTGGTGCTGGCGTAGCATGCCCCGCACGTCCCGTCCGGCCGAGCCGGCCTCCGACCGGAAACACGGCGTCAGTGCTGCTAACCGCACGGGCAGCTGCGCCGCGGCCAGAATTTCGCCGGCCGCGACATTGGTCAGCGGCACTTCAGCGGTCGGGATCAGCCAACGGCCGTCGGTCGTCTTGAAAAGGTCATCGGCAAATTTCGGCAACTGCCCGGTGCCGAACATGGTGGCGTCATTCACCAGCAGCGGCACCACCGTTTCGCTGTAGCCGTGTTGCTCCGTCTGCACGTCCAGCATGAACTGCCCCAACGCCCGCTCCAGCCGCGCGAGTGCGCCGCGCAGCACCGTGAACCGCGCGCCCGCGAGTTTCGCGGCACCGGTAAAATCCATCAGCCCCAGCGCTTCGCCGATCTCGAAATGCTGCTTCGGCTCGAACGAAAAATTCCGCTGTGAGCCGAAGCGTTTCTGCTCCACATTGGCGGTCTCGTCCCGTCCCGCCGGAACCTCCGGGTCCAGAATATTCGGCAGGCCGATCAGCCGGTCGCGCAGCCGCGCTTCCACCGCCGGCACGGAGGCTTCCAATGCCTCCATTTCCACGCGCAACGCCGCCCCCTGCTTTTCCTGCACGCTGGTATCCGCCCGGTTGCGCTTCGCCTCGCCGATACTCTTTGCCAGCGTGTTGCGGATCACTTGCAGCTTCTGGAGCTGCGCCACTTCGCCCCGCCGCACTTCATCGTCGGCGAGTATCTCCTGCACCGGGGCCGCCACACCGCGCCGCCGCATCGCCGCGTCGAACGCCGCCGGATTCTCCCGGATCGCCCTTATGTCATGCATCGGCTAACCACCATCCACCACCTTCGGCTCCACCAACTTTACCGAAAACACCGAAATCTCGAATAACAGGATCAGCGGACCGGCCAGCAGGCATTGCGTCAGAATATCCGGCGGGGTCAATAACGCCGCCAGAATGAAACAGCCCACATAGGCATACCGCCGGTACTTCTTCAAACCGGCCGACGTAATGATTCCCACTTTGCCGAGCAGCGTGAGCAGCACCGGCAGTTCGAATGACAGGCCGAACGCGAAGATCAGCTTCATCACGATGTTCAGGTAGTCGCTGACCTTGGCCATCAGCTGGATCTGCACATCGCTGCCGGGTGCCGTATCCTGAAAGGACAACAGAAATTTCCAGGCGGTGGGGAAAATCACGTAATAGGCCAGCGCCCCGCCGGCGAAAAACAGCACCGGGGTCACCACCAGAAACGGCAGCATGGCCCGCTTTTCCTTGCGGTACAGGCCGGGCGCGATGAACAGCCATAATTGCGTCGCCACCACCGGAAAGGATACGAAGGCCGCCGCGAAAATCGCGACCTTGATGTAGGTGAAAAACGCCTCGTACAGCGCGGTATAGATCAGCTGCGGCTTTTGACCCCGCGCCTCCAGCGCATGCGCCAAGGGCGCCGCCAAAAAGTCATAAATCCTTGGCGCGAAATGGTAGCAGACCAGAAACGCCAGAATGAACGCGGCGGCACTCCACAACAGCCGGCGCCGCAGCTCCGCCAGATGCTCCAGCAGCGGCATTTCCTTGTCGTTGATTTCGTCCGGGGGGGAATTCACGTCCAATGCTCAGAACCCCCAGCGCCGCGTGCCGGGCGGAATGAAATCCGGGACCGGCGCCTTGCGCGCCGCGTCCGGTGGAATGAAAGCAGGCGCATCGGGCGGGGCTTCTTCCACCGGCGCCGGCGGCTTGTAGACTGGGGCCGTCAACGCCGCTTTGGTGTCCGCGACCGGCACCGCCACCGCATTGCGCAGGCTGCCGTCCGGGTCGATGGTCTGCTCGGCGGCGCTCTTGAAGTCGAACCGCCGCAATTTGTTGATTTCGGTCTTGACGTCGGAAAGATTGGCTTCCCGCATCATTTCGTCGACATGACCCTGGAATTCGGCCGCCATGCCGCGGGCCTTCTTCATCATGCCGGTCACGGTGCGGATCGCCACGGGCAAATCCTTCGGCCCGATGGCGATCAGCGCCACCGCCATGATCAGCGCGATCTCGGCCCAAGAAAATCCGAACATGGGCGGCTGACTACCCTAAAGCGCCGGCTTCGGCAAAGCCGCCACGATCCGCGCCAGCCCGGCATCTCGCAGCCCCAGCTCCGCCAGATGTTGCACGGTATTTTCCAGATATTCCCGGCAACTGCCGAGGTCCCCTGAACCGGTCGCGATCAGCGCCGCGGTTTGCTCGACGCTGAGCTCCTTGAGATAGCGCGGATGCGCGCGGTTGATCACGAAGGTCACCGCCCGGATGGGCCCGTTGGCCGTGATCAGCTTGACCCAGCGGGCATGGTAGGCGCCGCCAAACATCTCCCGCTGCCACAAAATGCCCAGCTCCTCGCGCACCGCGGGTGCGGCGATCCGGAACGCCACACCCTTGCAGGCGCCGCCATGGTCCAGGGCCAGCATGATCCCCGGCGTCTCCGGCGTGCCCCGCCCCGCGAACAACTTTAAACAAAACCGCCGGTGCCAGCCGCGCAGCAGCGCCGGCATCTGTTCCACGAAATGAAAGGCCGGGTTCCAAATCAGCGAGCCATAGCCAAAGACATGCAAATCCGTGGCAGGGTCATGTTCGGCCAGGACGGCATCCAGCAATGCCGCCATTTCCGCCTCGGTGCGGAGCGGCGTATCAGGATTGGTTTCGGCATAGCGCCGTATCCGCTCCAGCATGGACCCATCGCGCAGGGATTCACGGGTGATCACGCGCAGCGGCTTCATGCCTTTGCTCCGCCCTCCGCCGGGATGGGCGCGGCCGGCATGGGTGCCCCCGGGTCGATCAGCAGCTCTTCCCGCTTCGGCAGGTCGCGCAGATCGTTCAGGCCGAATTGCGCCAGGAAGGCCGGCGTGGTGCCCCACAAGGTCGGCCGGCCCGGCGTCTCCCGCCGTCCCTTCGGGACGATCAGGGCATTCTCCAGCAGCAGATCGAGCGTGGTCTGCGACAAAGCGGCGCCGCGGATTTCCTCGATCTCGGTCCGCGTCACCGGCTGGTGGTAGGCGACGATCGCCAGCGTCTCCATCGCCACGCGCGGCAGCCGGCGCGGCAATTCCACCACTTTGCGCAAGCTCGGCGCCAGGTCCGGCGCGGTGCGGAACTGCCACCCGCCCGCGACCTGAACCAGGTTCACGCCGCGCGCCGCGTAACGCGCCGACAAAGCCGCCAGCACGGCGTCCACATCCGCCGACTCGGGCAGCAGATGGCCGAGCGCCCTTGCGCTTAACGGCTCGCGGCTGGCAAAAATCACCGCTTCCGCCAATCTCAGCGCCATATCTTCAGATTCGTCCATCGTCACCCTTGCGGACCAGAATGGGACCGAATGCCCGCTCCTGGCGGAGCAAAATCTCACCGCCGCGGGCCATTTCCAACCCCGCGATCAGCGTGGCAGACATCGCCGCGCGGCGGGGCAGGCCGTCGCCCAGATTTTCCGGCAGAAAGCTCTCCAGCGTATTCCAGTCAGGGACGCTGCCGAGCAGTCGGGCCAGCCGCTGCAGCGCGTTCTGCACGGTAAAATACGTCACCGGCGCAGGCCGGTATTTTTGCGCGGCGCCGGCCCGCCGCCGCGCCCCCAGGTAGGCGCTCAGCAGCCCGCTCATTTCCAGCCGCAATTTGGACCGGTCGGTCTCGGTGAAATCCTCCGCGGCGCCACGGGCGAAAATGTCCCAGCCAAGCTGCGGGCGCTGGCCCATCCAGGCCGCCGCCGCGCGTACCGCCTGCAGATCGGCCAGCCGCGCCGCCAGTACCTCCGCCGCCGTGCCGGCCTCATCAGGATCGTCCAGCGCCGGGACCAGCAGGCGGGATTTCAGCCAGGTCAGCCAGGCCGCCATCACCAGCCAGTCCGCCGCCAGCTCCAGCCTGATTTTCCGGGCGCCCTCGATCACCGCCAGATATTGCTCGACCAGCGCCAGGATGGAGATTTTGGCGAGGTCCACTTTCTGCGCCCGCGCGAGGTCCAGCAGCAGGTCCAGCGGCCCTTCGAACCCCTCCAGCTGCAGGACCAGGCTGTCAGAGTCCATTGGCGTTGCCGGTCAGATGCATCACGGTATTGCCCGCCCAGGGCAGGATGGCGTTCAGCGCGTCATGAAACGGATCAAAATGCACGCCGAGCTGGCCCAACGCAGCCGGCAGTACGAACAACACCAGCATGACCGCCAGAATCCCGAATTTTTCCGACCTTGCCAACACCCGCGCCGCCGGCAGCGGCAACAGCCCCACCGCGATCCGACCGCCATCCATCGGCGGCAGCGGAATCAGGTTGAAAATCCCCAGCACCAGGTTCACCAGAATAAAATACGTCAGAAAATTCGTCAGATACCCGGCATGCATGGCCAGCCCCGCCAGCAGCGCCAAGGCAAAATTCATCGCCGGCCCGGCGATCGCCACCGCCGCCATCAGGCGGCGCGGGTTGCGGAAGTTGCCGGCGTGCAAGGCCATCGCGTTGACCGGCACCGGCCTGGCCCAGCCGAACAGAAATGCCACCCGCCCGATCGTCGCCAGCTGCGTGACCGCCAGCAGCACCGGGAGCAAAAGACTGCCGAACGGATCGACATGCCTCACCGGATTCAGCGTCAGCCGCCCCGCCGCCCTCGCGGTCTGATCGCCCAGCGCCGCCGCCGCCAGCCCATGCGCCAGCTCATGCAAGATGATCGCGATCAGCGTCGCGCAAATGCCGGAGACGACCTGCTCAATCATCGTGCCGGACCGCTTCCAGCACGGCCAGATTTCCCGCCATATCGCCGGGGCAATACAGCGCGATGTCGCAGCCCGCCGCCAAAGCCGCCGCGGCGCGTTCCGCCGGCGTGCCGCTCAGCGCCGCCATCGCCAGATCGTCGCTGAGAAGTGTGCCTTGAAACCCGATCATGCCGCGTATCACGCGCTCGATCACGATTTTCGACAAGGTTGCCGGATGATCAGGATCGTAGGCGTCATAGATAATATGCGCCGTCATCGCCCAGGGCAGCGCAAAATTCGCAATAAACGGAACTAAATCGGCCTCCAGATCGGTTTCGCTGACATGCGGCAAGGCAAAATGGCTGTCCACCCGCGCCCGTCCATGACCCGGCAGATGCTTCATGACCGGCGTGACGCCTTCCGCCATAATGCCGGACGCGATCCCTGCACCAAGCCTGGCGACTACCAACGGGTCGTCCGAAATCGACCGGTCGCCGATCGCCGCGGTCATGCCCGGCAGCCGCAAATCCAGAACCGGCGCCGCCGCCACATTGAAACCCGCGCCTTTCACCATCGCGCCAAGCGCCCGGCCATGGGCAAATGCCGCCTCGGCGGTTCGCAAAGTGCCTGCCGCCGGCAAATCCGGCCAAAACGGTGGCCGCAGGCGCGCTACCCGGCCGCCCTCCTGATCCACCATCAACACCGCATCCGCCGGCAGCGCCTCCCGCAATTCTCCCACCAGCGCCGCTAGCTGTGCCGGATCGGCGATATTCCGTCCGAACAAAATCACTCCGCGCGGCGCGTGTGCCCGCAGCATGGTCCGCTCCTCGGGCGCGAGCCTCGTCCCGGCGATGCCGCAAATGACCGGCTTCAATTCCCCGCGACCGAGCAGGACGCGGCTTGTTTCGCAATTGCCGCGCAGAATTTTTGCGCCGCCGCGGCATCCGTGAAGCCGCCGACCCGTAGCAGCCAGACGCTTGCACCGTTGACCACCGCCGGGAGGATATCCGGCTGCCGATTCCCCACCGCCGCCGGCGCCGCCTTTAACAGCGCCGTCCAGACATTTTCGGCATCCGCCTCACCCGGCACGGAAGCCAGCTGCACCGCGACAGCGCCGGCGGGCGTGGCCGGAGGCACGACCGGCGCCGCGGGTAACGGGAGCCCCGCCGCCTGGCTCAATTGCGCGATCGCCGGCGCCGGCCCGTCATTGCCTAGTTGCGGCACCGCATTGGCCGCCGCCGCGTCGCCGGACATGATCTGTTGGTTTGCCTCCGGCACCGTCAGACCGCCCGGATTGGCCGGCTTCACCCGCAGCGGCCCCGGCGGCGCGGTAATCACCGGCGGCGGCCCGAACCCCACGCCTGGCTTGACCCCGCTCCACAACAACGCGACCCCGATCACCAGCACCGAAACCCCGCCGGCGCCCAGCGCCATCCGCCGCATCGCCGGGTCCACCGCACCCCGGCCACGCCGCGCGGCATAGGAAAACTCCGGCATCTCCTTGTTGTTCAACCTACCGCATCTCCTCCACCGGCTGTACGCCCAGTACGGCCAGGCCGGCGCGTATCACCATCGCCGTTGCCGCCACCAGCGCCACCCGCGCCTTGGTTTCCGTCGGCCGATCCTCCCGCAGAAACCTTAACGCAGCGTCGTCCCGCCCGGCATTCCACAACGCGTGAAAATCCCCAGCCAATTCATACAGGTAAAACGCGATTCGGTGCGGCTCCCGCGCCTCCGCCGCCTGTTCCACCATCCGCGGCCAGGCGATGAGGCGTTTCACCAGCGCCAGCTCCTCGGGCGCGTCCAGCGAGGTCAGATCCGCCCCCGCATCCACCGCCCCCGCCGCGCGCAAGACGCTCCGGCAACGTGCATGCGCGTATTGCACATAGAAAACCGGATTATCCCGCGTCTGCGCCACCGCGGCGTTCAGGTCAAAATCCATCTGCGCGTCGGATTTGCGCATCAGCATGATGAACCGCACCGCATCCGGCCCGACCTCGTCGATCAAATCCTTCAGCTCGACGAACGTGCCCGCTCGCTTGCTCATCCGCACCGGCTGGCCGTCCTTCATCACCCGCACGATCTGGCAGATCACCAGGTCCAGCCGTGCGTCGCCATTGCCGGCCAGCGCCTTCACCGCCGCCTGCATGCGCTTCACGTAGCCGGCGTGATCGGCGCCCCAGACGTCGATCATCGTATCAAAACCACGGGTCATCTTGTCGGCGTGATAGGCGATGTCATTGGCGAAATAGGTGTTGGACCCGTCGGATTTTTGCACGGGCCGATCCACGTCGTCGCCAAAATCAGTGGAGCGAAACAATAATTGCTCGCGCGGCTCCCAATCCTCCGGCGTCTTGCCTTTCGGCGGCTCCAGCGTGCCGCGATAGATCAGCCCGCGGTCCTCAAGAATTTTCAGCGCGCGTTCCACGCCGCCGGCTTCCACCAGCGCCCGCTCGGAGGAGAAAACATCAAATTTCACGCCGAGGGCGGATAAATCCTCTTTCACCAGCTTCAGCATCGCCGCCACCGCATAGTCCCGGAACAGGCCCAGCCATTCGGCCTCCGGCGCGTCGACGTATTTGTCCGAATATTGCTCGGCCAGGTGGAACCCGAGCGGCACCAGATAGTCGCCACCGTACTGCATCCCGCCCGGCACGCTCGCCTTGTACGCATTGGCGTGTTCGAAGAAATCCAGCGCCTCCAGGTAGCGAACGTAGACGGCGCGGGCCAGGGCGATCACCTGCGCCCCGGCATCGTTGATATAAAATTCCTTGGTGACCTCGAACCCGGCCTTACCCAGCAGGTTCGCCAGCGCGTCCCCCACCACCGCGCCGCGGCAATGGCCAACGGTCAGCGGCCCGGTCGGGTTGGCGGAGACGTATTCCACGTTGATCCGCTTACGCCTGCTGGCGCCCTGCCCATAGGCCTCGCCGGCCGCCAGAATCACCGGCAGCTGCGCCAATAACAGGCTGGGATCGAGCAAGATGTTGACAAATCCCGGCCCGGCCGGCTCGGCCTTCGCGATGCCGGGCACCGCGGCCAGCCGCACCGCTAGCTCGGCCGCCAGCTCCCGCGGGTTCCGCCCGGCCGGCTTTGCCGCCACCATCGCCGCGTTGGTCGCCATGTCGCCATGCGCCGCTTCCCGCGTCGGCGTCAGTTCGATCTTTTGCACCACATCCGCGCTCAAGCCCGGCAAAAGCGCGCCAACCGCGTCCAGCACATAGCCCCGAATGGTGGCAAACAGATTCTCGCTCATGCCGGCACCGAGGGATCGGTCAATCGAGCAAATTCCTCCATGGCGTAGCGGTCGGTCATCCCGGCCACGTAATCCCGCACGATCCCTGCGGCCTGCCCGCTATCCGGCGCGCCGGCGCGGTCCCGCCAGTCATCCGGCAACAGGTCCGGCCGGCTGAGCAGCAGCTCCGCCAGTTTCGCCGTCACCAGCCGCGCCTTGTGGGTCATCCGGTTCACCCGCCAATGCCGGTACATCTTCTCGAACAAAAACTTTTTCACCGCCTGGTTCACTAGCCCCATTTTTTCCGAAAACCCGATCACCGGCCCGGCATCCCGGATTGCCTCCACATCCCTGGGCGCCAGACGCTCCAGCCTGGCCCGGCTTTCCCCGATCACGTCCTGAATCATCGCGCCGATCACCCGCCGGATCGTCTCATGCCGCACCCGGGACTCCTCGGTGGACAGCCCGCGCGCTTCGGCCAGCGCCGGCCCGACCAGCGGCAGGCCGAGTATCTCGTCCAGGGAGAACAATTTTGCCCGCAACCCATCATCCAGGTCATGCGCGTTATAGGCGATGTCATCCGCCAGCGCCGCCACCTGCGCCTCCGCCGAGGGCTGGCGCGCCAGCTCCAGTGGATATTCCGCGTCAAACGCCGCGATATAATCCGGCGCGCGGCCAGTGAACGGCCCGTTATGCTTGGCCAGCCCCTCCAGCGCCTCCCAGCTCAAATTCAGCCCATCAAACGCCGCGTAGCGGTGCTCCAATAATGTCACCACCCGCAGGCTCTGGGCGTTGTGGTCGAACCCGCCATGGGACACCAGAGCCTCGTTCAGCCCGGCCTCCCCGGCATGGCCGAACGGCGGGTGGCCCAGATCATGCGCCAGCGCCAACGCCTCGGTCAGGTCCTCATCCAGCCGCAGCCGCCTTGCGATGCTGCGCGCGATTTGCGCCACTTCCAGGCTGTGGGTCAGCCGCGTGCGGTAGAAATCGCCCTCGCGGCTGACGAACACCTGCGTCTTGTATTGCAGCTTGCGGAACGCGGCGCTGTGCAACACGCGGTCACGGTCACGCTGATACGGCGAGCGGTCCGTGATCGCGGGTTCCGGATGGCGGCGGCCCCGCGACTCCCGCACGGCATAAGGGGCAAGGTCCATGGGCCACCGCATACATGACCCCCGGCCTTAACGCCAAGCGCCGGACGGTCTATATACGCCTTATGAGTGAAACTCTTGAACGATTCCGCCTGACCGCCGCGGCCGCTGGCCGCGTCGCCGAAATTCTGGCCGCCGAGCCGGAGCAGAAGGCGCTGCGTGTGGAGGTACTGGCCGGTGGTTGCTCGGGCTTCCAGTATAAATTCGACTTGACGGCCGAGCAAAACCCGGATGACCTCGTGATCACCGCGCAGGGTGCCACCGTGTTCGTCGATCCCGCGAGCCTGGACCTGCTGGCCGGCGCCGAGCTGGATTACAAGGACGCACTGATGGGCGCGCATTTCGCGGTGAAAAACCCGATCGCGACGTCATCCTGTGGCTGCGGCACGTCGTTTTCCATTGATTGAAATGCGGCGGGCACGCCGTGAAAATCACCACCTGGAA
>Ga0116230_10004587_pt1 | contig 13547 bp, 8 predicted proteins | sample S1TSphfallax_3_FD_88678 | JGI IMG/M metagenome (GOLD analysis project Ga0116230, IMG submission 88678) | Host-associated microbial communities from peat moss isolated from Minnesota, USA - S1T2_Fd - Sphagnum fallax MG | ecosystem: Host-associated > Plants > Peat moss > Unclassified | place: USA...
TCCTATTAACATGTTTGGACCTTCCATCAATATAATAACCACATCCATTAACTCTTGTAACATGATTGCAAAGAATGATCAATTAGAATGACTTAATCCCTATAACATGTATTATGATAAATTGGTGTAACTTAGTGTTCATGTATCTTTTGCATACAAACCCACAATGAAATTTATGACAACTAGCACTACTACTCATAATGATTATATTCAAGACCAACATAAAAACAAGGTTTCCAACGAAATAACTAATAGGGCTCAACATGAGCAACAAACACACAAACATTAACAAATCCTCCACACTTGAATTCTTCACACATTGGGATAATGCAAGTTCATCCCATGTAACAAAACTAAACAACGTTGTTAAAATGCCCCAAGTATTAATGGCAAGAATTAAATCAATGGCAAGCGATATAGTCATAAGGCCTTTAACTACACTATTCCTTTCTAGTCTTGCATTCTAGAACCTCATGTTTGGCAACAAGTCTCGTCCTCTGTCTCAAAGTTATAAAAGTTTCCATTCAAATAATGTAGTGAATATATAAAATAATGATAGTGCTTGATGTAAGATTAAAACATAATGTTGGGCAAAAAATGAATGCGCACACATCAAACTTCAAGTCTTGAAATCTCCTTTGAGACCTCAAATATGGACTTGTGATGCACGATGTGGGAGAAGTTAATATTTCTTACAAATGCCATAAGTCACCTCTTAAAAAATGGACATGTTTTGAATCAAAATTTAAATGAATCACACCCTAATTCCAAAAAATGAATTTCATGATCATGATTTGAGATTGAAATTGTATTTGTTTAATCATGAACCAAACTTTAATCCTATCAAATGAAACCCTTGTTTTGAGTCCAAACTTTTGAAAATCATGAACAAAAATTAAACCTTGGCCTAAACAATGATACCTTTAATTTGAATACAAAAATTTAACATTCAAGATTCAAACCCAAAAAGGATGAAAGCACAATATTACAATGGTCAAAAAATTGATTGTCACAAATATTGTTTTGTGATAATCTATGATTTTCAATTTCCACCAAGCCAATATTTGAAAAGTTTTTTATAAATTATACTCAAAATAAAGTAATTCAACTACAAAGTAATGCAATTGTTAAAATAAAATACATTTTTTATTGACAATAAATGATTATATTTGTGTGTATGTGTGTGTGTGAAAAATTAATGCATTCCAATATATTACAAAGTGCAAATATACACTAAAAATGATTCAAATAATTATAACACTATGATGAAGTACTTAGTCATATATTGAATATGAGGTAATTGTACCATTTCAACTCCATATGTTTTGATAAAAAACATCTAGATTAGGTTTTTTCATTCAAACAAGCATAACCATGTTGAGAAATAAATAAATTGGAAAATTACGTTCATTTGAAATATAACAAGAATTATGTTGGAGGCATTTGTATCAAAATCCATTTTACATGTTTATTAAAATGTTAGATGAAATCAAAGAAAATTGCCTCCAAAATCATACAAACTATATTTTAAAATAATACATTTTCTTGTTTAAAATGGCCTTTCAGTAATGTGTTTTCACCCAAAAATTGAGCCCCCATGATTTGAGTTCAAAATCCAAAAAATATTTAATTAAAATTTACCTTTAACCAAAAACATGATGTCAAACCTTAACCCTAAAGAAGTCACCTTGAATTGACCCAAAATCCCCAACAACTTGGGCTTCAAGTTGCTATGCACTACTAACAATGATCAATTAATTGTTTGATTAAAAAAATGATTTGATTTTGTGGTAACTAAATTCCTTTTGAATGAAAATATTGAATGATGTTGCATGCAATGCAAATTGAATTGAATTGAAATCAAATTAATTTTAACTCAATTAAATTAAATTCAAGAACCTTTATAATTGTTTTAAAAAAATCTTTGTACCTACATCTTCTGACCCTAATTACATCATTCCTTTCACCGACTATGGATATGAAAAAGAAAAAAATATATATTTGGAAAAAAAAGCAAGGATTCTTTAAGAATTTAAAACAAGGACCCAAGGAATTCTTGATTTTTTTTGGTTTTAAACAATAATTTTTAAAAAAAGATTTTAAGAACAAAGAATATTTTATTTTATTTTTTTAGAAAATTATGGAGCAAACAAACAATTTTTTTAATGAATTATGGAATAAAGAAGAAAGGAGATCTTTAAAAAATTGGCTTGGAACAAGTAATGATTTTTTAATTTTTTGGAACAAAAGAAAATGGAAGGAAATCTTGAATGAGTACTGGGGGTAAATGAGCAAGGAGGACCACAACCAAAAATATATATTGACATTATAGTGTCAATATAGTTGGGTGACATTATTTATCATTTCAAGCCCTTCAAGTAATCAAGTAGTTGGAAGATATTTTGATTATTGTCAGGATTTTGTTTAACCATGAAATAAAAAAGGTTATATGCCATTCCCATATTTTTAAAAGAGTTGCAATGTTTCTAATGAAATGTTTGACAAATATTGATATGATATGTAATTGCAAGAAAAGTTTAACATACACCATACCATGGCCCAAATGTCCAACACGATCATATCCCCATTTACATTGAGACATCATTTTTTATTATCAAAACACATGATCACAATAATTATAATAGTTATAAATCAATTTTAGATGGATCACATTAGACCTTAAAATGGACTTGTTCTACAAATGTATGGACAAATATGAAAGATTGAGTATTAGATAAGGATTACATTAAATTCCTATGAACAAGTGATAAGTTTTTTATGACTATTATAAACATGTATATGACTTGGAAGGACTTTGAAGCATGATTGTAAACACATATGTGAATTCATAAGGATTATGTGGCAAAGTAGAGAGTTTCAAAAGATTAATAGTGATTCATGTTAAGACAACATGGATTTTGTGAAGTTCATAGGTTGTGCCACTAACCACCAGTTTTAATTTCGTGGATTACTGAACCACATATGGTAACTCTCCATGGACTATGTGAACTTCATGGGTTGTACCATTAATTACCAATGGATTTTGTGGACTACTAGACCACATACATGAACTTTCAATGGACTTTGTGAACTTCATGGGTTATACCACTAACTATACATGGACTTTTGTGGACTGCTTGACCACATACATTAACTCTCAATGCACTTTGTGAACAACTTGGCCATATACACTAGCTACCAAAGGATTTAATGGATTTTTTGGGCAAACAAATTCACTAGTTGTGGGCTTTGAAAACTATAATCTTATTATTGAATGCAGCCATAGTGAATCAATTTGACACAAAAAATTAGTATGGAATCCTCCATGTTCAAAATAACATTACATTGACCTCCAATGCATTCGACTAAAAACATCTTCTACACCTCAATGTTCATTTTTATGACTTAAAGAGATAGTAACCTAAGAACTTAAGTAAAACCAACTAATGTTGAACAAATAATATTGGGATTTGACTACACCTTAATGCATGTTCCATCACAAGGTCAATGCAAAAATTTGGCAGATTAAAAAAAATAAAAATCAATTGAAAACGTTCAAATGAATTCACATTGCAAGTTGTCCAAACCAATTGTTATAACCCAACCTACTCACATTGTTCCTTTCTCATCACCACATGGTTTTGTAATACCTAACAATGCCAACCAATTTGAATGCATACCTACCCACACCCATTCAACAAACATTTTGAAGAAACAAAAAAATGTGTAGTCACATACCATGAATGATATGCATGTTTATAATAAACAAATTTGCAATCGCAAACAAGTTCAAAACCCATGTCACAAAATGGACCAAGTAAGATTATTAAAAACTTACTATAATGTTCAACAAGAAATTCACGAATATCCATTGCCACAAAAGGCAATGGTGATGGGCTAAATTTGGGCCTTGATGTTCACTTCTCATTGATTGAACTTGAGTAGAAAGTGTAACTTTCCTACTATTTCCACATGTCTAGCTTGTTCGATGATGTGCACCATGCCTTTTTAGCTTCTACATTATTTGTAAATTTTTTGGTGTGCTCAATGGAACACATTTGGAACAATGCTTTGAAGGCATCCACCATGCCCTTTTTATTGTCTATCCTTCATTGAATAAATTATGCTTCAATATGAAGAGTGATTACCACTTGCACTTTCTTTAGAGTTGTTCAAGGTGCACACCAATGCATGGTTATGAGCTTTTAACTTTAGGTTATGGGCATCAAATTTTGCTTATAGCTACAACAACTTTTGCTTTGCAATTGAGTCAAGTTGTTCACATTTTTCAATTTGCCCTTCAACACTTTCCAACTCCCTCCAAACATTTTTTTTCACTTTTAATGCTAAAAATACAAGGGCTTCTAAAGTTGGCATATTTTCTCAATAAAGAAAATGTGATCTTCCCATTCTTCAATAGATTGAACTTGCATATTTGTCATGCATCCTTGAATGCCACGCTTGAAATTTGGCGTTGGCATGATGCCCCTGGGAAAATCATCTTCTTAATCTTCAAGCTTTCCTTTTGGATCTTCCAACACATCCAGAAACAATGTTGTGCTCAAATCTAATGATGAACCAAGTTTAGATTAATCTACTTCCTGTACATGTAACCTTTGAAGTTGGTTTCAAATTGTCCACTCTACAAAAATGCACCAATTAACATGTTTCCCTTTTCTTTCACAAATAATCCCATATGTGTTTACCTTGTTGATCATGTAAGTATACATAAGACTTGTGTTCTCTGGTGTGTGATAAATAAAAATGCAACATTTCATTGCATTCCTTACATCTAAACGATTATTTGTTGTATGTAAATCAACCAATAAAATATTCAAAAGCTGCATTTATTAAATAATATTAATTGACTTTAATTGAATGAAATCTTTTCAAAGTTTTCATTTCCAAACATAATGTCCAATACCCCATGGACAATATTTCTTCCTCATAAATATATTCACAACATCACTTTAGTGAAATTCCATGAAAATTCATTTCTATGTCCATTTCCTTTTTCATTTAGACTATAAGATTATCATTTTGATTTTCTAACTTTTTATGGTTACTAGTATTTCACACACTTATTACATTCCAAAACAACCAAAAAAACCCCATGGACAATATTTTTGGTCCATTTAAACAAACCAACACCCAAGTTTCCTCATTAGAAGACCCAAAGTTTCATAATTATCTTTCATAAGGAACAAAGTAGTGAATCAATCTTGCAAGAAAAGTAGTATTATTTAACAATTGCAATGAAAACTCACACATGGGCTTTAACTCCCTGGTTTTTATCATCATTTTGCAATAATAAACTTGTGTATTAAAATGGCTAAAAAAATCCATGAATGGTCCTTTAAAACCATTGTATGTAATAGTAGAAATGTTATAATAATTATACTTGGCCATCACATACCTCCACACAATGCAAAAACAACATCATAAATAAGATATTTTTAGAAAGTAGAAATTATGTTGCAACATTTTGACCTACTATCACTTAGTTTTTGCTTTTCAAAACCAAAAAATTACAACTTTCATTCAACTTGTAGTTTTTTATCCTTTGTTATCCTCAACCACTTGCCAAGTTTTATGATACCTCTTCATGATCAAATAACTATATGTATCTTTTAAAATCCGTATTGCCAAAAACAAACAAGTTTTAAAAGATCCATACAAAGGTGATGTTCATCACCATTCTACCAAATCTTGTCACAATTCCATCATGTTATTCTTATGAATGTCCTATGTACACACTCATGTTAAGCAAATGAACAAAACAACATAAAAATGTAGTAACAAATATTAGTTGTTTCTTAATTTTAACTCTTTTACTCCATCATTGACATTTGTTGAAATTCTTTCATTCAATTTCCTTTCGCACCACATAAGTTCATGTTTTGCTTTGTGACTTTGATTTTTAAGCGCATGTTTGTCTAATTGTTCAAAATAATGTTGAAACTCCCTTCTTAGGTTTGCAACTTTGTTAAACTTGAATAAAATAACCATTCAAATTGGTGTTGAAAAACCTTTCTTATGTTTGCATTTCTTGTTTCTTGAGCTTGTTATCTAGGTGTTTCATTTCCATATTGAAGTGAAAATTGCACACAATGATATATAAATCATTTTTTGGTAATTGTTTAAATTGTTTTCAACTGTTGTGTTGTGTCCATATAAATGTTTATTTATTTTTATAAATTTTCTAGATTTATGTAGAGCCTATGATTTCAAGTTTTGTATATTTGTGCACCATAATTTTTGAAAAGACACATTTGGACTTAATTACATGTTAAAAAACACATTGTTCCAGCTCAAACAATAGTGCCAAGTTGCCGTAACTATCATTCACATCATTAGTTCCCAAACATAAATGTAGGTAAGTGTAAAAATAATTCCCCCAAAATTTTGGGCAAACCATCATATAAAATTTGCATTAAATGTTTTTGTTACATGTGTCGCAACCCTAGCCTTGGGCTTGTGACCAATGCAAAAGGGTTGCAAGGTTGCGAGCCAAAAGAAAGCCCAGGAGTCACATCACATACTCCCGGGAATGTAAGAAAGTGTGAGGGAATGAACCCTCACACTCTCAAGACAACTCCCACTTTGGGAGATGGAGTCCCGGTGGACTCTTGAAACTTCAGAGAAAAATTTCAGGGGTCAAAACTCAATGGCTTATGTCTTTCTTTATATCATTGGAAAGCTCTTGAAATGTAGATGTCTAAAATGATCTCGCATTGCTCATTTGGACATCTAAAACATAAGTTATGGCCAAAAGAAGGGCTAGGAGTCAAACTGCCAGTTTGACTCCCAACCAGAAAAAGTTGGGAATCGACCTGATTTATTTGGCTGCAGACGACGTAATATTTAATAAAAAAATCAATGGCATCCACATCAAGTTACAACAAGCTTGTGAGTGTGAATATTTTTGTTCATATCTATTTTTAAATATTCACAATTTTTGGATAAAATCTAGATGGGGCTATTGTAATTTGGGTGGCACCACCCAATCTTCAATGTGGCATGGGTTTTGTTACAACCCTAGCCTTGGGTTCGCAACCAAAACAAGGTTTTGAAAAGGTGCAGGCCAACAATGAAGCCTAGGAGTCACATTTCATGCTCCCGGGATTGTAAGAGAGTGCGAAGGAATGAACCCTCACACTCCCAAATGAACTCCCACTTCAGGAGTTGGAGTTTTAATGGATTCTCGAATCTTCAAAGGGCAATTTTAGGGGTCAAAACTAATTGGATTGAAAATTTCCTTCTACCATTGGAAAAAACGCTTGAAATGTAGATGTTTAAAATGGGTTCGCATGACTCATTTGAGTACTTAATACATAAGTTATGGCCAAAAGAAAGGTCGGAAATCAAATTGGCAATTTAACTCCCGACCACTAAAAGTTGGGAATCGCCCTAATTCCCTTGCATTAAGGTGGCGTGCCACATACCATTGGAAAGCTTTCAATGAAGCTATAACTTTGTTTTTGACCTCATCTCAAACAAAGGTCTTCATATAAAGTTATGGGCCTCCAAAGTCTTAGAAGTCTCAATTTCAGGAATTTCGGGATTCCAACTTGGAAGGCCCGGGACAAAATGACATTTGGGTGTTGGCCCCATGGCCAAACACAAAGAATATTATAAGGGGGAAGGTGATGGCTTCCCCCAAGTCCAAGCCGTGGTGAATCTTGTGAATCTGTGTTTGCCCGTGGCTCGTCCATGCACCAAAAATGTTTTAACAACCCATTAACCAAGTTGTTATTTGGTTTGTGTAGGTCCGTGTGAATAATTAATTTGATTGTCAATCTTCCTAATCCCCATCTTGGAGCTCCAATGCGCCCTTCTACCCCAAAGTGCCATAAGCCAAAGAGTGTGCCCTAATTCTTTATCCTTCCATTGTTTCACATTTTAGACTCAAAGTTGAGTCAATCAAGGAGTTTGGGGGTGTATTAGGCTTAAACATGATTAGGGGTTTCATTGAAAAATTATTATTATTTTGTGTGCATCCTAGTAATTGAAAAATTTGCATTGCATGTAGATGATTGCCAAGAAGGGCAACAACTTGTCATTTGTACATATGGTTCATAAAGAAGTTTTATTTGCTTAAAAATAATGTAAAAATTAAATGAAAAAGTTTTCCAATACCATCATGATCTTGGAGTAACTAAAAATCCAAATGTGCATAGTGGGGTAACAAATTTCTAGGCTTTTGGTTTGATGTCGTCAAAATTTTGTCACAAGTTTTATGAAGTAGTGGTAGAGTTGCCATTACATAATGCAAAGGCTTTGACCCATTGAGGATGCATTCAATGATGGTGTTGAAGAAGTCCAATGATAGTCTACATTTGAAACTCAACAAAGATGTTATGATTGATGTCATCATAAATGTTTTTTTTTCCTTCAAAGCCCAATCCACTACAAAACACACAAGTGGTTTTAAAATTTATTTTTGAACCCCATAGTCCTAGGGGTGGCAAGGTTGATGTTGTCGAATGAGGTTGCAAGGGAGAGCTACATTTAACAAATTGTATAGCTTAATGTGTAGTGGCTAAACAAAACTCTTCATGAATATTTGTGTTAAACAATGATTGAGCTCGATTTGACAAAAGAGCTTCCAGAGCTTGAGGGCCCTGATTTGGTACCATTTATTGCAAAATGTTAGCAATTATGAGACAATTCAAGTGCAGTAATCACTTTAGGTGTTGTTTTTATATTCATTTTTGTTTAATTTTTTCAACATAATACCAATTGAATTGTGAGCTTTACATGCAACTTTGTAATTTCCAAGATACTGAACTGGGGTGTGGATAAATTAATTTCCATGATGGGTTATTGTGGGATATATAAACTACATGGGAAATGGACTATTTTTATCAATAGTGTCATCTAAAACATATAACAACAATCACATGTGGTAGCCAATCTCTGGAGAATAGGCTATGTACTTGGAGTTTTTGTTACACCTTTATGTTTTCAAATGGTAATATGTGCTTACAACCCATGTGGTATTGTAGCTTGCATAACGTTGATAGATTAAAAGCATGCCCAATATCAATCTTGAACAGAAGTAAAGTCTTTGCACTAATCACTCCTTACAAGGTGGATTTTATCCTTGTAAGACAATTGTTCCACTTTCCAATTTGTTGTCAAAAGATTTCAACACATACACATGTTCCAATCATCAATTTGATTTACATATAACTACACGAAAGCGTGAATAAGCATGTGAATATAATCTTTTGGCAAAATTGTGCCAATAATGTAAGTTTCAACATCATGAAATATCTATTTTACTTTCTTATTTTCTTGAGTTCAATGTACCATATGAAGAATGTTTAACATTGACCTTTAACTCTGCACAATGCAACCAACTTTAACACAATCTTAAATTAGGAATATTCATTTGTCATGTAGCATAGATCCTTGCTTAGATTCAACTAGAAAATGGCAAGTTATAAAATACATGGAAGTATGTCTTGCTAATGATTGTGTGGGTTTGAGACAAGAACCTTTGTTTCAAGGGGACCATTAGTGCATGGTTTTGTTAGTGCATAAAATGCCAAGAAATACCCAAGTTGTACTAAGACACTACAATACACTTCAATGTGCAAACACGGGCGAGACATGGTTAGAAGTTGTGCTCCTATTTCACTAACTTGGTGGTGACCTTGCACCCACAGATATTTCAAGGACCTTATTACCACCATTGTAGTAGCAAAGTTTGATTTCCCAAATGGACAATTTTGTATTTCCAAGTGTTCCAATTGTTGGCATCCATATGCAAGACTAACAAGACCCACATCATTTCCCCTATGGTACCTAAGAGCAACCACTTGAAATTGCGCCCATACTTGCAATATGAACCAGTCCCTGGTCTATTAGTGCTCCTTGCTACAAGTAGAGGCAAAATTGAGTTAAGTTCACACAACCCTTCAATAATAACTTCACACCATCCTCTAAGGGCAAATCTACAAAATTTTTGACCCTTTCTCCAAGCATAATACGACAATTTGTGAGGTGCAAACAACTTGCCTCGCCATAACAAGTGCAACATTGGTGATATCATAGACATATAAGGCCATATATCACAACTTTGCACAACCTTGTGAAATAATAACCACACCATTGTGTGATATATAACTTGGATCATCATCTTCTATTCGCAAGCGTCTCAACTCCTTACATGTCTTGCCCAACACTTTCAAACCTCCATCCCCAATAACATTAAATATTTACCTCCAAGAAACACATGCCAACATCGAACTTGCCCATATAGATCCTCAAAATTGGATGAGTAAAAGAGTTTTGCAATCTACAAAATAATATTATGCATATTATGAGTTGTAGAAAAAACTTCACAATAACACATTCATGCATTCAAGGTACCTATAATGTCAATTCTAGCCAAATCAAACCAAACATGACAATAATAAGTGTGGTCATTATAACCTTGTGAGAGCTACTCATGATGTATATGGCCATCACTTTCCTTGTGAATAGTAGTGATTAGCTACCATGATTTCCCATTCAATTTCATGAGCTCCCAACTATGGGTGCAAATAATAACATAATAATCTGCTCCAAATTCTACACAATCGACAACACAAAATTTGATATTGAATTCTTGGAACCAACACAAAATAGTCATGATATTGGGCTAGCAATCGAAACATCACTAAACAAAAAAGTTAATACAATCCTCATTCAAGCTGCAACAAGCTTGTAAAGGTGAGCTTCATGTCATTTTAGGTTGGCTCCATAAAACACCACAACCAAAGGCACAAAAAACCTTAATCAATTGAAATTACATGACCAAAATGTATTATATGAAAAACTTGGAAATTGTAACAAACCCAATCACTACTCAAAATTCTATGGACCTTGGAGAGGCTTAGGTCCTTTATAATATCTCTATAATTAAAGGAATCTTGACCTAAAAACTTAATATATTGCCAACCCACCACGTGAGGAGACCAAAGTGTGTAAAAAAATTAAAAGGAAGACACTCCATGATAGAAGCAAAGTTTATAATACATGAAAGACACATTTTATCACTAGGAAAATATAGAACCAACAATTTCATGAACAATCAAAGGCTTGTAAAACCCCTTTTCCCATAGTGGTTTAAAATATTTCCAACCAGGAAATGCTCACCTTGCAAAAGACACATGTTTATAAGCTTTAAAGCACATAACTTGATGCACATGTTTGCATCTTGCATTGTGTAAATAGTTCATACAATTTGGATTTGTAAAAAGCTAAATATATACTTGTGTAGAACTTATGAACTTTGATAAGTGATCCCCATAATTTTTAAATTTTTTTTTGATGTAACTTTCACATAAATACTTTATGATACCTAGTTTAGTTTTCAAATTTATGATTATCCTAGCTACCTGAGTTAACCTACTTTATATATATAATTACCTTAAATTAACAATGGTGGCTTTTTGTACGCCTTGCTATTGAAATGCATGCATGCAACTTGATCTTAACTTACCCATCATATGCTTTTTAATCATACAATCACATAATGTCCTAAACAACGTAATCATGGATGTAGTCATGGATTTGGATTTATTAGGCCATGACTTTAGGCAATAATTATGCATTCATTTGGTTCTACAGTACCTTATTGGGCTATAAGTAGCTTGCCCCTTATGGACATAAATAGGTGATGTTTCAAGATTATAAAAATACATTTCTCAATAACATATTTATGAAAAGTAACAATAGATAAAAAAAGACATGATAAATAAATTTAAAATAATATATGAAATTGTTTTCAATTTGAAGAAGAATGTTATTTGTAGCACCATGCTCAAAACCATTCTTTTGTTCAAAGCACATCAAAAATTTATATCTATGAACCAATGGGATAGGAAATTTAAATTGTATCTTGAGACTCTTGACTATAAACTTTGATAACTTATTCTAATGATGGGCCAATCAAAGAGGCTCATTGCTAAGATGCTTAGTTGTATATATGCTTGTGCTTTGAATTGAAATACTTGCATGTAAAAACCATTACATGGCCCTTTTATATTTGATAGTTTTTATTAATATGATTTTTTTTCTAATCTAGAGCTTTTTCCTTAGTCACAAGGTTCTAGTTGCCATTTTGATGGGGTTTGAAGATTTTTTTTAAAAATGTTATTTCTTGTTAAGGTGTTTATGTAATACCAAAATTTTTCTTTATGTTGAAGTTGCAATGCATTTCCTTTTATTTGTTGTGTTCACAAATTCATTTTTTGAATTATCACTTGTTTAAATGTTTGTGTACTAATTTTTATTCTTTCCAAAAAAAATTCAAACTTGTGTTGACAATTTTTTTCCCCCCCTTTAATGGACCTCTATTAGGTTCACCCAGTGAATTCCTAGGCGTTTTTGGGTACTTGATTAAAAATTAGTATAGATTTGGACACCTCAAATTTACTAATGGTTAATGACAAAAAATCATTTTAGAACATGGGAAAAAGAGTTAGGCAAATAGCCTACCACTTCCTCTTTAAGAAAAAAAAAAGTAAGTTACAAAAAACAACTTTGTAGCATCTACAAAGTTGGTAGTCGAAACAACAAGTAGGAAAGACAACTTCAACGTAACATAACAAAAATCCCTTGAACAAAAACAAGATTATGTTTCATTACAAGAACTTTAGAGTGCAAAAAATACATTATAGTTGCATAAAAAAAAAGGATTAGGAAAACAAACCTTTTGAGCCTCCTTAAGAGAAAATTTCGAGCTTGTAAAAAAGGGTGGGGTCCTAAAAAACAATGAAAAATCTTTAGAAATCTTTTAAAACTCCAAGTTATCCAACCTTATCCTACATTTATAATTTGGAATTGAAGTTAGAGGTGACAACTAATTTTTTGATTTTATAAATAAACAATTAAAAAAAAACCGATTATGCATAATTTTTAGTTTTGTTTCAAAATCAGTACTAACGTAAAATTGGTAAAACATGATTTTTGGCTCAAAATGTCAATTTCTCAAAATTGGCTTAGAAAACTTTTCTAGCCTTAACAACCTCTTTGATTTGTGTTATTGACATGTATAATTACATTGAAACAACAACAAATGAATGTAATTAATAAAATATTTTTTTGGTTTAGTTTGGTTTGGTTTGGTTTGTTTTTTTTTTTTTTTTTGTGCAATTTAAAGATTGATTGTTAACATTGTAAGTTTGAATATCCTTCTAAAAATCAATATGTTTAATTTGTGGGATTAAAAAAAACTTTAACATTGATTTATTTCTAGGCGTGATGGGTCTTTTATACCAATTGTTAATCTATTTATCGTAGGTTATTGTCAAGTTTAACGCATTAAAAATAAATGATTATTTATTTTCAAAAAAATGATTCATTTATATATATATATATACATTCTTGCTTTTGGAAATTAAAATTTCTAGGGAAACAAACTCTATGCCTTTTTTGGTTTTCATAAGCTGCCATATATAGCCATAATATTTTTACTATTTTTCCCTTTCCTTGTTGAACTTTCAACAATATTATTAGCACAAGCTTATTTATCCATGGGCTTGCCACCATCA
>Ga0116230_10004590_pt1 | contig 13542 bp, 15 predicted proteins | sample S1TSphfallax_3_FD_88678 | JGI IMG/M metagenome (GOLD analysis project Ga0116230, IMG submission 88678) | Host-associated microbial communities from peat moss isolated from Minnesota, USA - S1T2_Fd - Sphagnum fallax MG | ecosystem: Host-associated > Plants > Peat moss > Unclassified | place...
CAGCAACAACCCAGGTGACGTCGTCACACGCATCTGTTCGCGAATGGCGCGCGCGGTGGCGCGCACTGCACCCCAGCCGCCGGCGGGACTATCGTAGGGCTTGATGCCTGGAACAGTGCGTCGTGTTCGCATCAGTGGGTACTCACTCGTGGGCTCATCGATCCGATCTTGAGGCAGATGGCTCCGAGGCTCAAGCGGGCAATCGTGGTTTGGTCGCCCTGAGGTGGGCGGGGCGTGGTTGCCCAAGCAATCCGCTACAATTGGCCGGTCGATAACGCCGCGAGTTGCCCAAGCCTATGACGCTGACCCTGCGTACAGACGTCGACTTCATGCGCCGAGCGATAGAACTCGCAAGGCTCGCCGAGTGGGCGCAAGAGGTGCCGGTAGGCGCCCTCGTGGCGATCGACGGAGAGGTCATCGGTGAGGGTTGGAATCGTCCCATTGCCGACCATGACCCCACCGCCCATGCCGAGATCGTCGCGCTGCGGGCAGCGGCATTGCGGCAGCAAAACTACCGTCTCAGCGGAGCGACGCTCTACGTTACTTTGGAACCGTGCGCGATGTGCATTGGCGCCGCACTCAATGCCCGAATCGAGCGCGTGGTGTTCGGCGCTGCCGACCTGAAAGCCGGCGCGTGTGGTGGGCTCATCGATGTGCCGCGCGCGCCGGGTCTCACGCATCGGGTCGATGTTTTCGGCGGTGTCCTTGGCGAGGAATGCGCAGACATGCTGCGGCAATTCTTCGCGGCCAGGCGTCAGGCGCGCGACTAAATTCGATCTCGGAGTCTTAGTTGAGTGCGGCGTCGCGGGCGCCGCTTCCGCCCCAGGCCCATTCAAGCATGTCACGATAGCCGCGCACGTTGTCGACGTATCGGACCGGTTCCCAACCCCGGGCATAACCGTTGAGGGTCTGCGTGTACCAGGCCTCTTGCTCGAGCAGCGGCAGGAACTGGCGCACGTCATCCCAAGAATCCGGGTCGCGGCCTGCTTTTTGCGCGAGCACCCGAGCATCCTCGAGATGACCATAACCTATGTTGTAGGCGGCGAGGGCAAACCAGGTTCGATCCGGTTCGCTGACATGGGCGGGAATCTTTTCATAGATTTGTTTGAGATACCGTGCCCCCGCAAAGATGCTCTGACGGGCGTCAGTGGGGTTCGTCACCTTGGCGGCTGATGCCGTGTCGGAGGTCAGCTGCATGAGGCCTTTGGCGCCCGTCGCTGACGAGGCTCCCGGATTCCACTTCGACTCCTGATAACCGATGGCAGCGAGCAGTCGCCAGTCTTGGCTGCTTTGCGCGGCGGCTTCCTCGAACCACTTCTGATACAAGGCAAGACGGCTTTCCATGTGGCGGATGAACGTCGGCGCACTCGCGAATTGCAGATCGGCGGATCGCACATAGTAGCGGCGGACGATGTTTGCGAGCTGTCCCTCGCGATTCTGATGGGTGAAGAAGTCGCCGATGGAATGCAGAAAATTCGGGTAATGATCGCTGATCGCCCAAGCCAGCGACTCGCTGCCCGGGAAGTCGAACGCAATTCTCAAGTCCGGATTGGCATCATGCGCAATCGCGAATTCCGTCGAGTCCGCGATCGTGTAGTCGACACTGCCGTCCGCCACCCCTTGCAACAGGGATTGGGAGTCCGTGCTGACATTCTCGATCCATGCCAGATCCGGTAGCTGATCGCGGGCTGCACGCAGCGTTTTCGCGAGCGAGCTGCCTGCCGCAATTTCCAAGTCGCCGTCGCCGATCTCGGCCAACGAAGAGGGTCGCGTCGAACCACGTCTGTACACCAGATGTTCCTGGACTTGATGATAGACGGGACCAAAGAGGATGCCCGAAACGGGTTTCGATGGAACCTTGAGTGCGGCGGCGGCCAGGTGCGCGCGCCCGGTTGCCAGCGCCCCGTAAATTTCGGCATAGCTGTGCACGGGTGTAATGACCAGCCTCACTCCCAGATCGTCCGCGAATCGGCGTGCGAGGTCGTACTCCGGCCCCGACGGCTCGTCATCGATACCACGGTAGTAGGCCAATGGGCTGATGCGGGTGACCACCCGCATCTCTCCCAATATCTTGATCTGGTCGAGGACGCTGGGCAGCGGCGCGCAGGTGTTGAGCAGCAGTGCGGCCGAAGCCACGACGCCGATCTTCGCCCACGTTATGAAAGCCCTCGATGTGAATGCGTTTTGCACGGTGGTTTTAATTTCGTCAAATCCGTGTTGCCAGAGCTGCCTGAACAATGAGGCATGCCCTTTGCCGATGCGCTAGAATAAAGCTTTATTGGCTCGAGCGAACTCTTGACAAACGAGTTTTTAATTGATCTTCATGATGCGTCACGGAAGTCTTGGGGCTTAAGTTAACGCGCTCGTTCTTAAGTTAATACGCCAATCAAAAGTCATCGGAGAGGTACCGAAGTGGTCATAACGGCGCCGACTCGAAATCGGATGGTCGGGTAATTCCGGCACGTGGGTTCGAATCCCACCCTCTCCGCCACAAAAATAATTCGGGCCCCTTGCGGGCCCTAATTATTTTGTAGCCGGTATAGCGGACATCCTGAAATCTGCGCCCTGGGATAATTGGAATCGTTAATCGCATCTCTCGATGACCACGATCAACAAAGTTCGCCTTGGCATCTGGCTCGGCGTCGGCTCCCTCATCACGGTGCTCGGCATCTGCGATGCGTATTACGAATATCGATTGGTTCATTCTGGCGTCAGCACGATGGCCGTGGTAACGGAAAAGCGATTCACGTCGCGGTCACCTTTACCCGGTATCTATTCAGTTCGCTATCGATATGAGTCTGCGGGTACTTCTTACACGTTTGAGGATTTTTTGGGGAGAACCAACCTTTGGGCATCAGTATCACAGAACGAATATAAGGATATTGCTCGGCTCCCAATTCAATATCTGTCAGATCGTCCTAACCTTAGCCGTCCCAGCGGCGCCGCAATAAACTACCTTGACCACGAGCAGGGGTAAAGTTTGCCCATTCGAACGACGTTCTCGGTGGCCCCGCCGGCGCTGCTAACGCAGTCGCTGAACGTCAGTGAGCTTGGCGAAATTACGGTCAAACGTCCCTACCGGCAAATGCCCGGCCTTCCGCGCAATCTCGAGCACCAGGCAATCCGAGAAATCCACCGTTGAACGCGAACGAAAATGAATCAGCGCCGAGGCGACCATCTCGGCGTCTTGCAGGGTCAGCTCTTGGTGATTGAGCAGCATATCGACGGCGGTTGCCATCTGCGCTCGAGACAGCTCGTAGACGAAATCGAGAACCCAAAGGGTCTCTGCGAGGACCAGGTGGGATATCCAGGCACCCTTTCGTATGAACTGTTCAGCCGCTTCGACTTGATCGCTATCGTCTCGCACGACGAGGCGAACAAGAATGTTCGTGTCAATCGCGAGCATATCGTTGGCGAATATGCCTTCGGATGGCTCCCTTCACGTCGGGAATCGATTTGGCCCTCGGTGTGCCACCCGGAAATAGCACTTGGTGCATATCCGACGAACTGAAACGTCCAGCCCTGCGGACTACGACATTACCATCTTGTTCGTGCCATTCAATAACTGATCCCGGGCCTATACCAAGCTTCTTCCTCACCTCTACAGGTACTGAGATCTGGCCTTGGGCTGTAACTTTCGATTGCGCTATCGTCATCGCATTACATTACCCCGGTAATGGAGCGGGGTCAACCTGCCTCCTCGCGCCAATTGTCGATGCCCGCTTCCGGTCGTTCGCGGACGGCGGCAACGTGTCATCAGCTCCCCTGCGCCAGCACGCCGGATACAATGGCCCGCCATCGACAGCAAACTTCGTGCCTGCGATCTCGTAAAGCTCAAGTTGCGAGACGTCTGTCACGGCCAGACCGTAGCCTCGCGCACGACGGGAAACCGAACATGGTCCGCGCGGTGGCGACGAATTGAACATCATCGTGGCGGGCCGGAACTATGGCTGGCCAGTAATCACCTACGGTATGGATTATTCAGGCGCCTTTGTTTCGCCTTACACCCAGCGAGCGGGCCTCGAGCAGCCGGTGATCTATTGGACGCCCTCGATCGCACCCTCCGGAATCGCCCTGTATCGCGGTGACAAGTTTCCCGCGTGGCGAGGTGATCTTTTTGTGGGTGCACTGGCGCTTGAGCATCTGCGTCGCGTGCATCTGGATGGGAGCGGAAATGTCGTCGAGCAGGAGGAACTTCTGAACGATCGACACTGGCGCATTCGCGACGTTCGGGCCGCGCCGGACGGCTACCTGTATGTCTGCACGGACGAAGTTAACGGACGTGTGCTGCGGCTCGAGCCTACGAGTTGATGGTGAGTGATGACAGCTTTCGCCGTTCCTCGGCGGTGAGAACCCGGGGTTCGACGATGGGTGTGCCCGTGGCGCCATCGAACAGGGGGGTTCGCCGATAGCCGCCGTCGATTCGGGCACGAATCACCATGGCGGCGATGCGTAACACGCCAAGGAAGAAACCGACCTTGCTCGATGCGACCTTTGTGGTTGCACTGCCCGTAAAGCTTCGCATGCTTACCGGGCCGAACGACGCGGAGAGCGAGGGTTCGGCGCCAAGGCAGTCATGCAGCAGCCCGATGAAGGATATGCGCGGATTGGCAACCGTATTACCGATCGGTGTGTTGCAGCACCGCGCATACCACCGCAACAGCCCTTTGTCCGACAGACGCATGCAGGCGAGCGAGTCCGTTCCCCGGGTGAATATCAGCCTGGCCTGCAAGACTTGAATGACATCCGAACCCCCTTGTGAATCGAGAGTGTTGTCCGCTCGTCCCAGAAAACGGGCGAATGCCTGGCAGTCGCGGCAATAGCAAACCACGCGATTCGATGGGCTCGGCAGCACCACGTGCCCCTGTAGGTTGCCGCAGCGGCATTGCAATGGGTGATTCATCGGCGAGGCGGCGGTGTTCGGGGAACCGCCGCTGTGCATGGCCTGGCTGTTCCTGGCCTGGCATTCTCGAGGCCGCTCGCGTAGCTTTCGTCATTCACCATGTCCGCCATCCGCAATCTATATCCCTTGATCGAACCTTACGCCTCAGGACGCCTTGCGGTCGATGAGATTCACTCCGTGTATTGGGAGGAATGCGGTAACCCCAAGGGCATTCCGGTCGTCTATCTGCACGGCGGCCCGGGGGGTGGGTGCTCGCCGACCAGCCGCCGCTATTTCGATCCCGCCCGCTTTCGGATCATTCTGTTCGATCAACGCGGCGCGGGCCGTTCGAGCCCGCTCGGGGAGCTGCGCAACAACTCCACGGCCCATTTGGTTGGCGACATGGAGTTGCTGCGCCAGCAGTGCCACGTGGAGGCTTGGCATCTGTTCGGCGGCTCCTGGGGTTCGACGCTGGCCATCGCCTATGCCGAGGCCGCTCCCGAGCGATGCTTGAGCCTCACCTTGCGCGGCATTTTCTTGATGCGTGAGTTCGAAATTCGTTGGTTGTTCGAGGCGGGTCGCCTGTTTCGGCCCGAGGCGCTGGCCGCATTGCTCGAGGGGCTGCCGCCGGCACTCCGTGCGGGCGATCCGCTCGAAGGTTATGCGCAGCTGCTCGACCACCCAGACCACTCTGTGAGACTCGCGGCGGCCCGTCGGTGGAGCCTGTACGAGGCGACGTTGGCGAATCTGGTGCCTAATGCGACACGGCTTGCCGAGGCGAGCGTGGCTGATGTCGCTTACGCCATGGCACGCATCGAAGTGCATTACTTTCGCAATAATCGCAACCAACCGGATGACCTGCTGTTACGCCAGGTCGATCGCATCAAACATCTTCCGGCAACCATCGTCCAAGGCCGCTACGATCTGCTCTGCCCGCCGATTTCTGCCGCGCAACTGCATGCGGCGTGGCCGGGATCGCGGCTCGTGCTCGTGGAAGATGCCGGTCATTCGGCCTCCGAGGCGGGGATTCGCTTGCACCTGCTGGCGGCCATGGATGACATCGCCGGTCGGTGACCCCGCGTCATCGGTGGCGTGCCGGCGTCAAGCGGCGTGGCGGCGCCGTCTAAGGTTCGACGGGGTCGAAGAAATTAGGTCCGACGGGCTTGGTCGCCAAGATCTCCTCGCGCGACAGCCCCTGAATCTCATGCGGGAAGACCAGCCACTGATCGGTGGCGTGCACGTAGTAGTCAGGGACCAGCTTGCTGCGATTTCGCGCCGGCTTGTAATACACCGTGGCAATGCGGATCTTCTCGGGGAGATTGCGGCGGCAGCGGCGGGTCAGCTCCGTCATGACCGCGTCGAGACTTCTCCCGGAGTCGAACACATCATCGACCAGCAGCAATTGATCCTCCGCCGTGAGCTGCGAGACCAGGTAGTCCAGCGCATGCACCCGCACGGTCTTGGCCTGCTGGCCGATTCCGACATAGGACGACGTCCGAATCGCGATGTGGTCGGCGTGGATGGCGTGGTATTCGAGCACCTCTTGCACAGCGATGCCGATCGGTGCGCCGCCGCGCCACATCGCCACCAGGAAGGTCGGTCGGAAGCCACTGCGCACGATCAGTCTGGCGAGTTCCATTGAGTCGCGCAGCAGCGAGTCGGCGGAGATGAATAGCTTGTCCATGGGGCGCGATGCTGCGCCTTCAGCACCGTATTTGGCAATGTACGATATGCTGCTGGTAAAGGGCGATGGGTCGTCAACTGCGGGGGTCCTCGTATGACATTGCAAGCAACGCCGGCGCGTGCATTTTTGGGTACGGCACTGCACACCCCGGTACGCGGAGAAGTCGAGGCTCTGCATCAGGCGCTCATCATCGTTGGCGAGAACGGTGACATCCAGGCGGTTCATCGCCGAGAGTCCGGCGAGGTCAGCCGCCTTGCCGACGAATTCGCCGCACGCGGGACACTGGTGATCTTGGGGCCTCGGCAGATCTTGCTGCCTGGTTTCGTCGATCTGCACGTGCATGCGCCGCAATGGCCGCAGTTGGGATCGGCGCTCGACCGGCCCCTGGAAGAGTGGCTGCAGGCGTACACCTTCCCGCTGGAAGCTCGCTATGCCGATCTCCAGTTTGCGCAGGTTGAATACGAATCGTTGGTCGATAGTTTGTTGGCGAATGGCACCACCACCGCCTTGTATTTTGGCACCATTCATCTCGAGGCGACGCAGCGCCTGGCGGACATATGCCTGCGGCGAGGCCAGCGGGCGCTGATCGGCCGCGTGGCGATGGATGACCCGACGCAGTGTCCGGCGAATTATCGGGATGCATCGGCGGAGATTGCCGAGCTGCAAACTCGCGCCTTCATCGACTACGTGAGGTCGATGTCCGGTAATTCGGCCGGACTGGTTAAGCCGGTGATTACCCCCCGGTTCATCCCGTCCTGTTCCGATGATTTATTGCGTCGACTGGGCGCCTTGGCAGCCGAAACCCAATGCCATGTGCAGACGCATTGTTCGGAGAGCGACTGGCAACACGGCTACGTACTCGAGCGGTGCGGTGTGTCTGACACCTCGGCACTCGAGGGGTTTGGATTGTTGTCCCGCCACACCATACTTGCGCATGGCAATTTCATCGGCGAGGAGGATGCCGGCACCATCATCCGACACGGTGCCGGTATTGCACATTGTCCCTTGTCGAACGTTTATTTTTCCGATGCGGTGTTCCCGGCTCGACGAATGCTCGAGCGCGGGATGCATGTCGGCTTGGGCACCGATATCGCGGGGGGTGCGAGCCCCTCGATACTGGACAACGCGCGCCAAGCGGTGATCGCCTCGCGCCTGCTCGAGGCGGGTGTGGATCCCGCCATTGGCCGCGATCGGCGTCGTCGTCCCGATTCGCGCATCGATGCGCCCACCGCTTTCTGGCTCGCGACGGTGGGCGGCGGCATTGCGCTCGATTTGCCGGTCGGGGCATTTGTCCCAGGCTATCAGTTTGACGCCATCGTCATCGATGCGGATCGAGCCGATTGCAATTTGCGCCTTGCCCCGGGGGATGGACCCGATGCCAGTCTGCAAAAGATCATTTATGGCGCCGGGCGGGCGAATATCAGGGATGTGTGGGTGGGGGGCCGCCGGGTTCGGGGCTGAGTGTCGCCGTCAGGCTGGCGGCGCGAACGTAGGCATCGATCGCTGCCGCCCAGTGCCGTTTCGCCGATTCATCGAGAAAGGAGGCTTCGAATGAATTTCGCGCGAGCAACGTGAGCTCGGCAAGCGACAGGCCGAGTCCCCGCTCGAGGGCCAGATAATTCTCGAGTACGTAACCGCCGAAATAGGCTGGATCGTCGGAATTGACGGTGACGCAGAGACCCAGATCGAGCAATCGTTTGAGATTGTGGGCCTCCATCTCGTTGAAAACCTTGAGTTTGATGTTCGACAGCGGGCATACGGTGAGCGGGATTCGGCTCATCGCGAGACGCCTGACCAGCGCCGGGTCTTCCTCGCAGCGCACACCGTGGTCAATTCGCCGTACCTGAAGGATGTCCAAGGCTTCAGTAACATAAGCGGGCGGTCCCTCCTCGCCGGCATGTGCCACCGCGGGCAGCCCCTCAGCCCGGGCTCGAGCGAAAACGGCGGCGAATTTCGACGGCGGATGACCGCGTTCCGATGAATCGAGTCCGACCCCGGCGAGCCAATGTCGATAGGGCAGCGCCGCCTCCAAAACGCGCATTGCATCGTCAGCGTCCAAGTGCCTGAGGAAGCAGAGGATGAGCCGCGTGGTCATGCCAAAACGGCGATGAGCGTCGCTGAATGCCGAGTTGAGCCCCGTCAGCACCTCCAAGAGCGGTACGCCGCGGGCGGTGTGGGTCTGCGGATCGAAGAAAATCTCTGCGTGGACCACTCCGTCCGCATGGGCCCTGCGCAGATAGGCTGCGGCCAACGCATGAAAATCATCCCGGTCTTTGAGGACGGCGGCGCCGGCGAAGTAGATATCCAGAAACGATTGCAGATCCGCAAAGTCGTAGGCAGCCCGTAACTCATCGACGCTCGCTTGTTTCAGGGACACGCCGTGCTTGCGGGCGAGTTCGAACGCCATCTCCGGCTCCAGCGTGCCTTCGATGTGCACGTGCAGTTCGGCCTTCGGCAGCCCTCTCAAGAATTCGTCAACCGCCATGACTTGCCGAGCCATCCTACCTTCCTGTCTGGAAATCGAATAAACTTCAGAAAAGCATCTATAACATGTTGTTGCAACGAAAGCCGGGGCGTCTGGCCGCTCTGTTTTAGGATAATGAGGCATGGGCCAGCTCACGACTCACGTGCTCGATACCGTCGCCGGCTTGCCCGCGGGCGGCGTGCGTATCGAAGTTCGTGACTTGTCGTCCCCCGAATCTACACTGCTGCTGTCGACCGCCACCGGCGTGGACGGCCGCTGCGCGGCGCCGCTGCTCTGCGGCTCGGCGTTCCACACCGGCCGGTACTCGTTGACGTTTTTCGTCGGTGAGTATTTCCGCGCCCGCGGGGTGTCATTGCCGGATCCGGCGTTCATCGAGGAGGCCATCGTGCACATCGGCATCGCTGCAGCGGAGCAGCACTATCACGTACCGCTGTTGGTTTCGCCTTGGGCGTACTCGGTATATCGGGGCGGATGATGCTGGTCTATGCCGGAGAGTGGGTGGGCCTCTTGGTGCGTTGGCTGCATGTCATCGCCGGCATCGCCTGGATCGGTGCCTCGTTTTATTTCGTCTGGCTGGATAATCACCTGCAGCCGCTCGAGGCGGGCGGATCGGCCGATCCACGAGTGTCCGGCGAATTATGGGCCGTCCATGGCGGCGGATTTTATCGGTCGCAGAAGTACCGGGTAGCGCCCGCCACCTTGCCTGCGACCCTGCACTGGTTTTATTGGGAGGCGTACACCACCTGGTTGTCCGGTTTCGCACTGCTATGCCTGTTGTACTTTTGGCAGGCTGAGGCATACCTGATCGATCCGGCCGTCATGCCGCTCGCTAAGCCGATGGCGGTCGGGATTGCGTTGGCGGTGCTCGTGGCGAGTTGGCTCATCTACGATGGTCTCTGCCGTTCAGCAGTCGCGCGCCGCCCAAGAGCATTGGCGGCTCTGCTGGCGGTGCTGGTCGCGGCCGAGGCGTATTTTCTCACCCATGTATTCAGCGGCCGCGGCGCCTACATGATATTCGGCGCCTCCTTGGGCACGCTCATGGTCGCGAACGTGTTGTTCGTCATCATCCCCGGGCAGCGTGAACTCGTGCGCGCCAAGCAACATGGACGTGAACCGGACGCGGCGCCGGGCTTGCGCGGCAAACAGCGATCGGTGCACAACACCTATTTCACCCTGCCGGTGGTGTTCGTGATGATCAGCAATCACTACGCCATGACCTACGGCGCCCGCTACAACTGGGTGGTGCTGCTCGCCATGAGTTTTGCCGGTGCCTGCATTCGCGCGGCGTTCGTCGCGCGGCACAAGCCCCGCGAATCAGGCCGCGTTGCGATCGCCCTTCCCGCAGCCTTGGGCGCTGTCGCGCTCGGCGCTTTGATCTTTGCGCTCGCACCGCCGCTGAATTCCGTCACATCGACGCCGGCGTCGACGTCGGCGGTCGCGACGCCGGTCGACAGCGCGCAAGTGCTGCTAATCGTCGATCACCGCTGTGTGCCCTGCCATGCGACCAATCCGACCGAGCCTGGCTTCAGCGCGGCGCCGAACGGCATCATCTTGGAGACCATGGATGAAATACTTGCCCACTTACCGCAAGTGCAGCAGCAACTCGCCGCGCACGCCATGCCGCTCGGCAATCTTACCGGTATGACGGAACAGGAGCGTTCCACCGTGCTCATGTGGATCGGTCATGGAGCACGACCATGAATGCCGATTATCCGCGTGATCTGGTGGGCTACGGCCGGCACCCTCCGCATGCGCGCTGGCCGAACGGCGCCCGTATCGCGCTGCAGTTCGTCTTGAACTTCGAGGAGGGCGCGGAGAACAGCGTACTCGATGGTGATGCCGCCTCAGAGACGTTTTTGTCCGAGATCATCAATGCGCAGGCCTTTCCGATGCGTCACATGAGTATGGAGTCGCTGTACGAATACGGTTCGCGCGCGGGCCTGTGGCGGGTGTTGCGCGCCTTCGAACGGCATCGTCTGCCGCTCACCGTGTTCGCGGTCGCGGCGGCGGTACGCCGACACCCGGAAGCGGCGGCCGCATTTCGCGAGTTGGGGCATGAGATCGCCTGCCATGGGTTGCGGTGGATCAGCTACCAGCACAGCGACGTGGCGACCGAACGCGCGCACATGGCGGAGGCGGTGGCCATCCTTCGGGATATTTTCGGCGTGGCGCCCTTGGGTTGGTATACCGGTCGAGACAGCCCGCAAACGCGGCAGTTGGTCGTGGAGCATGGCGGCTTTGCGTATGATTCCGATTCGTACGCGGATGATCTGCCGTATTGGACCCAGGTCCCGCACGGATTCGAAGCGGACGCGCCACGGGTAGCGCATCTCGTGGTGCCGTATGCGCTCGATACCAATGACATGCGGTTCGCCACCGCACAGGGCTTCAATTCCGGTGCCCAATTCTTCGATTATTTGACTGCCGCCTTCGAGACCCTGTATCGGGAAGGCGATCCTCAGGGACTCGATCAGCCGAAGATGTTGTCGATCGGATTGCATTGCCGTTTGGCCGGTCGGCCCGGACGCATCGCCGCCTTGGAACGCTTCTTGGAGCATGTGCTGCAACGACCGGATGTTTGGATCTGCCGCCGGATCGATATTGCGCGTCATTGGATGAGCGTACATCCGGCGGAGGCGCCCACCGCTGAGGCACCCCGATGATTTCGCTCGACGACTTGAATCGGCTGCCCCAGGATGAGTTCGTGTTGCAACTCGCCGGCATCTTTGAACATTCCCCCTGGGTCGCGGAACGGGTGGTCGCAAACCGACCGTTCACCTCCCGCCAGGAACTGCATGCGGCGATGTGCGCGGCGGTGGCGGCGGCCACGTACGCCGAGCAGCTTGCCTTGATTCGCCGTCATCCGCGCTTGGGTTTGCGCGGGCGGGCGCGCGCCGACCTGACGCGCGCCTCGTCACAGGAGCAGCGCGGCGCCGGCCTCGATGCGGTTCGCGCCGATGAGTTGTCGCGCCTCGAGGCGCTGAATCTCGCTTACGAGGAAAAGTTTGCGATGCCTTTCATTCTGGCCGTGCGCGGACACACGCCGGAGTCCATCCTCGCGGCCTGCGCGTCGCGCTTGGGGAATGATTTGCCGGTGGAACACGGCACGGCGCTAAAGCAGATCGGCTTGATCGCGGGCTATCGGTTGACTGACACGGTCTCGGACAGCGGTGGAAAAAATGAGTGACCCAACAGAATACGCCGAGTTGATCGGCCGCAGCATCAACGTCGCCGACGCGCGCCTGGGCGCCACCGGGCTGTTCGCGACCGATGAGTTTTTCGCGCCCTTGGCGCGAATGCTGAATCCGGCCGAACCCGAGTGGCGGGCGGGCGTTTACGACGATCACGGCAAGTGGATGGACGGGTGGGAGACACGGCGCCGCCGCGACGAGGGATATGACTATTGTATCGTGCAGCTGGCGGCGCCCTCATCGCTCGTGCTGCTCGATATCGACACGCGCTTCTTCACCGGAAATTTCGCTCCATTAGCGGGCGTTGAAGGCTGCCGATCGGCGACTCCCCCCGATGCCAAGACGCGCTGGACCGCGCTGCTGCCGGCCCGACCGCTGAAAGGCGATCAACATAACTTCTTCCCGGTCGACTCGACCGCGATCTGGAGCCATCTGAAGCTCAACATCCATCCGGATGGCGGCGTCGCCCGCCTGCGGGCGTATGGCAGTGTCCATCGTACCTGGGATGCCCGCGCCGGTACGGAGACGGTCGATCTCGCCGCCGCCCTGAACGGCGGCCGGGCGCTCGCTTGCAGCGATGAACATTATGGATCCATGCACAATGTATTGCTGCCGGGCACCGGGGCAAGCATGGCGGATGGGTGGGAAACGCGGCGGCGTCGTGAACCCGGCTTCGACTGGATGCTGCTCCGTCTGGGACATCCGGGGCGCATCGAGGGCATCGACGTCGATACCGCGCACTTCAAGGGTAACTTCCCGCATCAAATCTCCGTCAATGCGGCATTGGTTCGTGATGCGGTGGATGCCGATCTGCGCAGTCAATCGCTCTACTGGCCGACCTTGCTCGAGGCCCAGCATCTCGCCGCGGACAAGGTTTTGCAATTCCGTGAGCAGCTGGCCAATCTCGGCCCCGTTTCGCATCTACGGGTGAACCTGCATCCCGATGGCGGATTGAGCCGGCTGCGTGTTTTCGGCAAGCCGCATATCGAGGCGGCGTAGTTTGGCGGATATCGTGCTGCGACCGTGGCATCACTCGCTGCTCGCGCTGGCGCGGCCGTCCCGATTTCTGGTCATCGATCGCGGCGGACCTCTCGACAATTGCGAGGAGAGAACCGTCGACGTAGCAACAGGGGTGAGCACATGAAGGTTCGAGGATTGTTAATGGCGACCGGCTTGGCTTATCTCACGATGATCTCGCCCGCAACCGCAGAGAAACGCCTGGTGCTCATCGACCAGGACGGTTCCGGGCCCGGCGGGTCGAATCAGATGGCGATGATGGTGTTGCTGCAGTCGCCGACCG
>Ga0116230_10004591_pt1 | contig 13542 bp, 12 predicted proteins | sample S1TSphfallax_3_FD_88678 | JGI IMG/M metagenome (GOLD analysis project Ga0116230, IMG submission 88678) | Host-associated microbial communities from peat moss isolated from Minnesota, USA - S1T2_Fd - Sphagnum fallax MG | ecosystem: Host-associated > Plants > Peat moss > Unclassified | place...
TATGTCTGATCAAGGTTTTACCCTGGAGAGCTTAAATTGCCAACTTCATGACAGAACTCAAGATGGAGATTCTTGTTGCTTCTGGAAACATTTAAAAACTCAGGTTGGAGATATTAAAGGTATCTGTAAAGTCTCCAAAATAGGGGGTCAAGTCAGTCAGTCTCAGTAAAATAGGGGATGAGGGGCATAACTGGGTGTCAAAATTTTGCAAAGTAAAATAACAAGAGGTGGAACTAGTTTTTGCACTGAAATCAGTGAAAAAACTAGTTTCACCCCCTATATTTTTCTTGCATCATTGTTCGCACCGTGAGAATAATTTCGTCAATCTCTAAACCCTTTTTTAAAGCTTGTTTTCAAGCTTGTTTTCTGACACCTTTCTTTTCTTCTAACTTGAAAAGAAGTTATTAATCAAATCCAAGAATTTTTTTTAAAAAGTCAAAAAACAAAATCCATCCCCTAACTTTCCTTCGCATCTCCAATTTTTAAATTTCATCCCTTAACTTGGGGACTTTAAGTGTAAACAAATATAAAGGATGAAACTAAAATAGGGTGTGAGATTAAGAATGGGAGAGAGGATGACTTTAAGGATAACTCTAATTTGTTAATTTCTCAGCCAAAATTCTGGGCAGTTTATTCTACATTTGGAACTGATGAAGTCAATGCTATTCATGATGGAGGTGATGGTCTGGTGTGTTGTGAGTGGCACTCATAATGCTATGACCACACTCATTATTGTTGTGGTAGTTTCGATTTTTCTCGAACTCACACAATGATTACCCTAAGTGTTAGTGTGGAGTACCCTAAACCCTAAAGTCTTCAGGCCCAGTCAAGCCCATCACCTCTGCTGGTAGTCCACTTCGAGCTTCGCCATATACCAAGACTATTCTGTTCTGTTCTGTTCTGGTCCATACTGGTCTTTTTAGCTAGTGCGTTTGCTTGTAACCAGTACTCCGACAATTGGCAGCAGAGTCGCAGACCAACAATCTCTGGCTCTTAGTAAAGGCAGGCTACTGCTTGCAAGGATGAGGGTTCAATGTACTTTGTAGAATTGTCTTAGAGAGATCGTGGGGGGCATGTAGCAAAATAGGTCATTAGAGATCTCATGAAGTTAATCTTGTGCTTCCTTGGTCAAGGTCAGCTGTGTGTAGTAAGATAGGAGTGTTTTGTTGTGTTTTCTGCTCTTGTCATTGTGTATGTAGCATTGTAGTGAGTGAGTCAGCGAACCTATTCCAATGGACCATCTTCCATCCATTCGGTCGCCTGTGCGGCTCCCATTGCAGGTTCCCTATCTTTTAGAGTTCCAACCCAAGTGCAATGGTGGGTTCGACGACTTTCCCTCACGGTGCAGCATGAAGGTGGAGGAGCTGCAACAGGGCAAATTAGACGCCTGCACCATTGACAGTGTCATTCCATTCCTCCAGGAGTGGCTCTTCTTTGGCCTGCTGCAGGAGATCTTCGAACATGCCAGTGTTACCTTCAGGAGGGAGGACTTCATCCGCACAAGTGACTCCAGCCAGCTTCTTGTTTCGACAGAGCACCTGCCAAGGTACATCTGGCACTGGGCCGCCAGCATAGCATGGGCGAGAGATATGAATCCAGGGAGCAAGAGTTGGAAAGAGCAACAGGGTGGGGCTGCGCGGGTTCTTGCGCTAGCTAATGCATGCATTAACGGTGTTATTCAAAGCCAGTGCGTAAGTGGAGGTGCCAGTTCTCACGCAGATAACGTGCTCCTCTCAATCTCAGTTCTGGGAGAAACATTGGATGCAGCCCGTGATACAGTTTTCTTCACGGGACGTGAGGAGTTTTATGGTGTTTTGACCTGGGAGCTTCCAGATTTTGGTAAAAGACTTCTCCTGGAAGCTGGTTGATGCACCGGCGAGATTAAAGCTCTTTGTAGGGACTTCCCTGATGTGTCCTCGCTCTACTATTTCAGTACTTGGGATCGTTCCACACTTGGCAAGAATCATGACTCATGTGGTCAGTGATGTTTTGCGAACCAAGTCAATGAAAAGACCTATGAGACAAGACACACGGATCCAACATGTCGATGCACACATCTCCCGACTGAGAAACTGCAACCCATCTTTGACATTTTGGGTGAAGGAGGTATTCCTGTTGTGTGGTTTTTCGAAGATGGACAGATTCATGTTGGAAATTCGGCTTGTGACACCCCCGCAACCCCCGGATGGCCGGCTGTTATTCCATATGTGGCCATTTCCCATGTGTGGTCGGACGGCCTTGGAAACGCTATAGCAAATACTCTGCCATGGTGTCAGCTTCAGAGGATACAGGGTCTCGTCGATGCTCTTTACCAAGATACAGCAGGAAATCAGCACCCGGTTCCGTTCTGGATGGACACCCTCTGTGTACCAGTTGAGCCAGCATTTCGAAAGATGGCCATTCGACGGATGTCCGAAACCTACTTGAATGCTGATAAAGTGCTGGTTTTAGATGCGTCCCTGCAAACTATTAGCGTACACGAATCAATCCAGGAATGTATGATGCGTATCACAACCTCTCCGTGGGCGACACGATTGTGGACATTTCAGGAAGGCGTACTAGCTTTTCAATTGCATTTTCAGTTTTGCGATGGAACGATCACACCCAGTATAATGCAGATCAGGTCGCAGACGGAGGGCAGAGGTCAAACCGCTCTCGCCAACTTTCTTTGTGATGACTCGATGTCGACATCCTCCGTAGACTGCACTGCATTCAGGCTGGTCAGAGCCCTCGCCAGTGGCTTGCAAACTCCCCTCAACTCCGACCAACCCGAGCACCAGCTTCTGGGGGGTCCAGAACGACAGGAGCAGTGGAAATCTCTGGCGAGTCAGTGTGTGGACTTCCCCAACGATCACGACATTGCACTTTTCCGCAAACTAAGCAGCAACTTTTCGAGCATAGTTTATACCTCGAGTGTAAAGGCTCTACTGAAAGCCATTGGTGGCACATACCTTCGAGATCTATTCCGACCTCCAGACCCTGGCCGACTGCGATGGGCAGACTGCCCCGGGAGCACTCTCTACGACTTTCTTCCGGTGCTGGGAACCCGGACCTCAAGCAAGCCTGAAGACGAGACTCTGTGCTTAGGGGGCGTTTTAGGATTAGACATCATGCCGCTCCTTGACTGTCGCGGAACTGAAAGGATGAAAACTTTTCTTTCGCTGGTGGACACTGTGCCTGCCGATCTGATCTTTGCGCCGGGTCTAAAGATGTCGGACGCGGGATACCGATGGGCACCAACGTCCTTTATGAACACCATTCTCGAACCCCTGCCGCAGTTGCTGAGGGCTGTTGATCCACCAAAGCCCGGACGTTTACATCCAAGGGGATTGCTGGTCATATTGCCAGGTTTGAAGATGAAGAAAGCGACATTTCCGGAGAGAAGCATGCTGTATACGGTCGGTACGGGCTTCGATGATCATGTGCGCGTGGAGCTTGAGCTTGTGAATGGAGGGCGGTGGAGTGATTACAATGGCTTGGATGGGCTCGTCGTGCTGAGGTCGAATTACACGGAGAGAGCAGCCCTCGTGTTCTTACGGGAAAAAATGGAAGGCACCCTGTTTGTGGAGTTCGAGGCACTGGTAAGTGCGAAGGAGGGTGGGGATTTCGAGCCAGATGTTAAAGTGAAAGTGATGGACGACGATGTGAGATGGTGTGTTGGTTAGGTTCAATTGTGGGAAATGACTGTCTTGCAAATTTGTAACAGGAGACTAGAGAATGATCAATATTGAACAATAAACCATCTCTGAGAAGAAGGAATGGCAAAGATGTACTGAGCAGCTCGAACTAGGTTACCCAGTGCCCTGGCCAGGAAAGCAGTGTGGGAGAACTCTTGTCTTGTTTTCTTCACAGTTACATCGCACTGGCCTTGCCATTCTTTATTTTAAATATAAACCTACTCTGCACCCACCACGTTCTGAGCCTTTGTAAACACTATTAGTCTATGATAAAGAAATGAGCAAATTTTGTGATGCCCTCATTCCCACGCTGTCTTTTCTCTACATGATTTATGAGAGCAGAAAGTTGAGACATACCCTGCAATACCTCAAAACCAGCCCATAATACTTCAACACCAATGCCAAGATCGTTTGGCAATCCCCTAGGCAGCTGCAGCCACACAAGTGGGAAATGAAAGAGCATAGTCAACCATAGTTTCATTCAGCTTGAAATGATTTAGACTATCATACTTTTCCAGGTGTCTGGGTTTGAAGGTGTCTGGATTGTGATGAACATGATGGAATGCACCCAATTCAACATGCATCATCTTCTTAAAGAATACACATCTTCCAAAATTTTGTGTAATGTGTACACTTTCCACAACAAACTACAGATTTAATATTTGCTGCTATGAGGAGAAGCAGTCTAGTTTGGGAGGTGTTTACTAACCATCCTTGACCTTCCCTCGTCTTCAAAATACATGTACACCTTGCCATCTTCTTTTGGTAGATATTCAATGTGTCCAGCATTGTTTAAAGTCACATATTCTACATCATGCAGCTAATAGAACATGAACTTACTATCAAGATTAAACTGTTTCCAAATTGCCAAAAAGTGCCTGCTGTACCTGTAGTTACTCCACACGATCGCAATAAGAGAAATGGGATACTCAACATGCTGTGCATTGCATCATTTGACATGCCAGTTCAAAATTCATGTCAAAATGTGCATCTTTGGGGTTCATTGAGATTCAATGGTAGCAAAGAGTGGAGAGTTTTACACACATAATTGAAGATGAAACAACCTATGAACATATTCTACACTGAATGCGGGGATATAAGAACTACACTGTTATGCTATTGTTTATGAATGTTAAGTTGATTTTAGTTCAATGATCTTTGCTGTTTAAAATTGCATTGAACTTTTGTTCAAAGTACTCATCTACACTAATTCCTTTATATTAAGAACTAAAGAGAACTCATCATTGTAGAAATTCTAGATTGAATAGTGGGGGAAGGTTAAATTGCCCCTACACTGAGACTGGAAAAGTTGTGTGACTATTGTTAGCCTAGTGGTACCTAAGAAATTTTCAGTGTATGATCTGTCAACATCAAGTCAAGATCAAAATATGACCATACATTATCTTACAAGTACCTCTCAAGAATCCCACACTGGGTCCAGAGCAATTTTAATGACAAAAGAACCTTCCTTCACTCCACTGAACATCAGCCATGATTAAGCATTTCTATTCTCACTAGACTAGTGGGTGCCCGTGGCCGAAGGCCACTGTGAAGTCCCCCGTGGGTGCCTGTAGTTTTTTATTTTTTCTTATTTTTTACTATTTATTTTTACTGCCCTGGACGCCCTGCCCTGCCCTGCCCCGACCCTACCCTGCCCTGCCCCTACCCTGGTATTAACCCTGGGCAGCCCGCCGGAAAAGGGAGGAAAAAAAAAAACAAAACCCTGGTATTGGTCCTGGCCCCCCCTGGGCAGCCCGCCGGAAAAGGGAGGAAAAAAAAAAAAACAAAACCCTGGTATTGGTCCTGGCCCCCCCCTGCTGGCCCCCCCCCGTTCCGCCACAGAAAACGCTCCCAGCGCGGAACTGTCCGACCGTCCGGGCCGGTTCCGCCGGTCCATTAAAACGCGGAACTGTCGCGTCGGACGGACGCACGCACGCACGGACGCACACACATGTTGTAATTATATATAAGATATTATGTTGAGACAGGAGATAAAGTATGCTTAGTTTCATTCCACCACTGGTTTGCACAAATTCATTGATAAAGTCTTTACCATGGAAATAAGAAAGACAATGAAAATTTTAGAAAGCAAGATCTTAGATGATCACATTCATGTATTTAAATGTGGTCAGAGTTGTAAAACAAAGGAGCCTCTTCAATCTAAACTGCTGCAGCTAGTCACCACCTCACCTGCTTGTAGCAATCTCAGTGTACTTGCCCATTCCACATTCGACATCTATAGCTTTTTATGGCTCTCAATATCCTCTTCTCTGTAAAGCTCTTAAACTGAGCTGCAATAAATGGTACCTCCAATACATCCTTCAGCCAAATGCTCACGTGATAAGCATGCATATATTTGCTCCACTGCTAATTGTGATCTTCGGTCTACAACAGTATCACAAGTACCCATCACAAACGGGTACTCTGTATAAATTCTAGCTAGGCAAAGCAGGCTAATCAGTGAAAACCATTCAGGTGAATGAACAGAGTGCTCATCAGTTGTCAGGTGTCTATATGTGTACACCACTTTTGTCCAGAAACTTTGTTGCGATTGATATATTAGTCTCCGGCATTGGGACAAGTTGACCACCAAATAAGTGTGCCACCTGAGAATTCAACAAATTTAGCTGCCTGTGCAATGTGCAAGTGGTAATACTCGAGGTTTAAGTGATGATTCGGGAAAGCATGCACTTCTATGAAGAAGCAAATTCTGAATGGCGTACCATTTTCAGAATAACTTCCGTTCACTGCAGAGTGAGCATGTAGAGTCACCGTGACATACTGCTGTGGATGCCCTTGTGCAGGTTCCTCTGCAAAGTTTGACAATCAACCAAAGAACTTCCCTGCTCACCACCAGCAAATGCCCTCTTGCAACACAAGAAAGATGACAAAGAGACAGGCACATAGCAGTGACTTCACAAAGCCCTGCTGAAATGTGACACCTGGGAACTGAATATATGTATATATTTAAGATTTGAATTATGCTCATCAATTTACGAAGAAGTGGGAAATGCATTGCAGATGGTAGTAGTGCATATGAAAGGCAAGTGCAAACTCATTTGAGTAGTAAAGGTTGTTCTTATTCACCATCTTTGTCAGAATTCATTCTTTGGAAGAAACACAAATGGCAGGACATAGGAACAGATTTTGACAACATGAATATATATATATAAGATGGCTTTATTTGGAACTTCACTCCTTAGTAACCTTCTAGAAAATGGAGATAACTGTGGAACGTCTAGACTGTACATGCTGATCAGTCAAAATACAATGAGCTTCATCATCCAAGGACCACCTTGCACTCGAATGAACTAACTTAACGAGACTTTCCAATTCCTATACTCATCTGACCAGGCTGTAAAAACAAGAAGGGACTGTCAAAATACAGACATCTAGTAAAGAATAGATTACCAATCCAAATGTTAAAAGAAATTAAAACTTAATCTCCAGTTCCAGCCTGAATCTTCTCTCTATAAGACAAAGAGCACTGAAACTGTCCAAGAAAATGAGCCAACACAAGACAACATTCTCCAATGAATTACAGCCATGTCCCATGACATTATACCTGCCTAGGGAGCCTGCCAGAGGCCTATGTTGATCAACAATTCTAAATGGCAGCCATAAGTCACTTCCTGCCAAAGCAGTTCTTGACTCACATATCAGCCTAAAGTCACAAAAGTACTACAGGAAAGGACTAGCACTGGCCAAGAAGTTGAGCTAGGACTGTCATGTATGCATTGATCGGTCATCCAAATTTGATTTCAGTTTGTAAAGAAACTGTGTGTATGAAATTTGTTGGTAAAGCTCTCATTTGAGTCACTAATATTCACAATATTGCCATACAGTCTGCAATATGTACTATGCAAAGTAATTTTTGAAAAGATGTGTGAAAACAATCTCTCTGGGCTAACTTCTCAAACCCATGAATCTCACAATTCTTAAATTGCTTTTGCACAATTGCAGTCCACTAGCTGTGCTGAGAACTAAAGTGCTCCAATGCACAAGAGATCTGACCAATACCACCTGGAACTTGTAAAAGAAGATCCAAATGAGAGCAGATGCACATGTATGGGTTGAATCATGCCTATTTGGGGATAATGTACAATCCTCAACTTATTAAGCAGGCTGTCTGAAGATTTAGACCTGATGAGAATGTTAGTTCATTATCATCAGTGTCACTTCAGTTTAGCTTATTCTCACCCAACAGAGTTTGAGAAAGCCAGTGATTCATTTGATGTTGCCATCAGTCTGTTTTGCAAACTTGAGGGTAATGTAAAGGTTTGTTGAGTTGTACATCCACAAATCATATGTGAATTTAGAGTGGGGAGGCAGACAACAATTGCAATAATCCAGGATTGACCTCAAGCAAGCACAAGCACTACCTGCACTAAGTCGTGCATGCTTGTACACTTCTGTTCTGTTGCTGTGGATTGCCTGGCACAGTAAAAGATGGTCACTAAGTCCAAACACTTACTGATTTGTATGAATCAATGGTGCCACAAGAGAATTAATCATTTTACCGGTTAAAGGAATCATCATGTTGTTGGGAAGGGAAAGGGCACTGAGGGTAGGGGGTGGGCAGACCTCTGAACTACTTTCCCACAACTATGAACAATGTCTCTAGTTCTGTAGCGAAATCAACTTGGATTGTATCATCTACTGCATGGTAGATGATGACAATTCATCATGAGAAAAAATCTGTTGCTTTGGAGTGGGCCTTTTGATCTGGTCAACGGCAAGTTGTTGGCAGCAAAGTTTAAGGGACAAAAGCTCATTTCTTCTTACTGTTAGTAGATTACAAGGACCAGAATAGAGCTGATGAGGGACAGAGTGAGACAGAAGTCTGTGTAGAGGAGACCATGACTCACTTCACTCTGCAAAGAGGCTGCAGAGGAGTGTGATGGTACAGACACTCTCATCAATGTACTGAAATGCTCAACAGTAAGTCTTCCATGTGGATGTGACCTGCCTGCAGATCTTGATAGTTACAGTCTCTTGTCAGACACAGTTCCATGTTTGTTTTCCTCCACTTCTGGAAAGGTACATGAAAGTCTTGCAATCTTCTGGCTTTCACAGAGTCCAATGAGGTCTTGGTCAAAAGATGATCAATTGTTGTGAGGGGCAGATCTCTGTAGAGTTAAGTAAAAATGAATGTATTTGGAATTTCCACATCCTTGTGGTGATTGTCTCCACAACAGACTCCATCTAGAGACTGGTCCAATCATATCAAAGAAATTTCAGGTCTTGATTTTGGGCCAAAGACCTAAAGCTTGCAAGCAATTGCATGTACTCTAGGAACATGACAGCCAACATCAACCTGGGCACTACATCAAGCATGTCAGACATATTTTTACCATCAGTAGTCCTCATAAGCAGACAATTAGAGCTTTGTTGTGTGGATGATTCTAGTCATCCTCCTATCCAATTATTTCACATGTTCATGATTTTCACCTTTGCAGATACATTGTCAGTTTAGGGTTTAGGGTTTAGGAGAATGAATGTGAAATGTGAATCATATTTTACATGTGAAACTTACTTTGTTTTATTGGTAAGCTTGTCCCTCATATATCTCACCAGCTATTTCTCTTCTCCTCCCATCCTGTGTTCTCAAACTAGTCTTGGAGCTATAGAGCAAACCCCTAGGACCAGTGACCTGGAAGGACATGACCAGTGTCAGCATGGAGTCTGCTCTGGAGAAATATTTTTGAGCACATTGACACCAGGCCAACCCCATATTCTCAAAGTGTCAATTTGCAAGACTTCACTTGCATTTTTGTAGGATGTATCTAAGATTAAACTTGTTTCACTTTTTTGTTTTCCTCTAGTGCCTTGCATTTTTATCAAGTTCCTCAAAATATTCTCATGGGTTTGCCTTCAAGGTGTAGGACTCTATAAGATCCACTTAAAAAGTACAAGTTTTGAAGCTGACATCTTGGTATGTTGAGAAAATTACAATGAATTGTTATTCTTTTGAGATGTTCACAACTTTTGAAGCAAACTTTCTGTTATGTCTGCAGTCATGCATAGCAACACAAAATGATCTCACTATATGTGAAGGAGGTCCTGTGTGGGTTGAATGGCTTTGCACACACACACTGTTGCGTGCCATGGAGCACAATTTCAAGAAGGATTCTTTGATTGAAACCCACAAATTTGGCAGAGACAAGCACACTGCCCTGAAGACTTTAAAAGATCTCTTGATCTCTTGTCAAGGTGTTGTCTCATCAAATATGCACTAACAAAGAAGGAAATCTTGATCTGGGTTTAACAGTTCTGATACACAAGGCCTATGGAACATATGCACTTGTGGTTGCAACTCATGACCAGGCTAAAAATTCTCGGAATCTCAATGAACAAGAGAAAAAGGAAAAGCTATTTTGCAATGCAAACCACATGCAAATTTTTTATTTCAGCTAGTTAAGATCTATTTCGATGTTAACTAGAATTTTGTCCCATTTCAACCTAATTTTCAATGCAAGGATGACCATGAAAAAACCTGATCCCATGTACTGCCCTTGATTTTGCTCATCATTACAGTGATTACAAATCTTGTCAAAGGTCAAATATCTTGTATTGGAAATGTTAGAAATCATGACTACAGCTATGATATGGAATGTCTGTCACTTTCAGCATCTTGCAGTCCAACTGCATTCAGTTGATCTTCCCAAATTTTCAACATTTCAATTATGTGCGCCTGCATGATTTGAAGTAGTGAGGAAAAATAATAGGTTAGAGAATGTGTTTCTTGGTGACAGTTTCCCCTCCTTATGCAATCAAATATGTGCCTTCAGTGCTGGAACTGAGCTATGTGCCTTTGCAGCTTTGAAGCTTGAGGATGAGTACCTCATTCAATGGCATCTTGTTGTTGTGTCCATGTCAGTAAGACCATATGCAAACAGTGAGAGAAGGGATCCTGGAATGGAGGTCCAGACAGACCTGGCTGTAGCAACTGTCCATGTTGTCTCAAATCCATTCCCATTGGATTCATGAGAAAGAATGGGCTTGTTGCCACTTACCAGACTTTGGACACTTTGAGGGAAGCAGAATTGGAGGCTCAACCTGTTGCAGAATGTATGCAAGTCAAAGTCAAGGCTCTTCATGTGTTCATAGTCTTAGAGGACACTATCCAAATAAGGTTGCAGTCATGAAAGTTTTACCAAAGGCAGCTTGGGTGCACTTTGCATGTCATGGGTTTGTTTCAGAAAAATATCCTCTCCACGTGCGTTGTTATTGGGCCAGACAATTGCACCAACTTTGTGGAAATGCCTTGTGGCTATAATTGCATAACTTTGCATGGCTTGGAGGACATTCCGGCCTTCGTTTGTGTACCATAGGGCTGCTGCCACAGATTCAGACAGGATTCTCAATGCTGAAAAGATTCTACAATATGTCATGCAAGCACACTGTGGTGTTGGATGTCCACAATCTGCTCCGGGCAAAGTCACAGCTGACAGCTATTTAACTGGTCTCATATGTTGCAGCAAGTTGGGGTGACCTCTGCCATCTTGTGTCTTTGGAAAGTTCAAGATTCTACTGCCTGTAAGTTCATGGGTATTCTGCACAAACATCTCACCAATAAGGTGCCCCTCGGGTTGGCCCTGCAGTAGGCAATGATAGCAATTATTGATAATGGAGACAACTGGGAGCCAAACCACTGAGCCTCATACACTATGGTGGGCGTTCCACATGTACAACTTCTTGGATTCAGGTACTGATGGTGTACCTGCTCAAGCAATCTTAAACACCAAATGAGTTTTCCAACCCTTATGTAGGAGCTCCTTCTATGCCACAGATAGGAGCTGTCAAATATCTGCCACAGCTTAAAGAATGTCAGTAATGAATAAATTGAGGACTTTCTATGACAACAAGACCAACAAGTTTGGTTACTTGGTGTTGAGTTTGTCATTCAAGCTAGTGAACTTCCTTATCACTTGATTTGCATCAAATGGAAGCCTGTGGTTGTCATTCCTCATATAGATTTGAGCAGAATTTGTTCCTCTTGTAAAAAATTGCATCTGTACATGTAACTAAATGTATTGGCATTTCCATAAGTGCATTGCATCATATTGGTCCCCTCCATATCTCTATGTTTTGACAATAAAGCTCCCTAGTAGCTTTGGGTTGTGGCACTTTGATCTTCACAGCCTGATATTTTTTTCTCAATAAGGTCCAATGTCTCTTCTGAACCAATGCTTTTCTATAAGACTACTTAACTGGTGTTAACCATCCAATAATGTATATTATTGTGGAAACTTGAAATTTTGATTCAGTATTTATAACCTGGATCACCACCACCCATGTTTGGAGGATGTCAAATCAGTTTTAGAAAACTGTGAAAAGAATGGAATGTTGTTGCAAGGCTAGTAGGGTTTACAAGTGACTTCATTAGCAGTTAAAACAAATTGAGAATGCCTATCACCTTGTGCTAGGTCTCTTATTTTGAGAATGTCCCCACCCTTAGGCTTTATCCATGGTAAAACACTAGGAAAAATTATCATGAACCTAATCATAAATAGATCACAAAACCTAGGAGAAAGATTCTTACACCTTTTCCTTAAGAGTGAGAGGGATCTTACACCTATAAGTGGGCAAAATTTCCCTCCCACTCTTAAGGAGTAGGGATAATATTCCTCTTCTTTTTAAAGAAAGATATTCATTGATATAAAGGTACTTTTGAAATACAATAAGAATTCTTTTTGAATGCCTTACAAAAAACAGAATGTTAGTTGGAGTGGCCATTCCATTTCTCAAAACACCCAACAAACAATGCATGGAAAATTGTGTTGGGTAAGGTACCCTTTGATTACACTACGAAAATTGGTGTAATGTCTTCATTGGTGATTAAATTAAAACAAAGGGATGATTCAAAGAAAGAAAATTGGAAAAATGCAATAAGGCACTAATGAGTTGGAGAATTGATTTATTTGCTTTGTTATTTCACACGATCTTCATTCTCATACTCCCAGACTTTGCATTCACAATTTTCAAAGTCTTATTTCTTTTGTTCAATTCAACCTCAATGATTTCCCTTAAAAGCAATTGCTTCTTGAACTCACATGACATTCTATCTCTTTCATCTCCAAGTTTTCTTAGAACTACACCCTGAATTAAAACTATTGCACAAGATGTCACAACTAGTGGTTTAGGCCATTCAACTAACAATATAGTGTTGCAAGAATAAGAAGTGACATATCCAAGTTCCATGGCCTCAATCCCAAGCCAAAGATTTGTGACTTTATAAATGCATTGTTGGGTTAAGTCATGAATGCACCATTCAAACTCTCCATCAAAATCCTTATTTTGGAAATATACAACAATGTATTTTGCCATGAGGCCAATAGATGTGCAAAATGCCTTATACTCATTAAAAGCCAAATTCCGAACGTAACATTAATTTTTAGGCGCCCAATTGAATTGCACATCATTCAACTTTACATCATTTAAAAAGATGATATCATTGGGTAACTTTTGGATGTGAAGGAAGAAAGTTTGCATGCATTGCTCTGGTGGAAGGTTTGTTAGTTCAAGGGCATTGAGGTTTAATAGCCCACATATTGCAAGGGTTTCATCACTTGTTTTACTTGTACTTGTTGCCACCTAAAAGCATGCACCACATTGCTAATGTTGCATTCTTGTTGTTTTGTAAATTGAAAAACTTCTTTTGAAAGGTCCATAAGCACAAGGTTAAACCTTTATTTTCCCACTAGCAAAAGTTCTTCCAAGGCTACCAAGCCATCCAAAAACTCAAAAATCAACTTTTGAGCCAAAAGCCCTTCTTGGAGAGTCCAAAGTCATTGCATCCATCCTAAGCACAACACGTACAATAATTTTTATTCAAGTGGTGCAAAACGTGAAGTTGTTCAAA
>Ga0116230_10004593_pt1 | contig 13540 bp, 9 predicted proteins | sample S1TSphfallax_3_FD_88678 | JGI IMG/M metagenome (GOLD analysis project Ga0116230, IMG submission 88678) | Host-associated microbial communities from peat moss isolated from Minnesota, USA - S1T2_Fd - Sphagnum fallax MG | ecosystem: Host-associated > Plants > Peat moss > Unclassified | place: USA...
ACAGCCTACAACACAAGCATCGGCGATCCTTCAGAATTCAACGTCTCGAGCGGCTTCATCGCCATCAGCACGACCCTGAATTCAGGGGGGATCCAGAACGTCTATCGCGGCGGCGTCGCGAGCGACACGACCATCGGCGCCGGCAGCGAGCAGAACGTCTACGACGGCGGAACCGCCAGCTTCACGATGGTCAGCGCCGGCGGCGAGCAAAACGTCTACGACGGCGGAACCGCCAGCTATACGATGATCAGCGCCGGCGGATCGCAGACGGTCTTCGCCGGCGGCTCAGCCGCCTTCGCAACCGTCAGCGGCAACGAGATCCTGTCGGGCGGCGTAGCCACCTCCACGACCGTCAACTTCGGGGGCGAGCTCACCGCGGTTTCCGGCGGGATATCCGAGAACACGCAAATCTACGGCTTTGAGACCGTTTCCGCGGGCGGCAGCAGCCTTAACGACACCTTCGACGGCGACGGCTTCACCGTCGGCTCGGGCGGCTATGTCTCGGGCCTGACCTCCAAAGAGGCCGGCCCCATCGCGGTCTATTCTGGAGGCGTCGCGAGCGACACCACCATTTCCGGCGGCCAGTTCGACGTCTCCGGCGGCGTTGCGACCAGCGTCGCGCTGGACGGCGGGTTTCTCTCCATCGACGGCGGATCAGTCACCTCCATCACCGCCTCCGACTTCGCAATGATGCACTGGACCTCTGGCTCGGCGACATCGACCACCCTGTCCAACGGCGGGGACGTCAACGTGTACGCCAGCGCCGGCTTCCAGGCCCTGAGCGCCACCATAGGGTCGACCGACACCATTACTGATGAGGGCGGCACCCTCAGCGCCGTCACTGTGGAGAGCGGCGGGGCCGTCGTACTCGGAGCGACCGGAACCGTTCAGGACATCACCGTCGACAGCGGCGGCTATCTCCTGATCAGCAGCACCGCCGACGTTCTCACCGGCGTCGACGTCAAGCTCGGGGGCGAGATCGGGCTCGCCAGCACGGACCCCCTTTTCAAGACCCTGACAACCAGCATCTTCAGCGTCAACGGGTCGGACGAGCTGACCCTGACCTTTAACGGTGGAGAGACCCTCTCGATCCAACTCACCGGGGACTATACCGGCGACTATTTTGTCCTGCCCCAGACCACCAACATCCCCGGCGGCCTGGAGCTCGTCCTCGAACAGCAGCCGACCCCCTGCTTCTGTCCTGGAACGAGAATTCTCACCGACCATGGCGAGGTGAACGTCGAGCACCTGAAGATCGGGGAGATGATCATGACCGCCACAGGGGAGGCTATGCCCCTGCGCTGGATCGGACGGCGAAGCTATACCGCTGAGCGGGCCAGAGGCGATCGAGAGATCCTCCCCATCACCATCAAGGCCGGGGCCCTGGGCGAGGGACTGCCTAACAATGATCTTGTGGTCTCGCCGCTCCACGCCATGCACCTGCAAGACCGCCTCTTCCCGGCCTGGACCCTCCTCAATGGGCGCACCATCGTTCAGGCCGACACGGTGGAGAAGGTCGAGTATTTTCACCTTGAGCTCGATCGGCACGCCCTCATTGTCGCCGAAGGCGCCCTAACCGAAAGCTACCTCGACGACGACAACCGCTCCATGTTCCAGAACGCGGCGGAGTATGGCGCCCTTTACCCAGACGCGCCCAAGCCCCCGCGCTTTTACTGCGCGCCCCGGATCGAAGAGGGACCTGAGCTTGAGGCCGTGCGCCGGACCCTCGACGCCATCGCCCGCGGTGATGCGCCCGCCCAGGCTGAGGCCATCCAGCCTGGGACCGTTCGGGGCTTTTTGGATGAAGCCGACCTTGAGGGCGTCGTCGGGTGGGCCCACGCGCCGGATGAGGTCGAAAAGCGGATCGCCGTCCGCATCCTTGTGGATGGCGTGGTGCGAGGAGAGACCCTCGCAGACACCCTCAGAGAGGGTCTTGCGGAGGCGGGCTATGGCGATGGCCGCTATGGGTTCTCCTTCGCCTTCGGCACACGCCTTTCGGCCTTCAAGCCGCACGTCGTCCAGGCGATCTGCGTGGAGACGGGGCTTGATCTGGAAGGCTCGCCCAAGCTTATCGCGGCGGCGGTCCCTCCCCGGGCGTCGGCGGCGAGCGCGCCCTTGGGCGCTCTTGAAGGCTGCCTGGACGCGGTCTCGGCGAGGACCCTCACGGGCTGGGCGCGGAACCAGAAGCGCCCCCTCGAGCCTGTGGCGGTTCAGGTCCTCGACAATAACGCGGTCATCGCCCGCACCCTCGCCAACCGTTGGCGCAAGGACGTGGAGGCGGCCGGGTTTGACGATGGTCGCCATGGTTTCGAGATCGTCCTGGAAGAGCCCCTCTCGCCCCATGTTCGGCATGTCATCGAAATTCGCCGCGAGGACGACGGGGCCTTGCTTGACGGGTCGCGCCGCATCATCGAGCCGGCGGCGGACATCGCGTCCAATCTTGAGACGGTCCTCGCTGAGGCCATAGCCCAGGTCGGCGGCGCTGAGGACGCTGAAGCGGCGCAGGATCGGGCCCTCCACATCCTTGAGACGCAGGCCCGGCGGCTAAAGCGGACCAAGGCGGAGGCGGAGGCCCGCCGCGCCGTCCGCGCCCGGGAGGCTCAGGAAAAAAAGCGCCGGGCGCGAGGCCCTGCGGGCCGCACCCTCCCGTCTAGGGTCGAAACGCGCCAGGCGCTGTTCGTCGACCTCGACATTCCCGACCCCAGCCGGGACGCCGGGTCGGAGGCCGCCCTGTCCCACATGCGCGGGTTGCAGGACCTCGGCTACGCCGTAAGCTTCGTCTCCGCCGCACAGATCGCCGACGCCGACGCCGCCTATGACGCGCTGACCAGCGCCGGCGTCCAGCCCCTCAAGGCGCCCTGGTACGGGTGTGTGGAGGAAGTCTTGAAGAGCCGGGCCGGCGCGTTCGATCTGATCTATCTTCATCGGGTGGAGACCGCCGCCGCCTACCTCGGCCTCGCGCGCCTGCATCAGCCGCGGGCGAAGATCCTCTTCGGGGTCGCCGACCTCCAGCACCTGCGCCTTGCGCGACAAGGCGAGGCGGAACGCCGACCCGAGCGCCTGGCGCAGAGCCGCCGGATCAAGCTCATGGAGTTCACCGCCGCCTGGGGAGCCGATGCGGTTCTCACCCACTCCACCATGGAGGCCGCCCTTCTGCGCGAGGGCGTCCCCGAAGCCCATGTGGTGGTTGCGCCCTGGACCGGAGGCGCAAATCTGGTGGCCGGACCGCCCACAGACCACCCCGGACGCAAGGGCGTCGCCTTCGTGGGCGGCTTCGGCCATGAGGCCAATCGGGACGCCGCGCGCTTCCTCGTCAGGGAGGTCTGGCCGCGGGTCCGCGCCCTGGACGCCGGCTTGACCCTGAAAATCGCAGGCAGCGGGGTGAGCGATGAAATCCTCGCCTTCGCCTGCGCCGACATCGAGGTCCTAGGCCGCGTTGAGGACCTTCAAGGGCTCTTTGACGGCGTCCGGCTTTCCATCGCGCCCCTGCGCTACGGGGCGGGGGTCAAGGGCAAGGTCCTCGCCAGCCTGAAGGCGGGGGTCCCCTGCGTCCTCACCCCCATAGCGGCCGAGGGCCTTGCGCCCTCAGCGTTCACGCCGGCCTGTCTTGGCGTCGATGCGGACGCCTTGGCGCGGGCCGTGGTCCGGCTAAACGCCGACGACGCGGCGCGGGACGCCGCCGCCCAGAGCGGCCTGAAATTTGCAAGGGAGGCCTTGGCGCACGAGAGGGTCGTCGCCGCCCTGCAAGACGCGGTCTTCGGACCCGGCGCGGGCGCTCTGAAAGCCGCCAGCTAGAGGTCTGGATGAACAACCGCCTTCACCTGATCTCCGGGCTCCCCCGGTCGGGCTCGACCCTGTTGAGTACGATCCTTCGCCAAAACCCCATGGTCCGAAGCCGGATCACGAGCCCCCTTGGCGGTCTCTACGCCGGCATGATCCGCCAGATGAGCCAGGATAATGAGACCGCGGTCTTCATCAGCGATGAGCAGCGCAAAGCCATCCTCACCGGTCTGTTCGAGAACTATTACGGCGAGGACCTGAAACAGCGGATCGTGTTCGACACCAACCGCATCTGGTCCGGCAAGATGCCGGGCCTCAAGGCGCTCTTTCCCAACGCAAAAGCCATCTGCTGCGTTCGCCACGTCCCCTGGATCCTCGACAGCCTCGAGCGCCTGGTTCAGCGCAATCCCCTTGAGATGTCGCGGATCTACAACTCCGATCCCACCTCAACGGTCTACAGCCGCTTTGAGCATGTGGGCGGCGGCAACGGCCTTGTGGGCTATGCGTGGAACGCCCTCAGAGAAGGGATTTTCGGACCGCACAAGGAGAGCCTCATGCTCCTGCAGTACGAGACCCTGGCCACAGAGCCGGAGCGCGCCCTGCGGGCCGTCTACGCCTTCATCGAGGAGCCCTATTTCGAGCACACCTTCGATAACCTCGCCTCCTCTGAAGACGAGTTCGACGCGCGCCTTGGGGCGCCGGGTCTCCACACCATTCGTCCCATTGTGGCCTATGAGGATAGGCGCAGCATTCTTCCGCCGGATCTGATCCGGCGGGTGGAGAGCGATTCCTTCTGGCGACGGCCCGACGCCGCGGCCGCCCTCGGCGTTCAGATCGTCTGATCCATTTAGGGACTCCATCCGAAATGCGGGAACATCCATCCTGCGGCTTGCAGGATGCGGTCGGCGTCGTCCGCTCCAAAGGTGCTGGGCCAGTCGCCGACGACGCCCTTCCTGTGGAAGGCGCCGTCCGCGCCCATCCCTGCCGGACGGCCCGATTGGCGTTCAAAGGCCGCGGCCTCCACGCAACGAGCCACCGTCTCCAGGGCGTCGTCCACGCCAAGGCGACGAAAAACGAGGCTGAGAACGGGCTCCGGATCTTGGCTGAGGGCCTCGTAGGTGATGAGCGTCACATCATCCGGGTATCGGGCGCTGAGCGCCAGAAGGGCGCGCACGCCCTCATTGATGGAGGGCAAGGCGCGCGCGATGAAGGCCGTCTTGGCGGCGTCGCTGTCCTGGTCGCCCCTCGGCTTTTGGAAAAAGTGCCATGCCGAGGCCAGGACATCGCGCGGATCGCGGGCGACGCCGACGAACTTGGCGTGGGGAAAAGCGTGTTTGAGCCAGGGAAAAAAGAAGATGTTCTCCGGCGTCTTTTCGCCGACGGCAGTGGCGGTCTCCGCGCCCGGCTGCCGGCTCAGATCGTAAAGCAGCCCGGTCGCGGTAAGAAAGGCGGCCGCATCGTCCTCAGGCGGCCTGAACCCGCCCGTGTGGGCGAAAAGCGCGGCGTTCTTCTGTGCAATGGCGGCGCGCCGGTCCTTGACGAGGCCCTCCATGGGTTGGGCGAGGTGGCGCTGGAAAAACCCCTCGCCGCGGCAGACCACGTCCGGGTGAGCGTCCAAGAGTTGCTGCAGCCAGGTCGTGCCCGAGCGCGGCGCCCCGCCGACGAAAAACAGCTGCCGCGTCGACAAGGCCTCAAGGCGCCCCCACGTCCGCGTCCACTCGCCCTCGCCCCCGCCCTCGCCCTCGCCCTCGCCCTCGCCCTGGCCATGGCCTTGAGACATATGCCGCCCGTCCGCAAAAGGGTCCAGATCGCCGCCCCGACGAAGGCCGGACGGTTCTGCGGCGCGGGAATTGCATTTTCCGCGCCATCCACGTTTGATTTGCTCCGTTTTAGAGATCCCCCCCTGAAAACGCCATGCACCCCCTAAACCTTGCGCCGCCCTCTCCGGACGCCGCCCTCCGCGCAGACGGACCGGACGGCGACGCCGCGACGTCGGTCAGGGACGCGGAGACGCCCAGGCGTCCCTACCCCGCGCCGGCGCCGGCGCCGACCCAGCTTGGCCCCGGCGGGGTGCGCTATGACTTCAACGAGGGTGCGCGGGTGGTTCTGCCGGCTCGCGAGGAGGGCGCCTGGCGGGTCATCCTTCGGGACCTTGAGACCGGCAACATCCTCTTCCAAACCACCAACAAAGGCGCCCTTGTGCGCTCCTCGAAACGCTATTTCGTCCGCTTTCTGATCGAGGTGCAGGAGATAACGGCGGAGGGCGAGGTCATGCCCTGCCTCAGCCACGCCTTTGACGCGGCGGACCGGGAGGTCCTGCTTCAGTTTCCCCTCGGCACCCTCGGCGACACCCTAGCCTGGTTCTCTTACGCCGAGCGGTTCGCCCAGAAACATCGCTGCCGTCTTATCTGCGCCATGTCGGACGAGGTCATCCCCCTCCTCAAGGACGCCTATCCCGCCCTAGAATTCGTCACGCACGACGAGGCCGTCCGAACGAAAATCGCCGAGCGCGTCTATGCCACCTACAACCTCGGCCTCTTCTTTGACGACGCCCAGAACATTCATCAGCCGACGGATTTCCGTCACGTCGGGCTGCATAGGACCGCGGCCTATATCCTCGGCGTCGATCCGCAGGAGGCGCCGCCCCGCCTTGGCCTGAAGGACGAAGGCCCACCCATCAGCGAGCCCTATGTGGTGATCGCGGTCCAGGCCTCCACGCAGTGCAAGATGTGGAACAACCCCCTGGGCTGGCGCGAAGTCATCGCCCATCTCAAACACCTCGGTTACCGGGTGGTGTGCATCGACAAAAAGCCCGTGACGGGCTCGGGGATGGTCTACACCCATTTGCCCCACGGCGTTGACGACGAGACCGGGGACCGTCCCCTCACCGAGCGCGCCCGTTGGCTTTCGCACGCCAAGGCCTTCATCGGCCTATCGAGCGGCCTCACCTGGCTCGCCTGGGCCGCAGGCACGCCGGTGGTGATGATTTCGGGCTTCACCCATCCGACCAATGAGTTCGAAACCCCGGGTCGCGTGATCAACTGGCACGCCTGCAATAGCTGCTGGAACGATGTGCGCCACACGTTCGATCACAAGGACTTTCTCTGGTGCCCTCGCCACGCCGGCACGCCCCGGCAGTTTGAGTGCACCAAGCTCATCACAGCCGCCCACGTCATCCGAACCCTGGACGCCCTGCCAGGGTTCAAACCCCATCCGGCGGGCGGGGAGAGCCCGTCGTTCGAGCCTGCGGAAGTTGAAAGCTGACGCCATGTCCATCGCGCCGCCCGCCCCCCCGCCCCAGCCCGCCGCGCCGCCTCCGCCGGCCCAGGAGCCGCCGAACCAGGCCCTGATCCGCGCCCTGGAAGCGGCGAAGGCGAAGCGCACCCACGAGGCCATCGGCATCTGCAAGGATGTGCTCACCGCCTTCCCGGGACGTCCAGGAGCCCTGGGGCTCCTTGGAGGGATCCTTGGTCAGGTGGGACAGACCGAGGAGGCCATCGCCCTTCTTGAACAGGCGGTGGCGCAAAAGCCGGATGTGGCCAACTGGCGCCTCTCCCTCTGCACCCTTTATCGCTCCCGCAATCGCCTGGACGAGGCCCTGCGCCATGGCCTCGAGGCGGTCCGCTGCAGCAAGCCGGGGAGTTCCGCTAGCCATGTGGAGGTCGCCCTGACCTACCTCGTGCGCGGCCAGAGGGACCTGGCCATCAAGTATTTCCGCGAAGGGATCGGCCAGGAGCCGGAGGCGGCGGCGCCCCACATGGGGCTTGGCGAGCTTCTCCTGTCGGAGGGCGAGTTCCAGCCGGGCTGGCTCGAATACGCCTGGCGCAACAAGCTCGAGCAGGCCAGGGGCATGCTCCCTAAGATGGTCGCCGCGCCGTGGAACGGCATGCGCATGCCCGGCGGTCGCATCCTCGTCATCGCCGACCAGGGATTTGGCGACGCCATTCAGTTCGCCCGCTACCTGCCCATGGTCAAGGCTCGGGTGGGTCATGTGATCCTGGGGTGGGGGCTGGAGATTGTGGGCCTCTTCAGCGGCCATCCTTCGGTGGACGAATATTTCACCAACTGGTCGGATGCGCCGGCGCACGACGCCTATGTCCTTCTCTCCTCCCTGCCCCAGATTTTTCAGACCGAGGTGGACACGGTCCCCAAGAGCGTCCCCTATGTGCACGCCTCTGAGGAACGCTCGCTCCTCTGGGAGGCGCGCCTCAGCCAAATCCTTCCCCGAGGGTCGCTCCGCGTAGGCCTTGTTTGGTCGGGCCGTCCCACACATCCCAACAATGCGCGCCGGTCCATTCGTCTTGACACCCTCGCGCCCCTTCTGGAGCACGCGGACGTCGACTTCGTCACCTTGCAAAAGCCTTTTCCCCAGGAGGACCGGGCGTTCGCGGCCAGGTTCCCCAACCTTCATGACGTCAGCGTGGACCTCAACTCCTTCGGCGACACCGCTGCGATCATCGAAAACATCGACCTCGTCATCGCGGTGGACACGGCCGTGGCCCATCTCGCCGGCGCCATGGGGCGGGAGACCTACGTTCTCATCCCAAAGCCGGCCGACTGGCGCTGGCTCTTGGACCGCGAGGACAGCATCTGGTACCCGACCTTAAGGCTCTTCCGTCAGGACGAGCCTGGCGTCTGGGCCAAGCCCGTCGCCGCCCTCTCCAAAGCCTTGGAGGCGCGAAAAGCGAAACCTTCCAACCGCGCTGCGCCCTCAGCGGCGCGCACGTCCCAATAGGCGCGCGGCCCCGGCGAGGCTGGCGGTGAATGAGGGGCCGGGCGAGGGAAAGGACCCTGGCGCCACGGTCAAGACCCGAGGGCGAGCCATGGCCCACGGCCGGCGCGCGGACCCGTTCGTGTGGCGCCCGCGTTGCAGGCGGTGAAAAACGCCCTGTCGACTGCGTCGACTTGGAACCTTGGAGCGCCGGCGTATGATCATTGTGGCCACGACCGCGGCGCACGCCTACACCCACAAGGCCATAAGCGCCGCCCTGCCCATGGTGAAGCGCCTGGCGTATCCGGTCCTCCTGAGCCGGCGCAGCCTGCCTTGGGCGACCTATATCTTCACAGACCTTGACCGCCTCAGCGCCTGGCAGCTTGAGGTCGCCGCCCACCTTTACCGAACCTTGAAGGACGCCGGGTGCCGCGTGCTCAACGACCCCGCCAAGGCGCTCCATCGCCTGGCCCTCTTGCGGCGCCTACACGCCCTTGGGGTGAACTCCTTCAACGCCTGGCCGGCGGCAGAGGTGGATGCGGTTGACGCGTTCCCGGTGTTCTTGCGAACCGCCGCCGCCCATCGGGGCAATCTGACCGACCTTCTCGAAACCCCGGAGGCCTTGCGGTCAGCCGTGTTCGACGCCGTCAAGGCGGGCTATCCGATTTCTAATCTCATGATCATCGAATATCGCGCGCAGCCCATCCACGACGACGTCTTTCGAAAACTCGCTCTTTTCCGGCTCGGCGACGCCGTCGCGCCGGATCCCAGCGTGCATCAACGCCATTGGGCCGCAAAATACGGAGAGAACGGCGTGGCGGGCGAGCAAGGCTATAGGGACGATCTCGCGCTCGTGCGAGACATGCCCTATGCGGCCGCGGTCCTGAAGGCCTTCGCCGCCGCCGACATCGAATATGGCCGCGCCGACTACGGCCTCGTGGGCGCAAAGCCCGAGATTTATGAAATCAACACCAACCCCATGCTCGACGCCATCGGCAAACCCCACCCTTTCCCCGAGCGAACCGAAGCGACGCAGGTGGCCCGCGCCCTCTATCTGGACGGCATGGCGGCGCTAGACAGCGGAGAGGCTAAGGGGCGCATCGCGATCCCGCCCACGGGCCCTCGCAAAATGGCGCCCCGCGGCCGGGGTCGGTCGCCCGCCTACCTTTGGCTCCCGTGACGTCCCGCGCAGGCGGTTAAAGGCCGGAGGCGGGCGGCGCCAGGGTCTCCCCAAGGCTGCCGGTCTTGTAGTCCCGTCGTCGCAGGGCTGGCCGCTTAGACCAGGAAAACGTGTGTTGGGTCGCCCCAAGGTGCCAGTGAACGCTGAAGAGGGCGAGTTCACGCGCCGTCCCGGTGCGGGCGAGGACGGAAAGGCACGCGCCCAAAAGACCGCGAACCACCCAAAGGGGCACGCCTAAAAAGGTGGCCGCGTGCCCGTCGGAAAGGCGGCGCATTACCCCCTTGCCGTGACGGGCCGCCCGTCGGAACACCCAATCGCGGTTGACGGCGGCGCCGTCGATAATGTGTCCGACCCCAGCGGCTGCGACAATCCGGGCCCGATACCCGGCCGCTTTCAAGCGCATTAAGAGTTCCGTCTCCGAGCCCATGGCGTAATCGGTGGTCCCGTTGGGACCAAGGGCGGGGTTGAAGCGCAAGCCGTCTTTAAAGAGCGCGCCGCGCATGGCGAGGTTAGGACCCCAGAGCACCTCCGGCGAGCAAGGGCCCGGCTGCACCTGGGTTTCGGCGAAAAGGACCCCGTAGTGGGGCTTGAACGTCTCAAGCCACGCCGGCGGCGGGTGGGTCCAGGCGATCCTGATCTCGCCTCCGAAGAGGTCCGTGTCAGGAAACTGGCGCGCAGCCGCCTGGAGCCGGATCAGCCAGTCAGGCTCCGGCAAAATGTCGTCATCGCAAAACACGATCAACTCCGCTGACGCGGCCGTGGCGCCGATGGCGTCCAGGGCGAGGTTGAGGGCGATGTTTTTTCCAGGCTCCGGCGCAAAGAGGCCCGTCAGGGGCAGGCGCGCCTTGAACTCTTGCACGACTTCGCTGGTTTCGTCGGTTGATCCATTGTCGACGAGATAGATCTGAAAACCGCCGTCCGGCGCGCGCAGCGCCGCCATGGCGGCGAGGCAGCGCCGCAAAACAGGCGCGCGGTTGCGGGTGGAAAACAGCAACAGCAGCACTGCTCATCCCCCTCTGTTTACACGCGTTGGCGGCGCGCCTGACGCTGCGAACCACTAACACACCTGCGCTGGGCGACAGCAGGAATTGACATCAATCGTTCATAACCGACCGCGTGGGAACGCCAACCTCTCCAAGGCCGTGCGCCTCCTGTGGCGCGAGTTTTGCAATATAAAGTAGTGATCGACACGCTTCTCAAGCGATATGCCTTGTATGATGGGGTAGGGGCAATATCATGACCCTGCACATCGTTCGGAGGGCTCAATGAAAATCGTTTTGAATCGTCAAAATCTGCTGGGATTCAAGCTTAACGCCGCCGCCACCGGCGGCAAGCTCGGCGGTAAGGCCGGCATCAAGGTCGGCTCTAAGGGCGGCCAAACCTCGTAAGCCTAAGCTTACGACGAAAGACGCCAAGGGCGGAGCGGCGACGCTCCGCCCTTTTGCTTGTGAGGCGGCGCAAGGCGGTCTTGAACCTCTTTTCGGACCGGAACGCGGGTTCGCGCCGCCGAGGTTCGGCCTGGACATACGTCCGCCGGACCGGGCTCGTCTGGACCTCACCCCATTCAGCTGAATCGGCGTGCGGCGAGGGCTGAGCGTCCTACCCTTCGGGACATCATCCCTTGGAGGCTCGCCATGAAAATTCAACTTAACGCCAAAGCGTTGCTCGGCTACCGGCTTGCCGGGTCGGCGAAGAAAGCCGCGCCGGGGTCTAAGGTCGGGGCCAAGGGCGGCGCGTCCGGCCACCGTCCCCTTTAACCCTTTCTCTTAACCGCCTCTCTTCGCCGGCCGTCAAAAAGCCGAAAGGCGGCCCCCGGTCGTCCTTTGGCCATGCCTGCGATCTGGTCCTGAGGGCCATTTCTCCCTAGAGACATGGCCCTTGGACCTCCGCGGGGCTGTCCTGAGCGGCCAAACAACCCTAGCGGCCATGTTCGAGGGGAAACGAAGACGTCCATGACCGGCTTATCGACAGCGTTCGCTCCGAACGTAAAGCGTGCGAGGGCTATCGACGCGCGCATGCACCGCATGCTCGGCGATAGCCTTGAGCACATCTGCAGCGCCGCCCAAGGCCTAATCCCCTTCGACGGTGACGCAATGCGCCGGCTTTATGAGGCCTTACGACAGGGGATGTCGGTTCGGCCCAAGGCCTTCGCCGATTATTATGACCTCGTCCCAGCCCTGGAGATGGGCCAAGACGATGAAGCGATCCGGCTCTTCGGCGAGCTGGCCCAGGCCACGCCGGCGGCGCCCGAGCTTGAGATCCTCGCGCTGAATGATCCGGCCCTTGGCTCAGACCAGGAGCGGTTTACGCAGATGATGAACTCCGACCCCACGGTGGATCTCGGATTTCTTCCGCCGCCGCCCGAGGTTTACGGTCCCTTTGTTGAGCGGTTGACGGCGGGGCTGGCGCTCCTTGACCAGGCCCTGCCTGATCTCTCGGGCGAAATTCGCGCGATTATTCGTCAGGTTATCGTCATCACCGGCGACAGCTCAAAAGCCTACGATGTGGACGGCGGATCGCACTACCAGCTTTGGGGCGCTGTTTTTCTCAATGGCCTGCATCATCCCAATCGCGTGGCCGTCGCCGAAGTGCTCGCCCACGAGTGCGCCCATAGCCTTCTTTTCGGCTTTTGCACCGACTCGACCCTCGTTGAGAATGAAGACGACGAGCTTTTCTCCTCGCCCCTTCGCGTTGACCCGCGCCCCATGGACGGCATCTATCACGCCACGTTCGTCTCCGCCCGGATGCACTGGGCTATGACGCGCCTCGCAGCCGACCCCTCCCTTTCGGCGGAAGAGCGGCGCCAGGCCCACGACGCGGCTGCGGCGGATCGCGACAACTTTTACGCCGGCGAAGGGATTGTGGCTGAGCACGCCCGCCTGACCGATCTGGGACGGGCGTTGATGCACGAGGCGCGCGCCTATATGGCGGCGGCTTCGTGACCCTAAGCCGGCTGCATCCGTGGCGTTGATCCAGCGCGTCGCTCGGTCGGTCGCCTGGTCCACCATCAACGGTTGGGTGCAGCTAGCCTTCAGCCTCCTGACGTTCACCCTGGTGACCCGGCAGCTTGGACCGGCCCTGGTGGGGGTGTGGGGCGTCGTCCTCCTCATTGTCGGCGTGGGCGATCTTTTGACGGGCGGTCCCTTGATGGACAGCATTCAGCAGCGCCGCGACCTCACCCTGGATCAGCGCAACGGCATGTTCTGGGTGGGTCAGGGCGTTGCGGTCAGTTTCGCCTGCCTCGCGGCGGCGGCGTCGCCGGCCCTCTGCGCCCTTTTCGGCATCAAGGGCTGGACGGTCCTTCTCCTTTGTCCCTTGGCGAGCCTGCCTCTCTCGGCGGCGACCAGCTGGTGCGGGGCGCTCCTCGGACGCGAGCTGCGGTTCGCCGTCATGTCCCAGATCAATCTCCTCGCCGCCGTCGCCAGCAGCCTCGTGGCCATCATCGGCGTGACGGCGGGCTTCGCCGTCTGGTCCCTCCTCATGGGAGAGATTTGCGGTCGGCTCATCCGCAGCACCGGCTTCTGGCTTGCCTGCCGCGCACGCCCTGGGCGCCCGCGCAACCTGGCCGCCGCGGGGGCGCTCATGCGCTTCAACACCCACAGCTTCGGCGTCTACACCCTCGGCTACGCCGACGCGAGCGCGCCCGCTTTTTTGACGGGCGCCATGCTCGGCCCGCGGGCGCTCGGTTATCTCATCATCGCCCAGAAGCTCCTGTCCCTCCTCAATCAGCTCGTCCTCTCGCCCCTCAGTGAAGTCTCCATGGCCGCAGCCGCGCGCGTGCAGACCGATCCTGAAAAACTCAAAGCCCTCGTTAAAGGGCTCTACTGGATGGCGGCGGTGTTCGCCTACCCCGCGTTTCTGGGGGCGAT
>Ga0116230_10004595_pt1 | contig 13528 bp, 11 predicted proteins | sample S1TSphfallax_3_FD_88678 | JGI IMG/M metagenome (GOLD analysis project Ga0116230, IMG submission 88678) | Host-associated microbial communities from peat moss isolated from Minnesota, USA - S1T2_Fd - Sphagnum fallax MG | ecosystem: Host-associated > Plants > Peat moss > Unclassified | place...
CAGGCTGAGTCTCATCAGATGTCGGAGTCATGGTCTCCTCCTTTGCCCGCCCCTTTGTTGGGGCGCGACATGTTCGTCTCGACACACTTCTCCGAGACGCGGACCGGGTTCGCGCACTGCCCCGCCGCCGCACGGGTAAACGCCCGGTAGAGCCGCTGCACATCCACCCTCTGCCCGGCGCGCACCTCGCGCTCCACCGCCGAGTGCATGGCCGAGAGCAGCTCCGGCCGCAGCTCGTTCAGAATCTTGTCGATGTAAATGTAGGGCAAGCGCGCTCCGTGTCTCCTTTGAACGATACAGGCTGAAAGCTCCGGCGGGGAACAGATCGCAGCGCAGGACGGCGGTGATGTGATGTACGATAAGGCTCCATGCGGAGCCTCATCTCACTTGTGGTCGCGATTGCAGTCGCAATGCCGGGAGCGCTCGCGCAGCGGACGGAGGCACCGGCGATGCTTCACGCCCACGGCACGTTTACGGTAAAGGTTCTGCCCCTGACGCCAGCTCCGGCCGATGGGCTCTCGCGGTACTCCATCGACAAGGAGATTCACGGCGACCTCGAAGCGACCACCAAGGGCGAGATGTTCTCCGGCGGCGACCCCAAGGCGGGCGCGGCCGGATATGTCGCCATCGAGGTCGTCATCGGAACGCTCGCCGGCAAGCACGGCAGCTTCGCCCTGCAGCACATGGCAACCATGGACGCAAGCGGATCGAAGATGCAGGTCGTGGTCGTTCCGGGCTCCGGAACGGGCGAGTTGAAAGGCATCGCGGGCACCTTCACCATCAAGATCGCCGACGGCAAGCACAGCTACGACCTGGAGTACTCGCTGCCGGAGTAGGTCTCGCGGCGATCAGGGCTTGACGCGCAGCATCACCACGCCATGGCTCGGCACCTCGGCCGAGTAGCTCCCCGCCAGCTTCCCAAGATCCTTCGCGGCCCAGAGGTCCCGCACGTCGGCCTTCAGCGTCGCCGGGTACCCGATATCGTCCCAGCTTGCGGATATCTTCGCGGGCGCGGCGCTCCGGTTCAGCAGAATCACGGCTCGGCCGCCATCGGCGAGCTGCTTCGACCAGACTTCGAGGTCCCCCTCCTTCTTCACGCGGTGGCCCTGGATGCCCATCGGGTCCTGATCGATCGCGATGACCTCCTTGTTCAGCAGGATGGACTTCGTGTCCGCGGACATCTTCGAGATATCGTTCCCGGCGAGCAGCGGCGCGGCCAGCAGCGCCCACAGGCTGAAGTGCGCGCGATACTCTTCGGTCGTCATGCCGCCGTTGCCGACCTCCAGCATGTCGGGATCGTTCCAGTGGCCGGGCCCGGCATAGGAGTAGATGGGGTCGAGCTGGTCGATGATCTGCACGACGCCGTTGCCGCCCCACGACCTCTTGCAGTCCCAGCAGTCCTGGATGTCATCGGTAGAGCGCCACATATTGCCAATGGGTCCGGCCCAGAGCCACGGCTTGTTCGACCCCCACTCGCAGAGGCTGAAGAGGATCGGCCGCCCGGTCTTCGCCGTCGCCTCGGCCAGCGCATTCCGCATCAGCGTATAGGAGGACTCCGCATTCTGCCCCGGCAGCGTGTTGCACCAGTCTTCCTTCAGGTAGTCGACGCCCCAGGCGGCGTACTGCATCGCGTCCTGATACTCATGCCCGATGCTTCCCGGCCGCTTGGCGCAGGTCATGGTTCCCACATCGGTGTAGAGACCCATCTTCAGCCCCTTGGAGTGGATATAGTCGGCCAGCGCCTTGATGCCCGAGGGAAAGCGCGTCGCATCGGCGACGATGTTCCCGGCGGCGTCACGCGAGGTCTGCCAGCAGTCGTCCAGGTTCACGTAGACGTACCCTGCGTCCTTCATGCCGTTCGCCACCATGGTGTCGGCGGTCTCGCGGACCACCTTCTCGTTCAGGCCGGCGCAGGCGAACTTGTTCCAGGAGTTCCAGCCCATGGGCGGGGTGCGGGCCAGGCCGTTGTCCAGCGCGTGGGCGGCGGCTGCGCAGCCGAACAGAACGGCGGCAAGAGACAGAATCGAGACGATGCGAGTTGCGCGGCGGAACATTGCGGGAGCCTCCTGATGAGCTTCGACAAAACAGTATCATGCGGAGCTCTCAGAGTATCTTCTCGTAGCAGAAGAAGCGCAGGCCGGGGCGGAACTCGAGGCCGATCTCACCCGCGAGGGTATAGCCGAGCTTCGGCAGAAGCCGCTGCGTGGCCTGGTTCCGCGTGTTGGTGTCGACGCGGACGCGGGGTGTCGCTGGTGATCCGATGCGGGAACGGGCAACCGCCTCTGCCTGATGGAGCAGCGCGACGGCGATTCCCTTTCCCTGAAACGCCGGATCGACGGCAAGCCGATGCACGACCACGGCGGGAAGGGTGATGTCCCATCCGGCCTGGACGTACTCGGGGGACTGGTCTGGGGTCAGAGCGGCAACCCCGGCAATCTCAACGTCGATCTCGGCAACCCAGAGGTCGCCGTGGGCGATGTCCGCCTCGAAGACTCCGGCATGCGGGTAGACGTCATCCCACTGGAGGTTTCCGGCGGCGCGCATCAGGGGCACCACCGCGCGGACGATCCGCATGATGGCTGGAAGATCGGCGGATGTGGCGAGACGGAGTCGCATGGGTTGTTTATACGACAGGTGAAGAATGGTGGTGGCTCAGCCCAGCTCTTGAAATCGAGCCCCTGGGTGCCCGCCGCATTTGTGGCAAAGTAAATCATGCGGAACTCGACGATAAGGCTTGGCGGGCCTCCGCTCTTGTTGCTCGTGGCGATCCATGCTGCGGGCCAGTCCGACGCGGTGAAGGCGAAAGAACCCACCGGCGGTGTTACGGGGCATGTGCTGTGCGGCGATACGAACCTTCCGGCGCGTCTCGCAAGGGTGCTGCTGCAGCCAGCCTATGAGGCCGTTCCCGTGAGACCAAAGCACAAACCGGGTGAGGCTGCGCAGGAAGACGACCCGCCGCGCACTCCGGCGGTGAGCATCGCGCAGACGCTTCTGGACGGATCGTACTCGATCAACGGCGTGAAACCGGGGAAGTACTACGTGATCGTCGAGAAGGTTGGATATCTCTCTCCGCTGTCGCAGTTGACGCGCGAGCAGTTGAATAAGCCGGACGACGTGGCGCAGGCATTGATTAGCAAGCTGCTGGTGCCGGTCACGGTGACGGCGAACCATGTGGCGCAGGCGGACGTGCGGATCGTGCGCGGCGGATCGATCTCCGGAACAGTCCGGTTCGACGATGGCAGCCCGAATGGCGGCGGATCGATCTCGCTGATGCGAAAGAACCCGGAGGGCAAGTGGAAGGACTTTCATCCATCGACGCTGGGCGGCATGTTCGCAAGAGAGGGCGCGGATGACGAAGGCCGCTACCGGCTGAGCGGCCTGCCGGATGGCGAGTATCTGGTGAAGGCGGAGATCGACCTGACGGAGATGAAGGTCGACAACATCTTTGGCGAAAACCACTCCATTTACTTCAACAGCGGCTACTCGCTCAGCGTCTACTCCGGCGGCGCGATGCGGCCCAAGGACGCGAAGCCGATCAAGCTCCAGGAGGGTGAGGAGGCGGACCTGTCCGACATCGAGATACCAGTCTCGAAGCTGCACGCAGTCTCCGGAAGCGTCCTCGACGCCTCAGGACATGTGGTGAATGCGGCGAAGGTCTCCATCGTCTACCCGGACGATGACACCGAACTCGCCTCAACGTGGGTGAGCGCGGAGGACAGCGAGTTCCACTTTTACTTCGTCCCGGAAGGCGAGTACACGCTCAAGGTGACGGCGGCGAGGGATGTGACCCGCGAGGAGGTTCCCTATCCGCCGGGAACCATGCCGCCAACCCACACGGAAGAGAAGACGGTTCGGGAGTACAAGGAGGCACAGCAGCCACTGGTGATCGCCGGAGAGATGATTGGCGTGGTGGCGACGGTCGCGGCGAAGGACGTAAAGCTGGCGCCGGCGGCGCAATAGCTACATGATGCGGAAACGCTCGCGCATCAGCCGCTGGAAGCGGGGCTTCCAGATCAGGTCGTAGGCAAGCTCCTTGCCGGGGAACATGGCGAGGGCGGCGGACTTGCTGTCGGCGATCATCTGCGAGGCGTCATCGACGGTCAGCGAGGGGTCCTGCGCGATGACCTGCATCACCATGTTCATCATCATCTGCAGGCGGCGGATGAGCTTCTGCTCTTCGATCTGCTCGGGGGTGACAGCGGCTGGGGCGGGTGTCGCGGCTTCCGGTGCGGTGGACTTCAACTCCATGCGGGACCCTCGATTGACTCGATCTGACAGCGAACAACCTACCTCATCGGCTGAAACCGCGCCTATGACCACAGAGCCTATGGGACGCCTGATGCCGCTCCCTTCAGCGAGACTGTGTCGATGCCGGGGTTCGCGCCTGGACTCAGGAGCCGCGCGGTGCCGTCTATTTCAATTTCGTGAATCGCACCGTCTTTCGTCAAGAGAAATTGTGCGAGGCCGAACCTGTCTGTGCGATAAAGCGGAATTCGAGACGCCGCGATGCGGTCGATGACCTCCTCGCGCGGGTGGCCGAAGGTATTGCCGCGGCCGACCGAGATGACGGCGGCGCGCGGTGCCGCGGCGGCGAAGAACTCCGGCGTGGTGGAGGTTCGGCTGCCGTGGTGGCCGACCTTGAGCAGGGTCACGGGCTGAACCTCTCCGGCGGAGAGCATCGCGCGCTCGCTCGGTGCTTCGGCGTCGCCCTCGAGCAGGGCGGAGGCCGTGCCGTAATCCACACGCAGCACCAGCGAGTCGTTGTTGGCGGGCGGGCCGTAGTTGGCGTAGGTCGGCGCCGGCGCGAGCACGGCGATCCGGATGCCGGACCAGCCCGTCGCGTCGCCTGCGTGGAGATGGCGAACGGCGACGCCGAGGGCAGCAGCCTCATCGAGCAGCGCGGCGTAGGCGGGCGATCCGGGGTCGATGCTGACCCACAGCTCGCGCGGGCGAAAGTTCCGCAGGATAGCGGGCATTCCGCCCATGTGGTCGCTATGCGCGTGGGTCAGGACGACGACATCCAGCCGCCGGATGCGCCGCGACCACAGGTACGGCGAGACGACGTCCTCCCCGATGTCGAAGCTGTTGGTGGCGATGATGCCGCTCGGGCTTCCGGGCCGACCGACCGGGCCGCCGGCGTCGATCAGCATGGCTCGGCCATTCGGACTGAACACCAGGAGCGAGTCGCCCTGGCCGACGTCGATTGCCGTGACCTCCAGGGCATCGGGCGTGAAGATGGGCCGCTCCGGCCAGAGGAACATTGCGGCGACCAGAGGCAGCACTCCGGCGGCGATGAGTGCGCCCAAACGCGACCGGCGGACGAGCCAGCAGCAGGCCATCCAGCCGGCGAATGCGATCGCTATCACAACCACGGACGGACCGGGAACGCGCCAATCCGCGGCGTGGAGACGGCTGATTCTGGCGATCAGGCCGTTGATTCCGTGCAGCATAAGGGCGGTCGCGGCGGCGGGAACCGCGGCCAGCCACGCGTTAACCAGCGACAGCAGAAAGGTGACCAGCGCCATCGGCGCGAGGATGGCAACCATCGGAATGCTGAAGATATTCGCGGGCAGGGCGAAGAGCGTGGCGCGGTGGAAGTAGAGCGCCATCGGAAGGGCCATCACAATTTCGGCAACCAGCGTGATCAGCAGAAGTTCGAGCAGCCACAGGGACCAGCGGAGGAGCGTGGCCGGTAGAAAGCGCGCTCGGCGGCCGGCCCGGTATCCGAAGAGCCTGGCAACGCGGGGTTCAAGGTGCTCGCCGCGGATGCGGAGGAGGATGCGGAACTCCGCGAGACGCGGGTGCATCGCGAGATCGCGCCAGGTCTCATCCAGGTTGCGGCAGGCGCGGGCGTAGGGCATAAAGCTCCACTCGCCGAGCGGCACGGCGATGCCGGCGATGGCGAGGATGACGAGGAAGGTCATCTGGAAGCTGGACTCGAAGAGGCTGGACGGCGAGAGGACCAGAACGGCGATGGCCGCCGCGCCGAGCGCATTCAGCGGGCTGCGGTCGCGCGTCAGCAGCCGTGCGACGAGGAAGATGGACGCCATGAGCAGCGCCCGCTGCACCGGCGGGCCGAAGCCGGTGAGCATCGCATAGAGCGTCGTCAGGACGATGGTTGCAATCGTCGCAGCGACCGGCGCGATGCGCAGGCGGCGGCAGAGCCAGAAGACGCCGCCCGCGAGCAGACCGACGTGCAGGCCGGAGACGACGAAGAGATGGAAGGAGCCGGTGCGCTCAAAGCCGAGGCGAAGCGTGTGATTGAGCCGGTCCCGGTCGCCGAAGAGCATGGCATTGAGCATTCCGGCGTCATCCGATGTGAGACGAAGCGACGGCGGAAGCGCGCGATTGGGCCGCGAGGCGGAGTAAGCGAGCAAGCGGTCGGCGGCCCACGTCTGCGCGGCGTACAGACTGCATCGGAGGCCGGCCGCGAACGATGATTGCGCCGGCATTCGCCTGAGGCTTGAGACGGAGACGTTTGCATGGGCACCGATGCCCTGCGCGGCGAGATAGTCTGCATACTGCCAGGCGCCGGGGTCGCGGTAGCGCTCGGGTGTGCGGAGGCGGAGCGGCGCTTCGAGCGTGTCGCCGCAACGCAGCGGCTTCGCGGGCGCGTCGCCCGTCAGCGTGATGCGCAGTCCGCCGTTGACGGGGACGAGAGTGGAGGTCTCGGGGGTGAGTTGCTCAATCGCATCGACGGCGAGGTCGACTGACAGAGTCGGCGAGGCTTCGGATTCGTCCCATTCCGATGTGTCCGCGTCGCGGTCGGTAGTCGGTGCGCGGGGCGGAAGCTCGCGGATGCGAACGATGCGTCCGCGAACGGTGCGGCTGAGGCCGTCGGCGTAGCGGCAGAGTTCGGCCTGGGAGGCTGGGGCGGGCTGCATCTCCGCGGACCAGAACCCTGCGACGACCCACAGCGCCAGCACCGCAAGGAAAGGAACGAATCCGCGACCGACGCTCCCGCCCATGCGATGCGACCGCAGGGATGGGGCACCCTTATTTCTTTCAGGGATAAGGGCGCAGGCGGTCATGAGGACCGCGAAGATCAGGAGCAAGATTGCCGGCCGATAGGCGAGGGCTGGGCGCGCGAGCATCTCCCCGGCGCAGAAGGCGAGGGCCGCGAACAGCAAGGGCGCTCGGCGGAAGCGCAGCGGTTCGACGGGCGCGGCAGAGCCGGGCCAATGCGGCGGCGTGGGTTGGGTCTTCAGGACGAGCTCCTTCAGTGCTGCTCTGCGGGGAAGCTGAAGTTTCTGTCGTAGGGCCCAGGATTACGGGATTGGTTTGCCGGGAAAGTCTTGCGCTGCTGGCCCATAATGTAGCAGGTTTGGCGGCCCTACAGATGAAGCACGGCGACCGTCTCCATGTGGAAGGTCTGGGGGAACATGTCGACGAGATGCAGGTGGGTGATCTTGTATCCGGAGCCGGTGAGAAGTTTGAGGTCCCGGGCAAGCGTGACCGGATCGCAGGAGACGTAGACCACCTCCGGCGCGCGGATGCGGCCGAGCAGCGCGCAGACCTCCGGCCCGACTCCGGCGCGGGGCGGGTCCATCACGATAAGCTCCGGCCGTTCGCGTTGAACGACGGCGGCCTTCAGGAACTCCACCGTAGTCGCGGCGATGGCGCGGTGATTCCTGCCGTTCGCGGCAGAGGCAAGCGCAGCCTTCAGATTCGTGGCGGCGGGTTCGGCAGCCTCGACGGCGACCACTCGGTCAAACTGGCCAGCCAGGGCGCGGGAGAAGAGACCGACGCCGGCGTAGAGGTCCCACGCCAGCGTGCCGCTGCGGCCCGCAGTGGCAACTCCGACCAGTGTAGAAATGAGATATCGGTTGACCTGAAAGAATCCGCCGCGACCCACCCAGTGATTGACTTCGTCTACCCGGTAGACGAGGCCCGGAGCACCCCACTGCGGTCCGGGTTTCGCGTGCTCGGCACGGCGGCCCTGCGGCGACGGCTTCTTCGGCAGGATTGCGACTCCCGCACCCGTAAGCTGCGGGATCGCGCGCTGGGCCGCCCCGCAGAAGGCCGCAAAGCTCGCAGGTGAAGGGTTGCGCGTGAAGAGGACAAGCTGCAGCGCTGTCTCGTCGGCGTTGGTGAAGAGTTCCAGCTCGACCGCCGCCGCAAGCCAGGCACGGATCGGCGGTTCGACTGCCGCAAATTCGAGCAAGGTCGACGCGGCCTGCCAAAGTATCGGAGCGGCGATGGGGCACATGGCGATGGGCAGCATCGCGTCCCCGCCGGTGGCATTGTGCCGGTTGTAGCCGACGCGGAGTTCGCCATCCACCTCGCCGACACGTAGGCGGATGCGGTTGCGGTAGTGCCACTCACGAGCCGAATGCACTTCGATCTCAGGAGGCTCGGCCAGCCCGGCGCTGGAGAATATCTCGCGCAGGATCGCCTGCTTGATGCGGAGTTGCTCGGGATAGCTGGCGTGCTGGCAGTGGCATCCTCCACAGGCGCCGAAGTGGATGCACCCGGGTACCACGCGGTCAGACGAGGGTTCGAGGATGCGAAGGCCCTCCGCCGCATCCATCTCGACGAGTTCGCCGGGCAGAACGAACGGAACCGCCACGCCTTCGTCCGACGCACCCGCGCCGCCATAGAGCATCTTCGTGATGCGCGTCGCGCTCATCCTTCGTGGCTCATGTAGAAGAGGCTCAGCCGAGGCAGCCTGTGCGCTTCAAGCAGCTTCTTCTGCAGGAACTGCTGCTGGACCTGCTTAATCTGAACGGCCTGCATCTTGCCGCGATAGGGTGCCAGTTCGCGGGCTGCCTGCTCCCGCAGGGTGACGAGCTGATCTTCAGGAGCAGCGGTCAGGAGCGCGGCGAAGAGCTTCTCCTCGAAGACGGTGAGAGTGCGGTCGAGGGCCTCGAGCGAAGCATCGGATGGGAGCGTTCCGGCGAGTTCACGGAGCCGCGCGGCGACCTCGCCGGCTGTCGCATCGGCTGGCGGCGGCAGCTTCGCCGCCTCGATGCTCGCGGCGTTCGCGGCAAGATAGCGCCCGATCCGGGCGATCTCGAAGCCGGTCTCTCTCGCTTCGATCGCCGCTGCGGGAGCCGTGCCGATCGCCGCCTCTCGAACCTGCTCCACCGCCTCCATCACCGCCTGCGCGCACCAGCCGAGACCGTTCACCTTGCGGATGCGGGCCGAACTTCGCCGAGACCTGGCATCGTGCTTGTCGAAGGCGCTGTCGATACCCCGCAGCACGGCTTCAAGAGGCACCCCGGCCTCACGCCAGGTCTCAATCAGCGCCCAGTCCAGCGTGGAGAGCATCAGCAGCGATCCGCGGCGCTGCTGGAAGCGCTCCTCGATCTCGGTGAAGTAGTTGAAGTAGTTCTGCATGGGCCGCAACCTCCAGTCTACTGGCATGGGAGGTCTGCATGCGGCATCAGCGCGAGGCGATCCGGTGGCCGATGCGGATCAGCGGCCGCTCGACAAAGTGATAACTGAGCAGCGCCATCGCCAGGGCCGCCAGATAGCTGAGGGGGAAGTGCTGCAGGGCGGCGAGCGGTCCTGCAGCCCGCTGGTGGCCCATCACAAAGAAAAAATCCTGCCAGAGGTACAGGCTGTAGGAGATGCGTCCCACGAAACGCAGCGGAGAGAGTTCCAGCAGCCGGGTGGTCCAGGATGCGGGATGCAGCACCGTCGCGATCACGATCAGCGGGAATCCGAAGACGACAGTCAACGGACCGAAGGTCCGGATGCGGATGGCGGCCACGGCCACCAGAACCACCAGAAGAAAAGCCACCCAGGGGCGCAGCCAGCGGACGGCGGCCTCGCGGACCCGCGGCTCACAGATCAGCACCGCAAGAAACGCGGGCACCATCAGCTGCGAGAGCCGCTCGTCCGTGCGCAGCCAGACGGCCTCGGTCTGCAGCCTCGGAAACCGATAGATTGCCATCGTCCAGAGAGTCGCCAGGGCGGCGATCACGCCGGTAATGAGCAGCCGCCGCCGCACCGCGAAGACCAGAAGCGCCGGCAGCAGAAGGTAGAAGTGCTCTTCCACGGAGAGCGACCAGAAGTGGATGGTGTACCAGTGCGCCGGTGTGTCACCGGCGTGAATGATCCAGAGGTTGCGCACCATCAGCACCGATGTGACGACCCCGCCCCAATCGCCCGGAAGAATATGAGCCAGCGAGAGCAGCGCGTAGACACACAGAAAGAGCCACGCGGCGGGCATGATCCGGAAGCTGCGCCGGATGTAGAAGCCGCGCAGCGAGATCGCACCGGTCCGGCGTTGCTCGTCGATCAGCCGAGAGCAGATGAGGAAGCCGCTGATGGCGAAAAAGAGATCCACCCCGAGATAACCGTACTCGTGCAGCCAACTGTTCGAGAGCGGACCCAGCCGATAGAGGCCGTCGTGATACTGGATGACGGAAAAGATGGCGATGGCGCGCCAGCCGTCGAGCGACGCAAGGTAGCCCTGCTTCGGCCGGGCAGTCTCAGTTGCGGGTGATGTGCGGGCCGTGATCGCCGAAGCGCTGGGTCCAGAGACTGAAGCCATCGTGTTTGGTTCCTCCTCGCCCCCTGACACGGGCTGTCACGGTCTAGACGCGGGCATCGCCCGGAAATATCTTCAGCCACGTCGATTGGCCATGGCGGACGGAATCGCGGCGCAAAGCTCCGCTTGCCGTCGCGCGAGCCGACGGCTCCCGCTTTGCTTCCATCGTCAGAGTTTCGTGCATCGGGCCGGACTGGTCACGCGAAGCCAGCCGCGCGTCTTCCGCAGTCTGTTCGCGGACGGCCCAGACCAGCAGCACTCCGACCGCCAGCAGCAGCCAGCAGGTATGTCCGCCGATGGTCAAGTCCCACAGCCTGTGGCGGGGCGCGATCAGTCCGAATCGGCTTCCCGCAAGCCTCACGATCGCGCTTGTGTTCACCAGAAAGTCCGAGAGCAGCAGAAGCATCCATCGCGCCGAACGGAGGTGCAGATGCCGGAAGCACCACAGGACCAGCGGCAGCAGCACAATCGCCGCATACATCCGCGAGTAGCTGGGCAGAAGCCCGAGGGCAAGACATCCGGCGGGAATGAGAAGCGGCAGATCGAACGGCCGCATAGCGCCATCGCCCGCGACGCTGCCCTTACCCCATCCCGCACGGCCAAGAAACGCCGCCAGCAGGCAGAGATAGACCACCGCGGCAGCCGCAGCGGCCAGCGTCCGGTTGCCGAAGGCGGCGAAGGCCACCAGTTGCAGGTCGATGCGGTCGGTGTTCCAGAAGTTCTCCGTCGAGACGTCGGCATTGCCGCCGTGGGCAAAGAGCATCTCTGCGTTATGCCTGTAGTCCGGCAGCCACGAAAGGCCCTGGTGCAAGAGCAAAGGAGCTAGCGAAGCCGCTGTGATGATCGCGCACGCGGCTACGATGCCTGCCAGCAATCGCCAGCGGCGATCACGAATCAGCCAGGGGAGCAAAAAGAGCCCGGTCGTCGGCTTGATGCAGATCGCGGCGGTCGCTCCAACTCCGGCCAGGAGCCCGGCCGCGAAGGGCCGCCGTCTTATCGCGACAGAATCCGACTCCCGGATGCCGGCAAGAACGGCAAGAATCGACGCAGAGGCGGCAAACAGAACAATGTTCACGGAGTGAAACGCTGCGTGGATGGGCGCAAAGCCAAGGGCGAACGCCACGAAGAACATCGCGGCGGGCTCGCGCAACAGCCCGGAGAGCGTCCGCTGCTCCGGCCAGCCGAGCCGCACCAGACCGTAGACCACTGCCGCGTAAAGCACAAGGCTGATCGCCACGAAAGCGTCGAACGACTGCTGCCAACGCAGCACAGCCAGCGGAACCATCAAAAGAATTGTGGGAGGCGGATAGACCGAGCCGGCACCCACCAGGCTGTCCGGCAGGGTGTGCGGCGCGCCACCCGCGTACCAGGTCGGGATCGTGGAGGCGGGATCGTAGGGATTGAGTCCCGCTAGCCAGAGCCTTGCCGCCACGAAGGGAGAGGACCAGTCGCTCGGCCAGTCGCTTCGGGTGCGGACGATCGCGCGGAAGACAAACTCGAGTGCGCCGACGGCCGCGGCGAGCCATGCCAGACCCCTCGACACTCGATGGCTCATGGGCGCGACGGAGTTCGGATGTGCAAGGTCATGGTAAAATTTACCTGTAAAGCGTGCTCAGATTACCACACCATCGGGAGAGCTCTCCCACGGAAGCGGCTGCGAGAGCAGCGGGATTCATGGAATTTGGCGGCCACTTTGAGCTCCAGGCAACCGACGGCTTCCGTCGACCATCATCACCTTGAACTGCTTCGTACGCTTGGCTTCAGACTTCGCCGATTGCTGCACTTGCCATTTTAATCCCGAGGCGTCCCCTCCCCATGGTTTTGGCGCGCGTCCTGATCCTGCTCCCTTTCCTCGTCGCCCTGGCGATGCTGAACCGCATGCCGGCGGCCCGCGTGGCCCTCAAAGTATACCTGCCCTGCATGATGCTGATACCGCTGTACCTGCAGGTCCCGGTGGGCGGGCTCTTCTTCGACCCCACCACGTTCGTCGCCGTGGTGCTTGCAGTAATCGGATGGTATACGTGGTCCAGTTCCCTGCGGCTTACGGCCCTCGATGGGTGCGCTCTGCTCTTCGCCGTCAGCGCATTCATCTCGGACGTCCAGCGCCACGACGCCAAGCTGGCCATGTACGCCTTCCTCACGTTTTTCATCGCGTATGTCTGCCCCTACGTCATAGGCCGGACGCTGATTGAGCAGAGCGGGATGCGGCGGGAGTTCGCCAAGGTCTTCGTGCTCTGCCTGGTAGCGATTGCGATCGTCAGCCCGTTCGAGTACCTGACGGTAAGAAACCCCTTTCAGGAGTTTGTGGAAAGAGTCTTTCACCACTGGGTGGCCTGGCCGCGGCAGACGCGATGGGGATTCGCCCGTATTGCTGGCCCGTTTGGCCACGCCATCGTGGCCGGAATGGTCTTTTCCATCGGCCTCCTGCTCCAGATGTGGCTGGTGGGAACCCGAAGCTGGAACTCGCGGCTGCTCGGGTCCTTCAGGTCGCGGCGCAAACCGCTCATCATCACGCTGGCCGTGCTCATGGGACTGTTCATGACCCAGTCTCGCGGCCCGTGGATCGGCTGCACGTTCGGCCTCATCATCGCCGCCATCGGCTTCGCGCGCAACCGTCGGCGCGCGGCAATCCTCGCCCTCAGCGGACTGGCGGTGGCACTCACGGTGACCAGCATCGTGCTGAACAAGTACACCAACATCGACGACACCAAGACGACCGATCGCGACCAGTTGAATGCCAGCTATCGCCGCGAACTGATCGCAACCTATACCCCGCTCATCGAGGAGGGCGGAGTCTGGGGATGGGGAACGCCGCAGGTCGTGGCGAACGGGGCGATCGGATACAGCAGGAACCAGGCGTCGATCGACAACAACTACATCCTGGTCGCAATGTGGCAGGGATACTTCGGAATCGGTCTCCTGCTGCTGATGTATGGACTTACCCTGGCACACCTCATCCGGCTTTGCGCCACCATGCGGAACCGGGACGATATTCTCTTCGCCTATTGCATGATGGGATGCGTGCTGGCG
>Ga0116230_10004598_pt1 | contig 13522 bp, 9 predicted proteins | sample S1TSphfallax_3_FD_88678 | JGI IMG/M metagenome (GOLD analysis project Ga0116230, IMG submission 88678) | Host-associated microbial communities from peat moss isolated from Minnesota, USA - S1T2_Fd - Sphagnum fallax MG | ecosystem: Host-associated > Plants > Peat moss > Unclassified | place: USA...
AACTTTTAATTTGAAATTTATATACTTGGACAATAACAAATTGATTTAAAATCATGGCATGACATGATTTCACATTGATACATGTATGGTTGTAGGATACATATAGTCTATTCCAAGATAGTACATATGGTCATTGGACCTTCTTTTGTTCACCAAAACCTTTGTTTGTTCATTAGACCAAATTTGTGCAATCCAATGGTGTTTGTTCATCCCCATTTTTTCAATTACCAAAATTGATGAAATATAAATGCCATCCAAATTATGGATGGGGGACATTCCACATGGATGAAAAAATAAGAACCAAGTTCAATGGTGAGCCTATGAGCCTAGCTATAGAAACATGCAAACCATGCGTGTTTTTCAAGGACCAAAAAATCCTTAAAGGCCTAGGGCAATGGCAATTCACACAATCACCTCATTTTTGCAAATTGCAATTTCCAACCTAAGGTGATGGTGGTTCACACCATCATTATCCTTTCATTTGTGCAAATCACAAGTAACATAATCAATTTAGAAAAACATCATTGCATCAGTTTATTACACACAACTCATGAAAACATTGTTGCATTGGCCTTTTTTTACATGCACCTCAAACTTGGGGAGTTCTTACACAAGTCCCCTCCTCCATTGTCACTATTACTTGAATTCTCTCTTTGGGGGATAACTAATAACAAAAGCTTTAATTTGTGCATCAACTTGAACTTACACATTGCACGTAACAATGATATTTGTTAGGTTCAAATTGATTAAGAAAAACAATGAAAACATTCTAAAACTAAAAATTATGAGGCTTATGTTGTGTTTCCAAGGCTTCATTACAATATTGTAATACTTAATTTAGTTTGACATTAACTATATTATTATTTTTTAATTCCAGAAAATTAATTATTTAATAATTATATTGAAATTTATATGCATATGATAAATATGGCAACTTAATGTTAAAAAATATTGCACCCACAACTAATATTTGGCAAGATCTATTGATTTTTTTTTCAACTAAAAGGGTTCAACAACCCAATTTTTAATTTTCCACAATTTCAAATTAATTTTATGTGTAAAATTGCATTTATTTCAAAATAAATAAATAGATGAATCGTGGCAATGAAAAGCCCTTGGGTTTGTGAAATGGGGCAAAGATTAAACAATATCAAAACATTAAATACGACACAAGCCCACCTCCTCCCTCGCCATTATCCATCCTTAAGGATTCAACTTCTCCATGGCCCCATCTTTTCCCCATGCCCACCTTCTCCTGAAGAATATCATTTCCTCGACCCCATGTTGGGCCTAAATTAGTCTAACCCAATTTTAATTAAGAAGTGTAAAACAATTAAGGAAATTTTAGGGTCACCTTAAGTCCTAAAGGAGCATGTTAATGCATGTGTTCTTATGCTAATTGGATTTGAAGGGTGGTGGCCTAGTTCGGTTAACAAGGTTGTAGGTTGGCCAAATTATGATAAGATAAGGTTATCATATCCTTGTCTTAAACTGGTTAAACTTGTTGGATAAGGAGGTACAAATAAGGTGGAGGGTGCTTTTCATGAACTTCTAGCAATTAAGGTTAAAGCAAGATAAAAATAATAACATCTTCATGAAGTTAAGAGGAAAGGACATAGTTGTTGACCTTTATTTCCTCTTTTTGACTAATGAGTGGGACATGAAAGGTTATGAAAAAAAAGGAGTGATGATGATGTTGTGATTTGTGAAGATGAAAAAGGATCACGACATGCCATGAAAAGGTGAAATAGATGAAGTGGGGGGGATACAAAATCATGGGTGAGCAAGTTCCTTAAGAAATAATCAAGTCTACACATGTTTTGGAAGATGGGGGCAAGTTTTTCAAGTGATGGTGCGAGTGGCTACTCAAGTGGGGGATTTCATGAGCATGGTGACTAGAGGCAAATGTGAGAGATTTAAGAAAAAGCACTTGGGCTTGTTGTTAGAAAAAAAAGATAAGAGTAAAAAAAGGGAAAAAAACTTGAATGGTTGTCGCAACCCTAGCCTTGGGCTCGCGACCAAGGCAATGGTTTATAAGGTTGCGAGCCAAGAGGAAGCCTGAGAGTGAAGGAAAGTGTGAGGGAATGAACCCTCGCACTCCCAAGGGAGCTTCCACTTTGGGAGTTTTGAGTCCCAGTGGATTCCCGAATTTTCAAAGAACGATTGCAAAGGTCAAAACCCAATGGATTGAAAAGTTTTTTATATCATTAGAAAGCTATTAAAACAGAAATGTTTAAAATGGGCTTGCATGACCGATTTAGACACTGAGAACACAAGTTATGGCCAAAAGAAAGGCCAAGAATCAAATTGGCAATTTGACTCACGACCACTAAAAGTCGGGAATGGACCCGATCTCCTTGTGTGCAAGTGGGGTGCAACATACCATTGGAAAGATCTTGACGAGGCTACAACTTTGTTTCAAACCTCATTTTAATCGAAGGTTTACACATAACATTATGTGGCCCCAAAGTCGCGAGAATCCCAGCTTTGGGAATTTCAGGACTCCCATTTGGGAGTCCTAGGACAAAATGCCATTTGAATGTGGGCCTTGTGGAGAGGCATAGAGTATACTATAAGGGAGAAGGTGGTGGCTTCCCCCCAAGTTCGGGCCCTAGTGAATCTTGTGAATTCGACTTTGCTCATGGCTCATTTTAGCACCAAAGTGCTCCAACTATGCACTAACCAACTTGTTGTTTGGTTTTGTGCAAGTCCGTGTGAGTGATTAAGTGCTTATCATTCTTCCTACTCCCATCTTGGAGCTCCAGCACGCCCCTTTACCCCAAAGTGCTTCAAACCAAGGAACATGTCCCCAACTCCTTACTTTTTCGTTGTTTTCACTTTAAAGTCACATTTGAGTCTATCAAGGAGCTTGGGAGCGCATCAATGGCCATTTTTTGTTGGGCCTAGGAACAAAAAGTAATGGTCTACCCCTTGTGAAAGCAAAAGAAACAAGGAACTAAAGGGAAGGTTGTTCTATAAAAGCATAGTGTGAAAGGTTGTTTTAGGATGAAACAAAAAGCTTTAGAAGTGTAAGTAGTTGGGAGAAAGGGTTGTAATGAAAAATAATAATGTAAAGACCATGTTAAAAGTTAGATATAAAAAGAAGAGGGAAATTCGAAATTGAAAGCTTTACATTGTAACCTTTTTCTTGAAGATGTAGGATTTATTTTTGTGTAAATACCTACTAGAATTCTCAAATGATGATGTTTGCATGAATATGCCCTAGTCAAGGTTATAGCTAGTTAGATGCAGAAAAGGAGGAGTGGTCGAGGGAGGTAGGATTATTGTATGTAATAAACACGAGAAAATGATATAACCAAAAAAACAAGGAAGAAGATTGTCAAAAAAAGGGGGATTCTATTTGGCTTTTATTACATTAAAACCATTGTATTGTAGAACGATGGTTGGAAGGAATTTACTTGGAATTAATTGGGGACATAATAAGGTAGAAAACATGGAATGGGAGGAGGGGGGGGGGGAAGGTTGGGGTTGGAAGTTAGATGAAACATTATGACTCCCCCATTTGATGATCTTTAGGGGGATAAGGGGGACCTACCCAATATCCCCGAGGATATTTCTTCTCCCTAACCCCATTTCCTTTCTTAGCCCAGTTTTTTTTTCGCGGAACGTCTTCTCCAGCCCACATCCTCTCCCTAGCCCCATCCCTTCCATGGGCCCACCTTTTTCTTGAGGAACGTTTTTTCCTTAACCTCATTTATTTAGGGACACATATTTTCCTCAAAAAATGTCTTCTCCCCAACTCACATCCTTTTCATGGCCTCATCCTCTTCTCGAGCCCAACTTTTCCCCCAATAACGTCTTTTTCCCAACAACATTTCCTCGTGGACACATTTTTCCCTTGGGGAACGTCTTCTCCTTGGTCCACATCCTTTCCCTAACCCCATTTGCTCGTTAGGCCCACCTTGTCCCTAGGGAACATCTTCTCCCCAACCCCATTTTTTTTAGGGACACATCTTTTTTCCAAAGAATGTATTGTTCCTAGCCCCATCACTTTCTCCATCCTTAGGGACACATCTTCTCCCCAACCCAAATCATATCCTCAACCCCATCCCCTCCCAGGGCCCACCTTCTCCCCAATGAATGTTTTCTCTCTAGCCCACATCCTATTTTCAGCCCCATCCCTTCCTAGGGCCCACCTTCTCCCTAGGGAACATCTTCTCTTTGGTCGCACTTCTCTAGGGACACATCTTCTCCTCAACCCCATCCCTTCCCCAAACCCACCTTTTCCTTGAGGACTATTTTCTCCCTAACCCCATCTCCCTTGAGACACATGGGCAAAAGCACATTAGAGTGTCACAATTTTGGTAGATTAGAATCCTTTTTCAAAGTCAATTTTTAGTGTAATTAAAATTTGGCTTAAAATATGAATATTTAAATGATATTAAAAGTAACATTTTTTTCCATTTCCATTTTCAAATCATGATGCTGTAAAACATATAAGAAATATCATAAGACAATTTTTTTTAATTATTAATATCTAAACACTTAAAAGGGCTTTAAAATAATTGTAGTTTTTGGAATTTAAAAAAAATTGTAACATAATAAATTAAAATCATATTCTATTCATTCAATGGATCTTAAGTTTTTAAAACATAATTCATCTAATGTCCCAAAGTTTCAAACATATGAAACTAACACATTATAAGATAAAAGTCCATATCCATGAGTTTTGCAAGCGTGACAAAAAAATGTGGGCAAAATTCAAAAGTTCGTTACATATTGGCTATCCATGATTTTGATTTGATTTTTTCATTCTTGGAAGGGTGATTATGATAGCTTTATATAAGTGAGTCTCTTTTTTATTATTTCAATGAATTTTTATTTATTTATTTTCTTATATTTAAGAAATATATGAAAAACTGCCATTGTGACATCCATACAAGGTCAAAGCAGTGTGTAAACACTCACATCTTCTCCTTGGGGAATGTCTTCTCCTTCACCCACGTCCCCTCCATGGCCCCATCTCCTCCCTGGCCCTTATCCATCCTTGAAGACACATTTTTTCTTTGAAAAACCTCATAATTTTTTTTAAATTATCACAATTTTCAAAGCATAATGTTTATATGAAGAGCTCATTGTTATGCATAGGATGGATTTCATCATAAAAGCTAGTTCAGATGGCACATCTGGTTGTTTAACATCCACTGAATTCCCTCGAAAAAAATTTATCCATCTAATTTTGGGGAAGAAAATTAAAGTTTGTGAAGTAATGACATTTGATGTCATCATGATTGATACAAAGTTGATAGCAACAACAAATGTTATAAACCCCATGGACAGAAGGAATTCACACCTTTTTGGCAAGGTGCAATTTCTCTTAATTATTTCCATTTGTATTTGTTATATTTTGATTATTGTCACAATTTAAGCAAGAGTTCTCCCATTTTTCTTTTTCCACATTGCACATTTGTAGTTCATTCTTGTTTAGTGATGATGCAAGAATGAAAGATTCTAGAGTTGATGTTATATTTGTGAAAGTCTTTGGTCAAGCTAATGCGCCAAATGGAAACTTTGCATGTTTGTACATTGAATTGTAATAGCTTCCCCATGGTCGTAATTTGTGAAAACCTTGTGAAGAAACATAAATTGTTGTTGAAAAAGTTATGTTAGTTCTTCTTGGTTCACTCTAGGCACCTAGAATCAATAGTTGATTCACAATGTTGGCATATAATTATGCATTTGGACTTGAAGACAAATGGGTGAACAATCCGACAATGGATTGGCCAGGAAGCTAGTCTAGTGGATAAGTTGGGAAGCCAACCCTAAGAAATGCAAAACAAGTGCACAAAGAATCCATCAAGATTGGTTGTCAATGTGCCTTTAAGGTTGAGAAGAGTTATGTTGCACCTAACCTTGGACTTTTACATTATTATTGCATGGAACATGTTGACAACCAAGGTGTTCCATGTCATGGCTATTAAGCCACAATATGTTTAAAGGTATGCGCTTGGAGTATGTGCCATGATTGGGGCATGCCATGAAAGAATAGATCATGGACAATGTTAAACTTGGTCTTCCATTGTGTAGATCATGGCAAAGCACATGCAACATTACTTTGAGGAAGATCCCATTGGAAAATCATGGACTTGTAGTCGTTTTGTCCTCCCACATGATATTCACAATGCTATGGATTTGTATGTTAGTTTGGAGTACAAACACCACAAGGACATTGCAACTAGGGTCAAGCTTTGGGTGGATGCAAATCCCAAAAACATTTTTTCATTCTAGCAAGAACCACTTAACTCGGAATCATTTGGCTTCAAACTTATTTTTGACATCCAGACTTTATACCAAGAAAACTAATGGTGGATTTAGGACATGAAAAGGTTGTTGCTTGTGATACAACTTTTGAAACAAATGACACAAAGGTATATTGTCAATTTACCCTCAATGGTTCATTTTTTCAAGATCAACATGGTTTTCCTAACTAATGAACATTTTGCTTGTTACAGTCCCTATTATATGTGCTCATGGTCTTCAATGAATGGAAAAATGGAGTTCCCATGGCTTGGATTGTATCCACTTGGAACAAAAGTGTGGATTTTTAACAATGGTTGACATTGTTGAAGGCCAAATTTCAACATGATCTTCATAAATGGATTCCTAATGCATTTATTGTTAACAATGCCAATGTAGAGATAAACACAATCAAATAAATATAACTCATACATACCCTCGGGATGATTACGGATAGGGGTGGATGCCCCTCCTTTAGGAAAGCAATATATGTATTGAAACAAACTTCCCCAAGGAAAATAATTCCAAATTTATGCGTCGATGTACTATAGTTCACCACCATCTTCTTTTCGGGGAATCCATTTTCTACCCAGGGGTAAGTTCTTGGAAATGGAATTTAGGGAGGAAGGTTCTAAGGATAGATTTCTCAAGGAATACGGATTGGGTAAATTTAATTTGGGAAATAACATAAATATTTTTGGGAAATTAGTGGCATGGTTCAATTTGGTCTAATAGTTTGGATGGTCATAAAGAAATAATATCTAATCCTTTTCATGTGTAAGGCGTGTTTTCCACTTTTGACCATGTTTTTATACCTTTGGCACATTCATCGAACTTGGCTAAGACATTTTTTCAAAAAAAAAATTGGCCTTGTGGTTTGTTCACACATCTTTGCCGAAATGGGGGATGTCATGTGCCTAAAAGAGGTTGGAATACACCCAACACAAGTTGAAGCTAAAAGAGAGGCCTTGAACATATTTTGTCAACCTTACACCAAGTATCCATCAGTTAAGCCATTTTTTTATTACATTGATGCATATTGGGTGCCAAAAGTTGGCATGTGGTGCACAAATGCATGGAATATATGATATGCCAACCAAGACATTAATGCGGCTATAGAGGTTTATCATGGGAACTTGAAGGAAAAGTTGAAAAACATGAAGTACCTATTTGAAGGCCGAAGATTATACTAGTTGATTCATCAACTAGTCTCCAATGTGGTCACTCACTATTGGTATGTGGGCATGTGCAAACAAGGAGGGTTCTTTTGCAATCAATGTGCAAAAAAAAATTTGTCCAATGCATGGTGGTTGGCATAGGAAATCTTGTGTTCACACATGATGGATCTCCCCATGTTCGAAAGCACAAAACAACAATTGGCAACCATAGTCACACAAGGATGTGCAATATAAAATTAAGAATCCCCACTCTAAATGGGCATTTAATGATTGTCTATGGACATAGAAACAGAACCTATGCAAGCGTTATATTGATGTGTTCATGAAGATGAGGTGTAACCTTCCACCTGAGATTATTGTTTCGCCATGCGGTTTGTGAATTAGGATTGTGGTAAGTGGTTTCGTTACATTGCAAAACATTCCTTCTCCCAAGCCCACATTAGAAACAATTAGGGTTTTAACATCCTTTGGGTCATCCAAGACATCACAAAGGTCTAATCACACACACACCATTAATTCCTTTGACCTTTCGTAGTCTGTTTTTGGTGAAATCCTAAAAGTTATTAACTATCTATTTAATGTTGTGGAAGATAATGACTATTTGTAATTTCAAAATTTGGCAAAGTTCAAACACATCTATGGAAAGATGGAAGCATTGAAATCTCAGTTAGAAATTTGTGTGTGCCACCCCCTTGATAGGTCTGTTACTATTGTTGTGGATGGAAGTTCATTTAGCCTCAAGTGGAAGCTTGACTTCGATGATGCCATGAAATTGAAACATTGCACCCCCACACCTCCTAACCAACCTTAAGATTTTAGTTTAAAGTATGAACTACTTAGGGAAAACATATATTATGCGTCATTGGGGAGTGGTTGTATATTCATTCGAGGAACATTTTGTCGAGCAAAAACTTAATTCGGCATTGCGAGGAACAAGACATATGACCCAAGGAACTATTACCTTTCCATGGGGAAAGATGATAGCCCCCCCTAGGGAACTCTTGTTGATCCTTTGAGAGAATTTATAACCTTTTTGGGGAATTATTACCATTCCTTGGGGAGCATGTCATAGTAATTGTGTTATGAAAAGTTGGACATTGTTCTTCTTGTATGGAGATTAATTTCAATATATCACTCATTTTTTTAGGGTTCCGAATTGGAAAGTGCATATTGCCATGTTGCATATGTGATTTCTCCTTCAATTGTTTAACCTTAATGTAATAAAACTTAAGCATGATTATCTCCCCATTTGGAAATACCCAAAATAAACTCCCCCCAAGGAAAACAATTAATTATTATCCTTTGATAGGTTTTGGTTTCTCCTTCACATGTTCTTAGCTTGTTTCGAGAACATGGTGGGCACATGTCATGGCAAAATGTTGTGAATAGGCAAAGAGGAAAACCAAAACCCATGCAACCCAAAAGAAACTCCTCATGATGAAAATGACTAACTATTAGCTTCTTATAAGCTTGTTTTTGAAAACATTATGGTGCATGTCATAAAAAAAACAACAAAAATCCATGCAACTCAACTTTCCCTTGAGAGGGCTCTAAACTCTCCTCGGGCAATGAAAAGAATCCCTCAAGGAGGCTTTGAGCTCTCTTAAGGAATGAAAAAAGTTCCTAGAGGAAGGATTAAACTTTCCCTAGGGAATGCAACTTTGAGCTCTCCTCGAGGAAGGCCAAAACTTCCTTGGGGAGGCTTTGAGCTTTCCTTAGGGAATGTAGTTCTCAATTCTCCCTTGAGAAGGCTAAAAGTTCCTTGAGGAGGCTTTAAGCTTTCTTCAAGGTATGTAATTTTGAATCCTCTCTAGGGAAAAGTTCCCCAAAAAGGCTTTGAACTTTCCTTAGGGAATGCGACTATGAACTCTCCCCAAGGAAGGAAAACCTCCCTAGGAAAGGCTCTCAACTCTCCCTAGGGAATGCCAAGAATTCCCTAGGGAGGGCTTTGAGCTCTCCTTAAAAAATGCCGCCATTTCCTTGAAGAGGAGGTTTTCAGCTCTCCCTAAGAAGTGCCAAGAGTTCCATGAGGAGGGTTGTTAGCTCTTCCCAAGGAAAGCCAAAAGTTCCCTAAGGAGGCTCTGAACTTTCTTTAAGGAATGTAACTTTGAACTTTTCTTGGGGAAGGCCAAAAGTTCCCCAAGGAGGTTTTAAGCTTTCCTTGGAGAATGTAGCTTTGAGTTCTCCTTAGAAAATGCAAAAATTTCCTCGAAGAAGAGGCTCTCAACTCTCCTCGGGGAGTGCCAAAAATTCCCTAAGGAGGGTTATTAGTTCTTCCCAAGGAAAACCAAAAGTTCCCCAGGGAGGCTCTGAACTCTCCTTAAGGAATGTAGCTTTGAACTTTCCTTGGTGAAGGCCAAGAGTTCCCCAAGGAGGTTCTAAGCTCTCCTTGGGGAATGTGGCTTTGAACTTTTCCTAGGGAAGGCCAAAAGTTCCTTGAAAGGGCTTTAACTCTCCTTGGGGAAAGCCAAGGGTTCCCTAAAGAGGGTTCTAAACTCTTTTCAAATAATGAAAAAAGTTCCCCAAGGAGGTTTTAAACTCTCCTTGGGGAAGGCCAAAAATTCCCCATGGAGAATTCAACATGTGCATATAATCAAATTGCATATTGAAGTGTAAGTGGAAGTTGAATGTTTAAAGCTTGACCTTAACGTAATAAAACCCTAAGCACGGCTGCTTCCCCATTTGCAAGTAGCCCAAAAGAATTGCTTGGAACTTTTTTTTCACATGTTAGGCACATATCATGGAGAAATGTTGCATTCAAAACAAGTCAAGTTTGTAGGAAGGAAGACAATTTGTTGAAAAAAATAAATTATTTTTACAAACATGGTACATAATGGTGCTCCCAATGTGGGCACACATTTCTATGACTACTTTTACAACTGTAAATCTATTGTTAAATTTGAATGGAGCCTCATGTTTTTCATTGTGGGAAGAGTTTTTTCCACCATTTGGTCGTTTTTTCTTTTATAAAAACATAAATTTTCATATGTAATTCCTTTGCGTTTTTCCTTTTATACCACAACCCCATGCCAAGATTACATCTACGTCATGTTGTCTAGCTTGGAAGTAATGCATCATATTCAACAACATGTAATAAGCACATTGAATAATTCATGTTTGCATTGAGATTAGGGGTTTAATCCATAACAAACTATGAATAAGTGGATGGCTGTCATTGTCCCAAGTCTTCATGAGGTTTAATTCGATTTTTTAAAAGAATGGGGCCATTTTTGTTTCATTATGCGATAAAAGCCATGACTCGAGGTGAATAAACTTTCCACGTTTGACGCAAAGTAAGTTTCCATGCTCAGAATCTGATAGTTTTTTCCCTTGAGACATGGGTTGGGCTGATGACCAAGTTAAAAAAATTGATGTTACAAACCATATGCAAAGGGGAATATGTGGGATGTTTTACCTTTAGTAGCTTTCTAGTCCGACCATTCAAAGAATTCAAAGATTCTATTATTCCATTTATTAGGTTGTAATGATCACATTGTGTTCATGAAGTCCACATCGGTAATCCATATATTATACAAAATTTGTAAGGGGTTTCATTTCAAAAAAATATTCATTGACACGTTCCCAAGCTCCTTAATATACTCAAATGTGAATTTGAAGTGAAAACAATGGAAAAGTAAAGAGTTGGGGCACATTCCCTGATTCGCAGCACTTTGGGGGAAGAGGGGCGTGTTGGAACTTCGGGATGGGACTAGGAAGAATGACAAGTATATCACTCATTCACACGAACATGCGCAAAACCAAACAATGAATTGGCTAGTGCACAACTAGAGCACTTTTGGTGCTTGGACGAGTTGTGAGCAAATTCAAACTCACAAGACTCACCACCTTCCCCCTTATAGTATACTCTATGCCTAGGCATAGGATTAGCACCCTAATGTCATTTTGTCTTAGGACTCCCAAGTGGGAGTCCTGAAATTCCCACAAATGGGACTCCTACAACTTTGGGGGTCCATAACTTTGCGTGCAGACCTTCGATTGAGATGAGGTTTAAAGAAAATTTGTAGTGCTTGTCAAGAGCTTTTCAACGGTATGTCGCACATCACCTGCATGTGAGGAAATCGGGTTGATTCCTGACTTTTAGTGGTCGGGAGTCAAATTGCCAATTTGACTCTGGACTTTTCTTTTGGCCATAACTTGTGTTTGAAGTGTCCAAATGGGTTATGCAAGCCCATTTTAGACATCTAAGTTCAAAAATATTTCTAATTATATAAGGAATTCATCAATCCATTGAATTTTGACCCTTGAAATTGCCCTTTGAAAATTCAGGAGTCCACTGGGGCTCCAATTCCCAAAGTGGAAATTCCCTTGGGAGTGTAAGGGTTCATTCCCTCACACTTTCCTACATTCCCGGGAGCATGAGGTGTGACTTTCGGGCTTCCTTCTTGGCTCGCAACCTTGCAAGCCCAAAGCTAAGGTTGTGACATTCATGATGTTTTCTGTGACATCATTGTTTTTAAAGACACAAATGATATTATTGAGGTCAATCATCATCGATCTCTCCTTGAGACCAAATAAAATTTTGTTGTCGTCAAAGGCTTTTCCACCACATCATTTATCCACAACCTCCTTCCACTTCTTAAATATATTACACACTAAGTGGGCTTTTAATGAGTTTTGCCTACCAAAGAATGCAATGAACCTACGAACCCTTAGAAGATTATGAAACACATTTCATATCCTTGGGCACCAACGACGTCACTATTGGGAATGCAACGTCATCTTCGAGTTTCACTTGGGGGACAAAGTACTCTCTTTGAGGATTTAAACCACTGGGGATATCCTTGGAGAAGTTCACGAAGAATTCAGTGATTACTTAAGGAAGTCCCTTGGGGAAATTTAAAAACTTCCCCAAGGAAATCTAGTGATTTCGATTTCTTTGGGGATGTTCATGAAGGAAATTCAACGATTTTGATTTCCTCAAAAGGAAAAAGAAATGATTAGGGGAAATATGGGTAAAATGTTGCTTACCTTGTATTTTGTGTTTTTCTATGTAGTTTTACGTTGTGGTTGTTTATCTAAGCCTACCATTCCAATTGTTAAAGTGTGAGCTACAAGGATTTTGTGGGCGGGCATTATTAACTTTGTTTTGTCTATTGGTAGTAGTAGGGTTTTATCTAGCCTTTTCTATTTCCCTTTGTCTTTTTGATCATTTCCCTTATGTTTTCCCTTGCCTTCTAGAAGACCTCCCTTGACATTTAATGTTTGAGAATGTATGTCATGATAGGGGTTTGCTATGTCACTAATTCTCCAATTTCTTTCCCTTTCTTGAACATATTACATTTACATCTTCACTTTCCAACTCTTAAAAACTTGAACCTTTTGCTATGTACTTAGAATTATAAACATATGGAATAGACATGCAATATGCACACATGCTATGGATGTACTAGATGAAATTCTTTTCCTCAACCTCATCCCTCCTTTTGACTCTTCATAATATCCTATAAAAATTCCAGTGATGAATAATTTCAAAGAATTAGTATATGGGAAATTTTGCATAATCTTGTATGGTTGTTGCTAAGAATTTGATTTTACATAATTCTTTGTATGGTGGTCGATAGACAATTCCAAAATCAATTACCTCATTTCCAAGCCAAACTATCTCATTTCTTTCATAACAACTACCTTTTTTCATATTAGCTTTCTTAATAAAATACTCAAATTCTTTCCTAATAACTATCTCCTATCCTTATAATTACTTGACTCCTTTTCCCTACCCACCAACATGGATATGAAAAGGCAAATTAACATGTGTAGTTAGTTCCATGTTCACAATATTTATATAATTCAAATTAAATTTCACATTGACATAAATAATAATAAACTATTGAAAAACATATGGGAACATAAGAAAAGGAGAAAAAAAAACATTGAACATCAATGGTAGTGCATAGCAATGCAAAGCCCATGTTACTTATTACCATAATGGGGAGTAGAAGCAACAATATATCATGATGAGATGGCATGTGGATGGGGTGAATGTGAATTCAGTTGTGTGCAAAAACATAGAGCCCTACTTATTTATTGGCATTTGCAAGTGAAATGAATGGGTTTCTACCAATGGC
>Ga0116230_10004599_pt1 | contig 13522 bp, 11 predicted proteins | sample S1TSphfallax_3_FD_88678 | JGI IMG/M metagenome (GOLD analysis project Ga0116230, IMG submission 88678) | Host-associated microbial communities from peat moss isolated from Minnesota, USA - S1T2_Fd - Sphagnum fallax MG | ecosystem: Host-associated > Plants > Peat moss > Unclassified | place...
AAAAAAACAATTTAATGACACAAAACAGGACCAGAAAACAGAACCAAGGGAGCAGAGTTAGAAACCAATGAAGACCAGATCAAACTGTATATCAGACTTTCTGTGTCTTTTCTCCACACACTCTATATCTACCCATCACAAATCTGTTGTGATCTGAGTGTTCCATTGAAGGGGATTCATATTGCAATCTTCAGGCCAGAAACCACTGAGCCCACATGATCTCATTACAGATCCAACATAGAGCACTTATAAGAAGATCAAATCACACTGAACAACTTGAAAAAATCTCAAAGCATAATTGGAGACAAGATTACCCCCTTGATCTGTTTCTTTGCAGATTTGAGAGGACATTTGGTGAAGTTTGTGAAACAAACAATGACAAAGAAATCCCCTTTTCTAAATGTATGTGATTCATTTGCAAGGATACAACTAGAACTTATGTGAATAGAGTCAAGAGAATATGAAACCTTAGAGCATTGGAATGTGATTTCCAAGAGAACATGGAACCTTCAGCTTTGGAAAAGATTACGAGAAAATATGTGAACCTTCATGCTAGAAACCACCTGTGTGGGAAGATGATTTTCAAGAGAACATGGAGGAACCTTAAGCATTAGGAAATGATAATGAAAGAAAAGATGTGTTGTTACCTTAGCTTTGGAAATGATTTTGACAGCAATGGGTTGACCTTTAAGATCACCTCTTCGAACTCTAGCAAAGCAAGTATGGCCAAAATGGCCGCGCCCAACTTCATGACCAAGCTCATACTTGGCAGTGAAATTCTTGGGGTACCCAAATTGCTTGTCGAGTGGTTTTTCAGATTCAACAGATTCAGGAATGACACCACCACCACCACCCTGAGCAGCAGCACCCCCCACTCCTTCCCTGGGCTTTTCACCATGCCGCTTCACAAGAGAGGATTGGATGTGTTTGGCAGGTGATGGCGGTGGAAAGGGCCTCTTGAAAAGCCGCAGCGGAGTAGAAGGAGTGGAAGAAGGTGAGCTCGCATACCGAGGAAGAGGACTGCCTGCCCAATGCCGAGGAGATGGATGGCGGAATGCTGCAGCTTTTGCTCTCATGGGGGATGCACCACCAGGACCACCACCACCACCACCAGAGTGATAGCTGCTGTGACTACTCCCATTGCTGCTACTATTGTAGCTATGCTGTTGTGCATTGCTTTTGCTGCTGCTGGTGTGATGGTGATGATGGCTGTTGTTGCGCTTTACAGGCTTTGCAGGAGCTTCCTCACGCTTGTATGTGTCTTCTTCTTCAGCTGGTATTCCCTTTCCATAGCACTGCCCCATTGCATAACGACCACTTCCCCTCTTCCCTCCCCACCCACAACAGCAATAGACTTATGCAGTTCTTCTAGCTCTTGTGTTCATTTGTGTGCTTCTTCTTCTTCTTCACAGGCTTGATATCTTCTGCTGCTTCTTGTTGATATCTTGATGTGGGCCGGTTGTCATTCTTTTCTGGGCGAGAAAGATTTGGGTTGCTGCTGTGCACATTTTTATTTCATGTGCTGCTGCTGCTGCATTCCAATAGTGGTAGCTCCTCCAACAACAACCTGGTTCTTTTCTTCTTCCCCTGGGATTGTTCTTCCTCTCGGAACTGCCCCAAGGTGTAAATAAGAAGAGGAAATTTGGGTTCAATGGTATAAATGTTGCTGAAACAGTTCAGAGAATGCAGCTGCATCCTGGTTGACTACTCATTTCACAACTACTACCCTTCTGTCCTTCCTTCCCTTTGCTTGCGCTGCTGCAAATCTAGTGCAAAAACGACTGCATAGGACTGATCAACTTCTGTTGTACTCAACTTCTTCTGCACACCGAGAAGAATAAGAAGGAGAAGAAGGGGCTTCCAAATATTTTGAGCCTTGCGTCGACTCTTTGCTTTGAGCACCGCAGAAGAGTAGTACAGGAGGGACTTGACAAAACCTAAGATTAGTGGAGCTTCCTGCCACAATCCATCATAGGAAATGCCTTCCTGAGCCCATATTTTCTTCTCCTCTTGCTCTCCACTGCAACTCTCAACGAGTTCTAGATCAAAGCAAAGAAGAAGAAGAAGACCCAAAACCAAAAAAACACGTTTCAATATGAGCAGCAAGCTTCAGACACAAAAGCTTTTCTCCTCTCGAGACCAAGCTCCTAGTTCACAAGGCTCTCAATACTCTTCTTCCCTTTCCTGATCCTCCATGAGGAAGTGACAAAAAAGCCCCCTCAAAAAAAAAAAGGATCAAAAAAGGAAACCGAAAAAACTCAACAAAGGAACACTTGGGTATCACAAACAGCTGCCGCTGCTGCTGAGCTTCACCACCCTGGGGTAGAGAAACAACCACTCACAATCAAGCAGACTAGAAGAAGAGAAAACAAAAAACGAAAGAAAAGCTCTGAAGAAGAATAACAACAACAGACAAAAACAGCAACCAGAGTTCACAAGAAATAGCTCAAAACAAGCGGAAAGGAAAGAAGCTGTATATCCCGAGAGATGGAAACAACCAACAAATTCTGGGAAGGAGGGAAAGGAGCTGGAAAGAATGGGGAAAGAAGCGGTGCAAAACGCGCGAGCAAGAGGAGGAGAAGAAGAAGAAGAAGAGGAGGAGAAAATGCGACGACGGCGGACTGGGATGTCTGTAACGGACCCCTGCAAGCAACAATCGCCATTCTGGCGAAACTATTACAGAAAAAAATACAGCTTCGCCTCAAATGGCGAGAATATCACACCCCCCTCTTACCCATTCCAGTGGTTTTAACTTTACAATGACAATTCCAGCAGCTGTAATGGCATGGTGGGGTCAGTAGGTGCCTTTTTTATTTATTTCAGCTTTTGCATTTCTTGCATTGCAGAAGAAGACAAAAAAGAAAGTGATGACTACTTACATACACTAACTATACTCTAGTAGGTACCACTACTACCTACCACAACACTGGGTAAATATCATTGCAAATGAAAGACTAAATGTTAAAATCATTCTATAACACATATAAATATATGCATCTTCATATTTTGCAATGCATGTGGTTATGATGGATTTGTTTGAATTCTGATGATTAAGCTGTTGAATATAGTTTTTTTTTTTTTTTTGGGGGGGGGCTGAATATATTTTTTATGATATTGATTCAATTTTTTTCTAATTTTGTTATTTTTTTTTATAATGTGTGTGAAATTTCATGTCGTTATCTTTGCAATAATGCCAATTGCTCATGTAATTGTCTTTCTTCAACTTGAAATGTGCGATTCTCGTGTAAATTTGTTTCCCCTGACATTTACCCACTTATACCCACATCATATGAAATGATGAAATATTTATTCTTACCCTATGCATAAAATAAATGTTCATCATTTACCTTTACTTGGATTGATAATTTTGCAAAGCGTTTATATTTTATTTTCACCGTTACCCAATTTGGAAATGTTTAAAAGCCTATATACACACTTTGAAATATTGTATTCATCCTTTGTCCCACCCATACATTAAGGTCAATATACCCAACCAACCAACCAACCAACATTGGTCGTAGCAAGGAGGACTTTTGTTTCCATTTCAACAATGGGCTTCAACTTTTCATATACATAGGTACGAAGATATAAGTAATTTATTGTTCATAGTTGTGTGATGGATTTGAAATTGGGGGCTTGATTGCCCCTCACTTATGAGCTCAAAAATAAAAGTTATGTACTTATATAACATGTTTGCACGATCAAATTTTACTTCATACGACTTGTATGTCGTGCCAAAGTACATAATTTCATCACACAAGGCAATCAATTCGAGGGGTGCATTGGACATTTTCTCCTTTGTATTTTTGTATATAGTCTTTGGTATTTTCATATTTTTGGTATTTTTTTTAAAATTCAGATGATTTATAAATAAATTTACTAAATTTATAAACCTTACCAATATTGCATCCACCATAGATCATCATCAGATTTTTTTCTTTTTCTTTGGCCGGTGGCTTTTTTGACACCCCGTGTAAGAAGCTCCATGGCAAGCACACACATCACCTAATCGTGTTCTCTACCATTGGAGCCCCCATGCCCACTTATGTAATTTTAGGGCATCCCCCATAATGGCCAACCTCTATGACAATCCTACTATATGCATGTTTCATAATGCCTCACACTTGAAGATTTCAAATGTCTTTAAAATGTCTTTGATTTTTATTTTTATTAATGATTTTTTGAGTACGCAACCAATTGCCCATGGATGTGGGGTTAACTAATGTTTGAGTTTGTTGCCTTTGGAAGTAAACACAATATTCAAGTTGCAAGTGCGAAGTTTTAGTTGTTATTTTGTAACCAAGTATCTTACAAGTTGCATGGTTGGATACAATTGTTGTACGGATGGAAAATATGATGGAAGACACACTTGGTGTAGAGTGTTTTGTCTTCCAATTTTTTTATTTTGTAAGGGTGGTGATTTATTTATTGTTTAAAAAATGCAATTTTATGGTTTTAAAACCCCCTTTTTTCTCAACTTTTTTCCCACAAAAATAGTGCACCATCCAACTAGAAACCCATTAACACTCCTTTCTTTTGAAAAAACAAAATAAACAACGGGTGTGTCACATTGTGGCCAGCTTGCCATTTACATTTAGAAAGTATCTTAGCTCAAAATCAGAATTATGAAACCTCAAATATTTCAACATGCAAAAATATAATCTTCAAAAAATTCCTCTAAAAGAAATCAAAATCCTTCAAGATATTACAACTCTATAACTAATCTCAAAGTTTCAATATAAGCCAAAATATCATCTTTCAAAAATCCTCGTATAAAAATAAATAGACCTATAATTATTATTATTACCTAAGAGGCCTATAAAAATCCCTTAAGCTACTATACTCTATAATGAATCTAAACACAATATCCTTCTCGCCTTGGTAGCCACAGCCAATAAATAAATAAATAAATAGAATGCACTTTGAATGGCCCATCATCAATTATTTTGAAACATTGGGCAATCCCCAAAATAGAAACACGGGTATGTATATGACAATTCAACTTTGGCCAAAGTGTGGGACTATTGGGAACATCTTGGAGAACGCATTCAAAACTTGATGGGAACAACAAACCTTCCAATGCACCCCCCCCCCCCGCACCCTTTAACCCAAAAGGAAAAAAACTCAACCCTCTTGAGTGCATGTTGAGTCTTCTCATTGGCCGCATGAAAATTATGGTCCTAAAAACTGTTTGTCATCATTTTTGGCCTACGCAAATGGCCGGAATGTGGAGTATATATGGTGTATATCAATGCATTACGGTTTTGAGCCAAAGACAAGGCCGTAATTGTAGGGAACTTACAACCGTAATACCTGAAGTGGGGGAGCTTTCCGCTTCATAAAAACCTGTTGTAACTACATAAAAGCAGCAGTAATATCCACTTATCAAGGTGCCTTAAGGGCGTAATAGTCCTGAAGTGGGGGGTCTTACAAGCGTAATGACCCCCCCTCCCCCATTTACGAGGTTTCGACTACATAAAAGAAGCAATAATTTCCAGTTATCAAGGTGCCATAGGGGTGTAATACTCCGGAACTGAGGGTCTTACAAGCGTAATGCGCTCCCCCCCCCAAAACCCTCTTACTTGGTTTCGACTACATAAAAGAAGCAATAATTTCCAGCTACCAAGGTGCCATAGGGGTGTAATACTCCCCCATGTGAGGGTCTTACAAGTGTAATGCCTGCTGTATGTGCAATGCTCGGAATTGCCGGAAAAAAATTGGCCCCACAAATTTGACTTTAAAACAAAAGGAAAATAAAAAGTTTGGCCCATGATTGACTTTAAATGATTGGCGACTATCGGCAAAACACAAACGAGTAAATATTTGGCCCACGATTGACTTTAACACTAAAAAGGCAAAACATGAACAACATGTTCATTTTGGCGCTGCATGTGGGTTGCACTCGGTGAATTTTTCAAAAGCAAAATATTATTTTGGCACCACCACCGTCCACTTTTGGAGACTCCAAATTCTCATTGGACCAACTTTTTCCCGACGGATAACTCTATTATGTATTAGGTAACCCATCGTCCGGAGGGTCGGCTACCACTTCTTAAGGAAGGGCTGCTTCACTCAACCGACTCAACAAAGCCCGAACGTACCACCAACCAAAGTAGGTGGAAAAGAAACGGCCCAGAATTATGCCGAACGAAATGGCTCAAAAATAATCCAATCCAAAGGCAACACACTAGCAAAATATACCGGCAAAACACAAATTATTATTTTTTTCCATCAACTTCCCGGAAAGAGTTTTTGTAGTCTCTTATGGTTCCGGTCACTCAACTCTATCTAATAATCAAGTTCGTTTGTCCCATCGAAATCTCCCAAACCATAGTCCACCGTCCCCCATCCCCACCACGAAAAAACGCTCGGTAGGTAGGTAGGTAGGCACTTTGAATATTGAATAACTGTTCCAAAGAAAAAAAAAATTCAATAAAATCAAAACTAAAATGTCTTTGGAAAATTGAGGAATGTTCTTGGTATTGTTGGAAAGCTTTTCCCTAATTCACTACAATTCAATGCAAGCGATATTCCATAAATTTTTAGACCTAAGTTGTGAGAGATATTGAATTTTGAATAATTTCTTTCAAATTTTTTTAAATTTTTTTAAATTTTTAAATCACAATTAGGCTGTTTCCTTATGATTCTGTTGAAATTGTGAATAATCCTTTGTTCATTAGAAATTCCACAAAAAAGAAAAATTCAAATTCAAATTTAATTAGTTGAATAACAACAAGTTCACACATGGGCTTTCAATTTCCACCCACAGATCTTCATGATCACTTCTCACCTAAGGTATTTAGTATATCAAGGGCCCTTCTTCTTCTCTATAGGCTTGTTTTGGGGCTTTTTTTCCTTCTTCTTTTTCCTTCAATCATTCCACCAGACTCCTTGTTTTGTTTGGCATGTTTTTGTTGTATGTTTGTTGAGACTTTTGATTTCTTGGGTTTTGTTTGAGAAGGGGGGGGCCCACCTCCCCCACCCTGCCCAACAAATAAATATATTTTTTAAATAAATATATTTATTTACTTATTTATTTATTTTTAAAAAATTCCATCATCCAAAGTCCAAACCCTAAACCTATCTTTTTGTTTCTTTTCCCCTCAAAAGTGAAGAAGGAGCGGAACTTAATGGGGACCTTCGAACAAATCAGCCACATACAACATGAAAGGGTGGGTCGAGAATTGTCAAAAAAACAATTGTTAACTAGCAGTCTAGTTGAGGAGAAAGCACTTCGACTCAACTTCAGGTGATATGTGTCATGTGATCGGTATGTGATAAGTTAACTTAATAATACGCATAAGGTAACGCCCTCCAACAAGAAGCGGTGCATTCTCAAAATAAGCGCCCACCTGAGGCACAGCTGAGGAGTGTTTTGTTTCAGGAATGCCCCCCTTATCCTATGCAAAGCACAAGCAAAATAATTCACTTTTTTTCATCAAATCCATAACCCTTTTGCAAAAGGAAAAATTCTACTTTATAATATATGCCCTCCGTATACATACACAAGAATTTTTCTCGTGGTTCTTTACAAGATGATTAATCATGGACGATAGGTGGCGTCCCAAAAGTATGTGACCCATGCCCATAGTGCACCATCCATAGGGAAGCAATTTTTTTTGGGGGGGGGAGAGTAGGGGGACCATTATTGCCCTTTTTCTTTTTGCTTCAATGCCTCCAAAGTGAAGGTCATGTGTGAGCCCTCAAATTTAAAATATATAGAAATTTCCAACAAAATCCCTAATCTAAGGCACATAGTCAGGTTTTGGAATCCAATTATTCCTATTGGCCCCCCCTTCCTTCCCCCCCCCGCCCCGCCACCGCCCCCCCACCCCTCTCTCTCTCTCAATGCCTTTGACCATACTTTCATTTCCTTAGATGCTCACATGATAATAATTCAAACTCCTTGAGCACAACTCACCCAATTCTATATGTAAACAAAGTCAAATTCAAAGGGGGGAAAAGAAGAAGAAATAGAGCGCTATATAACAAGTAAACATTGCTTTTTGGTTGAAGAATTGACTTTGAATGTAAAGAAGCGTTCACGCGTTCACATTAGTAATTTCCATATTGAGTGAGTGAGTTCACATTAGGATTTTTCAGAGTGAATGTGTTCGCATTCATATTTTTTGTATAAAATGCATTCTCATTAGTATTTTTCATATAGAGTGCATCCTCATTAATATTTTTTGTATAGAGTGCAATCGCATTAGTATTTTCCATATTGAGTGCATTCACATTACAATTTTTCATACTGAGTGCATTCACATTAGTATTTTTCATATTGAGTGGATTCACATTACGATTTTTCATATTAAGTGCATTCACATTAGTATTTTTTCATATTGAGTGGATTCACATTATGATTTTTCATATTACATGCATTCACATTCATATTTGCCATATTGAGTGCATTCACATTAGTATTTTCCATGTTGTGTGAAGCATACATTGAATGCAATCAATAGATCTTCCAATTCAATTTACAACTACGTTTTGATCTCAAGATATAAAAACCATTGGTTAGATAAGAAGTTTGGATGAATCATAGTAGTTTTGTTAGATTTTGATTCAACAATGTGTGCTTCCACTTACAAATTGTCTTCACATGTGTTTTGTGATAAACCAATGGAAACTACAAACACATTATGATATTGCATTAGTGAAATCCAAATGGAAAAATAATTAATAATAGGAAGCATTTTATTGAAACTTCTTAGATTTTAATTCAAAATTGAACAATTGTTGAGAGCATTTTTTTCATGCATGATATTTATTTTATAGTTTTTCATTTTGGAACTTGTGCCACACTTTTAGTTTGAAATAATAATAACATTTTTTTATGACAAATGACAACACATTATAATTGTCTAGTAATAACCTCAATGTTCCATGATGATATTCATATAATGATTTATTGGCTCCTTTGCTAATTTATGTACAACTAACCAAAAGACTTTGATTCACATTCCATATATTTGTTGAACATATAAAATGGAAAATGCAATAAAATAATGGTCTCGAGTTTCAATAAATAATTTTAATAACAAAAAGATACATGATTCTAACAAAAATGAATTTAAACAATTCTTGAAGATTTTTGGATTCATCACTTTTGAAAGTTGAAAGTCATGAAATTAATTTCATCCAACAACCCAAAATGTAAGGATGAATTTTTTTTGACAGAAATGAATGTCGGCACACCAAAAAAACATACATTCAAAATTTAATTAAATAAAATGATATTCATTATCTTTTTTTATTTCATACTAAAACCCTGTCAAGGATTCCATGTTGAAAAATATAATGTTTCATAATATTATAAAAGATTTCCTTTTTTCTAATTCCTTATAATATAAGGTCATAATTTCTTTAAATATAACTAATGTCAAAACTATCAAGGGATTATGATATTTCAAAAAGTGCATTGGAACAAAACTATAGTTTTTTTGTTAATAGCATTGTGACCAAATTAACATCAAAATTAAGTATGTAAGTTATGACTAACAAAAATAGTGTATTTAATCAAATAGAAATTGAACTTAATGTTGTACGTAATGCACATGGTGAATGTAACATCTACATAGATTTTAATGTGGTTATTGTGACTAAAACGAGTCATTCAAATTGTGATATGGATTGCCACATTTTATATTTGATTGCATTATTACTTTTGAGGCTATTTATTTACGTGCATTAAAATTTTAAGAAAAATTAAGGTAATTATATTTTTAAATAATTACAAAATATGAATGGTAACCAATGATTTATTTTTCATATTTTTGATAAATTGTCATTGGCATGTTCCATCCAATGTTCATTGAAAAACATGGCAAGCATGTTGTATAAAATGTATAACATTTTATTATATCACACTAGGTTTATGTAAATTGTGAATTATATGATTTTTTAAGGTAGAATTTGTTGGCAACATGGATGCTCTAAGTTTGAAATTTTTGTGCAACTTGAATGAAAACCCCAACTATGATATTGCTACCACCATGAAATTCATGATAGAGATTACGTGACATCAATGTACTAAAAAACAAGGATAATGTAACTAATGTTACAAGTTTGAACAAAATAGTGTTACGCATTTCAAGGACAAGGAGGAACCTATTCAAGCTTTGTTCATGCTCTTGAAGTAAAAAATTCATGAAGTCAAATTCTAACCTACGTAAAACCAATCTAACCATGTCTTGCTTTTCCATTGCTTCTACCTCTTGTTACATATCCCCATGTCACCAAAAATTTAAACTTCAAAAAACATAGTCCCATTATGAATGTTTACAACCATCAAAATTATAATAGTTTACAAAACACAAGAAAATAAATAACCTCCACTTGGATTTTCAATAGTAGATAATTAAGATGGGAAAAAAATGATAAGATGTCAATGGATTTTCAAAAGAGAATTTTTTTCAAGAGAACCCACCACAAATGCATCTGCATAATGGCAATCAATGTTGGTAATAGTGACAAATATTACTCAATTGACCTAAGGATATCATCCAAAGGGGTTGAACCCTAATCCTTTTTAAGGCTTCTCCCCAAATGGAGTGGAAGGAAATTTGGACAAAACAAACCACCTTTGAATCTAAACAACTTCCAAACTATTAATTGTAATTATCTATTGCAATGGGGAATATTTGTTGCACCATATTTTTCCTTCTATCCCCAAAACAATAACTTGCAAAAACCCAAACACTCAACCCAACCCGTTTATAATTTTGTAGCAAAAAATAGTAGAATGTGATGAATTTGTCCAAATAGAAGTCAACTTTCAATTAATGGATTCCCCAACCCAAACTACCTTAAAATTGGAGCAAAGATAAATATTGCAAAATTTTGATCTAAATAACCGTACATTCACAATTGCAATTATTGGCACAAAACTAGCAATCCCTTGACATATGAGGATGACCATATCTCCACTTGTTTCCATAACCAATTTCTTTTTCCCCATTCATGGATTGCAATGTAGAAGGGGAAAGTTTCAACCTTGTAAAATTCTTAAGTATGTACATTTTAACCATTGAGTCCGAATGGATTGTCAAGAAAATATGAAACTTAGATTTCATGAAATTGATTGTGGAGACTTGGTCCTCTCATCCTCCACATGACCTAGGACCATAACAATGGACAATTCCACAAGTTTGAAATATTATGACAACTTATGACCCATAATGGCATTGGAGGTTAAACATTATTGTAATTTTGTTGTAGGGTTATAGTTAGGTACTAGATGTAAAGCACCATGGGAATTTCTCTTCCTAGTTATAACCAAAAAATAAAATTGGTTAAACAATTTTGGATCCAACAAACCAATAACCATTTGTACGTATCGACATGGGATGGCAAATTTTAACTTTAAGAACTTCCAAGTGACTAAAAGATGTTGCTTCCATGTAAAATCCTCCTAGTATTGACTCAATAAATTATTTTAATTACATTCATTAAATTGTGAACAAGGAAGCACTTGTTAAGCTTTTTTTTTAACCCTTGTGTTGCACATGTAAATTAGTCGTTAACAAACTAGACAACAGTTTCCCAATCTTCCTTAATCACTAGAAACACATGTTCAATATTTGGATATGTCTTATGTAGGATTAAAAAATGATTGTTGAACTAAAATGCAACATATTCACCTTAGTTTATGGCTCCAAATGCCACACCTATGGAAAACATCACAATTATATGCATCAAGTCATTGAAAATATAAAACTAAAGGTGATCATACCTTTTCAATGGGTCCATATACATTATATATAGATCAACAATAATGACAATGATAGAGGTCACAATTTCACATATAAATGTATCTTTGCCTTATGCTACCTTGCACAAGCTTTGCATTGCCTTCAACATGGGCACACAAAAGTCAAGTCCAAAATAATGTTGCAATCGCATAACAATTCATAAATTTTTTTTGCAACTATATTCACAACAAGGTCATCACGCGTCTTCATAACAAGAATTTTGTACTAAACCAAAACCCATTTGGCAAGTGTAAGCATGGAGATTCACCAAGTTTTGACACAACAAAAGATCTTTAGACAATTTGTTTACAAGATTTCTACCAACTTTTCGTGTTCCATGTGCCTTTTCGAAGAGTGAATCCAAAAAAACGTACATGGATTGCAATAGGGTTTCAATGTTTTCAACCAATGGAAGGTTTGAGAATGTTTGCATGGCTGAATTGCACCTATGTGCCATGCAATGGATGCCAATGAAAATGGGGCATGTTTTTATATGAAATGTATTACACCCTATCTTCAAACCTTGAAATATAGTCACATCATCCACGCCAAAGCACCTCAACTTGGAAACCAATTAAACAATCCCCCAAAAGTAGTGACAAATTTGACTTGCATATTAGTTTGGTTGTCAAACCCACCTCCTTCAATGACCCTTGCATACTCAAGAATAAGGGCACCCTCCTCCAATTTTTAACCACATAGCCATGGATTGAAACCTAGATTTGGTTATTAATTGTTGTGATTTCATCACAACTCATGGAGGAAAAATGCCCTTTTGGATTGCATGTTTAATAGTTGCCAAGACCACATTATGCATACAATTTTCCATTCCCCACCTGTTGGAATCACTACAATGCATATTGGGCAACTTATCAACCTTCAAAAATGCAAAAAAATCTTTCCATGCATTCATAGTTTGCATCAACCTACCTAGTTTCAATAAATGAAACACAAGTAACAAATTGGAAAAACATTTTCTTTCTACAAGCATTTTTGGCATTAAAAACCTAGTCAATAACAAATTTTGGCCCTATAATGTTGTATATCCTTTTTTTTTGCAAATTGACTATCAAAATTAATGCAAAAATCACCTACTTTCTATCTAAGTATAAGTTGCTTACATTTCCTTCTCATTGCATGTTTATGGAACCCATCTCTAGTTTGGGTAACACAAGCTTATATCCTTGTGTTCATTTTCTATGTAAATATTGCATTGAACATGGTGCATTTGGCCATATTCCCCTATGATTAATTCAACCCAAGGGAATTTGATTGCTTAGGTATCTTAAAAATTCCTTTGGATTTGCCATGAACCCCTCCTCTTTCTAGAAAGGCATGTAATAAAAATTAATAGTTTTTCAATTTCAAGGCTTGTATTTGAACCTAGCTAGATTTGGAAGGAATGCATATTGTAAGTTGAATTATATTTAGTTGTATGCTTGCAAAACTTGATTATAGGGTTGGAACTTCACCCAAAGTAACAATGCCACCATTTGTAAAAAAGAAAAGGTGCAACTTGAAATTTGTGGGGATCCCCATGGGTGCCTTGATATTTGGCAAATAGTTGCACCACACAACATTAGTAAGCAACAAAATGTATAGCAAACGCCTACAAGCAATATCATGGCAATCTAATGAAAAATGGTTGAACAATTATTTTATTTTAAAGACCAACTAATTTTGAAAAAAAATGTTTTGCTATGGGGCATATATGGTAGGGTATATGACATGTAAATACCTAATGTTTCTTAGAACACATTCTT
>Ga0116230_10004600_pt1 | contig 13518 bp, 11 predicted proteins | sample S1TSphfallax_3_FD_88678 | JGI IMG/M metagenome (GOLD analysis project Ga0116230, IMG submission 88678) | Host-associated microbial communities from peat moss isolated from Minnesota, USA - S1T2_Fd - Sphagnum fallax MG | ecosystem: Host-associated > Plants > Peat moss > Unclassified | place...
CCTTTGCCAGGACGCTGGCGACGGCCTGGGACGTGAAGAATGCTGCCCGGAGATTGAGCATGGTGACCGCGTCGAAATCCTGCGGCCGCACGTCCAGAAAATGAGCCGGGCGGTTGCTGCCGGCATTGTTGAGCAGGATGTCGAAGGGCGGTTCGCTCGCGACGAGAGCAGCGATGCGCTTGGCATCGGTCACGTCGGCGACCAGACAGGCTGCCTTTCCACCCGCGGCGGTGATCGCGGCGGCGACCTCTTCGATCTCAGGCGCCGTGCGGGACAGGAGTGTGACGTGAGCACCTGCGTCGGCCAGAGCCGCGGCGCAGGCGACGCCGATGCCCCGACCGGCGCCGGTGACGAGGGCGCGCTTTCCGTCGAGCCGGAGCGACGGCGTCCGGGGCAGTGTCAAAGCGGCGGCCATGGAACCTCAGATCACCTTTTTGTCGCGCAATGTACAGAGGGCATCTGAGTCCAGCTGGAGCAGTTCCGCAAGGATCGCCGCCGTGTCGGCTCCGAGCGGCCGGCCGGTGTGGCGAAACCGCGCCGGGGTCTCCGACAGGCGCGGCATGGGCGCCGGTATCGTGACCGGACCGACACGCGGATCCGTCACCTCGACCATCACCTCTCGCGCCTTATACTGAGGATCCTTGAATATGTCGGCGATCGTATAGATGGGACCGCAAGGGACGCCGCCCGCCTGGCAGAGCGACAAGACCTCCGCTTGCGTCAGCGCGCCGACCCAGCTTGTCACGATGGCATTGACCTCCGCCCGCCGCTCGACCCGCGCAACCGTGGTGGCGTAGAGCGGCGATCGCGCCATCTCCGGGCGCTCCATGACGGCCGCGAGACGCTCGAACATCCGGTCGTTGGTGCAGGCGATCGCGATCCAGTGCCCGTCCGCGGTCCGATAGTGGCTGTGCGGCACCACATTGACGGTGTCCGCGCCCATACGTTCCCGCACCACCCCGTATTTGGCATACGCCGGCACGATCTCGTCGAGCAGCCGAAAAACACTCTCATAGAGCGCGACATCAATAAATTGCCCATTGCCGCCCTGCTGCACGTGGCGCAGGGCAAGCAGAACCCCAATCGCGCCCCACATGCCGGAGATGTAGTCCGCAAGCGATGTTGACCCCGGAACGACGGGAGGTCCATCCGCCTCGCCCGCGAGATGCGTGAGACCACCGAAGCCATGGGCGATGCGGGCGAAGCCGGGCTCCTGCCGCATCGGGCCCGTCTGTCCGTAGGCGCTCACGCGCAGCATCACGAGCTTCGGGTTGATCCGCTGGAGATCGTCGAACCCGATCCCCCACTTTTCCATTGTACCGGGACGAAAGTTCTCGAGAACGACGTCGGATTGGCGAACCAGTTGGCGGAAAAGTTCGGCGCCATCCTCGTGCTTGAGATTGAGCGTAATGGATTTCTTGTTGCGGGATTCGCTGAGCCACACAAGCGTGTCGCCGCAGCCGCTATCCGTGCCGAACCGACGCAGGGAGTCCCCATCGGTCGGGTGCTCGATCTTGATGACCTCCGCACCAAAGTCGCCGAGAATTGTGCCGCAGAACGGTGCTGCGATGAAAGTCGCCAGATCGAGCACGCGAACGTTGGCGAGTGTATCTGGCGCGGACTGCCCGGCCAGAAACCTCAGCGCCTCCGCGGAGGATGCGCGGCTGCCCTGTTGATCTGCATCTTGGGTCACGTCGTTCCCTCTGAGGCCAGACTTTAACATCTGCCTTTATGAAGCCACGGCCCGTTGCACAAATCCAAATAATCTGGTGATTGTTCTATTTTGGCGATTAAAGGTCTCTCATGCAGCCAATCATGAAGGTCAATCTCAAGCTGCTGCAGGTTTTCTTGCTGGTCGCCGAGCACGAAAGCTTCCGCTCGGCGGCGGATCAGGCGCATCGCTCACAATCCTCCGTCAGCACACAAATCAAGCAACTCGAAGGGCAGCTAGGTGTGGCGCTGTTCCACCGCACGACGCGCTCCGTGCGGCTGACAAGTGAAGGATCGCAACTTCTCGAGTGTGTCAGGCGAGCGCTGCATGAGGTGGAAGAGGGGCTTCGCAAGATAGAGGAGGCCGTTGACATGCGGCGCGGTCATGTCTCGCTGGGCTGTTCGCCGACCGTTGCCGGCAGCCGGCTGCCCGTCGTTCTGGCGGCGTTCAGCCGGGAATATCCCGACGTAAAGCTGTTTGTCCGAGAGCTGACGTCCATGGATATGTTTGAAAGTCTCCGCAAGCGCGAAGTGGATTTCGGCATAGGCCCGATTGTTGAAGAGGGCGATCTGAGCTTCCGCCCGATCCTGCGGGAGGACATCTATGCCCTCGTCCCCCGCAGGTTATTCCACACGCGACTTTCCGTCATCACCCTCAGAGACCTGGTTCGCATGCCAGTCCTGCTGCTGAACCCGGCGACGGCCTTGCGCGCCTTGATCGAGCGAACGGTCGCGGACCATGGGCTGACGCTGACGACCAATTATCAGTTCAGTCAGGTCCAGACCTTGATTGCGGCGGCGACGGCCGGGCTGGGGGTTGCCATCCTGCCAAAAATCGCGCTGCCGACGCTCCTCACGGATCATCTGCAGACGCTACAGATCATCGAGCCAACGATGTCGCGCGACATCGCGATCGTGACACTGCGCGGCCAGTCTCTGTCGCCTGCGGCGACGCGCCTCGCGGCACTCGTGTCCCGGCTGATCGACGGGAAGGCAGACGTGGCGGCCGAGCCGCGAGCTACGCTGCGCACCTCAGCGAGAGGACAGCTGATCGCGAAATCTAAATAATAAATGGATTAATTAGAATTGTGTCGATGATGCACGGGCCTTAGAGAGAGGGCGAGAGCATTCGTTGACGGTTCCGGAAAAAAAGCGGCCGCTGCGATGCCTCCAAGAAGCAACGGAATTGAGACGTCAGATGTACGACTACATCATCATCGGCGCGGGCTCGGCAGGATGCGTTCTGGCTAACCGGCTTTCGGAAGAGGGCAAGTCACGAGTACTTCTTCTGGAAGCCGGTGGTCCGGACAGCAGCATCTGGCTGAAAATTCCGGCTGGCACGCCAAGGCTTTATTCTGACCCCGAGGTCAATTGGCGCTACTACACGGCGCCGGAGCCGGGACTGAACAATCGCCGCGTCTATTGCCCGCGGGGAAAGACCTTGGGCGGCAGCAGTGCCATCAACGGCCTCGTCTATATGCGCGGGGCACCCCGCGACTATGACCTCTGGCGGCAAAGCGGCAATGCCGGATGGTCCTGGCCAGAAGTGCTGCCCTATTTCCGCAAAAGCGAAAACCAGCACCGGGGTGCGGACGAATACCACGGAGCGAGCGGAGAACTTGCCGTCAGCGACTTGGTCGAGCCGCATGAGGCGTCACGCGCTTTCGTCGCAGCCGCCCACAAAGTGGGCTTGCCGTTCAACGCGGACTTCAATGGTGCGACGCAGGACGGCATAGGTTTTGTGCAATACAACATCAAGCGTGGCATGCGCCACTCGGCGGCCACCGCGTTTCTGCGGCCGGTAAGACAGCGCAGCAATCTGCAGCTTGAGACCCGCGCCCACGTGCGCCGCATCCACGTCCAGAATGGCCGCGCGACTGGGGTCAGTTATCAGCAAGGCGAGACAGTTCGTGATGTGCAGGCGCGCGAGATCATCCTCGCCGGCGGGGCCATCAACTCCCCGCAACTGCTCATGCTGTCGGGCATCGGTGATGGTGAGGCCCTGGCGGAGCACGGCATTGCCGTCATGCATCATCTGCCCGGTGTCGGGCGAAACCTGCAGGATCATGTCTATGCCCATTACTTGTCGCGGGTCGATCCCGTCTTCTCAATCAACAAGGTGATTCTGAACGCGGCAAGTGCGCGGACGGCATGGAAACTGCTGCCGCAGGTGCTGCAGTTCGCGTTCAGCCGGACCGGGATCCTGACGTCGGCCGCAGCCCAGGTCGTCGCCTTCGCCCGATCGAACAGCGAACTGGAGACGCCCGACCTGCAGATCCAGTTCAGGCCGTTCAGTATGATCATCACGAAGGAAGGGAAGTTCGTCGCCGAGGACCACCCTGCCGTCACAGCTTCGGTCAGCTATATCCGTCCCCGGTCGCGCGGCCTGATCGCCTTGAACTCAGCCGATCCCTTAGAAGCTCCGAAAATCCAGTTCAATTATCTGACGGCCGAGGAAGATGTCCGCGCAATGATCGAGGGCATCCGCGTCATCAGGCGGATATTCGCGTCGTCTCCGATGGCCGAGCACGTGGTCGGCGAAGCGACGCCCGGCGTGGCGGCACAATCCGAGGAGGAATTGACCGCCTATCTGCGACAATACGCACAGGCGATGTATCATCCGGTCGGCAGTTGCCGGATGGGCAGCGACGTGAACGCGGTCGTCGATGCCCGGCTGCGCCTGCGTGGCATCGACGGTCTGCGCGTTGTCGATGCGTCCATTATGCCCTCGATCGTGTCGGGCAACACCAATGCTCCGACCATTATGATTGCCGAAAAAGGTGCCGACATGATTCGTGAAGATTCCCGCCACGCCTTGGCCGCATGACCGCTGCACAGGGATCTGTCCATGCAAGACTATAAGATGTTGATCGGCGGCGACTGGGTCAGTGCGGTTGCCGGTGAGACCTTCGAGAGCATCAATCCATATACGGGCGCGGCCTGGGCCCGCATTCCACGCGGGCGGCGCGAGGACGCCGACAAGGCCGTGCGTGCGGCGCTGGTCGCCGGTGCTGACCCGGCCTGGGCAAAGATCACCGCGACCGCGCGGGGGCATCTGCTCCGCCGCTTCGGCGATCTCATCGCACAGAACGCCGAGCGGCTGGCGGACACCGAAGTGCGCGACAACGGCAAGCTGCGCTCCGAAATGCTCAGTCAGGTCAAATATGTTCCGCAATGGTTCTATTACTACGCGGGGCTTGCCGACAAGCTGCAGGGCGCCGTCATCCCCATCGACAAACCCAATACCTTCAACTTCACGCGGCTGGAGCCGCTCGGCGTCTGCGTGGCCATCACGGCCTGGAACTCGCCGCTGTTGCTCGCCGCCTATAAGCTCGCGCCCGGCCTTGCGGCCGGCAACACCTTCGTGCTGAAGCCGTCCGAATTTACCTCGGCCTCGGCTCTGGAACTCGGCGCGCTCGCCGAGGAGGCGGGCCTGCCGCCGGGCGTGCTCAATGTCGTCACCGGATTCGGCGCCGAGATCGGCGAGGCGTTGGTGACGCATCCGGACGTAGCGAAGATCGCCTTCACAGGCAGCGAGGCCGGCGGCCAGCGCGTCTATGAAGCCGCGGCGCGAGGCCTGAAACGCGTGACGCTGGAACTTGGCGGCAAGTCGCCGAACATCGTGTTCGCTGACGCCAAGCTCGATAATGCGGTGAAGGGCGTGATCGGCGGCATCCTGTCCGCCACCGGCCAGACTTGTGTCGCGGGCTCGCGCCTGCTGGTTCAGCGCAGCATCCACGATGCCTTCCTGGAGCGGGTGGTGGCCTTTGCTCGGTCAGCCAGGATCGGCGACCCAATGGAGCGGACAACGCAGATCGGTCCGGTCACGACCAAGCCGCAGTACGAGAAGATCCTCCACTACATCGATGTCGCGAAGCAGGAGGGTGCGCGCTGCGTCCTGGGCGGCGAACCCGCGCCTCATCCCGCGGGCGGCTCCGGCCTGTTCGTGCAGCCGACGATCTTCGCGGATGTTCGCAACACCATGCGCATCGCACGGGAAGAGGTCTTCGGCCCGGTGCTGGCCGTCATCCCCTTCGAGGATGAGGCGGAAGCAGTGGCCATCGCGAATGACAGCAGCTACGGCCTGGCGGCTGGCGTCTGGACGCAGGATACCAGCCGCGTCCTGCGCATGGCGGAGGCGCTCAAGACCGGCATGGTCTGGGTCAATATGTATCGCGCGGTCAGCTATATGTCGCCTTTCGGCGGTGTGAAGCGCTCGGGCCTCGGCCACGAGAACGGGATGGAAGCCATCAAAGACTACGTCCAGACCAAGAGCGTCTGGATCAGCACGGCGGAGGAAACGCCGGATCCCTTCGTGCTGGGATGAATGGCGTGATGACGCTCGCCCCCAATCATCTTGTGGCGCCGCTGTTCGTTCCGGGCGACAGGCCGGAACGCTTTGCCAAGGCGGTCAGTGCCGGTGCGCAATGCGTTGTCCTCGACCTCGAAGATGCCGTCGCGCCCGACGACAAGGCCCGTGCCCGGGATTGTGTGGCGCAGCATGGGATCGACGCCGTGCCCGTTCTCGTTCGGATCAATGCCGTCGGAACCCCCTGGTTCGACGACGATCTCTCGATGCTGCGTGAGGCGCGCTTATCCGGCTTGATGATTCCCAAAGCGGCTTCGGCGAAGATGGTCGACGAGGTCGTCGCCCGCACCGGCGTTCAGGCGATCGTGCCTTTGGTGGAGTCGGCCGCCGGGCTGGGCAATCTGAGCGCCCTGCTGCGCGCTCGGCATGTCGTCGCCGCCGCGTTCGGATCGATCGATCTCGCCGCCGATCTCGGCTGCGACGGGGATTGGGAGTCGCTGCTCGCCGCGCGGTCGGAGCTGGTGCTGCGATCCAAGCTTGCAGGGGTTGCACCGCCGGTCGATGGCATCGCGATTGCTGTCGATGACGCGTCGCTGGTGACGGAGCAGGCGAAACGGGCGCGGTCGCTGGGTTTCCGTGGGAAGCTTGCTATCCATCCGAAGCAACTGGAAGCGATCCGTTCCGCGTTCCGCGCAACCGCTGCGGAACGGAGTTGGGCGGACCGCGTTCTGGCAGCCGTCGAGCGAGACCCGCGCGGGGCTCTGACGGTGGACGGCTGTCTCGTCGACAGACCGATGATCGAGCGCGCACGCCGCATCGCCGAGGAGGCGAAGCGATGACCGAGGTTGCGTCCCGCCATTGGCCCGTGCGTGGCCGCTTCTTTGACGACTTTGTTGTCGGCGATACGTATGAGCATTGGCCCGGCCGTACGATTACCGACGCGGACAATATCCAGTTCAGCCTGTTGACGATGAACAGGCATCCTCTGCATTGCGATGCGCATTTTGCGGCGCAGTCCGAGTTTGGCCGGCCATTGGTGAATAGTGGTCTGACGATCGCCATCGTGCTGGGCATGACGGTCGACGATGTTAGCCTGAACGCGATTGCCAATCTCGGCTGGCGTGAGGTGACGCTGACAGCGCCGGTCTTCCCTGGTGACACGATCTACGCGCGATCAGAGGTGACCGAGAAGCGCGCGAGCCGGTCCCGGCCGGGCCAAGGCATCGTGACCACCCGTACCGAGGCTTTCAAGCAATGCGGCACGGTCTTCATGACCTTCACGCGGGCTTGCCTTGTCCCCGAGCGGCCGGAGGCGCCGGGATGACCTACAGCTTGCTGGCTGGCGCCCGCGTCATCGAAAGTTCGGCCTTCATCGCGGCGCCGCTCTGCGGTCTCACGCTCGCGCAATACGGTGCGGATGTGATCCGCTTTGACCTCATCGGTGGCGGAATCGACTATCGGCGGTTGCCGGTGATGCCGGGTGGCCGCAGCGTCTACTGGACAAGCCTGAACAAGGGCAAGCGGTCAATCGCCATCGATATTCGCAAGCCCGAGGGCAAGGAGATTCTGCGCGCCCTCGTCACGGCGCCGGGCGCCGATACGTCCGTGCTGCTGACAAATGTTCCGTCCGCCTTCCTGTCCCACCGTTCGCTGAGCGCCGCGCGGCCCGATCTCATCAGCTGCACCATTGAGGGGAATGCGGACGGATCAACCGCCGTCGACTACACCGTGCATTGCGCGACCGGCTACCCGATGATCACCGGGACCGGATCGCGTGAGCATCCGGTCAATCAGACACTGCCGGCCTGGGATCTGGCCTGCGCCTATCACGCGGCCTTCGCCATCACGGCGGCGATCGCACAACACCGTGTTTCGGGCGAGGGGGCGGAGCTCAGGATTGCTCTGTCCGACGTCGCATTCACGGCCATGTCCCATCTCGGCACAGTCACGGAGGCCGCGCTCTCGATGCCCGAGCGCCAAGCGATCGGCAATGACATTTACGGCGCCTTCGGCCGCGATTTCCTGACGAGGGATGGCAGACGCATCATGGTCGCGGCGGTCTCGGCGCGACAGTGGCAGGCCCTCGTGCAGGCCTGCGGGTTGGCCGAGGTTATCGGCGCGCTCGAGAGCGCGCTCGGTGTTAGCTACATAGATGAGGACGATCGATTTGAAGGTCGAGAGATAATAGCTGGGCTCGTGGCACGTTGGATCGGCGCCCGGACGTTCGCGGATGTTGCGCAGGCCTTCGATACGGCCGGCGTTTGCTGGGGCATCTACCAGTCGATAGGTGAACTGGTCCGGAATGATCCGCGCGCGTCCACAAGCAACCCGGTCTTCAGCACCATTGAAACGGCTGGAATCGGACGGCATCTGGCCGCCGGTGCTGCCGCGCGGATCATCGATCGGCCGAGACTTCCGACAAAGGCCGCCCCGCTGCTCGGCGAACACACCGACGAGGTGCTGAGAGAGGTCTTGCATTTGTCTGACTTGGCAATTGCATCGCTTCACGATCGCGGGGTCGTCGCGGGGTCGGACAAGGATCCCTTGGCGCCCGGTGGCTGCCGTATCCCGACGAAGCTGGAGAGTGGACTTGTAACGTGAAGGCGCAAGAGGTTAACTAAGCGAAACGCGCCCCTAAACAAAAAATGCCGATAAGGAAAATGGAGGTCGTCATGAAGGGTGAAACTCTCCCAAGGTCTGGGTTGTCGCGTGAGGAGATGCTGAAGCGCGTCGCCCGGTTCAAGGACCTTCAGGGGTCAGACGGCGGACTTCCCGATAGCCGTCATCCGAGCGCCGAGCGTCAGCTGTACAATGTCATCGGTTTCCAACCGCCGGCCAATTCTGGTGGCGCAGTGACGTCGCCAGTCGGCGACGTGGCGGCGCGGCTCGCGGCGATAAAGATATCGGAGGGTTTCAACCTCGGCTATTGCCGGGCCAAGCCGGGCCGCGGCCCGATGATGCACAATCATGACACCAACGAGACCTTCATCCCCATGACTGGAACCTGGCGCTGCAGCTGGGAGGATGAACACGGCGAAGTCGATTATGTCGACGTGGGGCCGCTCGACGTCGTGTCGTTCCCGCCGGGTGTTGCGCGCCGCTTCGAGAATGTGACGGCTGGCGACCCCGATGAGGAATCGATCCTGATGTTCGTCATCGCGGGTGACGGTCCACGGGCCGAGTTCACCCGCGAGGTCATGCAGGACCTCGCCGCTGCCGGCCTCCTCGAGAGCAACCAGACCTAGTCCGGAACCGATGCCGTGACAAAACCGATCGTTCTCCCAAATCCACGGCTCAGCGCGCAGGCGTCGCAGGTTGCGGGGACGACGGCAAGCCTCGCGCCGTACCTGCGTGCCGAGGGGTTGAGCAAGGCCTATGGCGCGACCGTCGCCCTGTCCCATGTCAGCCTGGACGTGCATGCGGGCGAGGTCCATGCGCTGCTCGGAGAGAACGGCGCCGGCAAGTCGACGCTCGTCAAAATTCTCAGCGGGATCGTGCTGGCCGATCAGGGCAGGCTGGAGGTCGACGGACGGCCATTCGAACCCGGCAGTCTTCTCGGCGCGCGTGCGGCGGGCGTCTCGACGGCGTTCCAGGAGTTGAGCCTGCTTCCCAATCTGAGCGTCGCCGTCAATCTGATGTTGCCAAATCTGTTGAAGGGGCCGCTGGGGATCAACTCCGCACGCCGCAACGAGCAGGCGGCGGCCGCGCTGTTGCAGGACTTCGGCGTGACCACGGTCGATCCCGCGAGCCTCGTCGCGGATTTGTCACTGGCGGAGAAGCAGCGAGTCGAGATCGTGCGTGCGCTCAGTCATCGGCCGCGGCTGCTGGTTCTGGATGAGCCGACAGCTGCGCTCGCAGATCCGGGATGGCTGTTCGACATCGTCGAGCGGTTGACCGGAGAGGGTGTCGCGATCCTCTATATCTCGCACCGGCTGGCGGAAGTCCGGCGGCTGTGCCGTCGCGGCACGGTCCTGCGGAACGGTCGTTCGATCGCGACGGTCGATCTGACCGGCACGCCGGATGCCGAGATCTTCCGGATGATGGTCGGCACATCCCAGGACGAGCCGAAGCATAAGCCGATGTCGAACCGGCAGAGCATCGGGCCACGCCTTTCAGCCAAGGGGCTGACGGGCCGCAACGTCCATGATGTCAGCTTCGAGGTCGGAGACGGCGAGATTCTTGGTGTCGCCGCACTCGAGGGGCAGGGACAGCGGCCGATGTTCCGCATGCTCGCCGGCCTGGAGCCGATGACCGCCGGAACTGTCCGGGTCGACAACAAGGAGGCTGATCTTCGCTCGCCGGCGGCGGCCCTGCGCTCCGGCATCGGCTTCCTGCCTGAGGAACGCAAGACGGAAGGTATCTTTCTGGGCCTCAAGGCCGCGAGCAACATCTCTCTGCCGATTCTTGGCCGTGTGCTGTGGGGGCCCTTCATCAACCACCGTCGTGAAAATGCCGCCGTGGCTGAGGCGAGCCAGCATGTCGATCTTGCCAAACGCTATCAGGCCATGCGGATTTCGTCACTCTCCGGCGGCAATCAACAGAAGGCGCTGCTCGCGCGCGTCCTGCTCGCCGGGCCGCGCAATCTCGTCCTGTATGATCCAACACGCGGCGTCGATGTCGGTACAAAGCAGGTGATCTATGCCGCCATCCGAAATTTTGTCGATCAGGGCGGCTCGGCGCTGATCTATTCGACGGAACTCGCTGAACTGGTCCATCTCGCGCATCGGTGTCTTGTCGTCTACGGCGGTCGCATCGTGGGCGATGTCGCCGGATCTCTGTTGACGGAAGATCGTCTGGTCAGCTTCGCGACCGGCCATGGGGACATCGCAGCATGAGCGCGGTCGCAGGTTTTCCGCAGGCTGAGCGGCAGCGTCGGCCCGCGCTCGGGCGCCTGCTGGGCAGCGGCGCCGTGATGGTGACCGTGATCTACCTCCTGCTCCTGCTCGTCTATTCGCTGTGCCAGAAGAACGCCCTGTCGATGACGCAGTTCTCGGACCAGTTGAGCAACGGATTGCCACTTGCCCTGGGTGCCGCAGGCGGAACGCTCGTTGTGCTCATGCGCGGATTTGATCTGTCCGTCGCAGGTGTGATTGCCCTTGCCGACGTTCTGACCGCGACCCAGGCGGGGGATGGGCAACTGGGCGCGCTGCTCTGTCTGGCGATGGTGGTCGGCACCGGGCTGCTCGTTGGGGCTGTCAACGGCTTTCTGGTCGCCTATGTCGGGCTTCAATCCATCGCCTGCACCCTCGCGACGATGATCATCTGCAGCGGCGTGGCCCTGCTGGTGCTGGACGCGCCGGGCGGCAACGTGCCTGACTTCATCAGCGACAACCTGACCGGCACGCTGTTGGGCGTTCCCGTGCCGCTCATCATTGCGCTCGTCGTGCTGCTGGGCTGGGTCATCTTGAGGAAAACGAACTGGGGCGTCGGCCTTTATGCCCTGGGCGCGGACGAGACAGCGGCTCGGCTGGCCGGCGTACCAGTGCGCCGGGTCAAGTTCCTCGCCTTCTGCGCCGCGGGCGCGCTTTATGGCGTCGCGGGCATGATGCTGGCGGCCGCGACATCGAACGGGGATCCCGGGGCCGGGACGAGCTACCTGCTGCTTGTCTTCGCAGCGATCGCCATCGGGGGCACGACGTTCACCGGCGGCCGCGGCGGGCTGCTGGGTTCGATGATTGGCGCGGCAACCCTGATGTTGCTGCAGAAGGTTCTGTTCTCGCTCGGTGTGTCGTCCTTCTACACGGGCATCGGCCAGGGTCTCATCATGATCGCCGCCGTTTTGATTGCGGCACTTTCGGCGCGCCTCGCACGGAGGATGCCGAGATGAAGGAAGCTTTCATGCCAGGCCACGCCGTCGCTGATACGAGAACCACCGGCCGCGCGCTTGGCAGCGAGGTCATCACCCCGCTTGTTCTCTTCGCTCTAACAGTGCTGCTGGTCATAGCCTCGCGCTGGATCAGCCCGAGCCTCGGCGGCTTCCATCAGGTCGCGGCCATCATTGTGCTGTCGTCTTTTCTGATGGTGGTTGCCTTTGGACAACAGATGGTCGTCCTGATCGGCGGCCTCGATCTGTCCTTGCCCTCACTGCTGACGTTGGGCGGCATCCTGACCTTCGCTTGGAGCGGCGCGTCAGGCTGGTCATTGATCTGGATTCTGCTCGTCGTGCTTGTCGTCAACGGCGCCATCGGCGCCTTGAGTGGAGCGGGCATCGCTTGGCTTCGCATTCCGCCGTTCATCATGACGCTGGCGATGGGAATTATCGTCTACAGCGCGGCGCTCGGCATCACCGCCGGCACTCCCCGGGGGCATCCCTCCGCGGCTTTGGGCAGCTTGTTCTCGGGCCGGATACTCGGACTGCCACCGATCATCTACATCATGATTCTGTTCGTCGTCTTCGGCACGGCCTTGCAATCCTATACGCCGTTCGGGCGCAAGCTCTACGCCTTGGGGACCAGCCCGGTCGCGGCCCATGTGGCGGGCCTGCATGTCGCCTGGTTGACGGTGGCGACCTATGCCATCAGCGCCGCCGCGGCGGGTTGTGCCGGCTTCCTGTTGGTAGGCTACGCGGGAGGAGCGACGCTTGTCATGGGGCAGTCCTACCTGCTGCCCTCGATCGCAGCCGTCGTCGTTGGCGGAACATCCATCGTTGGTGGCCGCGGCAATTACATCAGCGCGGTCGCGGCTTCGCTGCTCCTCACTACGTTTTCAACGATCATCTCCTCCATCCAGATTCTCGAGGGGTGGCGCACCATCATCTACGGCTGCCTCATTCTGATTGCCATCGCCGCCCTCAGAGAGGATGTGCCTCTCTGGCTCAACCGTTCGCTGCAGCGGCCGTCCCGGCCGCCGCAGGCACCGGGCGCCGCTCGATCAACCCAATAGCAACAATAAAAGGAAGCTGAAATGTTCAAGAGGTATCCATTATGGGGCGTGATGCTGGCCCTGGTCGCGGCGGCGGGGCTGCTCCTCGGCGGCCTCGGGACGGCGGCTCGTGCAGACGCTCCCAAGAAGTACAAGATTTATCTGAGCCTGAGCTACAGCGGCAATGCCTGGCAGAGCGAGGCGGCGAATATTGTCAAGGCTCTGGCCGCGACCCCGCCCTATGACAAGCTCGTCGACCTCAAGGAGGTCATTTCAGGCACCGATGTGCAGGCACAAATCTCCGCGTACGAGAGCATGATTGCCGATGGTGCGGACGGCATCATCAGCTTTCCGATCTCGTCGAGCGGTCTCAACAAGGCCATCCGGCGCGGATGCAAGGCCGGCGTCCTGATCTGGGTCTATGACGGCATGGTCACGGAACCCTGCGCCTACAGCGTGAGCTACCTGCCGAGCGGCTTCGGCGAAAACACGGCGCAGTACCTGGTCAATCTGCTGCACGGTCAGGGCAATATCTTCCTCAGCCGCGGCGTTGCGGGAAACATGGTTGACAAGCGCCACTATGACGGCGCGATGAGCGTCTTCAAGAAGTATCCCGGTATCCACATCGTGGCCGAGTA
>Ga0116230_10004601_pt1 | contig 13518 bp, 10 predicted proteins | sample S1TSphfallax_3_FD_88678 | JGI IMG/M metagenome (GOLD analysis project Ga0116230, IMG submission 88678) | Host-associated microbial communities from peat moss isolated from Minnesota, USA - S1T2_Fd - Sphagnum fallax MG | ecosystem: Host-associated > Plants > Peat moss > Unclassified | place...
CCGTGGGCGCCGTCCTGCCCATGGAGGCTATGATCGCCGTCAACGAACACCTGGGTCGAACGGTGACGCCCTACACATTGCCGCCAGACTCGCCCAACCTTCGTATGTTGGCCGCCACGGTCACCGAGCGCCAGAGGGAGGCTTATCTGGCGCCCTACGTCCGAGGGGACACGATATCGGCGATCGGAATATCAGAGCCCGGCGCCGGGTCTGACCCCTCCGCCATGATCACCCGGGCGGTGCGGGATGGCGAGGACTGGATCCTCAACGGCCGCAAAATCTGGATTAGTCGAGCGGCCGAGGCGGATTTCACCATCCTCATGGCCGTGACTGACCGCGACAAGGGCGCCCGAGGCGGAATGTCGGCGTTTCTGGTGGATCGGGACGCGCCCGGATTTAGCGTGCTGCGCGCCATTCCAATGATTGGCGGCGCCGTAACCTATGAGGTCGTGCTTGAGGATTGCAGGGTGGCCGGGTGGAAACTCTTGGGCACGGAGGGCCAAGGGTTCGCGCCGATGCAGCTGCGCCTGGGAACCCGCCGTCTCGAGATGGCCGCCTGGTCCGTGGGCATGGCCGCGAGGGCGCTCGATATCCTCTGCGAGCACGCCAGCCAGCGCGTCACCTTCGGCCAACCCCTCGCGCAACGCGGTGTGATCCAGGGATGGGTGGCCGAGGCCGCGACGGGAATCCACGCGGCGCGACTGATGGCTTACGACTGCGCCTGGAAGATTGATCAGGGGCGCGATACCCGAGTCGAAATTTCCATGGTCAAAGCTTTCGCCACGGAGATGGCCTGGAAGGTGATTGACCACGCCATGCAGGCGCTCGGCGCCATGGGCATGACAAAGGAGACCCCGCTGCAACTCATGGCGGGCAAAATTCGGACCATGCGCATCTATGACGGCCCGACAGAGATTCACGATTGGGTGGTGGCCCGTAGCCTGCTTGGTCTCAAGCGCTGACGCCTGGATTTTGATCTAAGGCGCCCAGAGTATGCGTAGCGGCGTGCGAGTCTGGCGCAGCACGGCGCCGGCTGGCGGCGCATAGCTGGTGTCGGTGAATATGCGCTCTATCACCGCGCGCTTCGTCTCGCCGGTGACCAGAACGACGATCAAGCGCGTCGCCAGCAGGGGGCGCACGGTCAGGCTGATGCGGGGCAGGTAGGGAGGCTCGCTGGAGAGGGCCACGCCCACGCAAAGGGCTTCGCCGTCGGGGTCCAGTCTTGCCGCCAGATCGGGATCGGCGGGGAACAGCGAGGCGATGTGGCCATCGGCGCCCATTCCCAGAAGAACCGCCGCGCCTGGAGGCGCGCGCCGCAGCCGATCGTCGGCCGCGGCGGCGTCGGCGTCGGCCGTGGGTCCGTCGCCCTTGAGAGGAAGCAGTTTCGCCCGCGCCGCGCGACCGACCAGAAGCCGCCGGCGTAGAAGCCCCTCATTGCTCGCCTCATCGTCGGGATCAACGAAGCGCTCATCGGACGGGGCCACGGTGATGTTCGACCAATCGAGGTCCATCGCGCTCAGTCGATCGTAGGCGCCGCCGGGGGTCGTACCGCCGGTGGCGATGAAGGTGCGGGGTCCGTCTCCGGCCAGCGCGCTGGCCACCGCCGCCGCCGCCGCCGCCGCAACGGAGGCGTGATCGTCAAACCGCTCGATACTAATCATCGAGCCATTCACGACCTGATCGCTCCATCAGGGCAAACGCGCCCGGCGGCCCCCAACTGCCCGCGGCATAGGCTTTCGGCGTCATGGAAAGGTTCCGCCAGGCCTCGGCCACGCCATCGATCCACGCCCAAGCGAGTTCGACTTCATCGCGCCGCACAAAAAGCGCGGGATTTCCGGCCAGCACGTCCAGAAACAGACGCTCATAGGCGATCCGCCGCCTGCCGCCGTCATCAAGCGACAGGCTGAGGGGCATGGCTTTCAGGCGAACGTCCGCTAAGCCAGGTCTGCGGTTCATCAGCAGCAAGGAGATGTCTTCGTTGGGCTGTAGATCGATGACTAGGCGGTTAGCGATCAGGTCATCCTTGGCCGCGGATCCAAAAATCGAATGCGGCAGAGCCTTGAACTGGATTGCGATCTGAGTGCGTCGTTCAGGAAGGCGTTTTCCTGTTCGCAGGAAAAACGGGACGCCCGCCCAACGCCAGTTGTCGATATCAGCTCGCAGGGCGACAAAGGTTTCCGTTAGACTCTCCCCACCCTTCTCCTCGGAGTACGAGGGCACGGATTTTCCCTCCACGACGCCTCCACGATACTGGCCGCGCACACTCAGGGCCTGAGCGTCGGCGGCGGTGAAGGCGCGCAATGATTTCAGGACTTTGACTTTTTCGTCCCGAACGGAATCAGCGCCGGAATCCGCCGGCGGCTCCATGGCCACAAGACATAGAAGCTGGAGCATGTGGTTCTGCACCATGTCGCGTAGCGCGCCATATTCGTCGTAGTAGCCCCACCGATCGCCAACCCCATCCGTCTCCGCGACGGTAATCTGGACATGATCGATGGCCAGATTGTTCCATAGCGGCTCGAAAAGCGTGTTGGCGAACCGCAGCGCGATGAGGTTCTGGACGGTTTCCTTGCCTAGATAGTGATCGACCCGAAAGACGCTGGATTCCTCGAAGGCATGCGCAACCTTGGCATTGATGTCCCTGGAGCTTTTGAGGTCGTGCCCCAGGGGTTTTTCCAGGACGATCCGGGATTGCCCGCCTGTCAGGCCGGCCGCCTCAAGCTGCTCGCATGCCGCTGCGTACACGCTAGGCGAAAGGGCCAGATAAAACATGGCGCCGTCATCGCCGATGTGGGCGGCCAGATCTTTCAGGCCATGGGCTTGGGTTACGTCGGCGCGGCAATAATCCAACCGGGCTGAGAACCGCTTCCAGACAACCTTGTCCAGCCCTTCCGGGCGAGCCGCGAGGTGCTCGTGCACGGAATTAACATAAGAGGCCTGATCCATGGGCGCCCTTGCGGAGCCCATGATCCGCAGATCGGGTGGCAAGAGGCCATCAAGATCTAGAAAATACAGCGACGGCAGGAGCATGCGTGCGGCCAGATCGCCGGTGGCGCCGAATATAACGATGGTCTTAATCGCGACGCTTTTGGATGGCGGATTTTGAGTTTTCATTATGACTGCCAACGCGTGAAAATCATCTTAGGATGCTAAGTCCCCTGACGAATTCCTCCGCGCGCCCTCCTCAGTCGTCGATGGCGGCGTAGACAAGTGAGCGCAGCTCGCGTCGTATGGGATAGGTGCTGGAGGGAACGAGTTGGGTCATAAAGATGACAATCAGATCTTCTGCCGGATCTACCCAAAAGGCGGTGCTCGCCATTCCGCCCCAGTAGAACTCGCCCTTGGAACCCGCCGATAGGCCCTTGGCCGGATCAAGCGAGACGGCAAACCCCAGACCGAACCCTACGCCCGCGTTGGAGTCTTCGCTGAACAAGGATCTGGAAATCTGGGTGAGATCGACCCCGCCGGGCAGGTGATTTGCGGTCATAAGGCCGAGGGTTTTGCGGCTCAGGAACCGTGTTCCTCTCGCCGCGCCTCCGTTCAGCAGCATGCGGCAGAACGCCAGATAATCCGAAGCCGTGGAGACGAGGCCGCCGCCGCCTGAGATGAAGCGAGGCGGCGCGAGATAGGGACTAGTCGCCGGGTCATCCTGGAGCAGAAGCTCACCCTTCGGGCCGGGCGTGTAGCATGCGGCCAGTCGGCGCGCCTTTTCTGGGGGAACATGAAAATCGGTATCAATCATCCCGAGGGGTTCGATGATCCGGCTCTTAAGAAAGTCCTGAAACGGCACGCCGGAGACGCGCTCAATGATATAACCTAACACATCAGTCGATACCGAATAGTTCCACGCATCGCCGGGCGAGAACTCCAGGGGAATCCCGGCGAGCGCTTCGATCATCTCCGACAGGGTGAGTGTGCAACCCATCACGCCTATGTGAGCTTTGCGATAGGCGGCGTCCACGTTCGTTCGAGCCTGGAAGCCGTAGGTCAGACCGGACGTATGCCGAAGCAGGTCGATCACCCGCATGGGTCTCTGGACCGGTCGGGTCTGGAATTGTGGGGCAATGCCGGCCTCGAACACCACCAGATTGTCCCACGCGGGAATGTAGCGCTCCACCGGATCATCCAGGGCTATGGCCCCTTCCTCCACCAGCATCATGAGTGCAACGCTGGTGAGCGGTTTCGTCATGGAATAGATACGGAAGATCGCATCCGCCGCCAGCGGTATCCCGCGCTGCACATCGGCCGACCCGACGACACCCAGATGCGCGATCTCGCCGCGCCGGGCGATGAGGGTCAGGGCCCCGGGGAGCTTTCCGGAATCGATGTAGCGCCGCTGTATGAACTCATCGATGCGCGCAAGACGCTGCGCTGAAAGGCCGGCTCGGGTGATCGATCCAAGTGCGGATCCATCCATCTCAGCGTCTCCCGGCGACCAGGACGGGCGTCATAACGGGGGTTGCCACGCCTCCATCGGAGGCTTGGCCTTCAGCCTCGCTCTCCACCAACATGTGAGCGCTTCGCCACGCGCCAAAGCGATAATAGAGGATAGTGAGAACAGCCGAAGTGACCGTACCCAGCGGAAAGCTCCACCAGATGGCGTCGGCGCCATATCGGGGGATCATCAGGGCCGCAAAGGGGATGCGCACCAAGACCATGGAAACGCACAGAATGATCAACGGCCACCACACGGCGCCGGTGGAGCGGACCACGCCCGATAGTGAGAACGTAATCGAAAAAAGCACAAACCCCCAAAGCACGGTGGTGTTGATATGGTGCGCGAGGGGTATGGCCGGAGAGTGCGCGGGGAGCAGTATGCCCAGTACGGCGTCGTTGAAAATATACAGCAGCAAAGCCACCGAACCGGTCACCACCAGCCCGGAAATCACGCCTGAGCGCGCGACTTTGTCCACGCGATCCCATCGCCCGGCCCCGACGTTCTGTGCGGCCATGGACGAAACAGACGCCCCAATAGCCATGGTGGGCATCTGCAGATAGCTCCAGACGATGGAGGCGATGGAAAAGGCGGCGCTGGTCAGGGCGCCAAATCCGTTAACGAAACTGATCATGACCACCGCGCTTCCGCTCATGACGACCATCTGCAGGCCCATGGGGAGACCGCGGGTGAACAGGGAGCGCACGATGGCCCCTTCCGGGATCAGAAGCCGCATCTCGCGAGGGCGAAGCACCAGGATGCTTTTCTTGCGATAAAGATGAATGATCAGCCCGAGGAGCGCCACGCCCTGCCCGATCAGGGTCGAGGTCGCGGACCCTGCGATGCCCATTTTTGGAAAAGGCCCAATGCCCTGGATGAGCAAGGGATTGAGCGTGATATCGATGGCGATCGCCAGAAGCAGAAACCAAAACGGGGTGGTGGAATCTCCCGTGCCCCGAAGCGCCATCTGCAGGAACATAAAGAAATACATGAACGGGACGGCGGCGAAGATGAGGGTGAGGTAGACGATGGCGTCGGCGCGCGCTTCGACGGGAGTGCCCATGAGATCCAGAATAGACGGGGCGAACAAACCCCCACAGACGCCTATGGCCAGGGAGAGCGCGACAAAGAAGGTCGTCGCCGTGCCCATCACCCGCTTCACCCTGGCGTGGTCGTCCGCCCCAACGGCCTGAGCGACCAGGATATTGGCCGCCATCGCGACGCCAAGAATCGCGCCCAGCATCAGGAACATCACGATATTGGCGTTGCCGAGCGCGGTAATCGCCACTTCGCCGAGGCTGTGGCTAACCCAGATCTGGTTGACCGTCCCGTTGAGGGACTGCAGCGCATTCCCACCGAGTAAGGGCAGAGAAAACAATAACAGGGTGCGGGTGATAGGCCCCGACGTCAGGTCGCGGCGGCCACGCTTGGCGGGAGGGGGCATGGCGACCTTCTACAGCGCTTGTGAATTAATCCCAAGATGCAAACGCCGCCGACCCCGTCGCGGGTCCTCCGGCGCTGCGTGAACCGCAGGCCGGAGGGCGCAGCGCGGTCTTAGAAGCGCTTGGTCACCTGCAGCCCGTAGGTGCGCGGATCGAGGGTGAAGACGTTGGTAAACAGCCCAGACGTGGCGTCGGTGATGTAGGTGCCGGTGATGGGCTGAGCGTTGAACACGTTCTTCACATAGCCCTGAACCGTGATGCCTGACCCGACATTCACGAACGTCAGGGTGGCGTTCACGACATGATAGGACTGAAGATAGTCATTCGAGGCGTTGAAGACACGCGCCCAGCTATTGTCCTGCCAGTAATAGTCGCCGCGCAGCGTCGCCTTCCAGTCCTTGGGGAGCTCGAAGACATACTGGGCGCCCAATGAGAGCGTCACCGGTGGCGTGTTAGGCAGCTTGTGGCCGCCAAGCTGCTCGGGAATGCCGCCAGCGTAAGCGCCGGACGCCGCGCACTGGGTGCTTAGGCCCGCGGCCGGATAGCCACCAAGTATGTAGCCCGCCACGTTTTGCGTCGGGGCGAGACAGTTGCTGCCAGCGGTGGTTTTCACAACTGTATAGGCTGCATTGCCTTGATTCAGATTCAGCTCATCGATTGCGCTCTGGCCACTGTCGATTGAGCTATGAAGGTAACCCACATTGGCGTTGAACGTCAGGTTTCGAAGCGGCGAATAGACGCTTTCAAATTCAACACCATAGATTTTGGCATTTACGTTTTGATTAACGGACGATTCATTGATGATCGAGGAGATTTGATATCCTGTATAGTTATAATAAAAGCCAGTGAGATCGAGCGTAAGTGAGCCGTGGAGCGCTGTGTTCTTTGTGCCGATTTCATACGCATCAATATATTCCGGCGCATAGCTTAGCGAATAACCACAGGCCGCAGCCGATCCGCCCGCCTGGCCTAGTGACGACTGACAGGCGGTATTGAAGCCGCCGCCCTTATACCCGCGGCTATAGCTGGCGTAGATCAGGGTCTTGTCGGTGAACGACAGCGTGGGAGTCCAGTCCAGGTTCGCCCTGCCCGTGAAGGCCTTGGTATCCTGATATTGTGGAACGAGGCAGGCGGCGACGGACGTCGTGCATATTGTGCTCGGAAATCCACCGACCGCGCCTCCGGGGTAGCTTGGCCCGTTGTTTGGCGTCGTGGAGACGAGAGAAATAGGATATTGCAGATTATATAGATCATCGACCGTATAGCGGCCGCCAAGGGTCAGCTTCAGATCCTTGGTTATGTTATAATAGACCTCGCCAAAACCGGCATACGACTTGAGATTTCCGCCGCCGGTTCGGGAGTCGTAATAGTTGTGGCCTGAACCGTTGGGCGGATAGCCGCCATCAATGTTGATGAGGCCTCCCGCTGGAGCCGCCGCCGCCGCCGCCGCGGCAGCATACGAAGGCGGTGCGTGCGCCGCCAGATAGCCTGCATAGGTGGCGTTATAGGCGTAGTTGTTGACAATCGAAAAGGCGGTGAGCGCGTTGCTCTCAACATAATAGTTCGTGCCCGCATTGAACGGCGCCGTCTCTTCAGAGAAATAGCCCCCAACGGAGAAATTGATCTTTCCCGAAAACGACGACGCCAAGCGAAGCTCTTCGGTGTATTCTTTACTTTCGCCACTAGCGTAGTCAAAACTTGTCAGACGATTTGAAACCCCCGTCTGCGGATCCCGAACGACGCCATTCGGAAAGAGCAACGCCGCTGCGCCAGAGGGCTGATAAGCTTCCGTAGGTATAACGCGATCATAGTCTTGAGACTCGGCATAACTCTCCCGGTTGAAGCCGGTGATCGACGTCAAGGTGAGATTTTCCGTCAGATTGTAGGCCATGTGGAGTTGGAAGAGATCTTCCAACGCCTTGTAGGAAGGCTGCACAACCGATTGGACATCGTGAAGATTGGTGTTCTGCAACGGATTTTGGCCAAAAACGTCGGTCCCATTGCCCAAGCCTACGAGATTGGACAGAACCCCAGCGAGCGTGCCGTTGCTGTTGATCGTGCCATAGGCCGCCGGCTGATAGAGCGAGCCGGCAATACAGCCCTGGTTCAAAAACGCCGCGTAATTGGTGGCGATAGGGCCGCCGGCCGGAGCGATGGGCACGCCGCCGACGTTCGTCGGGCCCGGATCCTTGATGCAGAGCTGTTTGCCCACGCGGTTGCGATCGTCGTCCTCGCCGAAATGCTCATAGAGGAGATAGGCGCTGAATTTATCATTGGGCTTGAAGCTGATGGTGGTGCGGATCGCGCCCAGATCCCGGCCATCCACACTCTCATGCAGATAGGTGTTTTCACCGAAGCCATCCTGCACGAGACGCGTGCCGGCGATCCGTATGGCGAACATGTCGCCGAGCGGAATGTTGACCGCTCCGGTCACCTTCACCGAATTGTAATTGCCATACTGAACCGTTCCATAGCCCCCAAACTGGCTTGAGGGTTGAGTGGTGATCAGATCGACGGCCCCGCCGGTGGCGTTCCGACCATAGAGCGTGCCCTGCGGACCGCGCAGCACTTCCACCCGGTCTACGTCGAAGAAATCCTCATCCTGGAAATGATTGGCCGTAACCGGCATTTCATTGAGGTTGATGCTCACGCCCGCCGTGCCGCTTACGCCCGAGGCGACGACGTCCGTGCCGATGCCGCGGATTTTGAAATCATAGCCGCCAAAATTGGAGCGGGTGAAATTCGTATTGGGGACCTGCAGAAGCAGATCCTCGCCGCCGTTGAGCTTTTCGCTGTTGAGCTTATCGGCCGAAAATGCCGACACCGCGATGGGCGTGTCCTGAAGGTTCTCCTCGCGCCGTTCGGCGGTTACGACGATCTCACCGACCGTAGGCGCCGTGGTGTCGGTGGTCGCCGTCGCTGACGCGGCCGCGTCAGCGGCCCACACCCCGCCGCCGCATAGGGAAAGGGCGCAGATCGCGCCCGACATGAATAAGATACGCTTTTTGGAAATCATCTTGGTCATCGTTCCTCCCGGATCGGCGCAGCGGCCGAGTTTCCCTGATGTCGATCATGTCCGGAGGATTCATCCGCCCCGGCCGTCGTTTATGACCTTAGGCTGCCGCGCCCCGGGGTAGGCGTCAAGCGGCTAAGGGGATGTGCGTCGTTAATGCGCCATTCCCCAGCCTCTGTGTGGCCGCAATGCCGCAACTCCGTGTCGATCACGACACGCTAGGCGCGGCGTCCTCAACTTGGTTAAGGGTCGTTAGGTCCGGCTGCTTCAGCTGACCGGAGCTTAGCCGCCGATATCTTGGGGTGTCGCCACTCCGGCGGAGAAAGCATCAAAGAGCTGAGCCGAGGCTCAGCTTAGGCGTTACCCGCCGTCTGGCCATCCGCCTGCGCCTTGCGGGCATAGTAGATGGCGGCGAAATCCAACGGTTCGAGCATCAGCGGGGGAAATCCGCCCTCGGCTGAGATATCGGCCAGGGTTCGGCGGGCGAAGGGAAACAGATAGCGCGGACATTCGATCATCAGCACCTGTTCCATCTCCTCGGGATCCGCTGCGGCGATCTGAAACAATCCCGCGTAAACCAATTCCGCCTGGAAAACCGGTTCGCCATCGCGCACCGCGCCGGCCATAAGTTTAAGTTCAACCTCGAACAGGCCGCCCTCGCGGGCCTGGGCATTGAGCTCGACGCCGAGATCGATTTGTGGCGGCGGTCCACCGGCGCGGAGCGACTCAGGCGCCCTCGGATTTTCAAATGAGAGATCGCGGATATATTGCGCAAGGATACGAATCCCCGGCTGCATGACCTCCTGCGGGCTCAATCCATGGGGCTGCGGAGGACGAGAATCATCTGTCATTCGAAATGAATCCAAGTTTTTGCGGGGGGGCGAGCCTAGCGATGCGCGGGCTCGCTATCATGGCGCCGAATTGCCCGCAACGCCGCCCTCTCCCAGCGCTACTGACGCGGGCCTCGCCTTGCCCTATATGAAGGGATCGCTCATCTCTGAAGACTTGGTGTCGCCTTGCACGTTTTGGAACTCATCATCCTCGCGGCCCTGGCCGCTGTCGTGCTCTTTCAACTTTATTCGGTCCTGGGTCGCCGGGTGGGCCGGAGTTCGGAAGATCTCCCACGCCCCGTGGCCGCGGGGGCGGAGCCGGCGAGAAGCGCGCTCCCGGGGTTCGAGCCTTCCGAACCCATAAGCGGCGTCGCCGCCATCAGGGCTCGGGATTCCAGCTTTGATGTTGGGCATTTCCTGCAGGGGGCGAGGGCGGCCTATCAGCTGATCGTCACGGCGTTCGCCGCTGGTGATCGAGCGGCCTTGGAGCCGCTGCTGTCGCCAGCGGTGATGAGCGGATTCGAAACGGCCATAGCCGCGCGCGAGGCGAGCGCGCGCTCGGAAAGCGTCGAATTCCTCAATCCGCCGCGAGCCGATTTTGAAAGCGCAACCCTGACGGGAGACGTTGCAAAAGCTTCGGTTCGTTTCCTGGCTGAGTTCCGGAGCCGTTCGACGGGCGCCGAGGGCGAGGCCGTCGAAGATCGCCGCACGGCCGAAGTATGGACATTTGAACGCAATCTTAAGAGCCGCAATCCAAATTGGACCTTGATCCATGTGGATGCTGCGGAGGCTTAATGCGTCCAATCTACTGGCTGTCGCTGTTTGCGGCCTGCGGCCTGGCGGCCTGCGCGGCTCATCCCCCCGCCGCGCCCGGACTTGAGGCTCGGGTTGGCCCCGCGCCGCCGCCGCCCAGCCAGTCCGCTGCCCCGCCAGATCATCTCCCCCCTGATGGCTTCGAAAAGCTGCCCGGCTGGGCGGAGGAAAACCACGTTGAGGCCCTAACAGCCTTTATCGCGACTTGCGATGCGGCCCGGGCTCCCACGGCGCGGGAGGTATGTCGGCGGGCCAGGTCCATGGCCGCCTTTGACGAAGGCGCCGCGAGGCAATTTCTGGAGACCCATTTTCGACCGGAAGCCGCGTCAGATCCTGGATTGCTGACGGCCTATTTCACCCCCATTTATGAAGCGCGCGATCATCCTGACGACGTGTTTTCAGCGCCGGTCCGGCCCTATTCCCATGGCCCAGGCCTCATGCTCTCAGGCCCTGATCAACACGTCCCCGACCGGGCCGCGATCGATTCTTGGCCGACGGATGACGCACTCGCCTGGATGCGTCCAGAGGAGCTGTTTTTCCTTCAGATTCAAGGCTCCGGCGTTCTTGTTTTCCCTGATGGCCAGCGATTGCGAACCGTCTTCGATGGGACCAATGGCGCCCCCTTCATCGGCATCGCCGCGCCCATGCGCCGCCAGGGCCTCCTCGCCGACAACGCCACATCGGGGGACGCGATCCGGCGCTGGCTCGCGGCGCATCGGGGGCCTCAGGCCCAGGCGGTCATGTCGCTCAATCCACGCTATGTCTTCTTTCGCCTGACCCCGGATGATGGCGCCGACCCGGCGGGCGCGGCGGGCGTGCCCTTGATTGCCGGCCGCGCGGTCGCCGCGGACCCCAGTCTGCACGCCATGGGCGACCTCGTCTGGATTGACGCCAGCGCGCCGACCCTGAGCGGGGCGTTTCCGACCTATCGGCGCCTTGCCGTGGTTCTGGATGTCGGCGGCGCCATAAAGGGCGATGCCCGGGCCGACCTCTACCTTGGACGAGGAGAGGCTGCTGGCCTTGAGGCTGGCCGGGTGCGTCACGTTCTGCGAATTTATAGGCTGACGCCGGTGGATCGCCCTGGGGTATGAAACCTGACTCTGGGGTAGCCGCCGATGCTCGGCTCTGGGCGATGGTCACCGCTACCGTTCGCCCCATGCCGGGCCGTAGCGCCTTGTCGCTCGAAACCCCGCCGGATTCGGCCCCCAGCGCGGCGACCTCAGTCGACCCAACGCGCCGATCGCCCAAAGGCTCTCCCAGCCTACGGGTGTCGCCCCCGCGTGATTCTGCTCCACAGGCTATTGAACCTGGCCGCCATCGCCGGCTCGTTCGCGGGCGGGCGGAGGCTTCGATCGATCTACACGGCCTCGATCAGGACGGTGCGAGAGGCGCTCTGACCCGCTTCGTTCTGCGCGCCCATGCGGAAGGCGCCAGGACGCTGCTGGTGATTACCGGGAAAGGCGTGCGAGGCGATGGAGTCCTGCGCCGGAGAACGCCGGAATGGCTGGCCGAGCCTCCTTTGCGCGCGGTTATCGCCGGCATTTCGGAAGCCCACCGGCGGCACGGCGGTGAAGGAGCCCTTTATGTCGCTCTGCGTCGAAGGAGCCTCGAGAGCGGCTAAGGTCAGGCGCCGCCCGCCGGCCCCGGGCGTTGATTGCGGATTTCAAAGAACGACTCCTCCCGGGGAGCGGACGGATGGAAATCGATCAGGCGAACTGTAAACGACGTATTACGGCCCTGGTTTACCGTCCAACCCGTCAAGGCGAGGGGATTCGTGGTGAATGTTAGAGCCATTTCCCCCTGTCCGGGATGATGGATGTCGCGCGCGACAAGGGTGAAAGTCGAAGCGTCATGGGTGACCTGCACAACCCTTACGCCACGATCCAGACGGATATCGCGGGCCAGAAACATCGAAATGGGGAGCGAGGCCAAAGGAACGCTGTGGGCGGTCTTCAGGCGACGGTCGATTTCCGACACCTCCTTGCCATCCGAAGCCACCATAAGTCCGGAGGGGGGATCATAGTCGAAGCGCGCCTTGCCAGGCCTCTGCAAATAGAAGGCTCCTCCGATCATCCGCCCCCGGGCGTCCGTCTGTTCAAATCGACCGGTGTCGCTCGAAAGCCCTTCGAGATACGCGATGGCGCGCTGAACGAGCGCCTCATCGCCAGCGCTAAGGGCCGGCGGCGGGGGCGCGGCTGATACGGCGACGCCCACCAGGGAGATCACCAGCGTGAGGATCACAGCAACCCGCAATTTGATCTCCTTCCCCACAGATAACGCCCCCCGGACTTAAGGCGGCGGCCCGGCCAAAATTTCACGCTTTCCGGCATGATTGGCGATCCCCACAACGCCCTCGCGCTCCATCCGCTCCATTAACGAAGCGGCGCGGTTGTAGCCAATCTGCAGGCGGCGCTGGATGTAACTGGTCGAGGCCTTGCGATCTCTTGTCACGACGGCGACCGCCTGATCATAAAGATCGTGTCCGCCTTCGCCCTCGCCCGGCCCGCCGGTTTCGGCGTCATCGTCCGGCGCGGCGGTGACATCCTCGCGATATTGCGGTTCGCCCTGGGTGCGAAGGAAGGCCGCCACGCGATCGACCTCGCCATCGGACACGAACGGACCGTGCAGGCGCGTGATCCGGCCGCCGCCGGCCATGTAGAGCATGTCTCCCTGGCCCAGGAGTTGTTCCGCACCCTGTTCGCCCATGATCGTTCGTGAATCGATCTTCGAGGTGACCTGAAATCCGATTCGGGTGGGGAAGTTTGCTTTGATGGTTCCGGTAATCACGTCAACCGAGGGCCGTTGGGTAGCCATGATCAGATGGATGCCGGCGGCCCTCGCCATTTGCGCCAGACGCTGGACCGCGCCTTCGATGTCCTTTCCCGCCACCATCATCAGATCGGCCACCTCGTCGATGACCACCACAAGATAGGGCATGGGTTCGGGTCGTAGTTTTTCCTCCTCATAGATGGGGCGGCTCTGGGC
>Ga0116230_10004604_pt1 | contig 13514 bp, 8 predicted proteins | sample S1TSphfallax_3_FD_88678 | JGI IMG/M metagenome (GOLD analysis project Ga0116230, IMG submission 88678) | Host-associated microbial communities from peat moss isolated from Minnesota, USA - S1T2_Fd - Sphagnum fallax MG | ecosystem: Host-associated > Plants > Peat moss > Unclassified | place: USA...
ACAAGAGAAAGCCAAACTATAAATAATGTTGTTGTGGAGAGGGAAAGGGAACAAGTTTTTTCCATTCCATTTTCTTTTCTAGGCTTGGAAGTTGAAAGACTTATACTAAGAGAATAAAACAAAGAAGATAAGAATTCTTGAATGAAAAGCAAAGCAAAAAAGTTGTGGAATGACTTTCTTGGTGCACCAAAATTATTCAACAAAAAACATCGTACCACTTAACTAGCTATTCAAGGTTTTTCTTGAACTTTTTTTGTTTTGTGCTAAAAAAGAAAAAGCAAATAACCTCTGGGTGAAAACACATTAAGCCCCCCCAAAATTATAGTCACACATATAATCTTTCTGCAATTAAATTTTTTGGTAATGTATGGACATCACATCTTGGATTATTTTTGTTTATTTTAAGTATATTTTAATAGCTTTAGACTTCACCTATTCAATTATTTTCAACTATTTGAATGTATGGAGTATATTTGTGACAAAATATATAATATTTATCATAAAGTTTGAAATTTGAATATATACTTCAAAACTAAGGTTGTGGATGGAATTATTGGGTGAATTTTTTTATGGTGTATGATATTGATATACATCAATTAAATCTAAGAGAATTTAGAAATTTAAATTTTTGGATGAAATTCCATTCAAAAAAGGTGTTATTTTTCATTTGTTTAATAATAAATGCATAATAATATCTTTTTTTAGGAAAAAACCACTTCCATATTAAAGAGGAGGAGAATTTTTAGATGGGCATTACATTATTTTTTATTTTTCTTTTGTTTGGTAATGTTTCATGGATCATAAACATGAGGCCCTATGGCCATTGAAAAACTTTAAGTTATGTACTTTATATACATTGATTTTATCCAATCCTCTTCATCTAATTGCTGGATCAAAATCAATTCTAGCTCAAAATGAACTTTGAGTTCAGAAATGTTGGGCAAATTTTAAAGTTTTTACTTATGTTTAGGAGAATTAAAGGATGCCATCAAGATTTTAGCTTACTACATACTATAGTATTTGTTATACATCACAAAAGTGGTTCACTGTTAGTGTGTTTTCACCCTTCTTTGGTAATTTATTCAATGTTCATCTTATTGTTACATTGCAAAAAAATTGCACTAATAAACATTGCTATGAACCTTCATTGATTGAATACATAAGAATAACATCCTTTTTTATTGCCATAAATTTTTGTCTAGACTTTAATTTTTTCTTTCATCTTTGTCATTGTCAAGAATGCAATATACTATAGATTCAACCATAAGCCATATTGCCTCCATCATCTTTCTATGCATGCATTATTACAAAAGGAAATGGTAGCCTACACAAGTATAACATACCCCTCATTTTCATGGATTGGGTGCCCAAATATATCTCCTCAACTTCACACACTTCATTTATGATTTTTGTAAACTAAAAACACTTGACTTTCTTAAATTCAAGCCATAAAAGTTGTGGATATTAAGTTGTTTTGCATATTTTTTTATCATGCTTGAAAAAATTGTTAGGGTGTTAAGTGGGAATTGATTCATGTAACTTTGAAGCTTTTGAACAATCAACAACTTTATATTTAAATGATTTCATTTGTGTCTTTTGAAGATCTAGGTAATGAACTACTAGTGTGTTTGCCATTATCTTATCAACTAGAACTACAACATGATTGTTCTATTCATGAAAATAAGTTCCCTTGACTATATTTAATTCTTTTGACACTTGATTTATGAAAACAATCCATATTGTTGGTGAGGTAGAGGACAAAATGAAGAAACTAACACATTAGAATGACCTCTTCCAACAATGTACAAGGTAAGATCAAATCTTTGCGTGTACAATTTTGATGAATTATTCTTCTTTCCAATTGTCACACTTGCTAATTGTTAGAAAACTTTTGTAAATTATATTTATCCATAATAATTTCATTAGAATATTTCAAGAAATTGAAATTGCATTATTTACTAATGGTCAAGGTAGAAGGGATCATCATCTCCATGATCTAGCAAGTTTTTTTTGGTAGAAATTGATTAAGTAAATTTCTAACCTTTGCGTAGCAACTTGCATATGTGGAAATGGAATTAGAGGAAATGAACTCGTTTGAAAGAATACACCAATGCAAGGTAGTCATATTATTTCTTTGCAATTTGAAATAATTGTATGGTCTAAAAGAACTTTATAGACTTTGGTGATGATAAGTTGGGTTTGACCAATGGCCATTAACTAATGCAATGGGAACTTGGGATGGATTTTGCCATAGCCACTAGTAGAAAAACCCCCTTTTCAACCACCTTGCTTTTTATTACATGTCATTTTGTACATTTTTATTGCAACTTTAAATATTAAAAAAATAATTTGGGGCTACCAAGTAAGTTGAATTGTCTATTCTTCTAATGAACAATTGAAAGTAAATATCAATTAAAAGGTCACTCACATAATATTCTTGGCACCTATAGGTTGTACAATTGAACTATAATCGAGACATTGATTAGGAAAATGACATAGCCTATAATCATGCCTTTTGAGGTGGTGTGTCAACTTTAGGAATCTTGTGTTCAACTACTTTAGTGAGTCATAAAACATAAAGATGGATGATAAATGTCAATTGGATGGATAAAATGCAATTCACAGGACTGATGTATTTGTTACAACTTTGGCTTGACTATCTTTCAACTATATTATACAACTACAGGTCAACCTTGCAAAGAATGCAAGTTGTGCATTCTCAAAATGTCAACACTTCATGCAAAATGCTACACAACAAACATTACAACAACCAAATCCAATGTGCTTTAGACTTTGCATAAGTTAGAGATGGGTGCAAATGGGATAACATGAACCACACCTACCTACTTAGGGGATTACTTTAGAAAGAATATTATTTAGAAATTTTTTTCAAAATTCTTCAATTTTTTATTTATTTATATTATTATGTCAAGGTTTATGTAAAACATTTCAAAATATATGTAATTTTCAAAAATTTTGAAGTCTATAAGTCCTTTTAATGTTAAAAACCACACGCTACAATGTTTAATGAGTGTTTTTGAGACTTTTTTATTCATCAAATATTTTAAAAATTTATTCACATGTTTGAATGATGTATTATGAACCTTAGTATATAAAAAAATCTTATTTTTTCAACACCAAACTAAATTATCACTTTTAAACATAAAAAATTAAACATACATTACACTTGCTATGGTTTTTGTTAATGCGACTACACCCAAATGTTTGGTTTTTTTTTTAAAGGAAATTTTTTATTGAGGTTGTAAAAACCAAAAAAATTCATTAATTACACAATGATTGTGATGGATTGTTAAGAATGAAACTAAAGGGTAACTCCCATTGGGCATATCAACATAACTATAATTTGGAAATCTCTTTGTTGACACATATGGTTAGAAGTAATAGAAACACAAACAAGTTGTACCCAAAAGTTAGACCAAGGCATTCAAATCCATTTTCTAATCCCACCAAAATTAATGAAGTTGAGGATAGCTTGTCATCCTTGAACATGTGATATAACCATTCTAAAGTTCCTCCCATTGATTAAGGAGGTATCACCATGCATGTGCTTCCTATCACATGGTAGTGTCAGTATCTTCTCTTACCATTCCTCACTAGCCTCACTCCCTTTGTAAGTATGACAGAGAATAGTGGATTCTTCTCTATATGGAGATTTTTGTAAATTCATATTTTCTTAGTTAAACTTATATATTTGTCCTTGAATTCTCAAAAGATATGACAAACATGATAAAAAAGGAATTGGGTTTTATGTCAACCCTCTTTGACTTTTCTTCTAATAACAAGTTGTAGTTGTGGCACTATTACGTTTTTTGTCAACCCTCTTTGGCTCTCCTAATAACAAATTGCAGTTGTGGCACTAATGTTGGTGTTTTTTAACTACAAAACTTATGAAACAAATTTCATTAAATTTGAATTGTTGATAATTTTCCAACATTATAAAAAACACAACCTAATTTTTTTGAATTTTTTTGATGTGATTAAAAAAAAATTGTCTTTTTATTGTAAAAATGTATAGTGTTTTAGGATTGATAACATACCTACACAATAACATGTTCATTTAAGGACATAGTTTATTAAAATTTGAAAGTTTAATACAAGACACATGATACCAAACTTCAATACACTCTACTAAATTAATAAAAGGTTTGGTATAATTGAACTAGACCTAAGTGCCATGTGGCCTAGGTCTACACCATACCATGTGGCACCTAGAAATTAAATCTTGGCCCAATTTAGGTGTCACTTGGCCTATGTCTCAGGCTACATATGTATCACACATGGCGTGCACCATAGGTCTAGGCATGGTTTAGCCTTAAACGTACCTTAGGTGCCACATTAAACACTTAATTAATTTTAGGTGGTTAACAATAATTTAACCAAGCCTAGGCACCATATATGCTAAATTAATTAATACACCAACTATTAATTATTTGCTTAAATTAAGATCATATTTTAATTATTATTGTTATAAATTATTATTATAATTATAAAATGTAACTAACCTACCTTTAATTACAATAAAATTTGATAATAATGTTATTATTAATGTATTTCTTTTTGTCACTCTTTATAGTTAATGAAAAATTTAAATAGTTAATATTATTAAAGCTAAAACTATTATTCTTATTGATTTCATTATTATAAATTAAATTTTTTTATGAATATTATTCCTTGTTACATAATATTAATTATAATAATTAATAGGTAGACTAAGATAGTTAATTATTATAAATTGTTGTTGTTCTAATCTAGTTATTAATTGGGTACCAGGTACTTAGAACCATTTGACATTGAACACAAACCTATGTACCTTTGAAACAAGATACAATGAATTCCCCTAACATCTTCACTTTTATATTTTTTGTATTTTGATACAAAATAAGTACTGAAAATTGGAATTTTTTTTTGCACTAATTACTAATAACATATATCATTGTCCTACACCTAATATTGTTTTAAAAGTACATCATGTGGGTTGTGTAGGTTTTCTTACACATCTTTTGACATCCTTTGTTTTCCCCAAGTTTCATTCAAAAACGATTAGTTTCCATTGGAAAAAAATTATAATATCACCAATTAATGTTTCTCTTTCCATGATATTCAACAATCTAAAACATGGTGTGCTTTTAATTGATTCACATATTTTCTTTCTAGAGGTCCTCATTAAATGTTCCTCTAAAGAATTCCCCATAACTCTTTGGAAACTTCTATTGGAGTTGGTCCTCACTGAGGTTATATTCCAATGGGGTTTTGGCATGGTAGGGTGGACAAATTTTGGCATTACAGGGGTATTTGTTTTTGCAATGGCTATGATTGCAAATGTTATATCATATTACATATGTTAGGGCTTGGTTAATAGGGACTTATTTTCAAATAATAGACTTTAATATTTATATGGTGCAATTTTTTGTTATGCAAAAATCATAAAATCCTAAGAGTTATGGACTTTTGAAATTGAAAAACAGGGGTGTAACGCCATTTGCAATTAGGTTAATGGACTTTAATGTGGTTCAATTATGGATCTTGAACTTGTTTAGGGAATTGGTTTCAAGGTGCAAATGTATTAATAAAAATAATGCAAAAGAGTTTTGCATCATATGAATTGAATTGAAGGTATCACAATATGAACTTTTTAACGCTAGAAAAACCCACCATATTTTTAAAAGTCCATAACATCTAAAAACAAAGGTGTTTTGAGTTCAAAATTTTCAAACTCATATAACTCAATAACCTTTAAAATGCACAAATCAAAGATGGAAAAAAATGCTAGGAATGGATAGATATGTATTTTGGTGGGATTCGTAATCCTTTAACCTTAAGTGAGAAGCCACACAATTGCATGACATCATTTGGGAGGGTATTTTTAGGCTTTAAACAAGGGGAGGAGCTATTTGAGAGGGATTTTTTTGGGTTTACATGGGGGGGAGAGCTATTAGGTTTAAGCTTTTGAAATTGAAACAAACTTGGTAGCTTAAACTTTGCTATTCGAACCTCAACATCTTTCTAGGTTTCACAAGGTTTCATCAATCTTGTAGAGTTTGTGTTTTTTGCTTCAATTTCATATAACTTTGTCTCAAGTCAAGCAACATGCCTTCACCTTCAATTCAAATGTTGGTGGTTTAAAGAAGTGTTTCTATGTTTGAAACTTGAAAGAGGTGAAAGGTTGATGATTGATGTTAGTTCATGTCCAAAAAAAGGAAGGACATACACGAAGTAATTTGGTTCATGGCCATAAAACTTGTTTCACAACTTTGTATTTGTTCTGAAAATTAAGTTGATGACCTTCCTTGACTAACAACTTTTGTTACAAGGTTTAGGTTCCTTTTCTTACCAGTATTTTTATGTTGGACTATCATAACCTTGGGTTTCTACAATCTTTCTTTGTAGGTGTCCTTTCTACTAACATGTCAAACTTTGTATTCCTTGTTTGGCTTCAGCTTCTAAGAAGATCTATAAGTTACAAAGCTTCAATTTGACTTGTTTTATCCCCTACCCACATGGGGTAAGCTTGGCTGGCATGTGTGTTTTGAATAGTGTTTTCTAGATCTCTCATTTAAAAGCAAAAGATTTCATTTTAGTTGCCCATTATCTAGCCATCTCTCTAGTTAATGTTAAGAAACTGAGGCATTTGGAAGTTGGATTTTCTTCTCCTAGAATTTCATTTCATTTAAAATTTTTTACCCTACCATAAAGGAATGAAGGAAATTTTATCAATGTTACATTATTGTGTATGTGATTTGCTAGGAAAAGGGCATACATTAGGTTAGCTTTGCCTCTTGGAGGTGTAGGCCATGCTAAAGACTATGCTGCAATCTTCTTCATGTGAAGGGGACAAGTATTTAAAAGCCTTTATGTGGTTATCCACAATGCATTTGGAGCTAGTCCATTATGCTTTTGGAAATCACATCTTTAGTTCAACCATAGATCACAAGATCCTAACCCATTTATTAGTTGCAATCATGAATGTGATTATCCACCCTTTTTTATTATGTAATCAGTTGTTGTCACACATGTTTTCAACAAAATAAGTCATGTTCATCACTTATTATCATAATTCCAATTGTGTAGTTACACCACTTCCTTCCTACCTAGACCCACCTTATGATCCTCCACATGTATTAAATTCAATTCTCACAAGATGTGTATTGATACACCAAAATGGAACTAATAGTTCGAAAGGTTGTCAACTGAATTTCTTTTGTTCCAAACTGAGCAATGTGAAATATGTCATGATTATGTGTATGTTAGGTCTTGATGCATTCAATTGTTTCAAATTCTAAAGTATAAGGTGGAATAGCCAATAGGATTGATTTTTATTCCTACTACTTTGAATCTTCACAGTGAAATATTCACATTCTTGATACGCACTAAGTTCACTATCTATGGATTGGAATATACATGGCAGAATCAAATTAGGTATGGTGTTTGTGTTGTTGTCCAGTTAGGTTTATGTCAATCATTTATGACCCATATGCTTGTACATTTTCCAAACAAGCCTTTGCCACTCCAATCTCTAACAAAACACGTTGCATCTAGCTTTAGCAGCATGAACCTTTAAATTTGGTGAAAATTAAAGATATTTGAATTTTTTGGTTTTTTCATTGTAAATTGACATTTTTTTGCTTTTTGACTTTGTTTGCCATGTTTTCAACTTTGGCTTCATGAGATTGTATTGCTTTAGATGGTATAGAAGGATCTATATTGGATGTGGAAATTCAAGGGCACCATCAAGAATTGTCATTTGACATACCAAGTTCCATTATTGTCACTAATGGGAAGTTTGTCTACTTGATATGCACGTAATAGGATGTTTCCTTGACAAAAGTAGGTAATCTTCAAATTATGAGCAACACAAAAGAGGTTTTGGATGCTACAGCTCTTCAGGTCTATTTTTGTTAACACTTCTCTAGCTTACTCTTAGAGAGCAACTTGTTGTATGAAGCATGGCTTTAAGGCTTATGCAAAAAGGTTGATGCAAATAACAAATAGGGCATGTTGTGACCATAGTCCAGTACTATGTTGAGTCCCAACTTTGTCATGTTATTTAAAGAAGATTTGTTGACCCAGTCTAGCAATAGGTATGCACTAACCATTAAGAAGTAAAACAGTCACATGCTACAGACATTATGTTTCCTAAGCTGTTATACCTTATGGTTCAAAACATTATAATTTCTACACATAACCATTTTGGGTTTGTTAGAAACATTCAATAACCCCTGTCCATGCCCTTGTCCATACCAATTTTTGTGATTTGTGAATGAACTTCTATTCTCCTTGCAGCTTGTGTAATCAAGTGGTTCTAGTGTAATATATTGTGACAATGGAATAGGGTCATAGACATCTCTCCTAAAATTTTGCTTATTGGGTGTTTGTTTGAAGGATTATAACCATGTTGAGTGGGATTTGGTTTTTCTAAAGGTGTAGGAATGGGCTTGGAGGGTTTGCTAAATATAGGGATCCAAATAGTTATACATCAATCTACTACATGTTCTTCTTAAGCATCAAGCAAAGCTAGATTATATTGTTGATCCAGCATTGGTAGGTTTTACAATTTCAATCATTTTGCATCAATTAGTGGTAGATCCCGTGTAGGATTTTTGGTTGAAAAGAGGATCTTGCAACAATTAATTAATCCACATTCCACATTTCTTATTTTTTTTAAATTGCTACAAACCAATGTACATGCAAGATTTCAAAAAAAATTATTTGAAAGCTCTTGATATTCTTGATTGTGACATATGTGGGTTCCTTATTTTTGAAATTATTAGGGTTATTGTTGTTGGACGTTAAACTATAAACCAATCACTAATTCTTTTTTTGTTTTTCTTTAATGTGTTGGAATGTGTTGCACGCAGGTAAATGCAATTGAATATCAAGTAGAATGAGGTTTGTCCATACAAAACAAGTAAGAGAACAACAAACAAACCCAAGAAGAAGGTCGACATTGATAGAAAGGTTCAGAGAGGAATTACAAAAACAAAAACAACGAAGAATTGTGGAGAGGTGACAGAAAAATGATGAGAGACAACATACACATTGAACTCAAATACATGTTATGAAAGCAAAAATAAACACCCTTCATCAATCCCTAAAACCATGTGAGGAATTGGTGGGAAAATGAAAAATGAAGAAAATTACACATGACATTATGCAGTCCATTAAGAAAGCATTGTATGTTTTTCCTAGACCTATTTCAAAGACATATGTGATGAAAAGGTGTTTACAAATCCTATTGTTGTTGATTCTAGAGTCCATAAATAGTTAGATTCAAAACTAGTTGTCGTTTAAAGAGAAATTATCAATGGCCTCATGTCAACCCTAGGTGATGTGAAGAATCCTTGTACATCTTCAAAATTGTTACTAAACATGCATTGTTGACAAATGTAGTAAACTCTACTGAAAGTAGCACATCTTTTAAACAGAAGGCTTGTGTTCTAGGTGTTCACCATTGTAATTTCTCCTTAGTAATAGAACGTCGTAGGCACATGAACTATACTTTCATTTTTTCATGGACTTTTTCTAGAAGGAAACAAAGGATTTATTGTTTAAACATTGCCACAATAGTTGTTGTGCAAGCTTGGTGGGTTGCAAAGACCAGGATTAATCTTAACAAAAAGAAAGTGACACGAAAGCAAATAGGCCCCTTCCAACATACATGATGAAAAATCGACCCATTTCTTAATGGAATCACAAGTGAATAAAAACATTTCAAGTTGCATTTTAAGTTTTTGTTTTAAATTTGTCCATACTTCAATTCTGGATTATGGAGTTACAAGTGTTATGGATTAACAAGGGATTGATAGTGTTGGTGATTTCTAGTGGACCACTATGGTTTCTTGGTGGATTAGTAGAAGACTAAATAAGATTCATTGGCACTTGCAATGGCGCTTCTTGGTGGACTAATAAAAGACTAACTAATCATGTAGACTTGCAATGGATTAATAATGGATTAGTATTGGACTAACTATTGTTGTGGACTTATAATGGATTCACTATGGATTAGGATTGGACTAATATAGGATTAATGAGCTTCCAATGGATGTTGTGGTCTTATGGTGGAGTTATAATGGACTAAAACTAGATTAATGGTTGTTAAGTAATGTTGAAGATTTGTAAAGGATTATAGTGGATTAATGATGGACTAATTGTTGTTATGGACTAATAGTGGACTAACAATGGATTAATAGTGGACTTCTAAATTATAGTTGGACATTGGATTGACTTTACTATCTAATGGATTAACATTGGAGTATTAGTCCAAATTAGTTTGATGTTGTGGACTATAAGTGGACTAGGCAGTGATTATGGTGGACTTGTTAAGGAATGTTTTAGACTTATTATGGATTATGGGGTTTTATGTAGACATAGTTTTATTTACGCTTCAAAAAGGCACATCCAAAAATTATCATTGGACAAAGGGCCTTTGATTCATTCATGTTTTTTTTTGTGAAGAAGATGAAGAAAGAAATGTATGTTGTTGTATCTACCATGTGGAGTTGGATGAATTGTAAACAAATTTGAATTACATGTGCACAAGTTTTTGTATCCATTCACAATCACAATGTGACTATGATTGTGAAGAGATATGTGCATCTATTGATGGTACTAAAGGTTATGATGCATGTATGGGTAGTTCTACTACATACGCATGGCTCATTGTTTTATGGGAATCAATAATCTACCCTTGTGACAAGTTCTTAGAATGGCATGCCAGGGAATGTTTATTAAATGAGTGTGATAATTGTCAGGTTGAAAACCTCCCATTTTGTCCAATGGAGGAAGAAGGGTCATTTGGACATCTTGTGAATTGAAAACATTTCTCTCTTGAAAAAATTATGACCAAGAAAGGGGAGGAGAAGAAAAAATTGACATTTGTTTACAAGACCACATCATCTACTAACTTCATCCAATACTTGAAGCCAAAGTTGCAACATTTTGTACGCCACAATTTTGTGGCTCGTTGACAAGACATCCAATTCAAAAATTGTTTGAGGGGCTTTTATAGTGACACAATTGTTAGTGATTGACTTCTCAAAAAAATACACTTTCGAGATCCAAAATGAAGTGCAAAATATGCATTGTCATAGGTACCAGGTAACAATTTTAATGCACATAACCTGATGGCATAATCCAAACCCAATTTCAAATGATGAGGATTCTAAGGTATTAATGAAATACCACTTCTATATCAATGATGATAAGACCCACGATAATTATTTTGTTCAACATTGTTTGCTTTTGCATTGGGAAAACATGGTGGATAGTGGGTTTCAAACCAAACACCACTACATGTGGTCAAATGGTTGCTCTTCACAATTCAAGACCAAAACTCCGTGGCTTTTTGTAAGTCGTTACCCATATTTAACTAGGGGGTGTAGCCTATTATGGAGTTTCTTTGGCATAGGTCATGGTAATGGGCCTCATGATGGTGCTGGATCTATGCTAAAAAGATTCATTCAACAATCACAACTAGATGTTTCTAGACCTAAATTACAAAATGCAGAAGATGTGGTTACACTTTTGCACAAGCACTAGAGTTCATAGGCAAGGATTTTTTATATAAGAGAAAGGAGGATAATAACTCACACTTTTTAGCATGTGAAGAAATCAAATGTTGACCAATAGACCACTTACACTTGTGACACCATTAAAGGAAGTTGAGACATCCACTCAGTTCAATCTATTAGAAGTAGTGATGTTAACAAGTTATTCAAGAAAGATCTTGCTTGCTTCTATTGCCACTGTTTGGATGGCAATTTCACAACATGCGTGAATTTGGCCTAGACTAATAAATCTTGGGATGTGGAATTGTTGAATTCCAACAATCCAAGTTATGTTTGTTCTGCTATTCAATCTGGTACATATGAAGATGGATGGGATCAAGTGGGTGAATGTGGCGAATATCTAGCCAATTGTTTGGAGGTTGGTGATAATTTTGTAATCAACACCAAAGAAGGCAATGAAGAGGATGTTGATTTTTATCTTGTGCTTTGCACCCTACCTATACGCATTGTGGCAAAGGATTTTATAAACTCATGGAAACCAAAATTCAAAGAAGGAAATGTTGCTATGGCAGAAACATATGATCAAAAGTGGGGGTCAAGTATTAATAATTATGTCTTTTTGTGAAACTCTCCAACAATGTTTATGCATGTGTCCCATGTCAAATCCATTAAATTCCCTATGCTACCTTCTAACCACAAAGTTGTAGTCAATGACCCTATGTTCACCTTGCCAAATTATTCAAGTGTTACATGGTATTATGCAAGTTTTAGTTGCTTTGGATTTTGAAACATATAAAGCTTGGATCCTTTGCATTTGACACTTACACATGGGATTCAAGTTTTCATTTTAATGGAAGTGCAACTTGTAGTGTGTATGATGTGTATATTGTGCATTGATTACATTTGTATTGTCCATGTTTATCAGATTGTGTGTTATTAAGGTTGACACATGTATGCATGAATATGTATCACTTGTTGCCATTGATTATTATAATACAACTATTTAATGTGGTGACAATAAGAATTGGAAGCAAAGAGTGCATAATAAGCTTTTGGATATGGATATGAATGTGGTGGGTGCACACTTCTTGCCTAATCTTCACTTTTTGCTTCAACTCCATAGCCTACCAACAACTCCTTACATCCTATAGGTACCCCATTCATTTATTCACTCATTCATTCATTTCTTTATTCCTTACCTTTCTAAAAGCTAAGTAAATCCCACACAAAAACTAAACATATGAAAAAAGTGAAATATTGTCAAAGAAATATGAGACTTACTCAATTTCTTTCACAAGGGGAAGGAATGAGTTTGAATGTTATTGCTTGTATTGTGGGATGTTGCAGGTAGGTTCCATGAATGACATTAGTAAAAGCAGCCATAGTCTAAGGCATATAGGAAAGCTTTTACACTTGCACCTCATTGATTGTCATTTGTGGCTTACAATTGTCAAGTATCACGGTCCCATTCCATCACTCCCTATGGATATTCCTCTTGGCACCAAGGTACCCCTACTATCAACCAATTCTTGCATGCTATTTTTTTTCTATCATGTTTGACTTACAAATCTTTTGTCATGTTTGAATTTTTTCAAAAGAAACTCAAGGATTGTAGCAACCTTGCATTAGTTCACATCTTTGACTACTACACAAGCAAATGTGGACATCTCAAGGCACTAGCACACAATGCATGCAAATCAATTGAAACATCAATGCGTCCCATTTCTTGAAATACTTCATCATTCTACCATTTTCATTCAAGACATGATTTTGTTCGCTAATAGACATTGCAAGTGGGGGAGCCAGGGATGGGTGGGGGGCATGGTGGAGTGTAGGTTGTGCTCCAAGGCTAGGCACAGTGGCTATACATAATGGGATTAGACTTCTTGAGCCAAATTCAATTTGTGTGGCCCAAAATTGTATAAAACATGGGTGATGCAGAAGAAGTATTCAAGGAGCTTGGCTAGTGCTTCCTTGGATGGTGTAACA
>Ga0116230_10004605_pt1 | contig 13514 bp, 4 predicted proteins | sample S1TSphfallax_3_FD_88678 | JGI IMG/M metagenome (GOLD analysis project Ga0116230, IMG submission 88678) | Host-associated microbial communities from peat moss isolated from Minnesota, USA - S1T2_Fd - Sphagnum fallax MG | ecosystem: Host-associated > Plants > Peat moss > Unclassified | place: USA...
AATTGAAGGCCCATTAAACCAATATTCAACCCATGATAATTAGTATAGTGACCACCCCTTAAACTTGATTGGTTAACATGGAAGTGTCCATCAACTAAAGCATCTATCTTGATAGTATGTACATTAGGAGACATATTGCATTCCTCTACTATAAAAATCAAACTCAACTATGAACAAAGTAGAAAATGATTGAAATTTACTTGGGTTTCTTGCAAATAATGAGTGGGGTGTTCCTCCCAAGTGTTTGCTCCTAAATGACGTGAAAGAAGTGGACTCAAAAAAATATCTATGAGTAAAATTAAATTTAAAAAAAAAAAATAGGCCACCATAAAATAAATAATTTAATTATAAGATGTATTGAAATTTTTTCAATATAATTTTTTTTCATATTTAAAATTTTAACTCATTGTGATTTTCGTCATTTTTTATATTTGATATTCCATTTCACATTGAAATCTTTAAAATTTTCTTTATATTTCTTGACCAATCACATGTTTAAGGGTGGTCTATTAATATTTGTGACCAAAACCATAGGCCAAAATTATAGGATTTATAGTTTGATAATTATTTTAAATGCAAAAATTGTAGCTAGTGTAAGATGTGGACTCTTCAAAGTGTCAAATGTGAGCCACCTAACCATGTTTTTACCCTTGGACATTTTTAGAAGTTGAATGTTTTGTTTGCAAGGCATGTTGTGTTTCACATTCAACCCTTTTTCTTTCATGATCCTTAGCATGCTTGTAGATAAACCCATACAATCCAAAAGATGGAACCATTAATTTTTAAAAAAAAAATTATAATGATATGCAAGGCATAACACTACACAACTTATTGAATAAATATTGTATCTTACAATCCCAAAAAAAACAAAATGCCATAATTATTGAACAATTATAACAATAGTTTGATTGATTTTTGCAACTCGTTGAGTTATTGCAACTTGGGATCTTTCAACCTGTGACATTCTTGCATTCCTCTTTTTAGCCATTCTTTTATCATTATAAAAAAAAATTCATTAAGAACTGTAGGTATGTATTGAATGGAAAAATTCAAAGGTCTTGAGTATGCACATGAGAATGAAATGAAAACATTAACAACACCTACTTGGACACCTTCTTTTCTTACATGTCCTCCAAGTAAACTATGTACCCACCATGCTAATATCAACCTTTGGAGTGCCCAATGTGTCTGTCTATTAAAACATTGGTTTTAATTGATTCGAGCAAAACATGCATGACTTCTTGAATTCTTTAGAGTCTTGTTGTTGTCTTGAAGCTCATTCTTCTTCAATGTCTATTTCCCTAGTGCTTTCCTACATTTTGACAATCTTTCATTGCCAATCATAAAGTGTACAATTGCAATGCTACATTGTCCAACATGGTGGATAATAAGTTAGGCTACACCTTGATCTACCACGTCCTAGCATGAACTTGGTTTGTTTCACATTTAACACCAAAACAATGTCACACATGTTCTTTACAAATAAAAAAGCAAGGTGGTACACCTTAATGACTTGAATTCTCATGTGTCCAATTTGATTCCACCCATCTATGACATGCCTCACTTCATGTTGCCACAACTATAACACCATCCACATAGTGGGGCTCAAGACACACACACCAAACACATGGACAGTCATAACACATGCAAACACCAAAGGAACACAACATAATCAATAGCACCTTAGAACAACTTCCATTTGTAGAATTCTTGCTTCATAGAATGCAAATGTAGAAAAAATAATTGTGACTAGGGAATGAGAAAGGAAAAATATGGAAAATTAAACATGTATCCTTACCATGGAACTTCATAACTCTCTAGTTTGGAACCATTTCCAAAATGATCTCAAGCTCCACCCTTGTCCCATTAAAAAACTATCTTTTCTATGTGTGTTGCTTGTGGATGCTTGAAATTCTAGACAAGTCTTCCTCAAAAAAAGGACCCATGTTTGAAAAGTGAGAGGTTGAGAAGAAACTTGAGTTCCACCCTTGCCCCATTCACAAACTCATAATTGAAAGGCAAGGCGAGATTGATAAGAATATCAACAACACAAAAACATGTAAAAGAAGCTACAACAACATGAGAAAAAAATACCCATTATACATGTATATGCTTTGGTGCCCAATTCGATTGCATTGATGTTGTGAAAGTACTTGAATCCACATTCTATCGCATCAATTTTCATGTGCCTTTGTATTGTTACAGTTTTGCATCATTGAATATTGCCATCATTTCCAAGCATTGCGAAAAGGTTGTAGGTGATGGGAACAAATGATGAAGCTCCAAGCCCTTCTGAGGAGGGGAGGGCAAGAACATAATTCCTTCCTCCTGCATTGCATTCTGGAGGGCTTAGGGTTAGTCTCCTTCATCCAATGGTGAACATCAAGACCTAAAATTTCATTTGATGGCTAACATGCGACCATGGCTTATTTGAATCTAGTTGCCTACTTTTTTTTATTTGTTACTTGTTTCTATAACCTTTGGATATTAGGCATGAAAAAAACAGTTGCAAAATGTTTATAGACTGCTAATGAGGTATTATAACCTTTCATTTTCCATCTTATACAATTAAAATTTTTCAATTAGCACAATGTAACCCCTTGAAAAGTAATGTTTCATGGCACTTAAAATTTGCATGCCCAACATAGTTTTTTATAAGAAGGCAAAATGAAAATTTTGTTTTTTATTTGTCAAAATATGCCCCAAAGAATTATAAAATCAAATATATCAATGATTTAAAAAAAAATGTAGCCCATGAATGTGGCAAGGCTTACTTTGTGTGATTCAGAAAATTACACAGTTTTTGCAAAATAGGTTGAAAGTAGATGAGAAAAAAAGTTGAACCAAAATTTAGAATTTTGAGAAACTTCATGCCACATTTGATACATTCATGTGATTTCAAAGTACAATATTCATAGGTGTCCCCTACTTTTTAACATTCTTTCACACATTTTTGTTTTTGAGCCTTTGAGGATTACTTTTTTGGTATATTTTAGCATGCTTACACCCTTTAATTAAGTCCTAGTTAGCTCCCATTTAAGTCCTAGTTAAGTCTTGGGTTAATTCTTAATTAAGTCCAAGCTAACTTTTAATTAATTCATAGTTAAGTTTTAGTTAACTCGTAATTAAGTTTTAATTAATTTTTAGTTAAATCCTATTAAATCTAATTAACTTGTAGTCGACTCCTAGTTAAGTTTGAGTTAACTTTCAATTAAGTTTCAATTAATTCATAGTTGATTCGTAGTTAGAAAGGTTCCCAAGAAACTTCCTTACTTGATGCACACATAAAAGCCTCCTTGAAGCTTCCTTAAACTAGGTCCCCAACGGGGTATGAATAGGAGTAGGACCCTTCATTTTCTTCAATTTGTTCAATAGTAATTTTAAGCACAATCTTGCATCATAACCTTGTCATGTTTTTTTCATGTTCATGTTTACATATGTTAACATAATAAAGATCCATTTTCACATTTGTTTTGCACATCTTATGTTCTTGTTATTAGTTCTTGTGTTCTTGTTTTTAAATCACATAATCTTGTTTTGTTCCTTGTTTGGAAGTTAGACTTAAACCTTTCCTTTAACCTTTGTTTTTGTGGGTTTTCATGTCCTTAACACTCCATGGTACCACAAGCAAAAAACACAAACCACATGGAGATCTAGATGGCATGCACATGTTTAAACAAGATTAAGGTTTAAGGTTTAGTGCAACATTGAAGTAATTGGAGTAGGAAGAGAACTTATTGTATCCATGATGACATGATTTTTGTATTTATGAGCACATAACTATGCATGCAAGATCTTGTAGACTTGGGGTGAGCACAACATTTTTTACAATGCCTTCTAGTACCTTTCTAGCCACTCCCTCTTTGTTTGCATCCCAAATTCTTCTAGACACATGTTGAAATTCTTGTAGATACTTAGTGACAAACCCCATAGTCTCATCTAATATATATCTTTTAGCCATGGATCCTTCAAGATGTAACATGTTATAAACATATCCCTTGAAGACCTTCATCATCTGTTCCACTAGGTACATCTAGCGACTATGGATGGGCCCGCATATTTATAGCTCATCCTCAACATGTAACAATAAGTGAGTCATTATGTTGAAAAGGGTAGGTGGGAATTTTTTCCTTAGGAGGGAAATAATGATTGCCACATCTTTTTACAAGCTCCCAATTTAATCAAGGTTCCACACCTTCACACAAACTTGTGGAATACACAACTTAACCACATAATAACCATTTGTGGCTTAATTGCCATGAGCCTTTGCAAGCACAATGGAAATAATTGTTGCATCAACAAATGATAATCATGAGTATTCATGGATCCCAACTTCTTGTTTGCCATGTGTTTGGCTAATGAAGCCCCATAGTTTGTGGAAACTTTCAATGAGCCCAGTCGTGACCAAAAGGTATTCAGTTCATCCCCAGTAAGCACATATGGTGCTTGTGGTTTCAAGATTTTTTGTTGATTGTGTGGGTATCATGTTAGCCAAAATGTTGGTGAACACCTTCAGCTTCCATGTTCCCATCTTACTTTAATTGTCTTTTTGACCAAAAAGGTACGAACAACGCTTTCACAAATGTTCTTTTCAACATGCATCACATCTAATGTGTGTTGAATCTGCAAGTGCTGCACAACACTCCATTACTTTCTAAATTAGCCTAGAAAGCCCCATATAGGGCACTACAATTTGCCTACACATTAGCCTTCAACACCAATGTGACACACACTTTTAAATTGTCATGTATATGAACACATGTGCCTCCAACCAATTTCCAAACTTCATGAATTAGGGTTAGGGCTCCCACCCAAATTTATTTCTACAATGAAAGCACAATAACATTACTTGCATTACATCCATAGTTGAATTGCATCTTAGCATCAAAGATTCAAAAAGTGTGTTCCAAAATTCACATAATGCTGCTATGGTAAGTAACCTCCTAGCAAACCACAACTTTCTAGAGTTGCCACACATATTAAATTAGCTTGAACATCCCCAATATAACATCTATCCATGCTTTACACATATGCCTTGGACACATAAGCCATTAATGATGTTCTAAGACCCATGTAGACCCCAACGAGGTTCAATTCACTATAAACAAGCTCACATGCACCTACACTAGTGGCCATTGTTGATGTTATAAGAGCTACAAATCCTAAAGAGTTTGAATGGGCCACATACAAGCTCAAATATGCATCATGCAAACATAGGCCAATAATGATGTTCCTTGAGTTGCAGACTAAAAAGGGGTTCAATTCGTCCCCATACATATACATAATTAGTGATGTTCCAAGAGTTGCACATCGTAGAAAGGTTCCATGAGCCACATACAACCTCAAATGCATGCACACATATGGTTTGATACCATTGATAAGGTCAAAACCAAGATCCAAGACAATTGATCTAAATGCTACTACACATAGCGATTTGATACCATTGATAATGTCAAGACCAAGATCCAAAACAAATGATACAAATTCTACTACACGTAGGGTTTTGATCATACCATTGATAATGTCAAGGCCAAGATCCAAGATAATTGATCCAAATGCTACTACACATAGGTTTTTAATGGAACTTATGAATAAATTGCCACTTAGACAAGTAAACATTATGTTCAACAATGGATGTTGTGCAACATTGTTTTAATGATTAGAACAAATGGTTGTTCCATATTTGTGAATTGAGTTACTTGTTTGGACACGTCCACCTTGGATTGCTTTAACAAATTTGTGCGCAATCCATGGTATGATGGGGGTTTGTAATAGGTTTGAGATTCAAAGGTTGCTTTCACAGCTTCTATGAACGTTGGGTGTCACACAATAGTGAAAGGGATATTTGCTTCATACAAGAAAGTTGCCCACTTCTTGGCAGAATCATGTTTTTTGGTTAAATTCAATCCCTTGAGCAATGAAACATGTTGAAAGGTTCAAATGTTGTTATTTATCTATTAGAACCTTATGTGTTATTTGTAGGTGGGGTGAAAATTTGAGCCCCTTCCATTTGAGACGTCAAAGCAAATTCTCCTTCCATTAAAGGAATCGATGTTTTAATGGTCACATCCTCTATTCACCCATTTGAGATATGGGTAGGTACTTCCATGTCATTTAGTAGTGGAGGGACAAGTCCACCAAATTGGGCAAATAGGGCCTTCACTCATGGATGTGCCTTTGAACACATTGGAACTCCATTTCACCCATTGCCATCATATCAATACCCTGAATGGAAGAGCATTTTATCTTTGCGATATGAAATAAAATTGTCACAAAACTTGCATTCCATTTTCCTTGACTTCTTTTAACATCAAATACCATGGATTCTACATGTTCCACCTTCCTTCCATGATAAAACACTATACACAAGAACAATAGGCTTGATTAATATAATTTAGGTATTCAACAATAATATCAAATTCCATTTTTAAGGCTATAATTAAAATTCAATACCAATTGCAAATGCAATATGACAATTTAAAATTCAAACACCCATAAAGGTTTCACCCTTCCCTCCTAAGGTACATGGCAATGCTTGGTGTTAAACAACATAAGGCCTGCACACCTCAAAAGAGAAAGTGAATATTAACATGTAGGATCTACATTTTATTACTAAGTAAGACCAAATTTTGTCGCCAAATCAATGGTGGAGATTAACCCACCATTAATTGGATGACCAAGATCCAAAGATGTGTGGCAATTGAGAAAAAAATAATTGCCACATGATTGGCAATGGAATGTTTTTAGTCACTGCAAGCTTGGCAATTGAAAGCATTCCATCGCTAATTGTGTGGTGACTAAATTTTTTTTGATCATCACAAGTTTGGTGACTGAAAGCATTTTGTCGCCAATTGTGTGGTGATTGATTTGTTTTTGGTTGTTGTAGGTGGTATGACAATGAAAATGGGTCCAGTTTTGGTCACCCATAAACTTGCTTTAGGCAACCTTAGAATGCCTTTGACTCAAGTTCACCTAGGTTGACCTTATACAAATGTGATGTAGGGGTGCGTGTATATCCAAATGTGTATGTTGTGTCATGACGAATGCTTGAACACCATGACAACCTTATTGCCATTTGAACGGCCAAAATTTTCAATTATAACTAGTCCACACCTTGGTTGTAATCTAATGGCTTGAATCCAATCCCAAGAACATAAAGAACAAAAATTGAAAAAAAATTTGATCGTTGAAAAGTTTCGACTAGATTTTAGTTGCCATTTAAATGGCCAAAACTTTTGGTTGTAATCAATCCACAACCTAGTCACAATTCAATGATTTGAATCCAATTTTGAGAATGAAAAAATATATTTATAAATAAATTTAAAAAAATTGAACATTGAAAAATGTCAACTAGATTTCAATCGCCATCTAAGCAACCAAGATTTTCAATTATAACTAATCCAACACTCCAATCACAATCCAACAACCAACATTTGGTTTCAATAGTAAAAGAAAAAAGAAAAATCTTGATCATAAAGAAATGTTGACGAGATTTTATCATTTCAATTGCAATTTGAACGGTCAAGATTTTTGGTCACAATTCCAATCCACAATTTGGTCATAGTTTCATGTCTTGAATCCAATTTTGAAAATTAAAAAATAAAATAAGATCTTGACCATTAAGAAGTGGAGACCGGATTTCAATTGTCATCCAAATGGTTAACATTTTTAGTCACAAGAGGTCCACAATCTGGTCATAATCTAGTGACATGAATCGAGTCGCAAGATGATTTATTGATGATATGAATTTTTATAATTAATTGCTAACTCATTAATAATTAAACTTAAATGCATAATGAGAAAATATTATTTTTATTTTTTTATTGTGGGAATGTTTAGTCAACATTAAGGTTGACCCAACAAAATCATGCATTATAATTGACGCTAATGTGATAAGTGATGGAAAAATGGCACATCACGTCATTTTTGACAACCATGGGAAAAAGGTCAATTGGTGCAAATTTGGCAAAAGGGAAAGCATAACCTTTTTTTTGCCCAATTTATTAAAATTTTCCTTTTTTCCTTTATATGTGATTCATAAGAGCTATTAGATTTCATAATTATAGTATGAAATTTTACACAAAACAAATCATTACATATACATAACATATTTTCAATTTAGTTTAAAAATCTTAAACAAATATCTTTGAAATTTATATAATCTACAAGTATGATTCAAATTGTATTTGAAAGTTTTGAAATCATGTCAACAAAATGTTGAAAAAATCATAAACATTAAAGTTTGTTTGTAAAGGGCCTTTCTACACATTGTGCATTACAATATGGCATTTGGATATGGCATTCATCCAACAAACCTAATAACTAGGGTGCAACTCAATTTGTGAACGTGCACTATGCCAAAATATGTCCTTCATGATTGGAAAATTTTGCGACTATGTTTAAGTCTAATCATGTAGTCATTTTCCTAGTCATGTCCTTGTTTTGTTCATAGTCACTTTAGTCATTTTCATGACTATGTTGTGACATTTGCAATTATGTTGCAACTACATTGTATAAATGACCACATGTGGATATTTATTTATTTATTGTTTCGATTTTTGGGTGTTATTCAAGTTTTAAAAAATAATTAGATTCATTTACTAATTCAGTTCTAATACATTAAATTAATAAATCACATTATAAAACATAGATAATGTTAGTTATAATTTCATAATATAAATAGAATTTCAGATTAATATAATTAATTAAAATATATAATTTAATGGTTAAAATAAATTATTTAAAATTATAATAGTATATTTTGATATAAAGATGACATAAAATTATTTATTAATTAAGAAATTAGAGCTTAATATTTAAATTAATATTTCACATCTTAAATATTATAATTGATATTTTAAATATACTAAAATTTATTGAACGAAAAATATTTGTGATCTATTTATGAAGATTTTATGTAAATAATTCATATGTTCAATACATCAAGTTTTTATAATATATATAATTTTAATCAAATATAGGTTTATAATTTGGGAGGTATATCATTACTTATTACTATGTCCATTTATAATTAAATCATGCGCTTAAATTTTTAAAGAAAATAATGGTCATTGAAATAACAAAATTCAAACATTTTTTTACTCAAATGAGTTTACATTTTTAAAAGGAGAAAAATATAAGTGTGTATGTCAATGGAAAAAATATCAATAAGATATTAAATATTAAAATTGGCATTTGTGTAACATTTACAATGAAACATGGGTTAAATAAAATGCAGCCCACTATGTTTACATATGAAGTGGAGTGGTTTGTTGGTTAAGGATTTGATTTCCATCCAAGTATCAAACTTCACAAGTGACCATGGTTGTGGTCAACAATGATATGTTAATGAAATTTTCCCTATGCCTAGCCACCTAGCCCTAGGTACCTACCTCAATTTGCCTAGGGTACCTAGACTAAGTGACCTACCTAGTTATTTAAGTTACATTTTAGGCTAACATTATGTAATGCCACGTGTCAAACTATCATAGGATGAAAATAATTATAACATATAATATTTAACAACATAAAATTATTTAATATTACTAATTTAATAATCAATATTAATTATTTATGTTTATATTATGATTATAAATAATTTTATTATATTTTAGACATAAATATATAATATAATAATAATTTATTAGGTGTGTGTGTGTGTATATATATATATATATGTAGTTGTAAAGGACACATTTTGGCGTAGGGATGGGTAAACTACTTCACTGATAAATAGTTTTTTAATGAAAAGGTTTTACATAATTTCATAATATTTTCAAAGAACAATAAAATAATATCAACAAAGGAATTCAAATAGATAATTTCACCTATTAAAGGTATACATTTGCATTATACATGGTGATGTTCCATTTTTATTGATGCAGGCATGTCAACAACATTGAAACCTAACACAACTTCATTTTGAAACCCCATCTTGAATTAGGTTTATGAATCATATTATAAAATCCTAATACTTGGAGGTCATTTTAACCCTTGTGGTTGGTTCTAAATTTAATTATAAATTTAATTTTGTTAATTTGTCATAATGTTATTATCTATGAAGAAGTTAAACAAAAAGTTACATTTATATCTATGTGATGTAATTTCCAACCTTTGTTTCTTACATGTATTATGAGAAATTTTATGATATATGGCCCATTTGATCATAAGCCAAAATTGTCCCCATATAATAAGGGGGGAACTTTTTTTTTGAATTAAAAAAATACATGAGTAAAAATATAGCGCACCACATATTGGTTGTTAGGTAAAAATCATATTTTTCTTATTTTTAATAATAAGATTATGCTTATTTTGAAAATCAAGATATAATTAATATAGGGTATGTTAATCCAAAACATGAATATTAAAATTTTTAAGTATTAGTTGTTAGTAGGTTAATAAGTGAACTAGTAAGTTAGTAAATGAACATGAAGGAATATGAAGTGCATGTGAAAGAACATGACGTGAGGGATCCTTGGATGTGCCATTGACAATTGAATCGTTTTGAAAAAACTTACATTTTAGACATTGGTATTTTATTTATAACCTCTTAATTATTTAGTTGAAGCATATGTTAGGTACATAATATTATGATATGTAAAAAAAATAGTTTTTTCACATGATTTTCCTATGTTTAATGTCATCTCATCATTTCTCAAAATTGAAAATTTAAATACATTTAGGGTTATTTAAATATGCACATATTAAAAAAAAGGTAATAATAGGGTGGGGAAGATTGTTCCTTCATACAATACCTAACAAATAATGAACACTTGGCTTGTTTCCGTTGAAAAAAATACATTTAAAAAAAGATGATGCTTTTGGGTTGTCTAATCAAATCAAACATTAATATTTTAATTATGATCAAAGTAAATGGACCACTGAGTTGTTACATCTTGGCCTTCATCAACTCTTTGTCATGATCAAATATATATCATGTTTTCATTATATTGCTACCTTCTTTACTTTGATCCTTTAGTATAATTTATATCCTTTCCATCCTATCAAATGAACCTACTAGTAAATAATACCTATTATAAGTCTCTTTTACGTATTATATAATTTTTCTGATCAATTTTTTCTTTATACATATTGTTATTGCATACTTTATGTGAATTATATTTGAATTTGAGAATTAAAAAATTCTTATTGTAGTTCCTAATTGAATTATAATATCTACCCCACAACCAATATATGTGACCTCATAATTTTAATCATGTAACTTTTTAGTACAAAAACAAATGACCACCCAAGTGGCAATGCCATAATAGTTGGGATGTACCAACCTTATTAAAAAATTTACATATGGTCAACCATAATTTGAAGTGCAACAAATGCATGGAATTCTTAATTAATTTGTAGAATATATCTACTTTTGAGTAATGTGGATATATTTACTTAGTGTTTGCAAAGTAAATTGAAAGTATAGGAAAAACAAAAGTTGGTACACCATTTTAAGCTTCAAAAATTATGTCCATGTGGTACATTTGATACATTCATATCATTTAAAAATTTGACGTCAAAAGATTTCACATACTTTTTAGCTTGAAAGCTTTGCAAATTTTGATTTCTTACATTGTTGAGGACTACTTTCATGGCATACGTTAGTGTCCTTGAAAGGTGAACCCACAAGTTAGGTTTTGTTTCAGTGAATGTCAAAAATTTAAGCTCTAAAAACATTTCTTGTGTACATAACATAACAATGTTGTGTGGAATAGTTTTACCCATATAGGTAAAGGATACATGTCAAAGTTAAACATCTAGTTAAATAAATAAAAGCCCTAATCCTTTTTTAAAAGAGACTCTTTTAATGAAACTTTAACATTTCACTATTACCCATTTTATGCTTGAACACCAAAATCAAAATGCCAATCCAAAAGGATTTTTCTTTAGTAGCTTTTGCTAGGTAAATTTCTCTAATTTTGCAACTATATTTCTAATCATTTTTACTTTTAAAAATGTACAAAACTTATTTGGTAGGGTTCTTGAGCTATTCTTCCTTTGTTTCTTTTTCACTATAAGGTGAATGTAACCTACAATGGATTGGAATTTGATTGAAACATTGTCAAATTTTGCAATGTGGTACAATTATGGAATGTTTATTTCATAATGATGCACAACATTTTTTTTGTCAATAAGAACTTGGGTGATTTGAGGTTATCAACTTGTGTATGTACATCATGATGTAGGTACTTTAAATATATAATTCATAAAATTAAATAAGTTATGGGCTTTTAAAGTTGAAAATATAAGATCAGAGCTTAACTATCATTTTGTATATGAATTTTAAAATGGTTCAATAATTTCACTACTAGGAAATGCGTTTTTAGTTCACTTTAAGTTTCATTAGATTTTGAGCAAATTTGGACATTTTTACCTAGTGAAATTGTTTAACACCTTAATGAATAGGAACTAGTGGCTATGGTACTAGTGAAACAAGGTTACTTTCAAATGAAATACAAATTTACCAAACCATTCATTTGTTAGTTAATTAATTAACCAGTATGGAAATCAATTAAATTTTAATTATTTAATATATAATATTATTGATAATTTCATGAATTTTTAAGCCTATTATTTATTGACACGTGCCACTAATTACGCTAGGTTAAAAAGCTGGCCGAGGTAGGTAGGTAGGCAACATAATCAATTTAAGCATATTTTAGGAATTCGGTAAAAAAAATATTTAATCAACATACCATTGTTGACCACACACAACACCACCCATGAGGTTTAATCTTTTGACCTTTGGAATGGATGCAAACACCTTTACCATCAAACCACCCCACTTATTGTGATAAAATGTTACATTACATTCTATTTATCAAATACCTCATTTTAAACATTACAAAAACATAAACTTGAAAATTCATATTTTATTGAGATTTTGTTCAAATAAAATGATTCGAAATTGCTTTAAAAAAAATTTCAATAATGTACACAATTACATTTTTTTTCTTTTAGAAAGTTTAAAATCATTTGAACAAAAAAAAAGTTGAATATCATTATTCAATAACATTTCAATGACCATTCTTTTGAAAAACAAAAAAAAATAAAATAAATGGAGAATTTTTTTGTTGATATAATAATATTACCTATGTTAAATTATTTTCAATTATTATATGACTAGTTTTCATTAATTTAAATTATTTCACCTTACATTATTTATGGCTATTTATGGCTATTTTCAATTACTTTTGGTTATTTTTAGACATTTCACCCTAAGCTACTTTTGGTTAATCTAAATTACTTTTGGTTATTGAAGGTTATTTCACCTTAAGTTATTTTTTAGAATTATAAACTATTTCATCTTAGATTATTTTTGGCAATCCTAAGTAATTTTAATATATGGATATTAATTGTTCTTTATTATTATTATTGGTGGTTATTAATGGCTATTAGTACTTATTCTATTTGTGGTTATTAATGTTTTTTAGTGGTTATTCTATTAATAATTATTAGTGATTATTCTATTAATGGCCATTAGTATTTATTATATTGGTGGCTATTGGTGA
>Ga0116230_10004608_pt1 | contig 13506 bp, 9 predicted proteins | sample S1TSphfallax_3_FD_88678 | JGI IMG/M metagenome (GOLD analysis project Ga0116230, IMG submission 88678) | Host-associated microbial communities from peat moss isolated from Minnesota, USA - S1T2_Fd - Sphagnum fallax MG | ecosystem: Host-associated > Plants > Peat moss > Unclassified | place: USA...
ACACACATGCGTGGATACATACTTCTTAAACTCTCTTTTGCAACAAAAAAGCATTTTGGAGACTTAAAGTACCACTCAAATCAACGAAAAACACGACCTGATCGCTCGACACATTTTGTCCTCTACGTAACTGCAAAGTCTCGAATTCCTTGGACTGGCGTGATGAAAGATGCAAACTTTTTTCTTTTCTTTTCCTCAATGAGATTATTGGGTCGGTGGGTGGGTGAGTGGGTGGGGGCAGCATGTGCGCATTATTGTAAAGCAAACCCAAGCCTCGTGATCTTCACATCAGTATCCCAATACACACCCCTTTGATTACATAGCGAAGAAGTGGCGTGCAGATGAGGGGAGGAGGTTGTTAGCAATTTCTTTTCTTTCTTTTCAATCGAAGCTCTCGATAATTTTTCGCTCGGTTTTTGCTTCATCTCATATTTCTGGGTCGAGCGAGTGTGGCCTCTGCTGCTGCTGCTGCTCGAAGACTAAGCTGCAGCATTGTCGCGTTTGCACAGGCAGGGACAGAGAAGACTCCAATCAGGGCTGAGAATTTGCGAGTGCTTTGGGCGGAGCTTGCTTTTGACGATTCGGAGAGGAGAACGTTCTCTTCTAGGAGGGGAGATGGCTTCCGAGATTCCGACGCAGCTGATCGGCATTGAGACGCAAGTCCAAAGTCTTCTCAAGAACCTATCGTATGTTATCCTCTCTCTCTCTCTCTCTGGTTTCCGAGCCAAGCTTCGTAAGAGAGACGGATTCACTTGTCTTTTGCAGATGCAAAACTAGCTTTGCACATGGATTCTGTGTACTGGATATCACAGTTTTGAGCTGTGCAGAGCGGGATTTCAAAAGCTGGACAAGATCAAGGATGTCAGCAAGCAGAGCAAGCAACTAGAGGAGTTGACAGCCAAGATGCGGGAGGCCAAGCGGTATGTAAACTACCACAAATCGAGATCCCTGCATTTTCCTTGTGAGGGAGTAGCAATAAAAGAGATCAACAATTTTTTCTACCATGCAAATTGAGCTTGTAGATCAGATAAGTATTGAAAGCAAGAAAGTGGTCGAGCTTGCACTCTCCCTCCAGCAACTCGTACCTGTAAGTTTGTGAGCAGCATTGAGCTTTCTCTGCAGAGCTTCAACCTGTTCTGGTGGCATACATGATTGTGCTAAAAGAGGTGCAGAATTAATTGGAGCATGAGGGTGCTGCAGGCTTATCAAAGACTTCGATAGAGAGATGAAGGAAGAAGAACCCAAGACACCTGAGATCAGCAAGCTGCTCAATGAGAAGAAACAAGCTCTTGTATGGAATTCTTGCCTGGCTATGTTGCAATTGCATTTTGCCTGTGTGTTCTGGTTATTATCAACTTCAATCCCTTGCTGCATCATGTAGTTAATTTCTCCAGGGTCTTGCAACCCTCAGATCAAGGAGCTGAACTCCTATGTTGCTCTAAGAAAGACATACTCAAGTTCAATGGGAAACAGACAAGAGCTTCTGGATGGTGGTTCATTTGGAGGGTCTGCTGCTTTTGACAATACTCGCTTGGCTTCAAGTGAGCTCCATCCCTCTCTTCCACTGCTGCTGCTTCTTCCCTGGTGAAGAATTTATGGCTGGATGCATACAGGATGAGTGATGCATAAATTCAATTTCAGTTTGTTTCACCAGTTTTGTCCAGAAAATGCATACTCCTCTGTCATTCCTCTATTGCACGAGTGTGAAGAACTGGCCAGGAGAGAACTGCCTTCTTCCATAGCTTGTAGTAATCATGCATGAAAAACTTTTTCTCCACTTTCTTCAAAGGAAATCAGCAAACTTGTTTGAACTTTTGTCAATGGGTGCTGGACTCATAATGTCTATGATCCTGTGTTCATTACAATCACTTGGCATGTGGCAGCTATGTCAAATCAAGAGCTTGTGCAAGTGGGGAGGAAGCAAATGGATCAAACTGACCAAACTATCGAGCGATCAAAGAAAGTATGTGAAATCCCAAGCTCACCACCTTTGCATCAACTCAGTTCAGTTCTTGTTTGGAACATGGGGTTTTGGATGCTTAAAATAGTTTGCTTGGGACTTTCTTCCTCCAGTGCAGTTATTACATGAACTCCCTTGGACTATGAGCTTGACGATGCATAGATGTCTCAGAGCAATTAATAGATTTATGAGTCTGTTTGAGCAGGTGGTGGAAGATACCATCAATATTGGTGCAGAGACAGCATCAACTCTAAAAGGACAGGTAAGAGGATTTCCATATCCAATTGAAGTTCAAGCAACCATGTTTACTGCAAGCATTCATGCTTCAATTCAAGTATTGTACAGAGGCTGATCATCTTGTTCTGATTTGGTTGGGGTTTCTCTTAAAAAGAAGATGTCTATGATTTCCCCTGGCTCTCATTGCAGACAGCTCAACTGGGCCGGATCACAAATGACCTGGATACAATTCAGTTTTCAATCAAAAAAGCTTCAAAATTGGTAAAAGAGATCAGCAGACAGGTATGTCATGATCCTTAAAGCTTGATTCTCCAGCCAATTTTGGTTGTATTTGCAGCTCAATCCCTACTTGAAATACATCTGGGCCTAAAGGAGTTAGTCCTTATGTTGGTGGACTATTGAATAAGTAGGGCTAAACCTGATAAGCTGGTTTGAGGATGTAATAAGTTTGCATAGGATTGAAAGTTGGAAGAAACAATAAGAGAAGAGACTCAGTTTTTTTTGCTGATGTTGTGATCCAAGCTTCATGGTCCTGTAGAACAACAATCTGAGTGTGTAGCAAGTGTACATATCACTGACTGAGCTGTGTTTTGACCTTGGACTATGTGCAGCTGGCAACCGATCGATGCTTTATGTTCCTTTTGTTTCTGGTTGTTGCTGGTGCAATTGCTATTATAATCCTCAAGGTAATCCGGAACATGCTCTGGTTGTTAAATTTTTGATAGGACAGTACAGATCCTATACGTATATGGAATCTTATGGACTTGCTGGCATTGAACTTATATGAAAGTGATTCCTGTAGAGAATACTTGCAGCTAAACAGATCTGTCCAGCCATTGATCAAGTCTTGGATCTCTAAGTGCTCCAAAATACTCACAGATCTTTCACTGCCAGGAATGAGTTCTTCATTGGGAGAGCTTGTATAGTTGTACCAGAAAGAGATTGAGCTCATTGCAGGTTGATGTTTGGAGAGCAGGTGGTGCATCCCTTGAAGCACAAGAGCACACCAGCAGCTCCTGGTCGCCGTCTACTCTTGTCATTGCTGGACTTGGATCAAAGTCTGTGAGCACTACTCTTGCCAGAGCACAGAACAATGGATGGAGTAAACAGATGTCCAGACAAAAACCTTCAAAGCAAGGAATGGTGCTACCACCATCACAGGTTGCATATAAGAAGCTGTACTCATGCTCATTGGAGATTGTTCTGAATGTCCCTCCTCTACTGCTTTTTGTTGGTATATTGTGAATTTCAGCAACAAACAAAGCCTTAAAAGATACTTCAAGCAGAGCCTGTTGTGCAGCGTTGGATGCTTACTGTAACCTATTGCATAGGAATGTATTGAGGGGAAGCACCTGGCAGATGCTTATTGAATACTATTGAACCTAGTAGTGGGCATGATTCTATAGCGAAGGTAAGACTGTACTAAAAGAGTGCATGGAAAGGTTAGATGCCCCCTGGAAGAAGACTTGCATAATACATTTGCAACGTGTGCAAATGCTTTTGGAGTACAGAGGTGAAAGTGATAGACACATATTATACACATTGGTTAGCAGTGCAGGTGCATTTCCATTCTTGGAATAGAGATCAAACTCATGTAGTGTACATTAGGTAAGATGAATTTGCAGTTGTGCCTCCACCTCTATATAATTTCTTTTCCAGGAGAAAGAGAGAGAGGGATGAGACCAGGAGCACTCTACATCATGTATTCAGAATTAATCTTTCCTGAGATATTGCCAAATGAAAAAGCTCAGTGCAATTCATTGCATGCTTGCTTGTTTGCACCTTGTTTTTCCAGTAGCCTGATGAATGTGTGTGTGCGTGTATGTGTGGGTGTTTGGATGACTGCAAAGCTTGTGATCAAAAGAACAAGAATCTGTTTATCATCTGTTTGAAATTGGCATAGAGGACTCAACATCTTTCATAGTATCATTGTGATGAGCTGCTCTGTGTGAGGGCAAAGCTTTTTCCTTAACTCAGAACTTCCATCTTCAATCACATTCAGCTATCTTCAATGTCTGACCTCAGAAGCACATCCTGCAACCTTTACAGGTTTGTGTGCATACCCTATTTATAACTGTAGAGGGATTCCAATTCCTGACTCTCTGCTTCACTTGGAAAAGACAGCACAACACTCAACAAACAGTAGCAGCACTAGGGCAATCTTGGGAGGAAGACGGAATCAGACGCTGCAGAAGTAGGGCAATCTTAACAAAGAGAAGGAATCATATGCTGTTGCTGTTGTACAGTGGGAATGGTTGTGGGTTCATGTCAAGCACCAAGTACAGCAGAATACTTGTGTGTGGTATTGCAACAGCACTCAGCTGCACAGGCATTTCCATTTTTGTGTCACTGCTTGCAATTGAGTTCATCTTCTTCCTACAACAAATCCCTGGCAGCATCTCTGCATACTGGTGAGAGATCCTTCTCCTCTGATCCACAGAAGAACTATGATAAAAGCAATGTTATTTCCAGGACATGGTATAGGACCTGAGATTGCAACCTCTATGGAAGAGTTTTCAGAGCTGTGGATGTGCCTATCCAGTGGAAGAGCTTTCACTATGTGAACATCAAAGCAGTGTCTGTTCCTGCACTGTTGACATGAGGTAGCTGAACAGTCTCCTGACATTGCATATGAGGCGGTGATTAATGACAATTGTTGTATGATGGTGGCAAAGAACCCAGCCATCTTTGATGGGTTGCTGATGCCCAGTCTGTTGGCAATATCATCAGCAATCTGTGTGCAAGTCTTATTGGAGGCTGACACCAAGCAGCGACATTGGAGGGAATGGAAGCTCACCTTCATAGATAGAAGCTGTGCATGGAACAGCTCCAGTCATTGCTGGCAAGAACATGGCCAATCTGGTTACACCTATTGTTGAGCTCTGTTATGATGCTCCAGCATCTCAGATTGAATGAGCCGCACACTGGATGGTCCACAAATTTGTTCTCAAAATTGCAGATGGGAAGTGGTGCACTGCCACCATCACTGATTACACAAAGGCAAGCTTATTTACAATCGCTGAAACACTTGTTGAGTGCCACACCTTGTTCTCAGGGGCAGTTTCACATCAAAGTCTTTCAACTTTCTGTCAGCTGCCACACAAGAATTGCTGGCCAAGGATAACTGAGTATCATCTTGCACTTTGTACAGGGCAACCTGCCTCTCTTCTGTTCTCCACATATTGTCAAACAGCATTGAACTTTGTGCATAAGAAGGGTCAGAGGTCATGAGGTTCAGAACTAAGACATGCCTCTGCTGATTTTGCTAGTACTGCTGTTGTGAGCTCATGTCATATATGTGTGCTTTGGTTTCCTTGAATTGAGCTAAATTCCCCCAATCATGGAAATTTGTTTTGTTGAGCAAACTCTTGGACACATCTCAACATGGCTGTGTGGATGTCTTCTCCATTTGCAAGCTCTCTGATGTCAGAGTTGCTTTCCTTAGGTCACATTACAAATGTTAGCCTCAGCATCAGACAATTATCATGTTTGAGGAGTGCACAAGTCATCCCAATCTCCTGACATCTTTTGCCTCCATTTCCTTGTTTGATTGTTTTAGTGGTGTAAGAAGGTATGACTTTGTTGTGGGTTTCTGGAAACATAGCACAGATTGTCCCTTATTTCATCTTGGGTCGTTGTTGGGAAAATGATTCCTGCATATATGGGTTGCAGATTGTGTTGGGCAATGACAGGCTGAGCACAGAGATGACAGTCCAAAATACCAACTAGAAACCATTTTCATTCACAACAGCACTACATACATATTTCCAGGTAATGTGTGCCTCACATTTCCCAACCCATTTTTCCAGGCAATATCATATGTACTTGAAGTGTTATATTTCAAATCCTAAACCCTAAATCATTGACGTTGATATATATTTATATATTTTGCATGTTTGCAGGCAGCTATTGCCAATGTATCAGTCAAGGGACCCGAGGTTCATGTGTCCTCTTGTTTTTGCTGGGTCATCTCTAGATTTCCAGAATTGCTTTGCAAATATATGTTTCTACATGGTCTTGTCATTACTACTGAATGCCATATCTTTGTTCTGGCCAAATCTGCATACCATTCCTTTGACTACAACCAACCAGCAGGTAGATAACCTCTTTCTGTGCAACTGTACAAAGTTTATTCAGGGGCCAGGTTTACTGTGGCTTCATGGGTGTCAGTTTTGGAACTTTTAAGGCATCCTTTCAACTGTACATCATAGGACTTAGTGTAGAGAGAGAGGACTATTAGGCATATAAGGTATTGCTTGAACTTTTCTTAAATCCTTGCTCTTACAAATGTGTATATGCATCTATGTTTTTCTTGTGTTCTCATTTGGTTTTATGTGCTCTTGTTTCAGGGCTGGTTGCTCTGAAACTGAAAATGAATTGCTGGATGCAAAGTCTATTACAGACATGTCAGGATTCAAGTCCGGAGAATTCAAGTTCCCATTGACATCACTTTGGAAGACAGATTAATGACAGTGATAAGGTGGATTTCAAAAAGAGGAGGGGATTTTGCAAGACAAAGGACCCTGAGAGTTCCATGGGAAAGGCAAAAGCCCTCTCATACCTGAAATTCCTCAAACTCTTTCTGCCAAACCTGCAATTGGCACAGTGCAGGTAATGGCAAATCCAACTATTGGAGGATAACAAGTTGCCAAACACAAAAAGATTGTAAGGTTCTCCTCAGTACCTGTGAGATTTTGGATGTGGCTTCATGGTGCAAAAGTACAATTCTTTGTGCTGCAGTTTATCACCCAATTTATTCAGTAGACCCTCATGCCCTTGGACTAAAGACATCAAATATTAGTTGATTGGTAACAGAGCTAGGACTGCTTTCCGTTCCATTTCTCCTTGTTGTGTGCTTCTGCAAATTTGGGAGGTACACATCATGTGTCTGCTGCTAATTTGGTTTTGTGGCATTGTAATTGCTGAGTCCAGCTGCTGACTCTCTGACTAGATAGCAGTCAGATAAGCTTCCAGCAGCTATTCCCAGTGCACAGCTAAGTTCAGAGGAAGAAACAATGATGCAGGGACAGCAAGTGCCTGTCAGCCCTCCTTGATCACATACTCCAATGAGATCATCTCTTCCATTTCCTTGCTGGGATTCAACTCAAAGAACTTTGCCCCCTCTTACCAGCACATGGGCCAGCCCAGCAACATCCACTTGGATCCTGACAACTGCAACAGCTGGAGCTACTCCTCAACATTCTTCAAAACTTGAGGCAATTCAACAGAAAAGCTTTCTGTAATTAGAGCTCCAACTCCTGCATGAAACACCCATTGAATGACCCAGCTGAGGCTTTGGTGGAGCAACTACCCAAGAATTTCCCTCAGTAAGCTCAAGTTTTTAATCTCTTAGAAGACCTTCAGATGTCTGGCTCATCATTTGAGACAGTAAGGTTACGCTTGCTTTGCTCCAGCACATAGTGAGAAAATTGTTGTTCCTGGAAAACCATAGCTGCCAAGTCCTCTCGCCCTGCATCCCTGTAGCTTTTGATGATGGCATTGTATGTAATATCATCAGGCTCACAACCTGCACGCTTCATTCTCTTGAATACACGTGCCACTCCTTCCAACAAACCCATCTTTGCATACACTGAGATCACAGTAGTGTAAGTCACAACATCAGGCTTCAGTCCTTTTGCTTGCATCTCCATTGAAATGCGTAAGGCTTCATCCAGATGTCCTGCATTTCCAAAGGCGAAAATCATGGCAGTGTAAGCTACTGTGTCAAGCCTGAAGCCACCCTTCCGGAGAGCCTGACAAGCTTCCAGAGCTTCATCATGCATCCCTGCATGGCTGTATAGGCTTACAGCAGTTGTTAAAATATGCAAACTTAGCGCAAGACCTACTGAGTCTGCCATCTTGATATGCTGTAGACCTTCTTCAACTAGTCCAGCTTTCTTCAGTATGGCTGCAAGGGAATTGTAGGTGGAGATGTCAGGTGTGATTCCTTTTTTTTTCATGAAATCAAAGATCTCTGTTGCTTCCGCCACACTTCTTGACATCTCCAAAACACTATTGAATGATACAAGGTTGGATAATAAACCTCCTTTCCACATTCTTCGTGCAACTGAAGTTGCCTCTTTGGTCATACCTGCAATCCAGGACATAAAACAACATTCACATACCAAGGAAAGGTTTGCAAAATTTCAAGAATAAATTCAACCATCTACCTGAAGCAATGACTGCAACAATCACCCCAATCAAGCTTTCAGCTCACCTGCTCTTTTGTATAAATTGAGCATTATGGTAAGAGTGATTTCACTCCTATGCATCACCTCTCCCACCCCTGATGCAAGGTCCTCCATCAAAGTAGCAATATTTTTTGACAGATCTCCATGTGCAGTGATATCTGCCTCCAAAATTGCATCATCTCTTAGCAAGGTTTCAAATGTCACAGCATCTGGGCACAAACCTTCCTCCTTCATCTTCCGGTAATATGTGAGTGCAGCTTGTTTCTTTCCAGCCTTCAGGTACAAAGCAATCAGTGTATTGTAGGTCACAATGTCAGGAACACAGTTCTTTTCCTTCATCTTTCTGTAGATAGCTTTGGCTTCTTCTAAGCGACCATCTCTACCACAGACTTTAATCATGGTGTTGAAAGTGACAATGCTTGGAGCAACCCCCACTTTCATCATGTCACCCAAAAGTCTTGAAGCTTCTGTAAACTGGCCTGTGCAACAGTACAAGTCCATCATTGTATTGTACGTCTCAACATTCTTTGGGTAAAAGCCTCTCTCCAAGGATTTCATACTTGTTGATCTCCCTGCTACTGATAAATCCTGAGTGAATGCCAGCTCCCTATCACTTTCTGATTGATTCTCCAAATTTGTCTCCAAAGTCACCAATTCTTGAATTAATTCCTCATCTGCAAACAGTGAATTGTGAGTTGTGATCTAGCAAGTCTATATTGGTTCTCCAAACGCCATTGAACTGGATATATCTACAACAGGATTCAGAGCACAGTGAAAGAGATAAAGCAAACAGGAATCCTCATAAATCTCTCAAGAGCTATGGAGATTGGTACTGCTCTCAGCCTCACTTCCAGTTTTGTACTCTGGCATGACAGCTGTTTCAAGGTTGTTGTCTGCTGTTGGGTCCATGTATGACAGTGATTGGAACAACTTCTTGCCTGACTCCGGATCTCCAAACCTCTTGTATGCATTGATAAGAGTATTGATTGTAACCTCATCAGGCTGCAAACCACTCTGCTTCATACTCTCAAAGCAAACAATGGCATCTTCTTTGCGCCAAGATTTGGCATACCCATCAATCAGCGTGCTGAAGGTCACATTTGTGGCACTGATCTTCTCAGTCTTCATCTCAGCCCATAGATCCTGAACCAAGTCCCATTTTCCTGCCCTTCCAAAGATCCTGAACAGTATGTTGTAGTGGTAAACATTTGGCTTGTAGTAATCTTGAGCTTTGAGCCAAGAATACAGCACAAGGGCTCTGTCCCACCTCTGCTGGGCATTCAAGAGAATAGATTGCTCTTTGACCTTCAACTTTCCATGCCAAAGCAATGCTTCGTCTATGTTGGAATTCTGCTCCAGAGCCTCTAACATCAACGAAATACGCTCCCCATGCTTCTTTGTCAGAAGCTTCCTGCCTGTATTGCTGTGCCATTCCCTTCTCTTTCGAACATTCATCTCTCCAAGCTGACCCTCACAGTTCTTAAACAACAACCCTTTGTGTTGGTAAGCATCTCCCAGATTCACATTTGAAGTTCTTGTTTCCACACCCTCTGCACCATGAACCATCATTTTGACCATTGCTATTGTGGGGTTGATCGTTGTACCTGAGATTCAGAACCACCAAAAAGTTGTTGGAAGATAGATAAATGTGGCAACCACAACTTCATACCAAGGCCATAATTTCTGCTTGCATTTCCTGCTACTACAGTGAACAAACTTCATAAGCTTAATTCCAAACCCTGCACAGAAGAAGGATTCACCTATAACAAACCTACATTACCAGCTGTATGATCATCCAATTAGAGACACTGCAACTGAAATCAAGACTCAGATCAATGACTCCACAACCAATTTTGGTAACACAATACAGAGGTACCAAAACTTACCAATGCCTTGAATCATAGGAAAGAGAATTGTTCAAAGATAAGGGCATCAGACAACCATGTTCTTCCTAAACTTCTCACGACACATATTGCCACCACTAACTCAGCATGAAATACCATGAAAGAATCCACCACATTGGTATGAGATATTTAATTTGCAAAAAACAGTTCTAAATGTGTTTGATTATGGTTTTAGAGTTTAATGTCCAAGGTTTAGGAGCTTCTGGTATTCACCCCTTCAAAGAGAGAGGAGTGTTTTTGTCATAATCTTGCGTGTGAAATTGCATCAATCGGTGATGGATCCAACCACGGAGAAGAATGCTCAAGAAAGAGTGCATCAAAACCGAATGGGGGAACGCAGATCAAAAACAAGAATACAAGCCAGGAAATATTGTACATACCTGCTGTGGTGCCTTGGGAAGCCAAAATTGAGTTTACTCCAGGAGTGAGAGATGGCAGCCCCAACTCAATCAACTTCGGCATTGTACCCTCCTATTTACAAGCCTTCAGGACTCTCGCTCCTAGTTTCTCATTGCAGGAATTGTGACAAATGTCTTGAGAGGAGAGGAGATTGCAAAACCCTTGAGAACCCGAAAACTCTCGCATAAACCCTAGTCTCAACATCAACCCTGACGTCACAAAATAGCTAGCTGAGTGGTCCTGGCCAATGATGCCCACCAATTTTACCTTGGACCTTTGCAAAATGGTAGCGAATCCCACGAGATCGTGAATTCACCGAACACGATCTGCGAGCTCGGAGCTCCGAGGCAAAACAGGAGATTCTTCAAACCCTAAAAACAATGAAACCCTAAACATCTCCAGAATGTACTATTTTTACTACTTATCAAAAAAGCAATTACATCACAGAATGATCCCTCTTGCTTCCATATCGATTTCTTGGGATCATTTTGCCAATTTCTAAGCAAATTTATTTCGTGCAATACGGTTTGATTTCTTGAATTGGCTATGGATTATTATGGTCCCCCATAGGTTCATTCAATTGAGGAAACCCTAAAAGCCAATTATGCAATGGAATGTGCATGACCTTGCCCATTATGTGACTCAGGGTCTTTGTCTGCTGGGCTTGGGATTTGCATAACTTGTGTAATATGATAAATAAAGGTGCATTCACACTTGATGTTATGGACTCTAGTGTTGAGTCCCCTAACACCATGCTAGTCATTTAGGACTTCAGCCTACTTACCATGAACATTTTATGTTAAGCTAACATTCACTTAATGTTAAGGTATCGCCCATTTAACATTGGGTGCCACCTAGGATACCACCTAGATTTTCATTTAACATTGACTTTAACATTAAGTGTGAATGCACCATAAGTCAATTCTATAAGCCAACAACCTATATTGGCACTATGATCAACTTGCAAAGGCATTTTGGGTACCAAAATACAAACAAACTTGTGCATATAGTGGAGCTTTCTTTAGAGTCATGCCATGTTGGGCTTGAGTTTCTCCTCCTATTTGGTGCCTTATCCCCTTCTTGACTGTTGTCCAGAAAGTCCAGCAATAGGGGACCAAACTTTGAAAACTCAGCATGAACACCTTTCCAACAACTTTTTTTTCACCTCATGAGCTTCTCACCTATAAACTATGCTATGTAGGGGTTTAGGGAGGTGCAAGGAATCCATCGGGATTATAGTCTAGGGGTTAAGGCAATATAGGCTACATATGGCTATATGTGATTATATAGACTTTATATGTATATATATGGCTATATGAAGCTACGTAGGATTTAGAACTTGAGATTTTAGGGTTTATCTTTGGCTTATTTAGGGTTTAGGTTTTAGCTAACTTTTGGGACTTGGGATTTGAGATTTTATGGTTTAGTTTCTAAGGTTTGTCTTTGGTCTTTTTAGGGTTTTTCTTTTTTTAAAAGGTTTAGTGTTTAAAGTTAGCATTTGAAACTTGATATTTGGGATTCCAGTTTTTAAGTTTATAATTAAAATAGGGGCTGATCTTTAGGGTTTAGGGGTTTAAAGGTCTGATTTTTATGGCTCATGGGGACTACATAAGACAATGAAAGAGTTCAAACCAAACTTTTTCTTTTCATTTTCATTTTACTACACCAAAGTCTTTCTTCTCATTTTCATTCTAACACTTCAAAGTCTTTCTCTTTTCATTTTCATTCAAGTAAATAAGATGTCATCTTCAAGATTCAGCTATGATTTTTTCTCAAATGAGTGGACTTCTTCCTCAAGTGATGAAGAAATGTTGTTTAATGAAATGGACCAAAAAGTCGTTATGTTTTTCCAATGTGCTTTCGATGTTCTCAACTTCGAAGACCTTCTAAATGACCATGAGGATGAGGGGACTAAGAAATTCGTTGATGAAGTGGCGAGGGTCCGAAATGCTTTGGGCACAATGCAAGCCACACCCTCCTTATTCAAAAACCTCACTAACTTCACATTGACAGAGTTTGAAGAACTAGTAAGTTAAATAGTGCTAATAATCTCCTCCCATGCTAGGTCCACAAGTGAGCCTTCTTGGCCCTCAAAGTTGCATGATTAAAAAATAGGTTACAAGGTTTAAAATTGGGATGGCTTATATTTTAAATTTTGGTTTAAGTTTGTTTGTTAAGGTTAAGGTTTCAAAATTAAGGTTTAGGTTTCGGCTTCAAGGTTTTAACACTACTACAAAATGTGTCCTAGTTCACTATATTTTGAGTGAATTTGGACATTTTTACCTAGTGAAATTGTTTAACTCCTACTGAACAAGGATTAGTTATTATAAACAAGGTTATTTTCAAGTGAAATATAATTTCACCAAAACATTCATTTGTTAGTTAATTAAGTAACTAGCATGGAAATCAATTAAAATTTAATTATTTAATATATAATAGTATTGACAATTTCATGATTTTTTAAACTTATGATTCATTAACATGTGTCAAAAACCTAACCTAGGTAGGTAAGCCACATAATCAACCTAGACACCTATTCTATGAATTCAATAAAAGATTATTCAGTTAACACACCATTATTGACCACACATAACACCATTCATGAAGTTTGATCCTTTGACCTTTGAAATGGAAGCAAACACCCTCATCATCAAAACACCCCACTTGTTATGGCAATATGTTACACTAGTGGGTGCCCGTGGCCGAAGGCCACTGTGAAGTCCCCTGTGGGTGCCCATGACCTTCGGCCGCCAGTGTGAAGTTTTAGAAGTTTTATTTTTCCTTATCTTTTACTCTTTATTTGGCCCCTGCCCTG
>Ga0116230_10004609_pt1 | contig 13506 bp, 12 predicted proteins | sample S1TSphfallax_3_FD_88678 | JGI IMG/M metagenome (GOLD analysis project Ga0116230, IMG submission 88678) | Host-associated microbial communities from peat moss isolated from Minnesota, USA - S1T2_Fd - Sphagnum fallax MG | ecosystem: Host-associated > Plants > Peat moss > Unclassified | place...
AAACGTTTGTAAGGTAGCACGCGCCAAGATCCCTGGGCGATCAGATGGTCCGTGGCGCGGGCCGCTCGCGATGCTGTCGCGGAGCGTGCCTGGAAGACTTAAGCCTCGAGGTGCGAGACGGCCGGTTGCGCACCGTGCCATGTTTCGCGCGCCCAGTGCGCGAGCAGCAGTGCTTCCTCCCAGCGATCAGAGAGTTCGCGTCCCGCGGCATCGGTGAGCGCGTAATCCGGGGGTCCCAACTCGCACAGGAACACGAGGGGGACATCGTCGGTCGCGTGCCGCGTCAGCCACGCCGCAAAGCCCTCACGCCACCAGCGACGGAACAGGTCGACCCATTTCGCGTTCTGCGGAAAGTGCAGGGGCAGTTGGATTTGCCCGCGCGCGGCGACGCGTCCTTGAAAGGAATCGGAGCGGGCGAGGATCTGGCCGATGAGGGCCTCGAGTGCGGGAGGCGGCGGACACGGCATCTCGCGGTCGACCACGTAGTGCGACAGATCCGCGGCGAGGCGCATCGCGGGTACTGCATCGAGCAATTGCACCGTGGTGTAGAGGTCGTTGGTGATGCAGTTGCGGTGGGTCTCGAACTGGATGGGCATGCGCTCTTGTTCGGCGACCCGCAGCCAGCCTTCGATGACCGGAATCATGTCCGCGAGTGCGATCGGCATCTCCTGACCGATGACGACGACGTAGGGTGCCGCGATGCGATGCGCGAGCGCCAATGCCGGCCGCAATGCCTCGACGGAATTCGGGAACGCGGTCAGGCCCCCGCGCAGGCCGGTGCGTGCGAAATGGGGGACGGTGGCCTCGGCCTGCGCCAAGGTCAGCGCACCCAAGTCGATGGCCATGCCGTCGAAACCGGCCTCACGCACGCGATCGAATTTGGCGGCGGTCGTTGCCTCCGGCGACGCCAGTTTGTCCATGGCCCAGAGCGCTTGATATACGTGCAGTTCCTTGGCCATGAGTGCGGTCAGTCACGCGTGGGTTCGAACAGCCACATTTGGTCATCGGCGTAATCGGCCTCGGTCTTGCCGCCCGCGAAGGCGCGCAGCGCCGCGAGTTGGAATGACCAATAGCTCATGGTCGGGGGCGCGGTACCGCGATCGGTGAACATGATCTTGTTGAGTTCGTGCAGCCGATGAAACGGCACGCCGGGGAACGCATGGTGGGCCGTGTGATACGGCATTTGCCAGGCCATCCAGCGCACGAACGCATTGGTCCGCGTGCTGCGTGTGTTGGTGAGCATGTTGTCGTCGTGCGGCAAACCCAGGTGCTCAATGGTGTTCTGCAGCTGATGGGTGAATTTCATGACGCACATGGGCGCGAGCCACAAGATGACTGCCACCGCGCTGTGCGCGAGCAGCGAGACAGCGGCGATCAGTGCGTATCCCGCGAGGTGAACGCGCGCTTCGCGCACCAACTCCGCCCGGCGATACGCCGGCAGGTACGGTTCGGTGACGATGCCGAGCGAGAAGCGCACGATGCGCCGCCAGCGCGTATACCAATAGTTGAGCCCGCTCATCCACAGGAGGTAGGATTTCAAGGTGTAGCGGTCTCGAGCCAGTTCGCCATCGCGCGTCCAATCCTGGGTGTAGCGGTGATGCGCCATGTGCTGCACCTGATCGAAAGTGCGCGGGTAGAAGAGCACGAAACCGAAACAGCGTCCGACCCACTCATTGAGCCAGCGCGTGCGGAACACCGTCCCGTGGCTCAGTTCGTGCTGGCCCGCATATAGAAAGTTGAGCAGCGTGCCGTGGATCATGAACAACGGCACGGCCCAGAAGCTGCCCCACGTCAGCCACAACAGCGTGCCGGTCACGCCGACGGCACCGAGATGCGAAAGGGTCTGCCGCGCGCCGGCTGCATTGGAGGCGACGCACAACCGGCGCAGCGTGGCGCTGTCGACGAGTTCGCGACGCGTGGCGGAGTCGGCGCGTTGTACCGTGGCGCCGGCAGCCGTGGTGCCGAGGCTGATGGCGGCGGTGACGGGGTCAATCGCGGTGGCGGTGTTTCGCATCTCAATGATCCTCGATCTCAGTGATCCTTGAAGGAGTAGTTCAATTCCAGTCCGACGGTGCGCGGCCGGCCGACGAAGTCGGCGCGATTATGGACCAGCCCCGGCTCGGTCGACACCGAGGTGGCCGCTTCCTGATTGGTGATGTTGTTGATGAAAGCGTCGACGCGCCAAGTCCTGGCGAACCCGAAGCCGGCGCGGGCATTCAACAGCAGGAAGCCGGGCAGATCGGCCGCGGTCGCCGAACTCGGCAAACTGGTCCAGAAGTCGCTGCGGTAGGCGGCATCGATGTGTGCGTGGAATTCGCGGTCCGCGCTGAACGGCACGCTTTCATCGAGCGCGACCGTGGCCTGCTGGCGAGAGACGCCCGGCAGGCGATTGCCGGCGATGCCGACGAGATCCGGGACGACGCCGGCCGTGAAGCCCGAGGTCAGGATCGCGTCGGTGTAGCTGTAGCCCACGGTCATTTTCGTCGAGTCGGTCAAGGGTACGGTCAATTCGGTCTCCACGCCGCGTGAACGGGCCGTGTTGCCGTTGGTCACGAAATCGAAGCCGCCGGTGAGAGTCGACGCCTCGATCTGGGGGTTTTTCCAATCGATATTATACAGCGTGAACGTGTAGCTCGAGCCGCGGCCGAACGAACCCTTGATACCGACCTCCGTGTTGCGGGCTTCGTCCGGCTTGTAGGTCAACAGGGCAGTGTCTTCGCAGTAGTAGCAATTGCCCGTGGGTAGCGCATTGACGCCGCCGCGCCGAAAGCCCTCGGACCACGTCGCATAGAGTAGGGTGTGCGGCGCAATTTCATACGAGGTATTGGCCTTGAAGATGTGATTGCGAAAGCTCTTCGCATTAGAGTCCGCGGTCAGGCCTTCGGGGTTAGTGCCGGACTCGGAACAGAAGGGTCCGCACGCGGGCAGAGTCTGCTCGAGGTTTTGATCGTAGTCCTGCCAGAACACACGCACGCCAGCCGTGGCCTGCCACTTATCGGTGATGTGGTAGGACGTTTCGTTGAACAGCGCGAAGTCGCGGAACGTCACGTTGCGGTTCAGCGTGAAATCGAGATCGGGATAGGAATTCAACGAGGGCCGGATGCCACCGTTGTAATACTGGATGAAGTCGCCGAAGGTGGGATACGGACACGCCGTGCTCTCTACCGTGCACCCCGCAGGCCGCCCCGACCCCGGCAGTTGACTCCACGCGCCCAGGCCCAAGATCGGCTCCACCTGGCTCAAGGTCTGCTGGCGGTGGCTGAAGTAGGAACCCACCACCCAATCCCATGGCCCTGAATCCTTGGACGCAAGACGCAGCTCCTCGGTGGCGGTCTTGTCCGTGGAATGGTCGAATATGGGCGAAAGGATGCGCGGATAGTTATCGTAGATCGAAGCCAGCGATTCGATCAGTCCGGTGATGTCGTACTGGCTGTACGCCGACTGGCTCGTATAAGACGACGACGACGACAGGGACGCGAACCCAAGATCGTAGGATACATCGAGGGCGGCCAAGTCGGTGCGATACGCACCGGGTTGATCCATGTACAAAGTTTGATCGTAGCGGAAACCGGGACCGGGCCGCTCCTGCGAGTAGCCGCCCGACTGGTCGGTCTGATGTTGATAGGTCAGCGTGAACTTCAGCGCGTCGCTGGGCTTCCACAGGAGCGCCCCACGTGCATACCACGTATTGGACCAGTCGACGCCGCGCTGTTCGGCGAACACGCCTGGGCTGGTCAGCGGATTGGCGGGATCGGCGAGTACGGGCTGCGCATTGGGTCCAAGGACGGCAACCGACAGCGCATCGGTAAAGCCCGCGAGTTTCTCGTATCCGCCCGAAGCGCGAAATGCCATCGTGTCGCTGATGGGCAGGTTGCCGATGAAGTCGATGGCTTCCGACGGGTTCACGGCATTGGCCGTGTGCGAGGCGCGGGTCGTGACGTCGAATTCCGTGGTAGTCGGGTCCGGCTCGTTGTGGATGATGCGCACGGTGCCTCCCACCGAGCCGGAGCCATACAGGGTTCCCTGGGGCCCGCGCAGCACTTCGACTCGCGCGATGTCCGTCATCTTGAGATTGGCAAACAACGGCGTCTCATCGACGTACGTGGATACGAGCGGGGCCGCGATCTGTTGGGTCTCGGCGTTGATGCTGCTCGCGTTGAGACCGCGGATGGTCAGGTTGCTGTTGATGTTGCTGCCGCGCGCACCCAAGTCCGGTGAGACCAGCCCGGGAATCATGTGAGTGAGGCCCTGCAGATCGGTGATGCCGGCGGCGGCGATGTCGGTGCCGCTGACGGCCGAGATGTTGTAAGGCACGTCGGAGATCGACTCGCTGTGACGCGTGGCCGTCACCTGAATCTCCTCGAGTTCCGCGGCATCGCTGGCGCGCGCATGCATCGGCGCGGCGGCGAGAATGGCAGCGATCGCCATGGACAGACGTGTATGTACGGCATTCGAGACATCCCTCGTGCAACCCGGCTGACTCACTCGACATCCCCTTGAATCATTGTTTCCGACGCGACCGTTTCAGTATGCTCAAGCAGGGGAGTACGAGGCGTGTAAAGTTTTAACAATTGAGGTGAAAGTTTTGCACCCCAGTCAGTCACGTTACCCACCTATGCACACATTGCGTGCATTGGATGCCTTCGCACGCCTCGGAACGGTGTGGGAAGCGGCGGAAGAGCTCGGCATCACGCGCAGCGCCCTGAGCCATAGGCTGTCGATGCTCGAGACGCTGCTCGGTTTCGAGGTAGCGGTGCGCAGCGGCAAGGGCATCGCGCTCACGCCGCGCGGCCGGCGCTACGCGCTCGACGTACAAAAGTCGCTGGCGCTGTTGCACGACGCGCACGAAGAGGGCAGCAAGCCCATCGAAGGCAATCTACGCATCTCGAGCACGCCCGGATTCGCGTCAATGTGGTTGTGCAGCCATATCGCCTCGTTCCAGGCGGAGCATCCGGACCTCAATCTGCAGATCGTCGCGAGCCGCGAGCTCAATCAGACCACCGACCGCGACATCGACCTGTTCATCGTGTTTGGGGAAGGTGGCTGGCCGAAGCAGCATGTACAGCATCTGTACGATGTCGAGTTCCTACCCATGTGTTCCCCGGCCTTGCTCAACATGCAAGGCGGACTGAACGAACCCGCCGATGTCTTGCGCTTTCCATTGCTGCATCTGGCCGACTGGGAGGATTGGCGTCGGTGGTTCGGTGCGGCTGGGATGCAGCTCCCGCGGCGTGGTGCGGGCATCCGCTTTTCAGACCTGATGATGGTGCAAACGGCGGCGATCGCCGGCCAGGGCATCATGCTGGGCGATGCGATCACGTGCGCGGGCGCCATGGCGAGCGGACAGCTCGTGGCGCCATTCGCATTCAAGGTCAAGTCCGCCGCCGGCTACTATCTCGTGCGCCACGGCCAAAAGCGGCCAAGTCCGGCCATCGGCGCATTCACGCGCTGGCTCAATGCCCTGTTCAAGCGGGTGAGTACCGAGCTCAAGGTGGGAGCGTTGTGACGCTCGCCAGGGCGGATCGCGACGGCCGATCGCCTATGGCGATTGATTCGCGTACGGGTGCTTGGCTTAACTCATTGATTTACAAGAAGACGGGGTGTATCTCAGCTTGACAGGGGGGCGTCAGCTCCGGACAATCCGCGGTTCTTCGTGGTGAGGTAGCTCAGCTGGTTAGAGCGTGGCACTCATAACGCCGAGGTCGGGGGTTCGATTCCCCCTCTCACCACCAGTAAATACAATTAGTTAGACGCAATTTGCGAATTCTCGTTTTTCGCTGCTCGTTTTTGTGTCAACTTTTTGCAACTTCGATCACGGCACCGAGGTCACCCATGGGGCGTAGCGTTTTGCGCTCTCGATGCCATCCTAAAGTGTTTGGGTCTCCGGGCTAGTGCGGGTAGGCGATACGGTGGCGCCCGCCACTCCTTTCGAAGTAGGTTCAGGCATAGGTTGCACTCGCTGTCGCGGCTTGAGTCCCATTACCCCGGAGGATTCATGATTACTACTTGCAAGCGCAGCGGAGTCCCTTTAGCCGTCCCAGTCAACATCCCGGGAGCCTCTCTCCGCTCGGTCCCTTGTCGCTGTGGGCACAGCCAGATGGTTGTTGGCATGCCGTCCCTAGTCGAGCCCACGCGAATCGAAGGCCGGCGCTCTTTCCCGTGGTTGCCGGAGTTTCCGCTTCGCCGATGATCTGTCGGTGCCCGCGTCCGGTGACGCGGGTTCGATACAAATTCGTGACGAAGACCGCCGTAACGAAGCCGGACTGTCAGCGAAAAGGAATGTAAGAACGTCAATCGACATCTGGATTAAACCTGAGGCAGCAGCGTCTGGCTTCGAAGTGACTGTGAGTTGCAATCCACGCTTCCTACGTGCATCTCGCCCATCGCACGGTCGTAGGTTTTATTTTTCAATAGGTCGCGCACCGTGCTTGACGGCCTTTGCGGCATGCACCATTGACGTACAATACGTCATTGGCGTATGGTTCTGTATGGTTTTCATCGAGACCCCGATTTTTACTGCGGATGTCGGCGAGTTGCTCAGCGATGACGAATACGCAGCCCTACAAGAGCATCTTGTCGGACAACCGAACGCCGGACCGGTCATTGCCGGTGCCGGTGGCTTGCGGAAAATTCGATGGGCGGTCTCCGGCAAAGGCAAGCGCGGGGTACTCGCGTGATTTATTACCACGTGGTTGCTGAGGCACAAATTCGGATGATTTTGATCTATCGAAAGGGGGTCAAGGACGATCTGACGCCGAAAGAGAAAGTAGTATTACGCAAAATCAACGCGGAGTGGTAGCGATGGACAAGAAACTTTTCAAGCGCCTTGTCGACAGCATGGAGCAGATGGATGAGATCGTGCGCGGGGTGCGGGTGCCGTCGCGCGAATTCTTCGTGGATGCGGCGAAGGTCAAGGAGATTCGGGCCATCACGGGCTTGAGTCAACCGAAGTTCGCCAAGCTGCTTCACGTCGACGTCGGAACGCTGCGTAACTGGGAGCAGGGTAGACGTGAACCGACCGGGCCTGCCCAAGCGCTACTCCGAGCAATCAGGAATAATCCGCAAGCTGTACTGAAGGCGTTGGCGGCTTAGCGACGTCAGAAATCATTGTGCCGTTTTTTGTGCGGAAACACCGGAAGCTGCCGGCCAGTGCTGAACGGTACAGTCCAATAATAATGGCTTATGCAAAGCGCCAGTCCGGCAAAACGCTTTAAATAGCAGTCATAACGCCGAGGTCGGGGGTTGCTCGTGGAAGAGGGAAGGTAAAGGGACCATCCTTGGTCCTCGATCACTTCCTTGGTTCTTGGCACCGCCGCGCTGGGGCTTCCCGCGCGGCCATCCTCCTTTAGTTCGATGCGAGCTTGGCGTAGCTAACCTTCAGGTTCTTGGCTTGGTAGACATCGGTCAGCGCGTCGTTGCCGACGGCTGCAACGGCATCGGCAATGGCCTTATCGCTGCAGGGTTTGCTGTGTGCGGAACGGGCCAGCTCGCGCTGATCGGTTGCCCCGCAAACCTGGGCGGCCGCAACTCGAATCCGCTGATAGAGGACGGTGGCACCGGCGGGAGTGCTGATGTTGAGGTCGGCGTAGCTCACATGAACCTGGGGGGCATCGGCGGCGTTCGCGCCGGTGCTGAGTGCCATGAGGGCAGCGGCGATCAGGACGGACTTAAACACGTTCTGGGTGGTGGGCTTGTGCATGATCTTCTCCTGGTGAGCGATGAGTGAATCTGTGGAAGTCATCATGGGCTCGGCGGTGGGGGAGATCTGTCAACGGCCGGACACAAGCGGAGCGGACGATCGCTAGCATGACGGCCCGTGCGGCGCGCGGCCTTCGTCGGGCGCCCCCCTGTCATAGCGGTGAACGCGAGAGCGTGGGCGGTTCGGCGATGTGCCGCATCGCGTGCGATACAAATGTCCGGCACATCACGATTTCCGTGTTCTACAGGGAAGGACCGGTGTTCTACGAGCCCTTGGCGGCAGCCGTGGTAACTCAAGATCGAGTTGTCGAGGCTGACGCAAACGAGTTCACGGTCGAAGCGTTCTAGGCAACGTGCAGAAGCGGTTGACTTCAAACTTTCTGATATCGGGGATCATGATGACATCAAGTGTGACGAAAACGATATGGGTCGCATTGGCTTTATCCGCCGGAACGACGGGGTATGTGGCGCTGGCGGGCGAGCCGCTCGAGCCCCCGCAGCGTCCCACGCCTTTCAAGCCGCCTCAACTTGAGAGTGCTCCCATTCCCCAAGAAGAACCCACGATTACCGCGCCGAACGCGGGCTTTGCCACACCGTCGGCGTTCAATGCGCTCCCGGCCACGGCAGCGCCCGCGTCACAGACGCTGAGTGGCCCAGTGACGCTGAGCTACAGCGGCACTGCGAATGCCCTCTCGGTCACCCAGGGCGGCACCGGCCGCGGTGTGACCGCCTCGGTAACCAACGCCAAAAATGGCATGAGCACCGTGTATGGCGACACCACGGGGTCGGGCGCGGGCGTGATGGGATCTAATCTGGGCACGCTCGGCCCTGGCGGTAAGTTCCAGGTCACGAATGCCAACAGCGCGCAAGCCGGCGCATTCGGCACCACCAGCGGCACCGGTCCCGGCATTCTGGGAACCATCACCAACAAGACGAGCCAAGCCCCGGCAGTTTTCGGCCAGAGCACGACCAGCGTCAATGGGATCGGTGTGGAGGGAAAGGGCAATTATTACGGTGTCTACGGTCTCGTTCCGTCCTCGTCCAAAAGCACGTTCAGGGCCGGGGTGTTGGGCGAAACGGATGTCACGGCCGGCAAAAACCCCAACTACGCCGTGTACGGGTATTCAGCCGACGGTGACGGCATTGGTGTCGGGGCGACGGCCGGCAGTGGCTATGGTATGTACGCCTCTAGCTACTCCAACTACGCGTTGTATGCGTACAGTGCCACGAACTTTGCTATTTATGCGCGAAGCGATTCCCCGTCTCCGAAATCAGCCGCGATCGTTGGCGCGACCCAAGAGAGTGTCGGCGTGGAAGGCTCCGCCCAAGGTGCAGGCACCGGTGTGTATGGCCAGGCTTACAACGGAGTCGGCGTCTTAGGAGAAGATGCCGGCGTGGGCTGGGGGGTTTGGGGTCTTTCCGACAACGGAGTCGGAGTGTACGGGTCGTCCACGAGCGGGCTGGCCGCTTTTTTTAAAGGCAGTGCGACCGTCACGGAAACGCTGACGGTGGGCATTTTGGCGTACTCCAGCGACAAGAACTTGAAAACCGCGGTGCGCGAGATCGACGCGAAGGATCTCCTGGAACGCGTGAGTGAGCTGCCGATCACCTCCTGGCAGTACAAGAGAGATCCGCACAAACGCCATGTGGGTCCCATGGCCCAGGATTTTCATGCCGCCTTCGGCCTGAACGGTGACGACGAAACACACATCAGTGAGGTCGACATCGCCGGCGTCAGCCTTGCCGCGATCAAGGCACTCAACAGCGAGTTGAAAGCCGACAAGGCCGCACAAGCGGCACAGATTGCAGCACAGGCGGCGCAGATTGCAGAACTCAGAGCCACGGTGGCCACCCAAGCGCGAACCGAGGCGGAGATGAAACAGCAGTTCGCCAACTTGAGTGCTGCGCTCGAGAAACTTCAAGCGGACCGGGTGGCGGCCAATCGTTGATGCGTCACCGACAAACGGCGGACCCCCAACTTTGATACGGTCCCCGACACAGTCCGCATTCCGGGTGTCGGGTAGATTCTTGCGCGCGCCCCATACCGGTCTCCAAAAGAAATTCAATTCCTAGATGCTCATCTCTCTGCGGGCAAGCCGGACTGCTCACGTGCAGAAACTGATGCGTCCGGCCCAACGCGCATTCTTCACGCCCGCGTCGTGAGTCACTTTATAGGGCGTTCGCGCGTACCAATTTGAACGGGGACGATGCGGTTCCCGCAGGAGATGCTCACATGCCTACGGCTCATTCTTCGCTAATCGCGATCATTCGCCATCAACGGCCGCGAGTTAGCTGCGCGACGGTGGTTGCGCTGTGCCTGTTCGGCGCTTGGGCGGAAGGCGCCTATCAAAGTGTCGCGGCGGCCCCACCCGGCCCGACCGCCGCAACGTCGGTCTCTGGCCGCGCCACGAATCCACACCTGAGCATAGTCGCACTGCCGGATCCCTCCTTCGGTGGCATACCTGCGGTGTTCGTCGCCGTTCCCAAAGGCTGGACAGTGACGGGGCAGATGAACATCAATCAGTGCGTAAGCCTGCCCAGTCCATCCTGGATTGCGTCCTCTGCCGATGCTCAGAGCACCTTCGAGGTCCTACCGGAATTTGCCTGGCGCTGGGGCAGCAATGCCCGGTTCGCCCATGGCTGCGATCCCTTGAGCGGATCGCCCTCCGCCGCGGAATTTCTCAAGCTGTTCGCCGCGAAGCTGCCCGAACAGGTCCAGATCCGGGACAGGTTGCAGGTCGCCGATGCGTTTCGCAGTCGCGAGGAAAAATACACGACCAGCATGAACAACATCGCGAATGTTCCCGCACCGTTGCGCATGCGGAGCTTCGGCGATGTGGCCGCGGTGAAGGCCACCGATGCCGCAGGCCACGAACTGCGGCTGCGCGCCTGGGTGCAGTGTCGTCAGGGTAAACAGGGCGGGGACTGTTTCGCCAGAGTGGATGTTCTGCGCACAACAAAAGGACAGCTCGCTGCACTGATGGCGACGGTGGATGGCGCTAATCTGGTCCAAGAGGTTCCCGATGCGAAATGGCAAACGGCTTACCTGGCTCGTCAGCAGCACGTTGGCGAGCAGCAGATGGAGACGCTGCGCAAGGCCGCCCAAGCCGGCAGTGACTTGCTCCGCCAACAGTACGTGGACAGCTCGGCACGATTGCAGCGTGAGCATGAGGCCGGCTTGCAGCAGATCGAGCGCACGGGTCAGGATGCCAATGCCAACGCATTTGGCGCGATGAACGCTCGGACCACGGCGGCGTCTGACTGGCGCGACTATGCCGCGGACCAGCAGACCGTCAGTGGGGTGAACGGTACGTATAAGACCTCTAGCCAGTACAGCAGCGTGTGGTCCAGTCCCTACGGGCCGGCACTGTCGAGCGGTCGGACCTTCGGTTCAATGGACAACGTTACCGATCCTAATTCGGCGACCGACAACACGTGGACCCAAGACGTGAAGGTCCACGGCAACGGTCAACATTACTAGCCCCACAGCGATCGGTAGTGCCCGTCCGGATCGTAGGTCGCCGCCTGTTTGTCCGGATTGAAACGTCGCCCCTGCCGCGGATCGGCGCCGCGACCTGCGAGGTACAGCCAGTTGCCCTGGTTGCTGTGCACGTCGAAGTCGATCAATCGTGATTCGAACCAGGCGGCGCCCGCGCGCCAGTCGCAATCAAGCTCATGGATGAGGTAACTCGCGACGACCTGGCGCAGCCGGTTCGAGAGATATCCGGTTGCCGCCAACTCGCGCATGCCGGCGTCGATGAGCGCGTGCCCCGTGTTGCCCGCACACCAGCGCCCGAATGCGTCGGCGTCATGGCGTGGCGGTGGCAGGCTGCTGAGACCCGCGGCGCGAAATAGCCGGCCGCCGTGCTGCAGGCTTGCGAAGCGGAAGAAATCACGCCACAGCAGCTCGAACCAGATCCAGTACGTGCTGTCGTTCGCGCCCAATCGCGACTCATGAGCCTTGAGCGCCGCGTATACGGTACGCGCCGATAGCGCACCGATCGCGAGCCACGGGGAGAGCTTGGTCGAATAGTTGATGCCAAAGAGTTCATTGCGCGTCTCTTTGTAACTCCGTGGAGCGGCCGAATCGAAGTATCGCTCGAGATGAGCCAGCGCCGCCTGTTCCGAACCGTTGAACTGCGCATCCGTGAACGGAAACGATGCGCCGCCAGGTAACGCCATAGGCTCCGCAATACGTCTCGTCGCGGGTGATGCGGGAGCGGCAGCCGGAAGGCGCGATGGCGTGGCATAGCAGGGGCGCGGTTTGACGTCGGCGTCCTCGATCGCGGTGCGAAATGCGGTGAAGACGCGGGGCGTTTGCGCAACGTCAAACGGCAGGTCCGCGATGTCGAGGAGGCTCGATTGCCAGCACTCGTGGACGGTGAGTCCGGCGGCGCGCAGCGCGGCGCATTCGGCGACTTCCTCGGGTGCGGCGATCGCCTCACAAAACACGTCGGCTGCGCCGATTTCCCGCGCCACGCGCAGCACCGTTTCGACTGGGTCGCCGACCACGGTCAGAAGCTCGCGCTCACGTTCGGCCAGCGCCGTCTCGAGTCCCGCTACTGCCTGGTCGCGAAAATGGCGGCGGTGCGGTCCCGTGCGCTCGAACCCCCAGCGCGTTTGGGCACGTTCGCCCTCGGGCACGACGTAGAGCAGCCCCAGTCGCTGCGCGTGCCGGCAGGCATTGATCAGCGAGGGGTTGTCTGCAAGCCGCAGATCGTTGCGAAACCAGTAGATCGCGCTTTGCATCAAGTGGACTGACAGAGGGGGCAGAAAAATATCGCTCGGCCCGATAAGTCGACGCGCTCGATCGGTGTATCGCAAGTCCAGCAACCCAGCCCCTCGCGCGCGAACACGTGGTGGCGATACTGCCCGTAGCGCAGGCCCTCGGCCTTGAGGCGAGCGGCGCGCTCGAGGTCGTTGGTCACGCCGCGGTGACGATAAGCCTGCCGCGTCAACGCGAAAGCGGTGTCCGCCAGTCGCTGACGCGCTTCGGCACCGATCGCACCGAGCGTGACGTCATGCGGCAATGCCGCCACGTATAGGATCTCGCTGCGCAGGTAGTTCCCCAGGCCCGCGAGAAATGCCTGGTCGAGCAGCAAGGAGGCCAGGCTGCGACGGCGAAAGCGTTCGTCTTCCACGTGAGCGCGTAGGTCGGCGAGCGTCGTCTCGGGATCCAGCAGGTCCGGACCCAGTTTGGATAGGTAGGGGTGGCGCTCCAGTTGCGCCGCACTCAACACGGCGATATCCGAGGCGCTGTAGAGAAGCGCGGAGTGATCGCGGGTGTGAATCGCGAGTCGTAGGCTGCGTCCCGTTCGGGGTATTTTCCCGGTGCGCACGAGGTACCAGCGGCCGTAGAGCTGATTGTGCGAATACAGCGAATGACCACCGTCGAAATGGATCAGCAGCGCTTTCGAGCGCGGTTGCACTCCGACGATGCGCCGGCCCCTGATTTTAGCCGCATGCCGCGCGAGCCCGGGCAGCAGAAGCTCGACGTTTTCCGGCGTTTGCCCCGTGAGGACGCGTCCCAGTCGATCGGCCGCGCGCCGGATTTCGGGGCCTTCCGGCATGGCTTGAGGGTGCTCGTTCCGACGTGGGTTACGGGTGGCCCGCGGTGGCCGCCAGCGCGGCCTGCATCGCGGCCTGCATCGCTTCATTGCTGCGCTTCAGGGCCGCAAATTCGTCCTGCATTTCCCGGAGCTCATGCCGTTGCTGCTGGACTTCGTTGAGGAGCATCGGCGCCAATTCATCGTAGCGTACACCCTGAATTTGGCCCGCCGCATCCCGAATCACAAGTTCGGGATAAAC
>Ga0116230_10004610_pt1 | contig 13506 bp, 10 predicted proteins | sample S1TSphfallax_3_FD_88678 | JGI IMG/M metagenome (GOLD analysis project Ga0116230, IMG submission 88678) | Host-associated microbial communities from peat moss isolated from Minnesota, USA - S1T2_Fd - Sphagnum fallax MG | ecosystem: Host-associated > Plants > Peat moss > Unclassified | place...
AATCGATAAACTATGGAACGCCAGAGCATATGACCGGCTGCTTGAGCAGTTGCTCGCTCCCCGGCCCGAGGCATCCGCCCGATTGCTCGAACAGCTGTCGAGCCACCAGCTGTCGAGCCAACAGCTGTGCGCGACAGCCGTGGCAGGTGGGGGGGCATCCCGCGTTTGCGTTGGCGGGATGCTGCCGGCCGCAGCGATGCTGGTGGTCCGGCTTGACGAATTGGCCCAGGCGTATGTGCCGCTCTATTCGCAGTCGGTTCGCACGGTATTGATGGGTCAGCGGCCCGACGGCGGGTGGGGCGATACCATGGTGACGGCGCTTTGCATCCGGGCGTTGCTGTGCGGTAAGGGTCATGGGGTTGCCATCGAACGAGGGTTGGCATCGCTGGCGGCGCTGCAGAAGGAGGAAGGGATCTGGCCCGGAATGCCGGTCCGTCGGATGCCGGTGGATTCGTTTGCATCAGCATTCGTGCTGATGCAACTGGGCGATGCAGAGGCTTTCCGCCAGGCGGTGCAGTTCGATCGGGCTGTGGAATGGTTCAGACAAAGCGAGCCGGCCCTGGATGCTGAGAGCAAAAAGCTCTGGTCGCACGCAAAGCGGCGGTCGGTGCCGGCTCGGGTGACCCAGCCCCGAACAGCGGTCACCTCAGCCAAGCTGGCAACGCTCAACTTTGGAGATCTGCTGCCCGCATGAACCGGCCATGATTCGGCCATGAATCAGCCATGAATCAGCCATGATTCGGCGCGCCCGCTTCAGCGACTCTGTCCTGATGCAGAGTCCTGATCCAGATCTACTGCGGGACTGTGTTGATCCGCTTGACAATGTCCGAAACCACCGCATCGGACGACTTGAGCTTGTTGTTGGAAATTCCATCGGCGACATCCGGCAGGATCTTGGACAACTGCCTGATCTGTTTGAGGTAATCGTCCACCGGGATTCCCAGCGATTTGCGGAAGGCCGGCAGATTGAGCCGCCAGCCCTGTGCGGTTTTGATCAGGTCCGGCCCGGGCGTGCCGTCGGAAAAAATAACGCTGGCGCGGTTCCCCGACTCCTTGATCGTGGCTGCCTGAATGTCGCGCATCGATTTGAGCCCCAGTGCATGCAGGGTCTGGTCGACTCCGTCGGTGCCCCAGAGTTTGTCGACCATTTTCTGAAGGATTCCCACTTCCGCGTCGAACTTGGCTTCGACGTGGGCCAGCCGTTGCAGATCGTCATCGCTGGTGTCGGACATATAGTACAGCGCCTGGTAGGCCTCGGGGCCTTCACCGGCGAGCTGGTCGTAGCTGGTCATGAACGCCATCGGCGTCGAGGCGTCGATCGGCTTGGCAGCCGGTTTGGTTGCGGGCGTGTCGGCGGTCGCAGCATGAACTGCAATCGCAACTATCACAATCGGCAGGAGATATTTGGAATATCGCATGACAACAGTTTATCGATTCCATCTTTGAGCGAAAGCGGGTGCGTAAGAATCAAATTGGAACCCCTCGGTCAGGTTCGACCTCGGTCTGATTCCACTTCGGTCTGATTCCACTTCGGTCTGATTCCCCCGCGCTCTGATTCCTGGAAATCGTATTTCTGCAATCTTCCGGCATTGTGTGTACAATCTGCCTGTCACCGGCACATCGCGGATGATCCGAAGTTTGTTGCAGGAAGGAAGTTGCATGTCCGACGGAGATGGCACGAAAAATTCAATTGCGGATCGGACCGGTCGCTCCCGTGGGTACTCGCCTGCCAATTTTCGGTCGCGCAGCCATGATTCGGCCCATCTGGAAAACATTGAGGAGAAGGACCGGCCGCGTGTTAACCATCCGATGGCGACCCAGGCCGAGCCGGAGTTTATTGATCGGCAGTCGGACCTCGACAATCTCATCGAACATCTGCGATCCGCCGGTCGATTTGCCTATGACAGCGAATTTATCGGGGAGCTGACTTATATTCCCAAGCTGTGCCTCATCCAAGTCGCTTCGACGCAGCGCATCGGTCTGATCGATCCATTGGCGAATTTGAATCTGACCCCGTTCTGGGAGCTGCTTTGCGATCCTTCGGTGGAAAAAATAGTCCACGCCGGCCAGCAGGATGTCGAGCCGATCCATCGCAACAGCGGGAAGATCGCCGCCAACCTGTTTGACACCCAGATTTGCGCCGGGCTTGTCGGTCTGGCCTATCCGACGGCACTGTCGAAGTTGGTGCTCGAACTGGTGGGCGCGAAACTCGGCAAGGGCCTTACTTTCACGCATTGGGACCAGCGGCCGCCCTCACCGATGCAGCTTCGGTATGCGGCGGATGATGTGCGATACCTTCTGGCGGTTCGCGAGATACTCGGCCAGCGGCTCGACGTGCTGGGGCATGCAGACTGGGCAAAGCTGGAATGCCAGTCGCTTTGCGATCCGACGCAATACGGATTCAACCCGAAAACCCATTATCTGAAAATCCGCGGCGCGAATGCATTGCCGGCCCGGCAGCAGGCGGTGCTGCAGCTGCTGACCATCTGGCGCGACGGCTGCGCCCGCAGTCACAATGTGCCGGCCCGGACTTTTTTGAAAGACGAAGTGCTGCTGGACCTGGCGCGCTCCCCGGTAAAAACCCTCGACAAGCTGGAGCGCGTTCGCGGCCTGCCCCGGCCCGTCGAGGCGGCGCATGGCGCGGAGATCATCGCCGCCACCGCCAGGGGTCTGGCTCAACCGATCACCGATCTGCCTGTGGTTCGCGATTTTGAACCCACACCGCAGCAGCGCTTTCAGGCCGACGCGCTTTATGCCGCCTTCCTCTGCCTTTGCGCCGGGCAGTCCATCGATCCGAGTCTTGTTGCAAGCCGGCAGGAAGTGGGTGATCTATTCCGTGCCATCACAGCGGGCGAAACGCTTGACGGAAACGGTGCAAAACAAAGCCCTCAGCATGGCCTGCTCATCGGCTGGCGAAAGGAAGCGGCGGGGCAGGCGATCCTCGATCTGCTCGCTGGCAAACTCAAGTTGCATCTGCATTGGGATCAGATGCTGACCACCACGAAGGACCTGGGCTGATTGCCGATACTCACCCCGGGGGAACTTTGAACTTTTGGAGAAAACCATGCCAATTTACGAATACACCTGCGGTACCTGCAAGAAAGGGTTTGAACATCTCCAGCGGTCTATGACCGACGGCCCAAAACCCCCTTGCCCGGAATGCGGTTCGATGCAGACCTCGCGGAAGTTGAGCGTGTTCGCGGTCGCCAGCGATACCGCCGGGAAACGCGACGCCGAGCCCGCGCCAACCTGCGGACGCTGCGGCGGAGCGCCAGGCTCGTGCGGGATGTAAAAGACGATCTCTCTGCTCAAACAACCCACGGCAGTACCGTGGGCTTTCCTGCGCATGTGCGACATGCGTATCGGTATGCACCGAGAAAAATGACGAAACCCGAATCCCCGAATCAATGACGACATCGGAATGACGAATGTCGAAACGAAGGGGCCGTCGATCAGCCCACTCCCCGTTTGGTCATGCGAGTTTCGTCATTGGTCATTCGTCATTGGTCATTGGTCATTCGTCATTGGTCATTCATTCAGACTTCGGGCGGACTTCGGGTTTCGTCATTCGGATCTCCCGCAAGGGCTATCCGTTTACCTTGCTGCTCAATTGCGGGAACTGCTTGATTTCCTGCTCATGCTGAATCAGGATCGTCGGTTTCACCAGGATCAGCAGAATCTGCTCGTCCTGCGCGGTAGCCCGGTTGGTGAACAGCCGCTTGAGGAACGGGATTTTACTCAGCACCGGAACGCCCTGTTCGCGGGTGGTTTCTGCGGCCAGCGTCTGCCCGCCCAGCAGGAGTGTTGCTCCATCAGGCACGCTCACGCTGGTGCGCACGATCGTCAGATCGATCGTCGGCAGCTGCAGGGTTCCCTGCACAATCTGCGGAGTGGTTGGCGTAATCGAGTTGGTCACCGGCGTCACGACCGCTGAAATCGAGAACGGAACCAGCGCCCGCAAACGGGCAAGCTGCGGTTGCAGGTCGAGGAACACATATTTGCGGTCCGGCGACACCGTTGCCTGAACGCTCAGCACCACACCGGTGGCGGTTGTGGTTGAAACGGTCGGATCGAACAATGCCGCACCCGGCGCGACGACCGGTGTCAGGTTGCTGACGTACGCCTGCTGGGTCTGCACAATCAGCACGGCACGCTGACCGCTGAACAGCGTCAGACGCGGGGCTGTCAGGCTGGTGGTATTCTGATTGGCCTGCACCGCCCGGATCAGGAACGTCACCGTGAAGTTATCCACGTAAGAACCCGAAACCACCAGCGGGTTGGGGTAGTCGGCGGGGTTGGCGGGAATACTGCCCGGCACGGCGGCGTTGCCGACGTTGCTGATCCAGTCCAGCGTTCGCGATCCCTGGGAGCTGTTGGCAACGACGTTGCCGTTGGCGTCGCGGAACGTGGTGTTGTCGGTCACCCCCGTCTGCGTGATCGAAATCGGGGTAAAGCGGCTGGAGTTGACACCCGACCGGGCGTTGGCAGGGTTCTGCAGCGGATTGAACTCGAAGTCTGCATTGACGCCGATGTCTTCCAGATAGTTGCGCTTAACGATCAGGAATCGGCATTCGCTGCTGCCCTGCAACGCCTGGCTGGCGCGAAGGCTGTCCAGAACAGACTGCACCTTGCGATGGGCTTCGGGAGTCTGAGTGATCAGCAGGATCGCCCGCAGCGGGCTCGATGTGATCTGCCCGACATCACCGCCGTTGTCTTTCCAGCTGGTGGTGTCGACGTTGTCGGTGATGTACTTCTTGATTTCGTCAACGCGGTTGGCGCGGTCCTGGGTTTTATCGCCATTGTTGTTGCTGTTGTTGGAATTCGTGAACAGGTTTCCGCCGCCGCCCTGACCCCCGCCACCACCACCACCGCCACCGCTCTGACCCTGCGATGCATTCTGCAGGCTCAGGTCCGGGGCGTTGTTGTAGTCGGGAGCAACGAACAGCAGGTCGTTGATGTCATACCGGCGGGTGACGGTGTTCTTGCTCAGCTCCTTCTTGGTGCTGATCGTGATAACGCCATCGTCGAGGGTATACCCCAGCTTCTTGTCATCGTCTTCGCCCTGAACGCTCTCGAAAATAATTTGCAGCGCCTTGCTGAACTTGATGTCATGCAGGTTGGCGGTAACCGGTGCATCGCGGGCAATGCTGGCGCGCTCAAGAGCCGGCCAGTCAACATAGATGTTCGCCCCGCTGACATCGCGAAGATAATCAATCACATCGCTGAGCGAGTTGGCGTTCACCTTGAGCGTGGGGAGCTTTTTCTCCAGCAGCGCGTTCAAAGCGGCGCTGTCGGCGTCCTCGCCGCGGTCGGCCTTGACTTCTGCATCCCGTTCTTCGCTGATGGTCGGCCAATCCGGCGAATAGCGGATGATATCCGAATAGGGGATCTGCTTTTCGATGGCCGCATTCAACACATTGTTGAACTCTTGATTGAAGTCTTGCTGGTATTTCCGCTGCTCCTGATTATGGGCGCGGTCTTCGAGAAACTGCTTCACTCCGCCGGCGTAGGCGTTGTTTTCGTCCAGCCTTTGGATGCTTTCGACCACCGCAAGGGCTTCGATGTATTTGCCTTCGTCGGTGTAATTCCGCGCGTCCTGAATCAGACCGGTGATGGTCTTTTCCTTGTCCTTCTCGTATTGCCGTTGCTTTTTGTCCACGTCCCTGGCGATGTTACCGGCGGTTTCCGAGGCTTCCTTGGAAGCAGCCTCTGCTTTAGCTCGCTCCAGATCCAGCTTCGCATGCTCGATGCGCGTGTTGAAGTCATTGATTTCCGGCTGCAAAAAAAGCGTTGTATCGTGCTTGGCCCAAACGTCTGCCTGTTCAATGTCTTTCTGCGCGTCAACCCACTTTTGATCATTTGTGTCGATCTCTGCGCGACTGAGCGAATCATTGAAGTGATAAAGAATCGCCTGCTTCCGGACGGCTACATCATTTTCGAGCCCTCCCGGGCGGGCGTTCATGGGCGGGAGGTTGAGAATTGAGCTAATTTCCTCAAAACCAGTCTTTGCCTGGGCGTTAGAGGGGTCCAACCGCCGTGCCTTATCAAAATCATCCAAAGCTTCCTGCATATGTCCGGACGATCGTTCGGCCCGGGCTTTTTCGACCAGCTTCATCGCATCGTACTGGTCTTTCTGCTTCTGAATGTTTTTGAACTTGACGGCTGCATCGAGCGCAGCCTGGACACCGGCATCATCGCCGGCGGGGGCGGGCGCAACTGGCGCTACCGGAGCCGGAGCAGCAGGTGCGGGTGCCGCGGGAGCCGCGGCCGCGGGTGCCGCCGGAGCGGTTGCACCCGGAGCAGCTGGCCCGGTGGCGGCCGGCGTATCGGTCGGGGCGGGAACCTGCGCGAGCATCACCGGTTTGGCGGTCACATCCGGTTGAATCGGGTCCATCGGGACTGTTGACTTGGCGATCGCCGCCCGAACGCTGGCCAATTGCCTGGCGGCCGCCTCGCGAGTCGCGGTGTCGGCGAAGCTGTTTTCCATCGCCAGACGAAGATGTTTGGCCGCTTCGGTGTAATGCCGCTGTGTGGCGGCTTCCTGACCGGTGATCAACTCGGTTCGGCTTTCGCGCTGTGCGGTGGCGGCCTTGCGAGTTCGGCTGACCATGTCATCAACGATGTTGCTGTCGGCGATGCTCAGGTTGTCGACCGGCACAAGTTGCAGCGTGGTGACGGCCTTGTCGTAATCACCGGCGAGGATTTGATCGATGCCCGTCTGGAACGAATCACCGACCGACCCTGCCGACGCCGACAGATGCGGCATGGCATCGCGGGTCGTGCCGAAGACCGCCTCAAAGGAACCGGCCGGCTTTTTGCCAGCGGTATCAGTGGGTTCTTTTTTGGGTTCGGTCGGGCTGGCGGCCCGCACTCTTGCCGACCTGCTGAGCATTCCGACCGGCAGGGCGAACTGCACCGCCAGAGCAAGGGCGACCGCACGCCGACGGAGCAAGCCGTCCCCGTCACTCTTCCCGTCATTCTTCCCGTCACTCTTTTTGCCAGCCGAGTTTTTACCAGCCAAGGCCTGAGCGGCGGAATCCTCAGCGGCGGAATATTGTGTTGTCCGTGCCGTCTTATCTTCAGCCACGGTTTTGGAGATTGAGGGGTGGGGGATAGAAGACGCCTGCTTGCCGAATCGGTTGAAGAACACAGTGTTCCTCCGTTAAGGGGAATGAAGATCACGGTTGGTGATCAGTCGGGTCGGATGTACATCAGGGCAGTATTTTTTATGCCGGAAAAAGCTCTCTTGGAGTCCGCAGCTCGAATCCACCACCGCACATTTGCGGTTTGAATATCCTACTGCAAACCCCCGCCACTCGGGGAACTTTTACCTCCCCTTGCGCCAGGCCGCCAGAGGACGGGCGGGAGTGTAATAAATCATCCGCGCGGGTGCAAATGAAAATGCGCACCGATTCAAAAAACGAATGTTGTTGTAATTTTGTGGATATTTTCCGAGCCACGGATTATGGTAATGGCACCACCGGGTCGTTGGACCGCGTTTAACCCGCTGGAAACCTGCTGGGGTGTTCGATGAGCTTGTTAAATTACCGCAATTACGGTCGACTCTGGCGTGTCTACGGCAGGTCGCTCGTCCGCTATGGCTCTGTACGCAAGGTGGTCAACGCCGTGCGCACCGAGATCGCATATCGAAGGAAAACTTCGGATGTTCGCTCCGCGCCATTCATTCTCTTCCTCGAGCCGCTTTATTACTGCAATCTGGATTGCCCGCTCTGTGACCGGCAAGTATTTCCCGATGCACGAACCAACGACGCGGGGCGATTGACGCTGGATCTGTACGATAAAATCCTCGACGAAGTCGGGGACTACTTATTCCAATGCCAGATCTTCGGGCAGGGCGAACCGATGCTCGATTGGAAGCTGACCAAAGCCATCATCGAAAAATCCCACCAGCGGCGGATTTTCACGCTCGTCAGCACCAACTGCACGCTGATTACCCCAAAAATTGCCGAGGAAGTGGTCAACTGCGGGCTGGATCATCTGGTGGTTGCCATCGACGGAATCACCCAGGAGAGCTACGAGGTCTACCGCACCGGCGGAAAAGTCGCCGACGCCATTGCCGGCATGAAACGCATCGTCGAGCAGCGCGCGATCCAGAAATCCAGGATGGTCATCGAATGGCAGTTCCTGGTTCACAAGCACAATTACCATGAAGTGGAAGCAGCCAAAAAGATGGCTGAGGAACTGGGCGTCTACATCCGCTTCGCCCCGCTGCGCGGGATGGAATGGGACAAGACGCTGGAAGATTACTGGCTGCCCGCCGGTTCGGCGACCGATGTCGCCACCATGAAGGGTGCCTCGCTGGCCGCCTCGACCAAACCGGTTGGTCAGGTGATGATGGACTTCCCCTGCTATTTCCTCTGGCGGTCGCTGGTGCTCAACTCCAACGGCAAGCTCGCCCGCTGCCTGATCTATCAGAACATTTCGCAGTATGCGAACCTGAACGAAGTCTCAGTCATGAGCGCGTACAACCACCCCAGCGTGCAGCGCGCCCGGCAGTTGTTTCGTAAAACCCCGGCTCCGGATGGACCGGCTCCGACCCCATGCGCGGGCTGCTCCTATTTTGCCCGGCATCACGGTAACCCCGTCACCGATCGCCGCACCCCGCTGATGGTGCTCCAGCCCGAATCGGTGCGAGAACCCGAACCCGTGCATGCATAGGTCCGTGGATACCCCCGTCCCAGTCATGGATTCGAATGACGCCGCCCGACTGAAACAGTTGGAGGCTCTGACGTTCTTCAATTCCCTCGCCTTCGGCGTGGTGGTTCCAGTTCTGTATTACATGATCGCGCTGCCCCATGCGGGGTGGATCGCAATCCTGTTCATCGTCGAAATCATCGGACGGTTTGTCGGCCGGCCGATCTGCGATCTTGCCTGCCGCAAACTGCGGAACGGCCCCGCGCTGGCCACACTGCAGCTGTTGAATGTCGTTTCGTATTTCCTTCTGGCAACGGTGGGGTATCTCCGTCCCTCGCAGACAATCGGCTTCGCGCTCATCTATGTTTCGAGAGCGCTCGGGTCGGTTGCGAGCGCGCCGCTCCCCTCGGTTCGGCTGACAACGCCCGATCAGCGCGGCACCGATGGCTCCCTCTGGGCGATCCACGGCTTTCTGTTCGGCTGCGTGCTCACCATCCTGCTCGGCAACCGCCAGCCAATCCCCGATTCGATTTTGCAAACCGGCGGTCTGCTGATTCCGGGCATGGCGGCGGCGATGCTGAGCCTTCTCGCGGCGGCGGTGGCTTCGCAGGTGCCCGGTGAGAATGCTCCGATGGAATCGCCGGTCGCTGATCCTGTTCAAGTGCCGATGCTTCAAGCTGCCATCGCCATGGCGGTGATGCTGGCGTGCGAGTCGGCATTCAGCATGATCCTGTGCGTGCTTCCGTTGACGACCAAGGAAATTCTCGCCTTCACCCCGGCTCGGCTGGCACTGTTTTTCGTCTGCCTCTCCGGCGTAAGCAGCTACGCTACGCGCTTCATCTCCCGCCGACATCCATCACCGGCGATTATGCAGACCGGCGGCATGTTTGTCTCGGCAGTGGGGCTTGCCGGGTGCTCCACCGCACTGTGGCTTTCCTGGAGATATCCAAATCAGATTCAAATCGCCTATCGAACCATGTTCATCGCCGGACTGGTCGCCGCGGCTGGTCATGGCTTGCTTCGCTTTTCGCTCCCGTGGGCGAAAGTTCAGGCGACTGAAATGTTCCCCGCCCGCTGGCGGATGCTGGCGATCAACGGCTCTGTTGCCGCGGCTTCGATCCTTTCGGTGTTGTTCGTCGGTCGGATCTGGGAATTGCACGAACGGGCATCGCTGGCGGCGGGGGGTGTGGTGCTGCTGGTGGCGCTGCCGCTGGGGATCGGGCTTGCATTCCAGTCATCGCGGAAGACCACCCTCTCCGCCTGAGAGATGTGTGGTAAGCGAGATCTGCCCGCAAGCGGTCGATGCGGTTCACTCCCCGCTTTTTGCTTCAACAACAAACGCGGTGGTGTCGCTGACCACCTCGACATCGTCACCGCCCTGGCCGTCCAGGGTCGCGATCAGCAGCAATGGAGTGATGAGGTATCGCATGTTGACCTTTTCAATATCGGCACTCGTCCAGCCGGCGAGCTTGCTCGCCGAGGCGCGCCTCATCCCCGAGCAAGCTCGCGGGCTGAACGGCACTACTCTTTCATCGAGTCTTTCAAGGACGGCAGACAAACGCCGGCGACGGCGAGAAAAAACGGAAAAGATTTCAAAATGAGGCCACGCATTTTCGCATTGGGTAGCCGGCGAGCTTGCTCGCCGGTGTGTTCAGAAAAACCCGCGAGCAAGCTCGCGGGCTACACGCAATTATTCCTTCAACGACGGTGCCGGGTTTTTCCCCGCCTTCAATTCTTCAATGACCGGTTTGGATTCCTCGGCCGACTTGGTCAGCACCCGGCCATCGCCCATCAGGAAGGCGTTTCCGCCGGTCGCCAGCTCGGGCTTGATGTAGCTCATGACGAAATTGGCATCCAGCGGGCCGGTCTTTCCCTTGGCCAGATAGACAAAATCGGTGTTTTTGTTGATCCAGTCCGCCTTGGCCTTGTCGTCCATGGTCTTCCAGTCTGCGGGGGCTTTGGTCTTTGAATCCGAAGTGAGGAAGACCTCGGGAGTGGCCATTTCCTCGGACAAAGCACCCAGATCCGGCGGGATTTTCTGCTGGTGATCGTTTTCATACAGCAGGGCCATCAGCCCGATCTGATGCAGATGCGATGCGTTGCTGGCCTGGCCGGCCCGCTGTTTCATCTTCGCCATCATGTCGTCGAACTTTTTCTGATGATCCGCATTGAGCACGCCGCGGAAATCGGTGAAGGTCGATTCCTCGAAATCCCGGCTTTCCGCCTTCTTGGGATCGGCTTTCAGTTCGTCCCCGACCTTCTTTTCCATCGCGGCCAGCTTGGTTTTCTCATCGTCGGTGAGACCCCCCAGTTCCTTGCTGATTTCCTCGAATCCCTCGTGCATCTCAGCCACGATCTGATCGGGTGTCGGTTTGGGCCGAGGCGGCGGCGCCTGCGCCGACAGATGCGATGGCCGCAGCAATCCCCCGGCCATCAAACCCAGAACCGCGCCGGCGGCGGCGAACGTGTAACGGACACTGCGATGCTTTAACAATGACATGCTGCTCCTGTTTGACCCACTGGAAAATATCACCCGAAACGGGCACGGCAAAGATATCGCCGACGGTGTAAGTGCGACAGAGGGCGGCGCGGGACGCCAGGATTTTATTTGGGGCTTGTTTTTTCAGAAAAACACCCGCGCTGCGGTGGGGACCCACGGCAGCGTTGTGGGCTTTCTCGCCCATTTGCGGCATCACCGCCGATGCCGCGCTTTGTACAACAAGGCGAGATAAAACGGCCCACCGAGCAATCCGGTCAAAACTCCCACCGGCAGAACGGTGTGAATGCTGTACGCCAGGTGCCGCGATAACGCATCGGCGATGGCCAGCAACGCTGCACCCATCGCGGTGGCGACCGGGAGGAGCCGGCGTTGGTCGGTGCCAACGATCAGCCGGGCGACGTGCGGACAGACCAATCCCACGAATCCGATCGGCCCGCTGATGGCGACCACGGCCGCGGTCATCAGCGACGCGGTGATCAGCCCGACCCAGCGAAGCCGGTGAATGCGGATGCCAAGCGCGGTGGCCTCGGCTTCGCTGAGCACGGCCACGTTCAGTTGCCCGCTGATGAAGATCAGCACCGCCCAGCAGACCGCGACCCCGGTGGCGGCGGCGTATTCCTGGCTGGGCAGCAGGCTGGTCTGAATACCGCCGACGAGGAAGTTGAGCGGGCCACCGCTGCCGCCGGTGATGTCGCGCTTGAGTGAATTGAGCAGCAGAAAAATCGAGCCGTTGATCGAGTTGACGATCACGCCCACCAGCAGCAGCGTGATCGGTTCGAGCCGGCCGCGCCGCATGGAAAGCGTGAACACGATCGCGATGGCGAGCAACGCCCCGGTAAAGGAAAACGCCTGCTGGCTCATCGCGTAGGTCGGCTCGGCGATCACGGTCATGGCGGCGAATCGCCAGAGATACGCGCACAGCGAAGCGCCGCTGCTCACGCCCAGCAGGTAGGGGTCGGCCAGCGGATTTCGCAGAATGGCCTGATAGACCACACCCGCGCCGGAGAGGGCCGCGCCGATCAGCGAGGCCAGCAGCACCACCTGCGCGCGGTCCTGAATCAAGTCGGATGTAGGCCAGCGAAAACCCGGCGTGGTCGACCCGACGCAGACGCACGCGGAAGCGACGACGGCCCAGGCGATCAGGCAGAATCCCAGCGTCATCAGCAGCCGTGCGGGGCTCCACCGTTTCATGGATGAGCCGGAGGGGGCAGCGGGGCCGGGGGGGCCGGAGGGGCCGGGGGGCTCGGGGGGGGCGGGGTTGAGGACGGATGCAGGCATTGCGAAAATTGTTCGGCCAGGTCGGTCACATGCCAACCTGGCTGCAGAGCATACTCGGCATAGATCGGATATACCCGACCGGTGGTCACGGCGGGAATTTGCGGCAACCGCTTCCACATCGCCGCCGCCTGATCACGCTCCTGCTTCGGGGCGGCGGGCATCAGCTGAAGGATCGCATCGGGCTTCAGCGAAAGCAGCATTTCACGGTCGATCTTCGGCCAGTGGTTTGCGCTCGCGGGGGCGGCATTCACACCGCCGGCGACGACAAGCAGATCATCGAGAAATCCACCGGGGGCGGCGATATATTCGGCGGTCGGGCCGGTGAAGATCAAGGTGCGCACCGGCTTTGCCCCGGCCACGCGTGCCCGGACGGCATCCAGCTTGTTTTTCATTTGCTGCGTGGCCTGGGCGGCCCGCGCGGGATCTTTCAGTACATCGCCCAGGGTATCCATGGCAGTGAAAATATCCTGCAGATTTTCGATCTGGATGTTGATCGGCAGGATGTGCAGGTCCGCGGCCTTGGTCTTGAAACCGGCCGACTGCAATTCAGGCTTGATTTGCGAAACCAGCACCGACGGATGCAGGAGTCGAAGCAACTCCCAATCGACGGTTTCATAGTCACCGGCCCTGGGCAGGTCCGGGATGTCGTCGTAGTTGCTGACGGCAACCAGGTGACTTTTCTCGCCCATGCCGATCAGCAGATCGGTGGCGGCGGGGACCATCGAGGCGACGGTGGGGGCGGTGGGGTTAGAGGTTGGAGCAGCGGGTTTGTTGCAACTCGTCGACAGTGCGGCGAGCAGCATGAAACCCGAAATCCGAAACCCGAAATCCGAAGCAAGGAAGAAAGTCCCAAATCCGAGTTTGAATCGGGTCTCATGGCGAGGGTTGCCGATCGTTCGGATTTGGGGCTTTGGATTTCCTTCGGTTTTCGTTTTTCGGTTTTCGGTTTTATTCCTGCTCATCAATGGTTTGAGTCTAGCAGACAGAAGTTGGCCGACGAAGCCCGCCGATTCGCGCAATTGTTGTACCGCAGCGAAAATGTCACACTGGGCCGCGGCAGAAATGTCACCCTG
>Ga0116230_10004612_pt1 | contig 13503 bp, 6 predicted proteins | sample S1TSphfallax_3_FD_88678 | JGI IMG/M metagenome (GOLD analysis project Ga0116230, IMG submission 88678) | Host-associated microbial communities from peat moss isolated from Minnesota, USA - S1T2_Fd - Sphagnum fallax MG | ecosystem: Host-associated > Plants > Peat moss > Unclassified | place: USA...
AAATAACAATCCCACCCACATTGTTACCAAGACTAATGAGGAGTTTTTGTATGAAATTCATTTCTTTCAGTTTTATGCGTATTTTGTACTACCTGTACTAAATATCCATTTATGCATGTAATTGGTGCAAATCTGAGGTGTTTACTTGATCAATTACTTAATGTGCACATGATCCACAATGTGGAAAACACTAATATTTGTTGAAATTAATTGTCAAAATAATAAGTAGTTATAGTTTTCAATTAGATGAACACAAAGATTGTTAAATGAAATGAGTTATTGTTTTACATATAGTTTTTAAGTACTTCATGGTTCAAGTTGACCATGGAAAACAATGCCAAATCAGCCATTGTTACTCAATTTGTGGTGCGTAAGATTCCAATCCTTGTAAAGTTGCACTACAACAAAATACAACATTTCTTACAACAATGGGCCTTCACATGTGAGCATGGTAACAACATATATTATTACACTAATGTGAAAGTACAATAAACATCACACATGTAGTATATACATAAATGGGTGAACCACAAAAAATTACGTCTATGAACCATGGATCTATCAAATATGGCTAATTTGTGTCACAATTGATGTAAATTATGCCATATATTGTTGTCATGTTGGCAAACAAACCCATTGAAAAATGGTTTAGTACTTTAAGATTCACAACAACAAATTGTAGTTTTTCTCACACAATAGGCCTCAGCTCATGACACATGTGTGACATAAACATTGTGGTTTCATCCATTGCAATGTATAATATGTGGCATTCATTGTAGCATATGTTACATTAAAATTGCAATTTGACATTGTAGTTTGACATTCATGTACGATGTCCCACAACTTAATCTCAAACTACAATTTTAATGTAATGTACGCCACAATAAACACAACTTATTATACATTATAATTAGTGTTTCTTTTTCTATGCATTTTTGCAACACAACAAGAACAAAAAATCACATGTGAATGCTACAAAAGGTTTTTTTAGTTTAATTGCAAACATGACCATATTTTAAGGAAAAACTATCAACTGAGCAATTATTTTGCCTTAGTCATAAGAATGTCTTCTTAAATAGTCTTATATATTTCAAAAATTTCAAACTTTAAAGCAATTAACAAGTGGATGAACATGCAAGCATGCTATGTTTTACATGTTTAATTTGTGTAAGGCCTTAATTATATATTTGCAACTATGTATGTGAGACAACATATGCACAAGGGGCTGCCCTCCATGTTTTATTATCTTTTTGCAAATATTTATATATATTTATCATACCTTTGAGTACTAAGAATTGATAATTTTTGCTGAGATATTTTTTTATTTCAAAAAAGAAGATTTGCCGATCCCAAATTTGACATTTCAAAAATTTGAAAATTAAAGAATATATACACAAAATAAAACTTACATTTTAATTTTGTAACAATATTTAGTGGTTGGGACAATCAATAACCTCGAGATTTGAAATTTGATTTCATAGATTTCAACAAACAACAATAAACCAAAATGTCTAGAATTAATTTATATGTCTAGGCTATTTATACAACTACATTCAAGCATGCTCATTTGAACTTGATAATTTTTCAACATGTCAAATTGGAAAACTATTGGAATTTAATCATCTCTTTTACACTTATATGATTTTCTACAACCTAGTTCCAAGGTGAAATATTGAGTCAAAATGTGAAAAGGACAAGAAAACCCATGGTCACTCTTTATTATTTCAACTAATTGGAAAACAAAAAAAAAAACAGGGAATGGACAATTTAAAAGAAGAGCATTTTATTTGTAATCAATATATGAATGTACACATCAATGAACATGGTTTTTCATAGATTGCATTGCTTATTTAAATTATTTGCAAATTACAGGAATGTAAGGCACCTTATATTCATTTTTAGGGGAAAAATATTGTATTCTATTAATAATTAACTCTGCCTATCAAGTAGGTTCAAATCCTCTTATTAGTTTAGCTTTTCTCCAAGCATTCCATTCACACATATAGGGGTAGTACATATGGAGGTGGCACATATTCAACACCAATGAGAATTGATTGATAAACTTTGGAACATCACTAGGAAAAGTAGTGATTGAACAACCCAAAAAAAAATGCACTAGCAAAATAAAAAAATCCTAATCCTTGGAATTTCTATAGCGTAATATGTAATTGAATTAAGTTTATGTCATTAGGGAGTTTTGATTTGTAATCAGTTGCTTCCAATGAGGCAAATCGGTGGTCCATAACAAAAGGTGGTACTGCACAATGCCATGAGGGGTTGCAACATTGTCACCTAAGGAATTTGTTCCTAACAATGTTCTATACAAGAGCTCATGAACTCAGATGTAATTCATACATAATGACAATAAATATGTTACACCCACACCTTATTAACAAAGCGAAGCAAGTCCACATGCAAACATAACAAGGGGTGTGTCACATTGTGGCCTTGCCATTTACATTAAAAAGTATCTTAAGGCAAAAGAAGAATTATGGAAACTCAAATATTTCATGATGCAAAAATATAATATTCAAAAAATCCTCTAAAACAAACCAAAATCCTTCAAGATATTATAACTCTATAACTAATCTGAAGTTTCAACACAAGCCAAAATAACATCTTTCAAAAATCCTCATATAAAAATAGACCTATTACGTAGGGGCCAAAATCCATTAAGCTACTATACTCTATAATGCATCTAAACACAATATCCTTGCCTTGGTAGGCAAGGCCAACAAAGTAAACAACTTTACTCACAAACATGACATTGGGGGTATAGAATCATACAAGGGAAGTGTACATTCTAAAAGAAGACAATTGACTCGTGAATAAAATGGATGAAACATGTTTAATAATAATCAATGAAGCAAATCAAATGAATGGAAGGAGATTCAGAAAAAATCACAAATATACATTTGCAAACAAAAGAACAAAACAAGTGTCATATAATTCATGTAAAAGGATTTGGGCTTGGCCAACAGGTTAGCCTATTAAAGATTAGTTTTAACACCTTAATATCAAAAAACATAAACATAATTTTGGATAAAATCAAATGTCTCGCCATGAAAATTTTCATTTGGTAGGTATCTCTGAATGGTGATTGGTGTTCAAAATATTGAACATTGAAGCCTTTCAAGTATTGGACTTTGAAGACCATGTCCATATTTGAGTCCAGAAAGCTTGATACCTGCCCGAATGTAGGACTTCTCCTTATGGTGTGGTTGAGGAATATCTCCATATCCAGCTGCACAAAGCTTGATGCCTGCCCCACATCAGTATTCACATCTTGACCCAGCCCGGCCACCCCATCTCCAACTCCATTCTCCTTTCGGTGGGCTGTCTTCCCTTGTTGTCTATGCAATTGTTTTTGTGACAATGGTTCCGTATTCAACCCAAACTCCTACATGTAGCGCCCTATGACTTTGGATACCAAATAAAAGGCTTATAAGCAAGGATGCTCCCCGCCCCACCATTTCTTGCAGTGCGGGTTGTCCCCTTGGCCCATCAAATTTTTTGTGCACATCCATGCCTGGACGGTGCTGGCCTTGGGCTCCAAAATAGTTGAACTTGTAAAAATGTAAAAATGTGACATAAAATATTCATGATGTAAAACACCTAAGAGAATCTAGGTCAAGGGCCCCCTATTTGGGCCTCTACATGTATTTCTTACATCAATCATTTAGTGTTTACTTATTTCCTTATCCCCCACTCATAAACAAGAGGCTTGGACGGTATAAACCAAGTCTCTATTTAAATGCCATTAGATGGGCCAATGGTTATGGCACAATAATTATTTCTTTTGCAAAATTGATTGCTTCTGGCGCAACTATTTTTCAAGTTCAAGAGTCCTTTCCTAAAATCAAAACTCAAAATTTAATTTAATAAAATTTAAATTTAAATTCTTGAACACTCATGTTAATCATTTAGCACAACTTGAAATGATTGACATAATTTAAAAATATCAAAACAAAACATATGTAAAAAAATTTACAATTTTCATCAGAATTTGACATGAGTTTTTATTTATTTGAAAATATTTACACCCTAATTTATTTTTAAAAATTGGACTTTAATCAAAATTCCACTAAATTATATATATTTTTAATATTCTAAATTAATAATATGATAAATATTTAACAAATCATGTGTCTTTATGTGACATCGTAGCATCCTTCACACATTGATATCACATCTACTTTTTATATATTTCCCTTTTTTATAAGTCTTCGAACAAGTGCACAAATCTCTCGTCAAAATATTGGCAATATTTTTTCATTTTGTTGTTTGATTTTGGAGATCATTGTTTTATGTGTGCATGTTTACAAGCCCAAACTCAAATTCATGCCATTTAAAACCATGTCCTCCATCTAAATTACTGTGTACATACAATCATATCGCTACTGGTGGAGATACTTCTCCAACTTGAATCCAAATGTCCAACCCACTCTTAATACTTCATGAAGGGAAGTTGTACAGTGTACTGTATTGGCACCTCCATTCAAACAAGAGAATAACTCAAAATGTGGAGTGTTTTATAGTTGGCTAGGTTGAATCCACTGAATTAAAATTCAAAAGGGTAGTAAGAGAGAGAGAGAGTCCAAATGGCCCCCCTTTTCTTAAAAACTCAGATATCCCCTAAGAGAACCAATGGCCCCTTTTTAACTCCAGAAACTAAAAAAATTAGGTAAAGGAAATAGCAGATTAGACAACATAGTAGTGAGTGAATTGGCTACAAACAAAGGAGCTTGCTCTTTCACCAACTTGTGTGGGTGCGGGGGCGTGTGCCCCTTTACCCATAGCTATACATATAGGTGTTGGGATTTGGCCTTATGTTCCAAAGCAGTTAAACAAAGACAAACGCAAAGTGTCAAATGATTGCAACCTCAAGCCAAACACCACAAAAAAGACAAAAGAATGATCCAAAAGCTAAGCCAATTTGTGACAAATGTTACATAAACTCACTCCCTTTGGGCTACTCTACTTTGTCCTAAGGTTTAGAGGTGGACATTCTTAATTTGGCAACTATGAAAATGTCCTAAGGTTCTAAGGTAGACATTTTCTAATTGGGCAACTATGAAAATGTCCTAAGGTTTAGAGGTGGACATTTTCTACTTGTCCTAATTTAGGCAACATGGATGCCCAGTTCTTCCCCTAAGGGGGAACCCCTAAGTCCCCACAACATTCAATAACCAGTTTGCCAAATGACCCCACTATATCTTGCTTGGCCATTGTCCATAACATATAGGGGAACCTAACTGGGAACCTACATGACACCCCCCCTCCTCCCCCCGCCCCACCCCCACAACTATACATGGAAAGGAGAAATACCTAGAAGCAAGGATGGCCCCCAACAACACAAGTGCATGACTTTTTCTGTGTCCAACACATAGCTGATAGCAACTTAACATGTTGTTATCCAACACATCACTGATGACATCTTTAATTGTGGATTGAAGCTCCTTTCTTTGGAAGGGAAGGTGCAAAATGGAAAACCTAACCCAACCAAGTATAGCAGCATAAATCCTAAGTAAGATCATGTAGCCAATCTATGCTGCCTCAACAACGTTTGGAAACCCAATAAAGTGAGGTGCAATCTCTTGAGCTTCAGAGTTTTGGCTCGGCAGACAATGTTCAACCTTTTGACGACTCAAAACATATGAACCCATGATTGCTTCACAAGGCTGAACTCAACTAGATTGTTGTCGGCTCTAAAGCTTGTGGCATATTGGTATCATTTCCAAGAAATAAAAATGTTTATTTGCCAACTAAGTACCTATAGCTGAACACTCCTCATCTTATAGGGCTATACCAGTTTGGAGATGGTCACATTTTTAATTGCCATAAGAATCCATAATGGGGCAATTCGATTGCCAATTGCTGGACAAACACCCCCCCCCTCTCCCAAACCCAAGTACCACATGGTTTTGCAATGACTTACACTCTAGTTGGATTGGTTCTAGTGGGTAACATCTGCACGGCCTACTTGAAAATTAACCCCACAACCATTTACATTGACTCCATAAATCCCAACCACATGAAGGATTGGCTTGATGCTTTCAACTCTATATTAAATGTGTGATAGGGGGCTTAGGTTGAATTCATCATAGGAAGCTACTACAAAGGTCGGTTTCAAGGTATGCCAAGGTCCTATAAGTTTGAAAGACATTTGACAAGAGAAGGGTAGATTTGTGGGAAATTCATTATGGTGTAAATAAGCCAACCAATTGACTTCAAGGGCTTGTTCATCCCCTCTTGTTTAAATTGATATGAAAGAAATGGAACAAGTAAAAAAATATAATTCATATGTTTTAAACATTCACAAACCTCAACTTCAAGTAAATTGGATGGGTCCAAACTGGGTATAAGGAGCCACTATGGGACTAGGGATTTTTTTTTTGTTTTTTGAAAAGTTGCATAATTTGCAACCTTAAAAAATAAAGGATTGCACATTTTGCAAATATGCCAAAGTGATGAAGGAAATTTATGCAACCATTTTTCTTTAGCAATGCAAATTTGATGAAACAAATGTTCATCTTTATGAATATTGTTGGAAATATTTAGAGATGATAATAGAAAGCTTTGGCGACCATTATTTAGGGTTGTACTCAAAATTGGCAATAAATAATTAACCAACAATGAAATTTTGATTATAGCTTACATGGCATGTCATTAAAAAGCTTCAAACCTTCATCAAATCACATTATGAGGGGATCAAACCTTAGTCATCAAAGACTACCCACTTCAACATAAACAACACAATGTCTCCTACAAGTTGGTAAGGTAGTAATGTTCTTAAAAGGAAAGAAAACATATTTAAGAACTTGGAAAGGAATGGTCATTAAACCAATGATAACCATGAAAATAAGGGGCCGCTAATTCCATAATTTTTGTTCATGTTCACATCTAATATCAACAATTTAGAAAACTAGAAATTGGAAAAAATAATAAAATCAAAGTGTAGATAATGAAAACAAAACAACAACACAAAGTTTGTTTGGCATTCAAAAATTTGCAATCGAATAGCCTTTAAGCATTAAAGGCATTTTAGCACTTCTCTAATGATTAAAACCCCAAAGTTTCATCATAAAAAAATATTTACATTATAAAAAATGATTGCCCAAACATGCTAACACACAAACTCAATTCTTGGTCAACGCATTTTAGTTTTGATGAAATTCAAGCAACTAAATACCTATTCACCCTCCATTAAAACCAACATTTGAATCATGGTAATTTTGTTAATTTCACATACTTTGAGATGTTGCAAAATAAGATGACAATATTATTAATGATCCTTCACATTTTGGTTAAAAGGATTGACGCAATCCCAAGCTCCTTAATAGAGTTCAAATGTGAGTCCAAAGCAAATACAGCAGAATAATGAAGAATTGGGGTATGCTCCCTAGTTCACAACACTTCGAGGTTTAGGGGCGTGTTGAAGCTCTAGGATAGGGACTAAAAAGAGTGACAAGTAAGTCAATTACTCACACAAACCAAACAAACCAAACAACAAATTGGTTAATGTATAGTTGGAGCATTTTTGATGCACGGACAAGCCACAAATAAACACAAACTCATAAGACTCACCACAACATGGACTTGGGGAAGCTATCACCTTCCCCCTTATAGTATTTTTTGTGCCTAGCCACGAGGCCAGCACCCAAATGTCATGTTCTCCTGGGATTCCCAAGTTAAAGTCCCAAAATTCTTAAAATTGGGACTCCCATAACTTTGAGGGCCCATAACTTTGTGTGCAAACCTCCGATTGAAGTGAAGTCTAAAGAAAAGTTATAGCCTTGGTTGAGAGTTTTCCGACGATATGTGGCACGCTACTTGCATGCAAAGGAATCAGGGCGACTCTAGACTTTTAGTGGTTGGGAGTCAAATTGCCAATTTGACTCCTGGCCCTTCTTTTGGCCATAACTTATGTTTTAGGTACCCAAATGGGTCATGAGAACCCATTTTAAACATCCAAGTTCCAAGATCTTTCCAATAATATAATGAACTCTTCAATCCAATGAATTTTGACCCTTACAATCACCTTTTAAATCCATCAGAACTCCAACTCCCAAAGTGGGAGTTCACTTGGGAGTGTGGGGGTTCATTCCCTCACACTTTCCTACACTCCCAGAAGCATGAAATACTTCGGAACTTCAATCTTGGCCTATGCCTTCACAAGCCCTTACCTTGGTCGCGAGCCCAAGGCTAGGGTTGCGACAAGGATGATAATATTAAGAGGGGAGGACCAAGGCAACTTTGGCATTACTTTTCATTGTCATTTTGAACATGGATTTTTGCATTAGTAAAGTAAATGCACACATCAACTCAATAACCACATGTTCAATAACATTTATTTTCTTCAAAGTACAAAAAATAACATTCAAACAAGGTTGTCGCAGTGTCCAAATGCTCGTCAAGATGTGACATGTCCATTTAGACATTAACACTACCTAATGTCACATCAAAAACAACTAACCTAGGTCAACCTAACCTAGTCGGTCTTCCCAAAGAAAGTTAAAGGTGATTGAAAATTACATCATTTGATCACGTTAAACCTTGTGATGATCGAAAATCCTCTTATTGATAACCCAAAAAAAATGAACAACAATTGAAATTGTTTTGAGAAACGATTGAAATGGTTTTGGGACAAAAAATTGAAAATTTTGTTGTTACATCAATGGTGGAGATCAAATGATCATCCATTGGATGATTGAGAAAATTTGAGCACCAACCAAAACATTTTTGGGCAAAAATTGAAAAAAAAAATTAAATGGCAACCAAAAATCTTTAGTCACATGATGAAAATTGATGACAAAAGATTTTTGGTAGTGATTAAATGTTTTTGGGCAACAATTAATTTTTTTTCCAATTGTTATCAATGGTGGAGATTGAACCAAGGTCAATCGGATGAATAATAATTATTGGGTAGCACTTGAAAACATTTTTAAGCATTGACCCAAAAACAAATTGGGTGACAATTTGGTGATCAAAAGTTGGCAACTAGAAATTTTCAATCACCCAATTCAATGACAAAAAATTTGGGCAACCAAAAACATTTGGTCACTAAAATTGATCTGACCAAAAAAATTGTCAAACATCCATCTTAACAAATGAAACCAACATGTTTAGACATACACAAATTGGCCATGTCATGTCATTTTTGAAAACTATACATTCAAATGGGTGTTGAATGATTCATGACATTTTTCAAACAAATAATAATGAGAATACATGATATCTAATGCCTCCTACAACCCATGCTATGGAAAGATGTGTGTGTACGTCAACCATTCATTTTGAAACTACTTCAAAACATTGGAGTTTAACACATGTGACACCTCCAAAATGTCCCTAGTCGCATAACATTTCACCCCATGTTACAATCTTCAATTTGTGCCCAAATGTGATTTGTATGGCATCCAAATGCCAAGTGATCAATGTCAGTATTCAAATTTGTAATCCATTTTTCAAAATTATCTCATGTTTACCTTCCACAAAAGACTAGAAAGAACAATTCAATTATATTTGAAACCAATAAAAGAATCCAAGAACATCTCATGTAACTATGCATGGGTCAATTTTTTTTGTTTCCACCAAATTAATGACAAAAAAAATCCTCAAATTGTGCAAGTTTAATCAAAATTTTGACAACACTTAAAAGAGGGACACTCCAAGCAAGGCTTTAAAAAGTCTCAATTTTAGCCAAATGTTCCAAGTTCAAGATAAGAGCTTGGATTGTAGGGCTATCATAGGGCTATCAAGCACCATTTTCAACAATAATGGGCAATATTTTTGTAACATCAATTTGAATGAGCTTAACATAAAAATTTAGCAAGTTTTGACATTGTTCAAGATCTTCAAGCACTTTATTTTCATGATTTCCCCTAGTTTCACCAATTAATTAGAATGTTCCAAATGCCTTTTTGGAAAGTTGAAATTTTATTTTGATAGTAATTGCATCACAACAAACTTTTTTGGCATTCCCTATAAGGGAAAGAATGGAAACCTCTACCAAATTGAAGTTGAATTAACAAAACATAAGGAAAATTCTCCAAGGAAATTGTGGGGACCAATATTTCAATGTCTTATATTAATTTTCCCATTGTGAAATAGGGGGATCTTTGTATTTTCCCATTGTCAAACATACCATTTCATGCTTGCATATGAGAATTCAAGTTTTTCTTGATGGCCCACATGGAGTCCTAAATTTTTTTTGTTTTGCATGAATGTCTCAAGATGATTAACCATGAGCAAAACAAAGAAGGTTTGGACAATTAAATTTGTCCAATGCGCCATGCAATGAACACAAATCATGAATGGAACAAATTGAGACTTGAGCTAAACAATATCACTTGTCTAATATTCCTAAAATACACTAACCCCATCAACACTAAAAGAGGTATTTTTGGGAAATGAAATCATGATGTGAAATAACTCCATTGACAAAAATTGCTTGCATAATCATTACAATCAAGTTCACTACATTAGAACCATCCATTGCATGTTCTAAGATAGCAACATATGGGCTCTTGTCCAATTTTAAATGGTATATGCATGGATTGAGAGCCAAGACTAGTTGTCAATTGAAATAATGTCATCACAAGACAAAACAAACACATTAACCTTATGCAATGCAAGTTTCAAGCTTGCATGACAATGGTAAACCCTAACTTGCATTATCACATTAATGTTTCTTGGGCAATGCTTAACCTTTAACAATTCAAGAAGAGACTTTATGTTCTCAAAATCTATCATGGGTCTACCATGGGATAACAAGTACAAATACTACAACAAAACATAGTTTTTCAAGATGTTCAACTTGATTACCTTGTCTATTTTCATTAAAAATTTGATCAATTTCACCAAAAACCTTCGATTACTAAAGTGATTTTTTTTACTAATTCAATTGACTAAAATGATTTTTTTGATTACTAATCCATATGAAATTTAATGAAATATGACCAAAAATGAACACCTCTAGTAGAAAAGGACAAGGGTGTAGTAAAATGAAATATGGAATCAAATAAAAAATGTAATCAAATAGGAAAAAACATGAACACATATAGTAAAAAACAACATGAGTGTTGTCAAATGAACATGTAGTCATAAAATCAAAATTACATAAATATTTGTAAGTTATGGGTAGGTCCTAGATAGGTAAGGAGGTAGGAAATTATGGTACAATAGGGTAGGGTAAATAAGAAACTAGGTAAGGTAGGAAGTATATATAAATTAAAGGTAAATAATTAATTGATTATTATTTGGCATTAATATCTTAAAACTTAATCTTAAAATTAAATTAAATAGAATCCCATAAGTAGCCTAATTTAGCTAATATAGATAACTTAGGCTAGTATATTAAATGGCCCCAATAATATAGTCTAGGTAGGCAAGGATAATATAACACAACCTAAATTAGTATATGTTATTACTTCCCTAGGTTAAGCTACCTTACCTATCTACCTATGTAAGTAATATAAATAAATTGAACACGTTCATTAAAATATTTTCACAAAGAAATTCACCTTATGAAGGTGATGGTGGAATGGTTAAAGACTTAATTTTTCACTGTGAAGGTGAAGACTTCAAGACCTCACACTTATAATTTAAGCCACTACCTTGGTTGTTTAACTAATCTAGCTTACTACCTAACTAGCCAAAGTAAGTAGGTAATTGCTTATATAACATTAATTATTAGGGTGGTATGTAGGTAAATAGCAATTATGGCTCCAATTACTAAGTTCAAAAGGAAAATAGAAAGTATTTTATGGGAAGAGGAGTGTCAAAAAGCTTGGGAGCTTATAAAAATATATATATATTGAAGCATTGATTTTAATATTAGTGAAGTGGGATGTGGAGTTCCATGTTCACACAAATGCATCATTGTTGGTGTGGGGGTTTTACTAGCACAAAATGTCACAAGGAAGAATGATCAACCAGTAGTGTATGCTTCTAGACTTTTTAATAGCGCAAAACAAAATTATAATACCACAAAACAAGAAGCTTTAACTATAGTCTTTGCATTCCATATGTTCAAGCATGATCGTTTAGGAAATAAATTTGTGTTTTATGTTGATCATATGGGTTTAGTTTGCTTAGTAAACTAAACACAAGTTTCAAGGAATATAACTAGGTGGTTATTATTGTTTATGGAATATGACTTCACAATAGTATACAAGCCATGCAAGATTCATGTAGTTGTAGATGTTTTGTCTAGATTACTTAATACTAGAAAACACTCAAGAGTTCTAGAACAAACCACAAATGTTAGTTTATTTACACAAAACCGAAATGGTTGAATGATGTTAGAATGTTTTTATAAACAAGATAGATGCAAAAGTCTTTGTCAACAGGGCAAAAGCAATGGCTAGCTAGAGGGTTAAACCATTTATAATGAAAATTGATGTTTTGCACATAATGGGACAAGACAACAGATTGAGGCAATGCTTATCAACCACAGAAGTTCAAAAGGTGATTAAGGAGTTGCATGATGGAATAGTAGGGGGTCACTTTATAATTGAGATCACACAGAAGAAGATTTTGGATGTAGGGTACTTCTAGCCCATAATGTACAAAGATGTTAGTGAATTTTGTAGATTGTGTAATGCATGTTAACACACTAGAAGGTTGGCTACATAAAATTTGGCTAAGCTAACAACAATTCTTCTAGAAGAACCATTGTGAAATGGGGATTGGATTTTGTGGGACTAATTAAACCAGCAAGAAGGTATACATAAAACAAGTACATATTGGTGGCCATAGATTATGCAAACAAATGGGTGGAGGCCAAAATGTTAAGGACAAACATTTAATAGTAACAACAAAATTCTTGTATGAATGCATTTTTACCAAGTTTGGGTGTCCACTAACCATAGTCACGGATCAAGGGGTGCATTTTATAAATGATGTTATTAGGCATTTGATAGATCATTTTTTATTCTAACATGTTAATTCCACTACTTATTACCAATAGGGGAATGGTGAGGTAGAATCCATTAACAAGGTATTGGGAACACTATTGATTAAATTGGTTAATGAAAATAAAATAGATTGGGATGAACATTTACTAACAATTTTATTTTATTACAAAACAACATACAAGGTAACTACAAGATATACACCAACTAGCTTATTTATGGGTTACATCCTTTAATTCCCATAGAATACATTCTGCCAATAATCAGTAGTAACCATAAAGAAGGAAATCATGTGAAGGTTTTTAACACTTATAAAAATTTTAAGCTAAAGAAACTACAAGAAAACAAACTCCAATCTAAGGTGAAATTAGGAACTCAACGGTCGAATAGGGTTTTGTGAAGTTAGCAAAACAATATAGAAAAACAATTCAAATTCAATGATTTTGTTTTGTGGTTTCCAAAGGGGAGTAAGTCACATTTGGGGATGTTCACTAGAAAATGGTTTGGACCATATAAAGTACAATATGTGTTGCCTAAAACAATACAATATTGTTAATAACATTCACTAACTTTCAACTTAACCCTA
>Ga0116230_10004613_pt1 | contig 13501 bp, 12 predicted proteins | sample S1TSphfallax_3_FD_88678 | JGI IMG/M metagenome (GOLD analysis project Ga0116230, IMG submission 88678) | Host-associated microbial communities from peat moss isolated from Minnesota, USA - S1T2_Fd - Sphagnum fallax MG | ecosystem: Host-associated > Plants > Peat moss > Unclassified | place...
GCCGATCGTCACCGTGGAGGGCGTGACCAAGCGATTTGGCCCCACCCTGGCGGCCGACCGGATCTCCTTGGACATCGAGGAGGGGGAGTTCTTCGCGCTGCTCGGACCTTCCGGCTGTGGCAAGACCACCTTGCTGCGCCTTCTGGCGGGTCTCGAGCGTCCGGACGCCGGGCGAATCCTGATCGACGGCCAGGACATGAGCGGGGTTGCGACGAACAAGCGGCCCGTGGGCATGGTCTTCCAGTCCTATGCCCTCTTTCCCCATATGAGCGTGGCCGAGAACGTCGCGTTTGGACTCAAGGTGGACAGGGTTCCCACCGCTGAAAGGCGCCGGCGTGTGGCGGAGACCCTCGCCGTTGTGAAGCTGGGCGATCTGGCTGACCGTCGCCCGCATCAACTCTCGGGCGGTGAGAAGCAAAGGGTCGCCCTGGCGCGGGCTCTCATAAGGCGACCCCGCCTGCTGCTCCTGGACGAGCCCCTCTCGGCTTTGGATGCTCAGCTGCGCGAGGCCATGCGCGGCGAGTTGGCCCAGATTCAGAAGGCGGTGGGCGTCACCTTCCTTTTTGTCACCCATGATCAGCAGGAAGCCCTGGCCGTGGCGAGTCGCTGCGCGGTGATGAACGCGGGCGTTCTGGAGCAGGTCGGCACTCCCCGAGACCTCTACCAGCGGCCGGTCTCGCGGTTTGTGGCGCACTTCATCGGCCAGGTGAATCTCTTCCCCGGCCGCATGACGCGCGCGCCAGGCGGCGCCGTGGGTTTTCTGAGCCCGGAGATTGCTGGCGCGATACCAGTCGAGACCTGTGAGCCCATGGCCCAGGGGCCGGTCTGGATGGCGGTGCGTCCCGAAGAGATCGATCTGGCGACACAGCCCGAGACGCTTACAGGCGAGGCCTGGATCACGGGAACGGTGATTCGCAGCGCCTATCTGGGCAATCATTCCATGATCCAGGTCATGGCCCGGGGCCGCGCCCTCCGCATTATGCACGTCAGCCCCGGCGCAGAGGTTCCGAATGCGGGAGATGATGTCTGGCTGTCCTGGCGGCCTCAGGCGTCGCGAATCCTCTATCGATGACCGCCGCGCGTCCCCAATTTCATTCAGATGTCACGCGGACGTTGCCGTAGCGTCATGAAACGCCTCTAGCGGCTTGGCCCTTGTCACGCTTTGTGACGAAGGGGCAGTTACATGAGGTCAGGGTTCAAGTTGTGCTTATTCGCGGCCGTCAGCGCGGCCGCGTTGGTGTCGGGGTGGGCGCATGCCGAGGAGACAGCCTCGACGGCGTCTCAGGTCCAGGAAATCGTGGTCACCGCGCAAAAGCGCGAGCAGAAAGAAATCGATGTTCCGATCACATTGACCGCCTACAGCGGGGCTTACCTTCAGAAGATTGGCGTTCAGGACCTTCACGATCTTTCCCTAAGGACGCCGGGCTTTTTCCTGCAAAACCAATCTGTGAATGATCCGGGATTGGTGATGCGGGGGATCACCACCGACAGCACTGACCCCACCAATGAGCCTCGGGTGTCCATCTATCAGGATGGCGTTTCGATCTCGCAGATCCCCGCCGCGGCGGTCGAGCTGTTCGACAATGAGCGTGTGGAAGTGGCCAAGGGGCCGCAGACCACGCTCTTCGGGCGATCGGCTCTGACTGGGGCCGTCAACATAATCCAGAATAAGGCGAGCGAAGACGGGTTCGACTGGAGCGTGCATGCCGAAGGCGGAAATTACCGATATGGCTACGTAGGGGGTATGGTGAATATCCCCATTGGGGACAGCCTCGCTATTCGCTTTTCTGGCGTCGACAAAACCCGGGATGGCTACGTCGAGAATGAACTGGGCGGGGGCCTGAACGGGACGGGGACGCTCGCGCTACGAATGGCGGTGAACTATCACCCGAATTCTAAGTTCAACGACGATCTGATCTTGAACTATGAACGTGATGATCCCGGCCCGACCGAGTTCAAGAGCGTAACGTTCGACCCTTCCAATCCCACAACCGGCCAGGTGCTCGGCAACACCGGCGCCAACACCTCGGCCGCGCTCAGCTCAACGCCCGCATTGGATAACGGCCAGCCTCTCGGCGTCCATCGTGAAATTCAAGGCGCCACGAACATACTGACCTACAAACTCACCCACGCGCTGACCCTGACCTCGACAACCGCGTGGCGGCGGTACACGTCGCTGGAGATTTACGATCCGGATGGCTTCTCATTTCCGCTGCTGACCGGCTCCAACCAGGATGCCGGCACGGAATACAGCCAGGATTTCCGGGTGAACTTCAATCCAGGCAGTCGTTTCTCAGCCTTCGCCGGGGTCAGTTTCTTTGACGATTATGAGCGCGAAAATTCGGGCTTCATCGTCAATGAGCCGCTTTTGCTGGGCCTTGTCACCGGGGTTCTAAACAGGACCAATCCCGTCGCCGGGCCGGTTTCGGACTTTACAAGCCCGCAGCTTCTCGCCGCGGAGCTTCAGGGACTCGCTGGCGCTTATGGCGTGGCTATGCCGGGTGCGCAGGCCCTCGCCATCGCGAATAACCTCAATCAAAACAATTTCGAGGAAGACTCCGAGACCAGCAAGACGCTTTCGTACGACGTCTATCTGGATGGAACCTACAAGGTCACCAGTAAGTTCGAGGTCAGCGCCGGCGTGCGCTATACGGCCGACAACAAGACAACAACGAATTCCGAGGTGGTCGGAAACCGGTCGGTGCTGGGCGGCGTGCTTGGCGCGCTGGCTGAGCCGGCGGCGATCCGAAATGCGCTTTTGGCGGGCCTCGCCGCACCCGGCGCGGCCAATATTCCGTTGTCGGGCGCCTATCCGATCCCTGAGTTCGGGTTGATCTATCAGCCTACCCACGGAAATGGCGGCGTCGATCAAGCGTCGCTTGACGACGGCGGCGTGTCATGGCGCGCGACGGGGCGTTACGCCTTCACGCCCGATTTGGACGTCTATGCCACCTATGCGCTGGGACGCCGGCCCGAGGTTCTGGCCTCCGACGGCGCGGCCACTCCCTATGGCCCAACGGTGTTTTCCAAGGAACCTTCCGAGACCCTGGACGACTATGAGGGCGGGGTGAAGACGCGATTGTTTGATCACCGTCTCAGCCTCGATGGCGCCATTTACTACAATCAGTATCACAACTTCTCGACCACCCTATTCGAGAACAACCAGTTTGTGACCGTGGACGCGGGCGACGCCACCACCTACGGCTTCGAAGGTCAGGGCACCTGGGCCGTGACGTCCATGGCGGACATATACGCCACCTACACCTATACGCACGGCCGGTACGACAATGGCATCTTGACGGGCAACCAGTTCCGCCTGACGCCCGAACATGTCGTGACGATCGCCGCCTCAATTCGACATCATGCCTTGGGCGGGGTCTTCGATCTGGTCCCGAACTTCCGCTACAGCAGCAAGGAGTTTTTCAACGCCGACAACGGCAATCCGGCGATTTTCAAGGAGGAAGGGCTGCTGGTTCAGCCCCTCGTGTACAACCAGTACCAGAATGGTTACGGCGTCGCCGATGTTCGCCTGTCCTACAGCCGTGACAACGCCCACTGGAAGCTCGAGGCCTTCGTCACGAACCTTACCGACACGAAGTTCCTGAAGGATGATGGGAATACGGGCCTCGATCTAGGCCTGCCCACGGTCATCGCAGGCGAGCCGCGCTTCTACGGCCTCTCTTTCACCATTCGCCACTAAGCGGCGCCGCCCGATTTTCCGTCAGGGGATGATCTCAATGCGTATGAACCGCCGCAATTTGTTGACCATGCTTCCTCTGGCGGCCGGCGCGCCCCAGCTCGCTTCCGCGCAAGGGGCCGCCGCGGGTCCAGTGAGCTTCCTCCATGGCGTGGCCAGTGGCGATCCCCTCGCCGACGCGGTGGTGATCTGGACGCGCGTGACCCCCGCCGATCCGGGCGGCGCGACCCCTGTAGACTGGGTCATGGCTGAAGACCCCGCCTTCGCCCGGGTCGTCGCGTCCGGCCACGCCGAGACCGGCGCTGTGAGGGATCATACGGTGAAGGTCGACGTGGGCGGCCTGAAGCCTGCCCAGGACTATTGGTATCGATTTTCCGTTGGCGAGGTGACGTCCCCTACGGGTCGCACCCGAACCCTGCCGGTTGGGCCCGTGAAAGAGGTCGTCCTCGCCTTCGTGACCTGCGCGCTTTACCCCAATGGCCTGTTCAACGCCTATGACCATATCGCCAAATCGGACAAGCTGGACGCCGTCATCGAACTTGGCGATTACATCTACGAATACGGCGCGGCCCCCGATGATTACGGCATGGTTAATGGCGTTAAGCTCGGTCGCATTCCCGAGCCCGCGCATGACCTCGTCACCCTGGCGGATTATCGCACCCGCTATGCCCAGTATCGACGCGACCCCGATCTGCAAGCGGCCCATGCTAGGGCTCCGTGGATATGTGTCTGGGATGACCATGAGGTGGCTAACGACACCTGGAAGGGCGGCGCGGAAAATCATCACGAAAAGACCGAAGGCGCCTTCGACGACCGCAAGGCGGCCGCCCTTCGGGCCTGGTACGAATGGATTCCCGCCCGTGACCCGATCCCGGGCCGCGCCTTCGAGGCGATCAACCGGAGCTTCGACTTCGGCGATTTGATGAGCCTGACCATGCTGGAGAGCCGCCTCACCGCGCGGTCCTATCAGCTAGAATATGACCGGCCCGGCGATATTCCCTTCGTCATATATGATGTGAGCGACCCCAAGGCGCGCAAGCGGGTCACCGATCCGGCGGTGCTCGCCAATTTAAGCAAGGCCCCCCGCGGCGCCCCGCTTCCGGCGCCCTATGCCTATGGTCCCGATGTGGAGGCTATCGAGGCCTTTATTTCAAACCCGGATCGCCAGATGCTCGGCGCGACCCAGGAGGCTTGGCTCGCCCGTACGCTCGCGGCGTCGGTGGCGGCGGGAAAGCCCTGGCAGGTGATCGGCAATGAGGTGATCATGGCCCGGGCCCGCTCCCCCAAGATCGCCGAAATGCTCGGCGAACAGGGCGTGGAGATGGCGCTTGCGAAAATGCCGGCCGCCATTCGCCCCCAGGCCAAGCAGCTCATCGACGTGATGAGCTATGACCAGCCGTTCGATCTGGATGGATGGGACGGCTATCCGGCGGCGCGCGCGCGCTTTGACGGCATTCTGAAGGCCCTCGGCGGCGGCAACCCGATTGTTGTCTCCGGCGATAGCCACGCCTTCTGGCTTAACCAGCTGCGGGAATTGAGAGGCGGCCCGACCCTGGCCGTGGAGTTCGGCGTCAGCGCCATCACCAGCCCCTCCATCGGCGAATATGCCGGATTTCAGCTTGGCGATGCTTTCGTGGCCCAGAATAGAGAAGTCACCTTCTGCGACCAACTCGCCAAGGGCTATGTCCGCCTGACCCTGACCCACGAGGCCGCCCATGGCGAGTTGGTCGCCGTTCCGATCACCGAGAAACCTTACGAGGCCCGGGTGCTGGCAGCCTGGCGGCTGCGCCCGACGCAGGGCGTCGGCATTGGCGCTTTGGAACGGGTCTAGCCGACCAAGTCGGATCGACAAAACCTGCCGGCGCGGGCGTGCAAAACCTCGCTGCCGGCGGTATGGGAGGCCATCTGCTGAAGGACCCCTCCCAAATGCACGGTCGCCTGAATTCTCTCGACGCTTTCTGGATGCCCTTCTCGAACAATCGCGCGTTCAAGGAGCATCCCCGGATGTTCGTCCGCGCCAAGGACATGTTCTATTACACCCCTGACGGCCGGGAGGTTCTGGACGGCACCTCGGGCCTCTGGTGTGTTAATGCCGGCCATACCCGCGCGCCAATTGTCGAGGCGATCCAGCGCCAGGCGGCGGAGATGGACTTCGCCCCTGGCTTTCACCTCGGCCATCCCAAGGCCTTTGAGCTGGCCCATCGCGTGGCCAGCATTTTCCCTGAAGGAATGGACCACGTCTTCTTCTGCAATTCCGGTTCGGAGTCGGTGGACACCGCGCTGAAGATCGCGCTCGCCTATCAGCGCGCCATCGGCCAGGGAACGCGAACCCGGCTGATCGGCCGCGAGCGGGGCTATCATGGCGTCGGCTTTGGCGGGATCTCGGTGGGCGGAATCGGCCCCAACCGCCGTCATTGGGGGCCCATGCTGCCGGGTGTCGACCACATGCGCCATACCCACGATCCCGCCAGCGGGACTTTTGTGCGGGGCCAACGCGAGACGGGGGCGGAGCTTGCCGATGATCTCGAGCGGCTCGTCACACTCCACGGCGCCGACACCATCGCCGCGGTCATCGTCGAGCCGATGGCAGGCTCAACGGGGGTGCTGATCCCGCCCAAGGGATATTTGGAGCGCCTTCGCCAGATCGCCACGCGCCATGGGATCCTCTTGATCTTCGATGAAGTGATCACCGGCTTTGGGCGCCTCGGCGCGGCCACGGCTTCGGAGTTCTTCGGCGTGACTCCCGATCTCATCACCTGCGCCAAGGGCCTGACCAACGCCACCGTGCCCATGGGCGGCGTGGCGCTTCGGGGCGAGATTTATGACGCCATCCTGGCCGCCAGCCCGCCCGGCATCGATCTCTTCCACGGCTACACCTATAGCGGCCACCCCCTGGCGGCGGCGGCGGGTCTCGCGACACTCGATCTCTATGAATCCGAAGGCCTGTTCGAACGGGCAAGGGATCTCAGCCAGACCTTTGAAGACGTCGTCCATGGCCTGAGGGGCGTTCCTCACGTTATCGATATCCGCAATCTGGGCCTCGTGGCGGGGATCGAGCTGGAGCCGCGCCCCGGCGCGCCGGGCGCGCGGGCCATGGAGGTCTTCCACCGGTGCTATGACACGGGCCTCCTGACGCGAGTGACCGGAGACATCATCGCCCTCTCGCCGCCCCTGATCTCGGAGCCGGCTCACTTCGCCCAGATGGCTCAGATGCTCTCCGACGCGATCACGGCGACGGCTTAGGCGGCGGCGCTGGTGAGGGCCTTCGCCGCGAACTCCATCGCGGTCTTGTAGTCCGCCTTGCCGTTCGGCGCGCGCAGGGAGATGTCGCCGGCGAAGACGCGCTTGGGTGATTTATAGGCCGCCAGGCTCTGGCGCACATGGGCGATCAGCGCGGCCTCATCCAGGCCGCGCCCTTGGCGAAGACGCACCACACCGGTGATCGACTGGCCCCACCTGGGATCAGGCAGGCCCACCACCAGGGCGTCCTCCACATCGGCATGGCGCTTCAGGGCCTCCTCGACCTCCTCGGGGAAAACCTTTTCGCCAGCGGTGTTGATGCAGGCATTGCCGCGCCCGAGCAGCGTCAGGGAGCCGTCGGCCTCTACGACACACCAGTCGCCGGGGATCGAATAGCGCACCCCGTCGATCACCCGGAAGGTGCGGGCGCTCTTTTCGGGGTCCTTATAATAGCCCACCGGCCCTGGCGGCCCCACGGCGACGAGACCTCTCGCGCCCGATCCTGGCGCCACGGGCTGGTCGTTTTCGTCGAAAACGCGCGCCCTCTGACCCAGGGCGAACTTCGCGGTCCCGACCTCACCGGCCGCCGTCATCATCGAGGTCCCCAGGCCCAGGGCTTCGGAGGATGAGAAGGCGTCGATCAGTACGGCCCGGGGCATGTGCCGCAGCAGGGCCCGCTTGACCTCAAGGCTCCACATCACCCCGGACGAGGTGACCCGCTCCACCGAGCTCACATCAAAGCGGCCGGGCTCCCGGTCCAGCGCCTCGACCAAGGGGCGGGCGAAGGGGTCGCCCACAATGGTGAGGTTCTTCGCGCCCCAGCGCTCAATAGCCTCGGCCATTTCTTCAGGCGCGAAGGTCTTGCTGGGCAGGGTAATCACCGCGCCGCCCCCCAGGATCCCCGCGACGGCGGTGAGCAGGCCGGTGCCGTGCATGAGCGGGGGGCCGATCACGCTCGCCGGGCCTGGCCCCGCATCGCCTATCGCCGCGACGAGCTCATCCAGCGTCTCTGGGACGGGTCCCAAGGCCCGGGCGGCCGCCAGCGTGATCTGGCGCAGATCATTGTGCGTCCACATGACACCCTTGGGCATGCCCGTCGTGCCGCCGGTATAGATGAAGAACAGATCATCGGGGGCGCGGGCGATATCCAGCGGCGCCCCATCGCCGGTCTCGCACAGGTCCTCGAAGCTTTCGGCGAAACCGCCGCCGTCTCCGACCTCGACAAAGGTCCGCGCCGTCTGAAGCTGGTCGCGGATGGCCGCGATGTGGGGTCGAAACTCCGCGCCAAATACAACCGTCTGAGCGTCGGAGTTGTCGAAGATGTAGCGCACTTCCTCGGACGTATAGCGGTAGTTCACATTGACGTGGACCAGGCGCGCCTTGAAGCAGGCCGCCAGCAGCTCGGAATATTCCGGCCGGTTATGCATATAGAAGGCGACCTTATCGCCAGGCTGCGCGCCCCGGGCGATCAGGGCCCTCGCGAGGTTATTGCTCCGCCGCTGGAACCGGCCCCAGGTGATAACCGTCTCGCCATGGATCAGCGCGGGAGCTTGGGGAGGGACGACCGCCCCGACGCCGTCGAGAATGTCACCGAAATTCCACTGGAACATGGTTCCGCGCCTCCGACCCTATGCACTTATCTCGCCGCCATTTCGGCGTGCTTTAGAGAGACGTCTTACGGTCGCTATGGCGCGGACGCCATGGGGCGCTGGGCGCCCAAATTTGCGGCTCGCCCCACCAACTTGGCTAGGACCGGCGGGCCAATCCGCGACGCCGCCAAGCTGTGTGGTATCGACCGCCCATGCCCTCACGCCTATCGATGTGCGCCGTCGTGACCGCCCTAGGCGTTCTGGTCCTCGCCTACCGCGCTCCGGCGGCCGAACCGCTACCCAGCACGCCCGCGCCGACGGCCAAGGACTGGGCGGATCTCGGGAGGCTCCCGGACTGGAGTGGCACCTGGGTGCCCGATATGCGCGATCAGGGGATGCAAGAGACGTCCAATCCCCCGCCGTGGATTCCGTCGGTCGCTCAGGAGATGCGCCAGGCTGAGGCGGAGGAGGCGGCGGGCGCGCCCCGCGGGCTGTTCATCAACTGCCTGCCCGAGGGCATGCCAAGCTGGATGTTGATCTCCCACAACGCCATGGAGATTCTCTTCACCCCCGGTCAGGTGACGCTTCTGGGCGAGTCTGACGGCAACCGGCTGCGGCGCGTCTACACCGACGGGAGAGCCCACCCCGCCGATCCGGACCCCAGTTTCCACGGTCATTCCATCGGCCACTGGGAGGGCGACACGCTCGTGGTGGATACGGTGGGGATTCTGCCGGAGACCTTCATCGCTCTCAGCGAATCTGTGGGCGCCCCCAATGATGGCGACATGCACATCGTCGAGCGAATCCACCTGGCCGGTCCCGGCGTCCTGCACGACGATCTGGAAATCACCGCCCCGCATGCCCTGTCCAAAACCTGGAAAACCACCCGAGTCTTTTTGCGCCATCGCTTGATCCGGGATGCGATAAGCGAGGGGGTCTGCCTTCAGGGCTTCTTCGCCGAGACCAAGGACAAGGCCGGGCACGCGGTCTTCACCCCGGCGCCACAGGACAGTGGCGGCAATGTCGCCCCCAAAGGCCAGTAGGAGAGGTTGGACATGACGCGATTGGCGATATCTGGCGTGGCGCTCGCCACACTCGCCCTTCTGAGCGCGAGCCCCGCGGGCGCGCACCATTCCTTCGCCATGTTCGACCCGACCAAGGTCGTCGTGCTGGATGGCGCGGTAAAGGAGTTCTCCTGGACCAATCCCCACGTCAGCATCCGTATCATGGTCAAGCCCAAGTCGGGGGGTGAGCCCGAACTGTGGACGGTGGAACTCACCAGTCCCGGCAACCTCACCCGCGCCGGCTGGACGCGCACGACCCTGAAACCCGGCGACGCGGCCGAGGTCACGATTCATCCGCTGCGAAACGGAGAACATGGCGGCGGCTTCCTGAAGCTGAAGACCGCCAGCGGCCAGATCTTCGTGGGCGGATCGCCGGGGCCCCAGCAGGGGGTCTCTTAAGGCCGCCGGATGCTCACCGCCTTCGCGATCTGGTTGCGCGCCACGCCGTTAAGTCTCGCCATCGCCTCTCATGACTGGGTGATCCCCGCCGTGCAGAGCGTCCATATCGTGATGATCGCGGCCTTGATCGGATCGATCCTGGTGATCAACCTGCGACTGCTTAATCTGATCGAGAAGGGCCAGGCGATCACGACGCTGATGGATCACTATCTGCCCGTGGTGGCGATCTCGATCCTGGTGCTCGCCCTGACCGGGGCGGTGCTGATCATTGGCGAGCCGACCCGGGCCCTGTTTCGGATCACCTTCTGGATTAAAATGGCGCTTGTGCTCGCGGCGGCCATCCTGACCTGGGGCCTCAGCCGCTTCTCGCGGACGCCCGCGGCGCTGGGGGGCGACGCGAGCACCGCCATGGCGCTGAAGGGCGGCGCGGTCCTCGCGCTCCTCCTCTGGACCGCGATCATCTTCGCGGGTCGGTGGATTGGCTACACCGAAGGCTGGCCGGGCGCGCCTCAGTAGGCATGATGGGCCGCGCCAATGGATCTTAATGACCTCGCCGAGCGCCTGAAGGCGACGCCCCTCTCCCAGGCGATCAGCGGCTCCGACACCCTCTTTCCGCTCCTCGAATGCGTGCATGTTCTGGCCGTGGTGACCGTGGTGGGCGCCATCGCCATTGTCGATCTGCGCCTCTTGGGGCTGCGCGCCCGGGGCCGCCACATTCAGGAGTTATTGCATCAGTTCGTGCCCGTGACCCTGGCGGCGTTCGTGGTCGGCTTCATGGCGGGCGCCCTGATGTTCATCGCCAAACCGGACACCTATCTCGCCAACGGCTTCTTTCTGGCGAAGATGCTCCTCCTGGCCCTGGCGGGCGCCAACGCCATCGCCTTCCACCTGATCTTCAACCGCGCCCTGGCCCGGGTGGGGCCCGGCGTCGCCGCGCCGCTTCCGGCGCGTTTGAGCGGACTTTTCTCCCTTACCGCGTGGATCGCCATCATCGCCTGCGGACGATGGATCGGCTTCACCACCTGACACAGGCGCGAGTCTAAATTGGAGCGTCTTCCGCGCGATTGACTCACTAGCTTTCATGTGACAGAAAAATCTATCATGTGACTGGGAGAAGTGTCGCGTGCCTCTGACGGGCGATCAATGGGTGACGACCCTCTCGGCGCTCGCCAATCCGCACCGCTTGCGGATCCTGGGGGTGCTGACTTCGCGTGGACGCAACTTCGTCAGCCAGCTCGCCCGCGACGTTGGCCTCAGCCGCCCCCTGCTCAATCTGCACCTTCGCAAGTTGGAGGAGGCCGGCCTCGTCGTCAGCGCACTCGAAATCTCCGCCGACGGCAAGGCCCGCAACTTCTTCGAGGTGGCGCCCTTCGACCTTTCCTTGACGCCAGACGTCCTCGCCCAGGCTTTGAAATCCCTCACGATTAATCCATCCAAACCTGAAATCTGAAAAGGAGATCCCCATGGACATCGGCTTGCGCTTCATTGCCACCATCACCATCGTCGGCGCGCCTTGCGCCACGGTTCTGCTGGTTTTCGCCATGAGATATGTGGCGAACGCGCACGAGGCCCGGGCGCGACTTGCCAATGACGGCGCCTATCGCGACCTGGCGGAAAAGGCGGTGACCCTCGAATCCCAGACGACGAGCCTCATGTCCAACCTTCAGGCCGAGCTGACCGCCATCGCGACCCGGCTGACCGCTGTGGAGAGAATCCTGAAAGAGGTGGAATAGGCGAAGCTTGAGTGCCCGCCGCGACTGAAGATTGTGAAGCAGCGTTTGTTCGCCGCCATAATCTCAAATCAAGCGCAGCCATACTCAAAGTTTCATCGGAACCGCTCGGGAAATCGCTCGTTTGTTGGGGGACAACTGAAGGTGTCCCATGAAAAAGCTTCCCGTAATCGCCCTATCCCTCTCGTTTGCCATGGCGACCGCCGGCCTGGCCGTCGCCCAGGGTGAGCCCCAATCGAATCCAGGCTCCGCGCCGCCAAACGTCGCGTTTAAATCGCCCGATCAGATCGGCCCGGGCCCCCTCGCCCAGGGCCAGAATTCCTTCACCCGGGATGAAGCCCGCTCGCGGATTGAGCAGGCCGGCTATAGCCGAGTCGAAGGTCTCATCCAGGATGCCCAAGGCCTTTGGCACGCCCGCGCCATGCGCGATGGCCGGCCTGTGAATGTCGCCCTCGACTACAAGGGCGACGTCGCCCCGCAATAGGGGCCACGCTTCAGCTTTCGACCGTCTCCAAAATCATCAGCCTCTCCGGCGGAAGGAATAGCCATGACCAAGATCGTCACACGTCTTTTCGACAGCATCTTCGACGCGCAGCATGCCGTCATCGAATTGGAGCGCATCGGCGTCCCGCATGGGGACATCAGTCTGATTTCTCATAAGTCGGATGATGAGCACGCCCACATCCAGACGCGCGAGCCCAAGGACCAGACGGCTGGCGAAGCGGCGGCGTCGGATGCAGGTTTCGGCGCGGCGACGGGCGGCGTCCTTGGCGCGGCGGGCGGCGTTCTCGTTGGGCTGGGCGTCCTGGCCATTCCGGGCGTCGGTCCCGTCGTGGCCGCCGGCTGGCTCGCCACGGCCGCGGTCGGCGCGGTGGTGGGCGGCGCGGTGGTCGGCGCGGCCGGAGGCCTCGTGGGGGCTTTGACCAACTCTGGCGTGAGCGAAGAAGAGGCCCATGTCTATGCCGAGAGCGTACGCCGCGGCGGCTCCCTGGTGAGCGCCAAGGTCGCCGAGGACAAGCTCATCGCCGCGGAGACAGCGTTGGCCAATCTGCCGGTCGTGGATCTCGCCACCCGGCGCCGCTCCTATCAGGAGGCGGGCTATGAAGGTTTCGAGGCCCGCACCGAACCCTACGCCCCCGGGGCCTATGCCGACTCCGAAACGCTTCGTGACCGCGAGCTTGAAACCCGGGTCTGACGTTCCGGCGGCGTTGTCCGGCCCCCCGCGGAGCCGGCGGCGTCGCCCACCGCCCGGCGTTAAGTTCACATGATCGGGTCTGACGTGGAGTCCCCTCTGGAGGCGGAGGGTGACACCCACGCGCGGGCTCACATCGATCAGTCTGTTCAGCCCATCGCGCGTCTTCACGCGGACCACCAGAAACGCGCCACGCCCCTGCAGCAGTTGGTGGATCGGACGACGGCCGTCGTGGGGCAACCCGCGTTCCTCGGCGCCGTCACCGCCGTGGTCGTCATCTGGATTGCGGGCGATCTCATCCTGGTGAAGTTCGCGGGCCGACACCTCGATTCCAACGGCTTTCCGCTTCTTCAGGGTCTGGGCCAGCTTCTGGCGATCTACATCACCGCCCTTATCCTGATGAGCCAACGCCGCCGCGATGAACTCTCCGAACTGCGCGATCAACTCAGCCTCGAAATGGCGGTGATGATCGAGCAAAAGGTCGCCAAGCTGATCTCCCTCACCGAGGAAATGCGGCGCGATAATCCTCAGATCGCCGATCGCGTGGACCCGCAGGCCTCCGCCATGTCGCTCCCCGCCGACCCCGAAGC